>Ga0065719_102852_pt1 | contig 44521 bp, 38 predicted proteins | sample GBSCel85sediment_FD_59106 | JGI IMG/M metagenome (GOLD analysis project Ga0065719, IMG submission 59106) | Hot spring sediment microbial communities from Great Boiling Spring, Nevada - Cellulolytic enrichment CS 85C v3 (version 3) | ecosystem: Environmental > Aquatic > Thermal springs > Hot... | reverse complement strand
CCTCATTATGACGTTCACTATCTTTATCCCCTTTGGGCATGCTTGTTCGCATTTGCCGCAAGCGATGCACTGCTCCTCAAGAACTGCAAGCTTGCTCAGGTCTCCGGTTTTCTGTGCAAAAGCCATTCCCTGATCTATTCTCAAGTTGTGCGGACAGGTGAAAACGCAGCTCATGCACTGCGTGCATTTCGCAATCTCTGCCTTAAGTTCTTCATCGCTTGCGAAGAACTTATACTTCCTATCCCTATTTCTATCAAATATGGCCTTAGCAACCAGCGGCGCAACTTCGCCAACTTTCTCGGGAACTGGCAGAAAGACACCTTTGAGCTTCCCGCTGACCAAGGCTTCGACTATGTCCTTAACATCCCAGTCGCTCACATCCGGCAATCCCCTTGCAGCAGCGTCGCTTGTTGCGATCAGCGGAATCCCCATTTTACTGCAAACATCGAGCAGATCAGCTCTTATGCACTGCTCGTCGCTTACAACAACGTCTGGCAATCCAGCCCTTATAACGCGGAGCTGATAGCTTATAGGCCCAAAGATCTTCCCCTTGCTTCTGTATCTCGTTATGTCATGGGCTGTGCAGCAAAGGCCTGCGATCTCGAATTCGTCGAGCTTGCCCTCTTTTTCAAGGTAGTCTATTATTGGCCTTGAATACATCACGTTGTGGCCAACAACGACTATTACAGGCTTCTTGACATCGATTATGCCAAAACCGGTGGGCACGAGATCCGTATCTGGCTTTGCCTTTGGGAAGCCAAAGGCTATTATCTGCGCTATGTCTGCAATTTCCATGCCAACGTGATCCGCCATGCTGACATGCATTGCCTTGCTCTCGTAATCTATCAGCGACTCCTCATTTCCTATGTGTGCTGAATGCAAAACCTTGACTATCTCCTTCTCAACCCACTCGAGCGCCTTTCTCAGATCTCCGAGCGTTTTCGGCTTTATGCCAATTACAGTCCTAATTATCGGCGCCTCAATGCGCACTTCACCGCCAAGATCTATTGGCAGATCCTCGCCATACTTTTCAATCAGATGATCAACGAGATGCCTTGCGTGAGCCGTATGCGATGCCGCGCCAATGCTGCAGGCAATCGTTACAAGCCTTGCTTTTGCCGTCTTTAGATCTATTCCGCATGCTCCCTTCTTGTTGTAGGACAGATCACATGGACCCATTGTGCAGAGATTGCAGAAGTCCTGAACTGGAGCGTAGAATGGCTCGTATCTCTCAAGAAGCTTGTGATCCCATTCCCTTATATCCAGTATTCCAGGCTTCGGCGTCGGGCCCAATGGTTCCCATTCTTCCTCTTCAACGATCTCGCCTATCTTTACAGTAACGTTCCTCAGTTCATCCACAAAGATGCCCTTTCCTATCATCTCGAACATGCTTTCACCAAATATAAGTTGGAACTGCAAATAGATATACCCAGCTCGGTTTTTCAATGCTAAAAAATCAGCTTTTAGTGTTACTCTCTTCCCTAGCCAGAACTATCTGCGAGATAACACCTATTATTCCCAAAACGAGCCAGAGTAAGAAGTATAGCGGAGAAGCGAAAGCTACGGATAGCAAAGCCCTTGGATCTAGAGCTATTCTTAAAATTTCCCCGCTTACTAAAGTGTAAATGCCAAAGGTTATCGCAGTTGAGCCAAGAAAGGCTGTTATTATTATCAAAAGAGCCCTTTCAATGAATAGGGTGAGAATTCCAAAGAAAACTGCACTCGGAATTGTGTAGATCAACCTCTCAGGAAGTATTGCATCGGCAAGCATGTAGCCCACTACTGCTCCGGTGAAAAAGAGCGCAATTTTGTAGATGAACCAGAAAAGGATGGCAAAAACAAACCCAAGAATCAAAGGAGTCCAGAAGCTCTCGAAAGTATAAGACACCAAATAGTGGCCCGCAATTATACCCAATATGAAACCGATTACAGCTGAATACAGCTTGAAGAGCTTGTAGCCAACGAAGCAAAGTACAAGCCCCACAACTATGATCAGCGCAACTACNAGGTGTGGTGGCAAGGATGCTATTAGATCATACATGCTAGACACTGCAACACTTCAGAATATAAAAAGGTTTTGATTGTTAGTCAAGAAACGTCTACGCACCTAGCCATCAGGATCTCGTTAACCCAGCTGTAAGGTTTATAACCCTTCAACTCCTCGTGGTAAAATCTGTCTTTCTGCAGCGGATATAAAAGGCCTCCTGTAAGCGTCGTGTGCTGATAGCCAGCTGGCATAAATCTGCAGAACTGCTCGCTGAAGTTTTCTCTAATTTTTCCAGTAACTTCCAGCAACCTCGCCCTGAAATCGCTTGGGCAATAACCGCTGAACACTGTTCCAATTATAAAGTCCTTCTGATCCTCAAGAAGGCCATAGATGCATTCTCTGCATTCCTCCAAAACAAACTCAACAGCGTATATTGGATCTTTCCCGATGAAGTGCTTTAAAGCACCCTCGGGGAAATTCTGAACTGTTCCCCATCTCTCCATGACCTCATCTATCTGGAAAATGCTGTTTTTACTTGGCATTATTCCAGGGCCTGCATCGTTAATCGCAACTATTGGCTTCCCGAAAATCTTAAAAGCACTGTAAGCGTGCAGAATTGTCGCATAACCGCCAGCACTGGATCCAGCAATAACAATTTTTTCCCAGTCCTTCTGCGAAGCGTATCTGAGGGCAACTATTGCATTTACGTAGCCAACATGGTATATCACTTTCGAATCTCCATTTTCAAGGTATTTGACAACTCTGTTGCCCATATGGAGATCACCAGTATTGTAGGGGACAAATATGATCGTCCAATTTCTGAATGGATTCTTCGGGTTCTTCACGTCAAAGATGCCTCCACGGTAGTAAAGGGACAGGAAGTGATAATTTGACTCAAGAGCCACAACGCTTCCAATGCCTATCAATGGCCTGCAATCCCTGATGTTCGTGCAAAGGAGAGGTTTGCAAGTGCTGTAGTCAGCACAGGCGCCACCTCCTTCAAAGAAGATCAGTATTTTTTCTTCTATTCCCCTTCTGACCATGATGAAAGTCTTACCTCCAAGGCCGTTTACACATGGCTCGGGAAGAGGAATCCTGATCCAGTCTATGCCATCCTCTGCCCTGTCTACTGGCAGAGAATCTATTCGTGGCATGGAATCGATTTCTACCAGAAAGGGATCAGCATAGTTTGCCTTCAATATCTCGTAATCTCCGAGCGCAACAACGGGAATTGCCAGCAAAATCAGACTAAAGACTACCCAGCGCATGTTGGAAGATATCCTTTATGAATTTAAATTTTTTGATAAAATATTTATAATGGTTATTATAATCACCCGCCCCCCTTTATTTCCTGTGGAAAGATGAAAAGTGGATTCGGGATTATCCCGATATCAACACATGCTCTTAAAATGCTCCAAACTTCTCAGAAATGTATTTTTGCGCCTCTAGCTTGCTTCTGAAATCGGGAAAAATCCCAATTCAAATATCAAGGAAAAATTTATTAAACATGTTAACATTTATTCAATAAACGGCGGCGGGGTGATAGATTGATATCCGATAAATTGGACATCGAGAAGATAGTGGATTTGATAAAAAAAGAGATAGAGAGTTCTGAGCTGACAAGGAAGATTATAGAACTGGATTCAAAGCTCGTCGAACTCAAAAAAACGATTGAGAGCTTGGTAATAGAACTTACATACATAAAGGAGGAACTTAGAGAGCTGAGAGGAGACAAGAAAAAGCCATTCGAAATAAAAACTGAAAAAAGACAGCAAAGGGTATCAGAAAATGAAAAGGAAAGAAAAGAGTTGCAGATTAGTAAACCAGAAGAAAAAAGGATTGAAAGAATTGAGAAAAGAGTGGACGAAGAAGATCTGATAATCTGCGACTGAAATGCAGATCAGAAAGATAACACTGAGGAACTTTAAATCTTTTAGTAAGAAAGTAGAGATACCATTCGTTCCGGGTTTTACAGTTATAACTGGGCCAAATGGGAGTGGAAAATCAAACATAATCGATTCAATTCTTTTCTGTCTCGGTCTTTCAACTTCAACAAAGCAGCTAAGAGCCGAAAGACTTTCCGATTTGATCTCCGAGGGTAAAAAAGATGCAGAAGTTTCCATAACGCTCGGAGATGGCGAGAAGAGCTATGAAATTACGAGAAGAATAAAAGTTACGGACAGGGGCTACTACAGCTATTACTACCTGAACGATAGACCTGTCAGCTTTCAGGAGATCCAGAACCTACTTTTCCAGTTCGGAATTCACAATGAAGCTTATAACATAGTGATGCAGGGAGATGTTACAAGAATTGTTGAAATGTCGCCAATTCAAAGAAGAAGAATCTTGGAAGATGTTGCAGGAATTTCCGAATTTGATGAAAAGAAAGAAAAGGCTCTTGAGGAACTTGACAGAGTTAGGGAGAATATAGAAAAGATCGATGCAGTTATCTCGGAAGTTGAAGCTATGCTCAGGTCTCTAGAAAAGGACAGGAACGATGCATTGAGATACAAGGAACTAATGGCAAAGAAAGCTGAATGCGAGATGCAGATAAGGATTCACGAAATGATTTCACTCAAATCGAACAAGGAAAGGATTGAAAGGGAAATTGAAAGAATCGAAAAGGAGAGAGACAAGCTTCTTTCCCTTTTGCCGGAAGTTTCAGGAAAAATAATAGAGATGAACGACGAGCTAAAAAAGATGGCAGAGATGATATCCGAACTTGGGGACGAAAAGCTCAGCGAAGTTCAGACGGAACTTCTGAAAATTACTTCGGATTTGGAAGTTTTGAAGAAATCTGAAACGATTTATATTGAAGAATTTAGAAGAGCAGATGAGGAAATCCTTGCAAAGAAGGGCGAATTGATTAGGCTAAGAGATGAGATGGAAAAGATTGAATCGAGCTTAGAGGAAGAATTGACTAGAAAAGTGAGTCTAGACGAAGTCGTTGATGAACTAAGTGCGAAGATAGAGTCTTTGAGGAGAGAACTTGAAAAGGCTGACAGAAGGGATCAGGAAGTCAAAAATAGATTGCTTAGCAGGAAAGAGTTGCTTGAAAAGCTAAAAGAGGAGAAATCAAAGCTTTTATCGGAGAGAGATAAAATTATCGAACTTTTGAGAAGAATAGAGACCGAAATCGAAGATCTGGGCAATGAAAAGGTTAAGATATCGCTGAAAGTTGAGGAGGATAGGAAAATAATTGAAAAGCTCCAAAAAGAAGTCCTTGAAACTGAGAAGTGGCAGAAAGAAGTGAATTCGGAATTTATAAACACGGATAAGACCCTTTTCTCTCTAAGATCAAGGCTTTCAGATGTCGAGGAGGAATTGAAGAGCTTGGAAGTGGAACTTGCAAAAATAAGGGCAAAGGTTAGCGCTCTACATAGCTATTCTAAGCCTGTGGAGGCAATTCTCGATGCAAAGAATAGAGGAGAGCTCAGCGGCATCTTTGGAACCGTTGCACAGCTTGGAGAGGTTGATGAAAAATACGCAAATGCTCTTGAATCTGCAATAGGCGGCGCTCTGCAGTACATAGTCGTGGAAAATGAAGATGATGCTGTTAGAGCCATAAAATACCTGAAAATGATTCAAGCGGGAAGGGCAAGCTTTATTCCGCTGAGCAGAATCAGGAATTTCAAACTTGAGCTCGACAGATCTATTTTGAACGAAAAAGGAGTTGTGGACTTTGCCGTAAATCTCTTGAGGTGTGAGGAGAGATTTTTACCCGTTTTCAGATTTCTTCTCAGAGACACGGTTGTTGTGGATACTATAGAGACGGGAAGAAGACTGATGGACAGAAATATAAGGATTGTAACCTTGGATGGAGATTTGATCGAAAAAAGCGGATTGATGGTTGGGGGAAGCAGAGAAAAAAGGAGCTTTCTGCTTTCAAAGGAATTAATGGACAGGGAAAGGGAGCTGAATGCGAAAATTAAAGAGCTTGAGTCCGAGAGAGAAGAACTGATTTCAAAGCTTAACAAAGTTTCTGAAAGAAGGAAGTTGCTCAAAGAGAGACTGGAAGGCTTGAATTTGAGAATTAATGAAATCAGGAATGAAATGAGGATTCTTGAGGACAGAATATCGTATTTCACAAATCAGATAAGGGAGATTTCCGAGAAGATTGAAAATAGAATTTCTGAAAAGGCTAAAAACGCTGAAAAGCTGAAAGAGATAAATTCGAACCTTAAAAGAGTTGAAGAAGAAATAGGAGAAGTGGAAAGGGAATTAAGAGATCTCGAAGCTTTGCTCGGAGATAGCAAAATACCGCAGATGATTTCTGAGCTCGAATCCTTGAGGGAGAAGTATTCCAGAAATCGCGAGATACAGATAGCGGTTGAAAAGAGAATAGAAAACCTCAACTTCCAAAAGGAGAAGCTGGAAAATTCGATAAAATCAATAGAAAATGAGATTTCGAGGCTTCTGGCAAGGAAAGATGAGATGAATAGAGAAATTGAAAATGGAAGGAAGAAAGTCAAAGAACTTCTTGAAAAGCTAGAGAAGCTGAAAAATGAAGAAAGGGCGCTTGGTGGAAAGTTAAGGGAGCTCAGAGAGAGGAGAGATGAAATACTGAGCAAACTCAGAGCTCTTGAAGATGAAAGAAGCAGAATTGAATTCGAATTAAAGAGATGCGAGGATAGGATATCTTCCCTGAAGGAAAAGCTATTTGCAGTTGTTGAAAATCTCAGAAAATACGAGGATCTGGAAATCAGAGAAGATCTCAGGGATCTTGAAACTTTAAAGGAAGAGCTGAAGAGCCTATTGAACGAGATATCGAAGTTTGGAGACGTTAATCTGAAGGCCATTCAGGATTATGAGAACGTAAGAGCCAGAAGGGATGAACTGATAAAGAAGAGGGAAATTCTAGAAAGGGAGAGAAGGGAAATAATTGAAAGAATAGAAAGATATGAGAAAAGGAAAAAAGAAGTCTTTATGGAAGTCTTCAATGCGGTCAACGATAATTTTAGACGAATTCTGGAGGAGTTGGATATAGGTGAAGGGGAGATATTCCTCGACAGCGAAGACGTATTTAACAGCGGTCTCCATTTAAGGATAAAACTAAAAAACAAGCCAATGCAGAGAATTGAAGCTCTCAGCGGTGGAGAGAAGAGTTTAGTCGCCCTCTCTTTTATTCTTGCTATTCAAATGTTCAAACCAGCTCCATTTTATGCTTTTGACGAAATAGACATGTTTCTGGATGGTATCAACGTTGAAAGGGTTGCGAAGATGATAAAAAAGAGATCAAAAGATGCGCAGTTCATCGTTGTATCGCTAAGGAAACCGATGATCGAAAACGCAGACGCTGTCATAGGCGTTTCCATGGGAGGTGATAACTCATCGATGGTGACGGGAATAAGGATGAGCTCTCAGATCCAATCCAGATCCTAATAGACATGGCAAGAAAGGGAGAAATAGATCCCTGGAACATCGACGTGATCGACGTGACTGATAAGTTTCTGAGAAGGATAGAAGAGGCCAAAAAGCTGGATTTGAGAGTTTCTGGAAGAGTTCTTCTGTATGCCGCAATCTTGGTCAGGATGAAAGCAGATGCAATAACTAGATCGATGCAACCGGATGAGTGCGATGTGGAGATAATTGAAAATTTGGCAGAGGAGCCACTGGAAGACTTTGAAATAGAAGAGCTTCCAATTGCAGGCAGGAGAAGGGTTAGAAAGATATGCACGCTGGAAGATCTGATAATGGAGCTCAAAAAAGCTGAAGAGATGGAGAAGAGAAGGAAGAAGAGAAGAGAGATTGCGGATTTGAACTTCGTGGTATCTATTCCACATGATGAAAGCATGGAAAAAAAGATATTGGAAGTTGAAAATTTTTTGACAAACATTTTAAGAAAAAGAAAGTCTATAACCCTTTTTTCTGTTGCAGAAAGCAGGGAAAAGCTTTTGGATCTCTACATTTCGCTTCTGCATCTGGTTAGCAGAAAGAAGTTCTGGATGCATCAGAGCGAGTTTTATGGGGACATTGAGATACGTTTTTACGAAGAAAACTAATTGCAAACAAATTATTTATACAGATAGCGTTAAGCCTCTATTGTGAAATGGTGGGCTATCGAAGCTGGGGAAGTTTTGAAGATCCTTGAAACGACTCCTCAAGGGTTAAAGGATGATGAAAGAAAGAGAAGAATTGAAAGATTTGGTCTGAACGAGGTCAAGGGCAGAGAAAAAAGTCCCATGCAAATATTAATCAAACAAGTGCTGAATCCCCTCATACTAATTCTCGTGATATCAATGATCACATTTCTCTACCTCGACCATCTGAGTGAGGCGGTTATAGTATTGATAATCGTAGTTGTAAGCATTCTAGTTGGCTTTCTTCAGGAATGGAAGGCAGAGAACATAATGAGAGAACTAAAAAGACTTCTGATGCCTAAATCTCTCGTTTTGATCGATGGAAAGGTGAAGGAGATTGATTCAAGGTTCATAGTGCCCGGAGATGTGATACTAATCGAAGCTGGAATGAAGATTCCGGCAGATGCAAGGTTGATAGAAGCCAAGGAGCTGAGCGTTGACGAGTCGATTCTCACCGGTGAATCATTTCCTGTTGAAAAAAGGGTTGAGAAGATAGAAGAGAACACTCCGCTGCCTGAAAGAACTTGCATGATCTATGCTGGAACGCTTGCAACCACGGGATGGGGAAAGGCTGTGGTCGTTGCCACTGGGAACAACACGGAGCTTGGAAAGATAAGCAAATCTCTGGAGGAAATCAGAGTGACGAAAAGCCCGCTAGTAATCAAGCTGGAACGTTTTGCAAAACAGCTTTCAATTGGAATTGCCTTGATATCGGTTTTTATTTTTCTAGTTGGTATTTTTAGGGGCTACGATGCCATATATGTCCTAACAGCCACTCTCAGCTTTGCAGTCGCAGTGATTCCCGAAATTCTGCCTGCAACTGTCACGCTGGCCTTGGCATTTGGTGTTAGGGAGATGGCCAAAGCAAATGCTTTGGTGAAAAGCCTGCCCGCAGTTGAAAGCCTTGGTAGTGTAGACACAATTTGCACGGACAAGACTGGAACTCTCACGCAGAACAGCATGAAGGTCGTGAAGCTCGTGAGCAGGGATGGAGAGGAAGTTGACGCTGAAGATGATGAAAAGCTTTCGAAAGTAAAAGACTTAATCCTTGCGGGTTACATATGCAACAGAGCTGTTTGCGAATCTGGAACATGCAGGGGAGATCCGATGGAAGTAGCTCTTTTGCAGATAGCCCTTAAGACAGGTTTCATAGCGGAATTTGAGCTTGTCGATGAGATACCCTTTGATTCGAAGAGAAAGTTCATGGCTGTCTCGGCGAAGCTCGGAGATGATTATCTCATAGTTGTCAAAGGAGCTCCGGAAGCTCTTGAAAAAATTCTGAACATAAAAATGGATGTGGAGAAATACGCAGAGCAGGGGATGAGAATCCTTGCATTCGCTTGGAAAAAGGTGAAGAAATTCGAAGGCTTCAGCTTCGATGGACTTGAATTTCTCGGATTTCAGTGCTTAATTGATCCGCTGAGAGAAGACGTGAGGGACAGCGTTGAAAAGTGCAAGTCGGCAGGGATTGAGATATACATGATAACCGGAGATCATCCGAGCACTTCAAAGACCATAGCGAATTGGGCTGGAATTGAGGGAGAAGTTATAAGTGGAAAAGAACTCGCCGAAACAGACATTGAAGAGGCTGTTAAAAAATACAGGATCTTTGCAAGAATAACTCCTGAACAGAAGCTTGAAATCGTCAGCGCTCTGCAGAAGAATGGTAAAATCGTGGCAGTTACCGGCGATGGGGTAAACGATGGGCCTGCCTTGAAAAAGGCTGAAATAGGCGTCGCCATTGGCAGCGGCAGCGAGGTTGCAAAGGAAGCGAGCGATATAGTAATTCTCGACGACAGCTTCTCAACGATAGTGAAGGCAATAGAGCTGGGAAGGGATGTGTTCAGGAAGATACAGAGGATCATATCTTGGACTCTGCCAACGAATGGAGGCCAGGGGCTTGTAGTGATGTTTGCATTCCTTCTCGGCATTCAGATGCCCATGATGCCCGTTCACATTCTATGGATAAACACGATAACGGCCGGACTTCTTGGCATGATGATAGTATTTGAGAAAAGAGAAGAAGGGCTTCTAAGACTCAAGCCCACGAGAGGAGAAATAATGAACTTCAGAATTTTCCTCAGGATCATATACATTTCAATTCTAAGCCTTCTAATTGCTTACTATCTTTACTTCACGACTGGAAAGATGTCCTCAGCCGTAAACGGAATCATAGCAGTGGGAGCCTGGTATCTGCTGACACCATACGTTGACAAGAGCTTTTTCGAAGTCGGGTTCAGAAACAGATTTGCCTTGCTCGGAATTATTCTTGTCTTTGCAATTCAGTTTACAATAACTAGCCTTGGGATAATGAATTTGGAGCCTATGAGCTTATACGAGTGGGCTTTAACAATATTGGCAGCATCGAGCGTTTTTGCAGCAGTCGAAATCGAGAAAAGAATTAAGTTGAAAAGCAGAGCCTGATGGTTCACACCATGCTTCTTAGGAGGCTTCCAGTGCTTTTCATTTTTTGAATCACTTCTCCCAACCCTTTTCGGATATTTCCACAGGAAATAAAGGGGGGGGCTGTCTGCTTAATGTCGAGTTGGGCTATTTTTATTCGAATTTTTTGCAGTAATTTTGAGTCAGTTTTGGCCACTATCTCGGATAGACACATGAGGAGATCCAGGCTTAGATTGCCCCTTTCATTTCGTATTCTCAAGAGAACGATTCGTGATAGCGGGGTGGGAGAAAAAAGTTTCAAGAATCGAGTTAAGGGTATCTAGGTGATGAAATTTCATAAAAAGCATGGGCTCGCCCGGATTCGAACCGGGGACCTTCGCCTCGTCAAGGCGACGTCATAACCGCTAGACTACGAGCCCTTAGAATTTTGTTTCAAGAAAGACTTAAGAACTTTGCGGTTGGATAAAAGTTATAAAATTGGTTAAAAACCCTCTTTATGGAAATAATCCCGATAGCCTTTGACTCTATGGGAGTTCGGAGCATGGCGACGTTCGTTAAAACCAAGGATGTCAGCATAACGATAGATCCAAGCGTAAGCCTTGCTCCAAAGCGCTATGGCTTACCTCCGCACAAAATCGAGATAGAAAGAATGGAAGAGAAGTGGAAGGAGATAAAGGGCTTCGTTGAAAAGAGCGATATCGTAATAGTCACTCACTACCACTACGACCATCACAATCCCGAAGAAGTTGCGATTTTTGAGGGAAAAAAGCTCTTACTGAAGCATCCAAAGGAAAAGATAAACAGAAGCCAGATGGGAAGGGCAAGGTATTTCTTGGAAAAGCTGAGGAATGTAAAGGCTGAAATAGACTTCTGCGATGGTAAGAGTTATGAATTTGGCAACACTCTGGTCGAAATTTCAAAACCGGTTTTCCATGGAGTGAATCAGAAGCTCGGGTTTGTCTTGGAGATTTTTATCTCGGATGGCAAAAAGAGTTTTCTCTTTTCCTCCGACGTAGAGGGGCCAATACATGAAGATCAGACAGGTTTCATAATCGAGAAGAAGCCAGAAATAGTTTTCATCGATGGCCCTATGAGCTACATGCTTGGCTATCGATTTTCCAGCGCATCGCTTGAAATGGCGATAGATAACCTGAAGAAGATATCGGAGGTATCCAGAGAAATGATCTTGGATCATCATTTGCTTCGAGATCTAAACTGGAGAAGCGCTGTTTCGGAAGTATTTAGCTATGCGGAGCAATTTTCGACTGAAGTAAAATCTGCTGCCGAGTTTTGCGGGATTAAAGAGGAGCTTCTCGAAGCAAGGAGGAAGGAATTGTATGAAAAATTTTGGAATTGGTAGGATTAAACAGAAAGATTTTTAAAACAAAAAATCGATTTTTTGTTGCATGAGGGCTGGCTTGGTGTTGCTAGTCTTGATTACCGCAGTGCTTCTAGCAAACTGTGCGACTCAAGAAACTAAGCCAGCAACTCCAACACCAACTCCCACTCCTACACAGAAAATAACTTGGACTTGGGCAACCCTTGATCCTGGCGGATATGGCTATAGAGTAATAGCTGGAATCCTTGATACAGTAAGGCCAGATTTGCCCAACGTCGAGTTTTTGGTCAAGCCTTATTCTTCAACCACTGCTGCTATAAAGGGCTTCTGCAAGGGGGAAGCGGATGGAACTTACATAGCAGATCTCGGATTTAAGGAACTTTACACATTCACTGGGGCATTTAAGGATTTCAAGCCAGAAGTGAAGCAGATGCCCGTCCAAAGCTTCTGGACTTACACGATGGAAACTTTTCTGTTAGTTCCAAAGGATAAAGCTGATCAGATAAAGAGCTGGAAGGATCTTGAGGGAAAGAAGGTCTATCTAACTCCTGCTGGATACATGAATCACATAAACATAAGGAGAGCATTAGATGCTGTGGGCGTTAAGGTTGAGCACGTCGAGGTTGATTCTAAGTTCGTCTGCAAAGCGCTTGAAGAAGGAACAATAGTTGCAACGGCTTTATACACGACAGCAAGGGTTTCCCTTCCGACATGGGGACAGGAACTCGCTATTAGCTGCAGAGGCAAGCTCGTTCCATTAAATCCGAGCAGTGATGAAATTGAAAAGCTGGAAAAGGCTGGACTGCAGCTTGTGGAAATAGATGCGCAGAAGATAGACAGAGAAATGACGGGGAAGATCTATGGCGTTCCTTTCTACTTTGGATATCATGTGGGGATGAGGATATCTGAAAAAGACCTATACGAGTTCCTGAAGGCCGTTGAAAAGAACGCAGACAAACTGCCACAAGTGGATGCAGGTTTAGAACCGCTAGCTGCCGATGTTCCGAAGTTCCAGTATCTTGGAGTAAAGGCAGCGGATCCAAGCCTAGTGCCCATCCATCCTGGGCTGGCGAAGTATTTGAAGGAAAAGGGTCTGTGGGAGAGTGAGTGGGACAAATACATAGCAAAGTGAGAAAATGAAAATAACATCATTATTAATTTTTATTTTTTCTCTCATCTATTTTTCCGTGGCAGTTTATTACTATACGACCGGCTTCATGGGCACGATGTTCTGGGTTCTCTTTCTGCTCCCAGTTGCCTACTCGATCTATGTCCTTTATAAGCTCGAAAAGGGCAGCTTATATCCAAGGCTCGGAAAGTGGCAGAATTTGGTGGCAGCAATCTACCTTGCGCTCTGCTTGTTCTCTGCATTATATCTCCCCATGAACTACATGGATCTTATATACTATCGTGCGGGATCCTACAACGTTCTTGACAAATTTGTTGGATTTTCGATGTTTTTCTTGATTCTGGAATTTGCAAGAAGGGAACACAAGGTATTGTTTGCTCTAATGATCTTTCTTTTCATCTACTGCGTTTATGGCGAACATTTTCCCGGAATTCTAAAGGTTCCGAGCATAGATCCTGAGAGGCTCATTCTATCGTCTACGGTTGAAATCAAGCTCGGAATGTTTGGAGTCTATGCACAGGCTGGAGTTGGGATAATCGGAGCCTTTCTACTGCTGATGGGTGTTGCAAAAGGTTACGGTGTTGATAGGGCAATGATAAAAACCATAATCGGCTATCTCGGGAAAAAACCTGCATTAATTCCTCAGTCTGCAGTAGTTGGCTCGATGAGTGTTGCCATGTGCACGGGCTCAGGAGCTGCGGATTCAGCCTTAGTTGGACAGTTTACAATTCCAGCAATGAAGAGAGCCGGCTTTCCAGCCCTTCATGCGGCAGCAACTGAGGGTTCTGCGGCCCTCGGTGGCTTGATAATGCCCCCAGTAATGGCAATTGCAGCCTTTCTGATGGCGGAATTTTTGGCTGTAAGCTACTTCGAAGTGATGATTCGGGGCTTTGTGCTCGGTTTCCTTTACTATATAGCCATAGTTCTGACAGTTTATCTTCTCACCCTGCAATACATAAGACCCGGCGTTATAAAGATCGATGGAGTTCTTTCAGAACTGGGCGAGATATCGGTTTCGGAAAAGCTCTACACTTTGGCATTCTTTTCCAGTCTTATATTGCTCATATTTCTGATGGGATACCTCTGGTGGCCGGAAGTGAGGTCTGCGCTCATAACTGCTGTCATCTTCATGACAGCATCATCCGTGATTTTAGTCTTTACCCATTCCGGGTCATTAAGGGAGAAAGCTGTAAAGCTTTTGCAATCGATTAAAGAAACCATAAAGGGATATCCGGAAATCGTGGTGGAAATAATTCTGCTTTTGGCTGTTCTGGGTGTAATTATAAACCTCTTCACTGTTAGCGGATGGCTTTTGAAGTTTGGAATGACTTTAATAAGTGTTGGAAAGGAAAGTTTGATCCTTTTAATTGTTCTGGGATTTCTGCTTGCCTTTTTCCTCGGCTTTGGTCTACCGCCTTCAGCTGTTTACATCATCGCCTCTGTTCTCGTAACACCCGCGATGATATCTCTTGGAATAAATCCTTGGGTTGCGCACTTCTTCGTTTTCCTCGTGGCTGCGATATCTGAGTTCACACCACCGGTTGCGCTGATCGCTGCTGTCACTTCCAAGATAGCTGAGACGTCCTTCGTAAAGACTGCTATATACACGCAGAAGTGGATTTTACCGATTTATCTAATGATATTCTCGGTCATCTCATGGCCGGAACTGGTTGTAGAACCGGGATTGCAGATGCTCCTAGCTTTTGCAATCGTTCTTCTTGGTATTCTGATAATAACCTTGGGTAGCTTCGGAAAGTTCGCAAAGAGGGGCTTTATAGACTTTACGATCAGAACCGTGCTTGTGTTGATTGGCATTCTCATCCTTTTCTCACCGGTGAGGGAATTTTCGCATTTCCTGGCATTGTTGGCGATTCCAGTGCTCTTACTCGGAATAGTCAGAATGCGCAGGTTACTTTTGAGTTAAATTTTTTAACTTAATAGCATATCGATGGCAAATGCTCGAAAAGATGATAATGAAAAATGTGAGATTCGAAGAAAGAAGTATTCTTGTCAACGGAGATGCAATAATTGGGCAAAATTCGAGCATCGATTATGGGATAATTGCGAGAAACATATTAACTGGCGAAAGGGTTGAAATAAGGGGAGATCTCATAGGAGATGAGATCCGAATAGATTCCTTTTCGACGATTTCGGGAGACGTGGTTTCGAAATCAGACGCTTACATAGGTGAATTTGTTGGAATAAATGGAAAGCTCACGGTCTATGGAGACCTTGAGATAGGGAGAAACGTCAGGATAAAGAACGGATTTGAGGCCAGAGGCCTGATAACGATCCAGAATCCGGCATCAATTGTTTTGATATTGTTACTTTATATAATGCTTTTGCTTCGCCTTGGAAAAGCGGAAATGCCGGAAATCGAAGAAGATCTTAACCCAGCTCTTGTTCTGCCGGAAAGGTGTTTGATAGACGCCAATAGGATTTCAACAACAAAGGATGCAGACATCTACGACAGCAGGATCCTTGGAAGCATAAGGGCGAGGGACATCTACATAAGCAGGAGCGAGGTATTCGGTAGCTTGAAGGGAAGGGAGATAATCTTAGATTCCAGCACGGTTCATGGCAACGTGACAGGAAAAGTTGTATACATCATAAACTCCAGCGTTGTTGGTGCAAACGTCAGGGGCAGGAGGATTTATATGGAAAGAGGTTGTATCGTTGGTGGAAGCATAGTAGCTGAAGAGGGCGTTTGGATCAAGGACTCCATAGTATTAAAAACTGACATCGGTGAGGAAGGTGGAATGGGAGAAGGAGAAGTTCAGGAAGATGTTTCCAGCCCTTTACGCTGAAATTGGGGACAGGATAATACCGACTGTAATCGATCATCTGGAAGTCTGCAGGAGCATAGAAGAGGCAATAGAGGTAATAGATTACTTCGAAAGAAAGGGAGAGATAAGCAAGGAGTTTGCATCCTTTTTGCGGAGCAATGTTGCGCTCCTGAACAGCATGATAAGGAAAAGGAAAAGGGGCGAATACGAGTCGAGGGGGCTTTTATGATCGAGATCGGAATAGCCGGAAAGCCAAACGCTGGAAAGTCAACTTTTTTTAAATCCGCAACACTTGCAGATGCTGAGATTGCGAGCTATCCATTCACGACCATAAAGCCAAACATAGGAATAGCACATGTTAGGGTAAAATGCGTTTGCAGGGAGCTTGGAATCGAATGCGGGAACTGCATCGATGGATGGAGATTTATTCCTGTGAAGCTCATCGACGTCGCTGGCCTAGTGCCAGATGCGCATAAGGGAAGAGGGCTTGGAAATGAGTTTCTCGATGATCTAAGGCAGAGCGAGGGAATAATTCATGTTGTCGACGCTTCAGGATCAACAGACGAAAACGGAAACGAGATAGGAATTGGAGAAAGGGATCCAATAAAAGACGTGGAATTCTTGCTGCGTGAGCTGGACATGTGGATATGCGGAATCCTGAAGAGAAACTGGGATAAGATCCTTAGAAAGGCCAAGGCTGAAAAAAAGGAAGTTAAAGTGATAACGGAAGCCTTAGCAGGACTTGGATTCAGCGAGGCAATGGTCAGGGAAGTTTTTAAAGACTTGGACATTCAGAAGCTGAAGGAAGAAGATTTGATTGCAGCAGCAAGGGCTTTGAGGGAAAAAAGGATGAAAATGGTAATAGCTGCGAACAAGGCAGATAAGGCTCCCGAAGATTTCATAGAAAGGCTTAAGAAAATTGGAGCAATCCCAACTTCGGCAAATTACGAACTGGTTTTAAGGACAGCTGCAAAGTCCGGATTCATAAAATATCTTCCCGGCGATTCAAGCTTCGAAATCAGGAGGGAGCTGAACGAAAGGCAGAAAAGGGTTCTTGAAAGTATAAGAGCTTATCTCGATAAGTTTAGGACAACTGGAGTTCAGGATGTTATAAACAAGCTCGTATTTGAAGTTCTGGGATACATCGTCGTTTATCCAGTCGAAAACGAATCGAAATTTACGGATTCGAAGGGCAACGTTTTACCAGACGCTTTCCTAGTCAAGAAGGGCACGACACCAAGGGAGCTGGCTTTCATGATACATACAGAAATAGGCAGGAAGTTCATATGCGCAGTTGATGCGAAGAGAAAGATCAGGATATCCGATGATTACGAGCTTAAGAACAACGATGTTGTGAAAATAGTATCAGGAGCGTAAAATTTCCAGTATTTTTTCAATTCCAGCATCTGTTTTCACGCAGTAGCCACAATAATGTGCAACAGATGCCGCATATCCGGCTTTTTTCAGCTTCTCAACAACCTGAGAGATTGGCGGAACTGGCTTAGAAATCGTGCTGCAAATTTTTGGAATGCTGTAGGCAGTTGGATAATCGACTTCGTTCTGAATCTTTATAAGGAAATCTCTGTGCTTCCCATCTGCTAAAGAAACAACTTTTTTAACAAACTCAGCATCCTTTAGCTCAGCCAGCCATAATGGGCCAATTATAACTGGTTTTTCTCCGCATTTGCAAATTTCTGCCGTTTCTCCAAGCTTTATGACATCCTTCTTTAGACATCTTCTGCAGAAAGCTATTTGCCCTATCTTTTCCAAAGTCTTGGTTGCTTCGGAATTCGATCTCTTAATCCGCAGGTGCACTCTGTAGTAGTGCTCCTTTGCCCAAGAGACAAGAGGATAGATCGCTTTTTCGAACTTAAGCGCAACTCTTGCAATGAAGCCTATAAGAACCCTCAGACCTATCTCGTGGGGCACATCTGTTTTCAGAACAAATGCAGAATACTTCTTCAATCCAGCGGAGGTTTTACAGCAGAGGGCTTCCAGATCAGTCGCTGTCACGCTTAAATATTTTGAATGAACACAGGCAGATTCTATGAAATTCGCAGGGCTGCCGAAAGGATCTATGTCGACGTGTTCGAATTTCCTAATTCTTGTCAAAATCGATGCGTCAAGACAGAAAACTTCGGCATCTAAGTTGTTTATCTCCAAGTTCTTCCTTATGTTCTCCACCGCCCTTGGATTTGCATCGTTGAACACAGCTTGGCAGCCTGCTTCGAGCATTGCCCTTATGCCCCTTACTCCAGTTGCTGAAAGTGCATCTAAAATCTGATGCTTTCCAATGGCTGAAAAGACAAGCATGTCCAAATCGCGACAGAACTGCATTCTGGGATTGTAAAATGCTCCTTCAACGATTATCTTGGCCTTTCCTTCAATTACGAGCATAATTCTTCACGATCTCTTCAGCAACGGCATCTCTGTTCTTTTCATCAATTATATAAATACTAAAATTTTTTCTGATTCTATTTAAAAGGGGATGATTAAATCTGTAGTGTATCGTGAACAGCAGGTTTTCCTTTGAAAGCAAATCGTTTACAATTGAAACGAACTTCTCACTTTTCAGTTCCATTGGGCCGATTTCGTCGATTATTATTAGGTCTCCATCGAGTTTCAGTTTTCTTAGGAAATTTTCGAAGCTTTCAATCAGGACTTCGTATTTTCCAACGTTTACCTTTCCCTTCCCGACTCTTGCTAGCTTTGCTTCTTCCTTTGAATTCAGGTCAACCAGCTTGAATCCAACTCTTTTGCCTTCTGATCTCTCTTCGAGAGTTATGAAGCCAGATATTTTTATTTTGTTCTTCAGGGATTCGTAGACTTTTAAGCAGAGCGTTGTCTTTCCTATTCCCGGTCTTCCAGTAATTGCAATGCGCATAGTTTTATTTCACATGTAGAAATTTAACATTTCTCAGTTCAATTTGCTAGATTAATTAGCAATAAATAGAAAAATTTTTATTCACTATGGATCTAGGAAGTTAATAGGTGGTAAAATGGAAGAGTTGCTTGGAGACATTTTTGATAAGCCAGAGCCTTTGAAAGGGATAAGGGTCTTGGAAGTGTGCAGCGTAGTTCTGGGGCCATCTGCAACAGATTATTTAGCAGAATTTGGGGCTGAAGTTATAAAGTTCGAAGCTAGGCGTGGAGACCAGATGAGGTATGTTACGCCCTATGCATACTTCTACAAGAACTTATCCCCCGGACTGCTGGAGCAGAACCACAACAAGTACTGGGTTGGAATGCACTTGGGCCATCCGAAGGCTAGGGAGATATTTTACAAATTTGTGAAAAAGAGCGATGTTGTAGTGGACAACCTAACTCCCGGAAGACTTGCAAAATGGGGCATCAGCTATGACAAGCTAAGGGAAGTGAATCCAAGGATAATACAGCTCCACGTTTCAGGTTTCGGAAGCTGGGGGCCTTTTACTGGGAGAACTTCATACGATGCAATTGCACAGAGTGAAGGCGGCTTGGCATACATCACTGGACTTGAAGGCAGAATTCCACTGAAATCTGGTGTCTGGATTGCCAACTGGACGACTGGTCTAGTTTGTGCAATCGCAATAATCGCTGCGCTTTACTACAGAGAGAGAACAGGAGAAGGGCAGTTCATAGACATCTCTCAGGTCGAGACCGTGATCAGATACCTTGACTGGACGTGGCTATACGTTTACCTCACTGGAAAGAACAGAGAAAGATACGGAAATCGAGATTTGGCTATTTGTCCATCCGATCTGTTTGACTGCAAGGATGGCTGGGTTGCAATCTGCGCTTTTTCTGAAAGCGAATTCAGAGGACTTTGCGAAGCTATGGGGAAAATGGAGCTTTACGAAAAGTTTGCAGACCCACTAGTTAGGCTTAAGGACGAAAATGCAAGGCTTATTCTAGCTGAGATTGCGCAGTGGGCTAAGGAAAAAACCGTATCGGAAATCGAAGAGCTGGCTTTGAAGTATGGTTTCTCCGCATATCACGTCGTTGATGTAGAAGAAGCCTACAACAGCGAGCATTTCAGAGAGAGAAAAGCCGTTCAGGAATACGAAGATCCGCTCTATGGCTATCTCGTGGAGCCATGTTATCCGCCGAGGATGGAAACGCCTGCAAGGATTAAATGGGCTGCAAGACCGCTAGGATTCGACAACGAACATGTTCTCGCAAGAATTCTTGGAATGAGCATGGAAGAGATTGAAAAGCTCTACGAGGAGGGAGTGATCTACAAGTGGAATCCGGCAATACCATCGCAGTGTCCGCCAGAGGATTGGGATGGAAAGAGAGGGCTTAAGTATCCTTGAGGTGGGATTATGGACGAGAAAATAGTCGGTCTGGCAATAGAGCCGGAATATGCCAAGTTCGTTTATTCCATAACGAATCCTGCAGATATATCTGGAAAACCTGAAGCTTTGGACGACTTGGTTGTCTTGGATCTGAGCTATGGAAACTTTGCAGGTCTCGTTGCTTCTTCATTCTTAGCAGAACTCGGTGCAGAGGTTATAAGAATTGAACCCCCAGCTGGCGACATCGCGAGAAAGATGACACCGGAAGGAATAATGATCAAAGACGCTGGGCTGGCTTACATAGTTGAAGCGAGGAACAAGTATCACATAACTCTCAACATAGAAAAAGAGGAGGGTAGAGAAATTCTGAAGAAGCTCGTAAAGAAGGCAGATATCTTAATAGAGACATTCAAACCCGGATACATGGAATCCCTCGGCATTGGCTACAGACAGCTGAAGGAGATAAATCCCTCGCTGATATACTGCGCGATCACATCCTTTGGTCAGTTTGGAAAAGATGCGGAGAAGTTCGGAAAAATGACGAGCTATGATTTGATAGACCAGGCCAGGGGAGTAGTTATGAGCGTTACTGGTGAGCCGGAGCTCGATCCTGATGTTCCTAAAGAACTAAAGAAGCCCGTTAAAGCAGGAAATTGGATGGGATGGTACGTCGGAGGAATGTGGGCAGCTTTTGGAATCCTTATAGCAGCATTTTACAGAAAGAGAACAGGAAAAGGGCAGTTCATCGATGTATCTCCCTGCGAGGGACTGATGGCGATAGCGAACTATCTGATGCAATACTATCATATGACAAAAATGGAAGGACAGCCAAAGAAGATGGTTAGAGCCGGAAACTTCGATTATGCAGTCTTTCCGTATACCTATGTAAGATCTAAGGACGGCTACGTCTTCCTTTCTGGCTTTACAGATCCAAACTGGGCGGCATTGTGTGAAATCATGAACAGACCAGATCTTCAGCGACAATATCCGACGATAAAGGAAAGGCTAAATCCATACAACCAGCCGACGATCCAGAAAGAGATCGAGAAGTTCACGACCCAGTATACTTCGGAGGAGTTGCTTAAGATTGTTCTGGATTACTCAAGGAGACCTGATAGGAAAGGAACCGTCGTTCCCGGCAGATTGAACTCGCCAAAAGAAGTAATGGAAGTGGAGCACTTCAAATTCAAGGAGATGTTCGTTGAGAGAAAGGATCCAAATTATGGAAAGGTTCTCGTGCAGAACTCTCTCTTCAGATTCATGTCAAGGACACCTGGAAGGATAAAGTGGATCTGCAGGCCAATCGGAGCTGACAACGAGTTCATATATCAGAAATATCTTGGTTTTGGAAGAGAAAAGCTGGAGAAGCTGAAAAATGAGGGAGTGATTTAAACCATTTTTTCCAATTCTTTTGCGATTTTCTCGAAGTAATCCAGACTTTCGGGATTTATCAGTGCACCTCTGTTCGTGACCGGCTTGCCGTGTAAAATGTTTCTAACAGCTATTTCAACCTTCTTCATGTTCACGGTGTATGGAATATCCGGGACTTCGATTATTAAAGCTGGAACATGCCTTGGAGAAGCCTTTTTTCTGAGCTCTTCTTTTATCTTTGTCTTTAACTCCTCTGTAAGCTTATATCCGGGCTTCAGCTTGACGAATAATATCAGCCTTTGATCCCCCTTCCAGTCCTGCGAGGTTGCCAGTGAATCTGCGATTTCTGGAAGTTTTTCTACAACGTTGTATATCTCGGCTGTTCCAATTCTAACTCCAGATATCTTCAGAGTAGCATCGGAACGTCCTAGGAAAGTTATCCCGCCAGTCTTTGAATGGAATATAACGTAATCTCCGTGCCTCCAAACGTTCTTCCCCTTTTCTGCAAAGAAATCGAAGTAGGTTTCCCTGTACTTCTTGAAATCCCTGTCGCCCCAGAAGTATATGGGCATCGAAGGCGATGGGAGCTCGCAGACCAGTTCTCCGGGGGAATCGTAGATCGGATTGCCGTTTTCATCGTATGCAGCGATTTTCATCCCCAAAGCTGGAGCTTGCAGCTGGCCTGCGTAGACAGGCAAAGTTGGCGAGCCAGCACAGAAACAGCCGTTTATGTCAGTTCCCCCTGAAATTGAGTTGAACCACAGATCGCTCTTTATGTTTTCGTAAACCCATCTGAAGCCATCCGCAGAGAGTGGTGAACCAGTTTGAGAGATCTCTCTCAGCGACCTTAAGCTGAACTCATCCTTTGGTCTTGCATTTGAAGCCATCAGGGCATAGATATAGCTAGCTGAACAGCCAAAAACGTTTATTCCGGCTTCATCTATGAACTTGAACATGGTTCTCCAGTCCGGGAAGAGCGGATTGCCGTCGTATATGGCTATGGTCGCACCAACTGCTAGTGAGCTCATAAGCCAGTTCCACATCATCCAGCTCGGGGAAGTTATGTAGCTTATTACTTCTCCCTTCTTCAGATCCGTATGAAGGATCAGCTCCTTCAGGTGGTTTACGAGCACGCCGGCGACGGACTGAACCATGCACTTCGGCTTTCCAGTAGTTCCGGAGCTGAACATTATGTAAACAGGTTCGTTTGCTTCTAGTTGCTCGAATAAAAGCCTATCATCCTCGGACAGAAAGTCATCCCAAAGTTCTGCATTCTGAATTCCTGTGATGTCTGGCTCCTTTTTTAGATACGGATAAACCACAACCTTTTCAATAGATGGAATAGCCTTCACGACTTCTGCAACATTTGATAGCATATCGTAACCTTTTCCTTTATAAAGGTAGCCATCCACGGTGAACAAAACCCTTGGCTCCAGCTGGCCAATTCTGTCGATAACTGCGCTCGGTCCGAGTTCAGTTCCGCAGGAGCTCCATACGGCTCCTAAACTCGTTGCTGATAGCATTGCGATGCACGTTTCTGGAATGTTTGGCATGTATGCACAGACTCTATCTCCTGTTTTAATTCCAATCTCTCTGAGTGCATTGGAAAGATTTGCAACCTTTAATCTAAGCTCTCTATAGCTCAGAGTCCTCTTTAATCCCAACTCGTTCTTGAAGATGAAAGCCGTGCCTTCTTCGTTTTTCAGCAGGTTTTCCGCAAAATTCAACTTTGCTCCCAAAAACCATCGAGCACCCGGGAATTTTTTAAGATCATCCACAACTTTTTCAAATCTTTTCGAATAGACTACACCGCAGAAGTCCCAGACAGAAGACCAGAAGTCGGCAACATTCTCTACAGACCATCTGTAGAGATCCCAGTAGTTCTGCAAGTTCATTGAAAACTTCTGGTTCACATACTGTATGAATTTAGTAATGTTTGCGTTTGCGATCACTTCTTCAGAAGGTTTCCAGAGCATTTCCATGCTTCCCGTAGATCTTTAGATATATCATTTTTGCGGTTTTTGATCGATATAAAAGAGAAAAAGTTTATATGTCAGACAATTTGCGATGATAAAAGCGTAACTCTCTATCTGGGATCCTATGTTTTAATTTTTTAACTTTATTTATATTATTAGTAAAATTATAATCTACAAGCCTTTTATATTTTGAGCCCAAGGAGAATCGATGGCGCTTGAGGCATTGAAAGAGATAGCGAGGAAAATAATTGGCTCAACTAACATTGACAGGAAGTTCGTTGAGGAAATCGTGAGAGACATTCAGAGGGCATTGATAAAGGCAGATGTGAACATTAAACAGGTGAAGGAAATAAGCGAGGCGATAAAGAAGAGAGCTTTAAGCGAAGAAATTCCAGAATACTTCGATGCAAGGGAGCATGTGCTCAAAATCGTTTACGAGGAACTCTTGAAAGGTGTTGGAGAAGGACTTGAGATTCCGCTGAAGAAAGCGAAGATCATGCTCGTTGGCTTGCAGGGAAGCGGAAAGACTACAACTGCTGTAAAGCTTGCAAAATACTTCAAAGATCGTGGATTAAAATCTGCGGTTGTTGCTGGCGATGTCTGGAGACCGGCTGCTTTTGAGCAATTGAAACAGCTTGCAGATGCGAACTCTATAGCATTTTACGGCTACAAGGGGCTCAGTGCTGTAGAAGTTGTCAAAAAGGCACTGGAAGTTGCTAAGGAAGACATCATCATTATAGATACCGCCGGAAGGCATGCGCTGGAAAAGGAGCTGATAGACGAAATGATAGAGATAGCTAAAATTGCGAATCCGGATTACAAGTTTCTGGTATTAGATGCGGCCATAGGTCAGCTGGCGAGCAAGCAAGCCAAGGCATTCCATGATGCAATTGGGATAAACGGGATAATTATAACGAAATTCGATGGAACTGCAAAAGGTGGTGGAGCGCTTTCGGCTGCAAGAGAAATAGGGATTCCGATAGCATTCATAGGCACTGGAGAAAAAATCGAAGATTTTGAAAAATTCGACCCCGCAAGCTTCATTTCAAGATTGCTCGGAATGGGGGACATAAAAACGCTCGTTGAAAAAGTCGAGAGAATTGCGAAAGAGGAAGAAATAGATGCCGAAGCTTTCTTGAAGGGAACTTTCACGCTAAAGGACATATACAAGCAGATAGAAGCCATGAACAAACTTGGCCCCCTGAAGAAGGTGTTGGAAATGATCCCACTGTTCGGACTAAAGATAGGGGACGAAGTCATAGAGCTGACGCAGGAGAAGATGAAGAAGTTCAAGGTTATAATGGACTCGATGACCGAAGAGGAGCTACTGAATCCAAGGATAATAGACAGCTCCAGAATTCGCAGAATAGCAATAGGAAGCGGAACGTCTCCTCAGGACGTTAAGGAGCTTCTCAAATACTACGAAACTGTGAAAAGCTTCATGAAGAGGATGAAGAAAGGAAAAATCCCCCTTAAAGGCTTCAAGTTCGGAATATGATTGCTGGAATAGATGAAGCCGGGAAAGGATGCGTAATTGGACCACTGGTGGTAGCAGGAGTTGCATGCGATTGCGAGGATTATCTTAGGAGCATTGGAGTAAAGGATTCGAAAAAGCTTTCGAAAAAAAGAAGAGAAGAGCTTGCGGAGAGGATAAGAAGAGTTGCAAGGGTTGAAGTTCTGAAGATAAGTGCCGAAGAGCTGAACAGCCTAATGGAAGAGAAAAATCTGAACGAAATCCTTATCGATGCCTATGAGGAGATAATAAGAAAACTTAAGCCTTCAATTGCCTTCATAGACAGCCCGATCAAGCCGGAGAAATTGGTAAGCCGTCTGAAATCTTCGACTGGAGTAGAAATAATCGCGGAATACAGAGCTGATGAGAAATATGTGATTGTATCCTCGGCTTCTATAATAGCAAAGGTTGAGAGGGACTGGGAAGTGGAAAAGCTTAAGGAGAAATTTGGGGACTTTGGAAGCGGTTATGCGAGCGATGCAAGGACAATAGAATATCTGAAAAACTTAGGGGAATACCCATTTTTTGTTCGAAAAAAATGGAAAACTCTGAAAAAAATTGGTCAAAAGAAGCTAGAAGATTTCTTCAAAAAAACCGAATGATACGGTCAGAAATCTTATATATACGTGAGACTTAATAAATCCAATGAACGAAATAAGTCTGCCTTACAAGACAAGATCCCTTTGCCCCGAATGCCTGTCTATAATCGAGGCTGAAGTTTACGCTGAAAATGGCAGAGTGATGATAAGAAAGGTTTGTGAAAAGCACGGGGAATTTGAGGATGTTTACTGGGGAGATTTGGAGCTATTCAAATTTGCTTCAAGGTTTTCCAAGGATGGGAAAGGAATAGAGAATCCGATAACAGAAAAGAACGTTTGTCCTTTTAGCTGTGGCCTTTGTGGCAATCACAAAAGCCATACAGCTCTGCTCAACATAGTTTTGACGAATCGTTGCGATCTTGCTTGCTGGTATTGTTTCTTTTATGCAAAGAGAGTTGGCTATGTCTATGAGCCTACAATAGAGCAGATAAGGCAGATGGTGAGGAAGGCGAAGGAACTGAGACCTGTTTCTTGTAACGCTGTTCAGCTCACTGGTGGCGAGCCAACGCTTAGAGATGATCTGATTGATATAATAAGGGTTATAAAAGAGGAAGGATACGATCACGTTCAGCTAAACACGAACGGCATAAGGCTAGCCCTCGAAGAAAATCTTGCAAAGAAGGTCAGAGAAGCAGGTGTTAACACGGTTTATCTTTCCTTCGATGGGGTCGACGAAAAAACGAATCCGAAAAACCATGAGGAAATTCCGAAGATACTGGAGAACTGCAGAAAGGCTGGACTTGGAATAGTTCTGGTTCCCACGGTAATAAGAACTTTTAACGATCACCAGCTAGGAGAAATAATAAGGTTTGCCTCTAGGAACATAGACATAGTCAGGGGAGTGAACTTTCAACCAGTAAGCCTTGTAGGGAGCATGCCGAAGAAGGAAAGAGAAAAGTACAGGATCACGATTCCTGACTGCTTGAAGCTCATAGAGGAGCAGACGAATGGAGAAATAAGCAGATATGACTTCTATCCGGTTCCAAGTGTTGTTCCGATCTCGGAATTCGTTGAAGCAATAACAGAAAGACCCCAGTATGAGCTCACAGCTCATTTCGCATGTGGAATGGCAACGTATGTTTTCGTAGAGAATGGAAGGATGATTCCGATAACAAGATTCGTCGACGTTTCCGGGCTTCTGGATTTCATAGCTAAGAGAACAGATGAGCTAAGGGGGAGCAAGTTTAAGTCTCTGAAAGCTCTTAAGGATTTGATAGACTTGAGAAGGTTTGTGGATTCTTCAAAGGCTCCTAAGGGATTGAGCATAACAAAGATTCTTTTGAACATCCTTTTAAAGCACGATTACTCTGCACTGGGAGAATTTCACAAAAGAACTCTCTTCATCGGCCTCATGCACTTTCAGGATCTTTACAACTACGATATCGCAAGGGTCGAGAGATGCGAAATTCACTACGCAACTCCCGATGGGAGGATAATCCCCTTCTGCACGTTCAACGTTCTTCCCGAGATCTACAGAGATAGAATACATGAGAAGTTCGGAATTCCGGTAGAGGAGTGGGAGAGAAGAACTGGAAGAAAGCTCAGGGAAGATATTTACAGAGTCGTGAGGAGGCCGAGATGAGAGGTCTCTTCATCGGCAGGTTTCAGCCATATCATCTGGGACATCACGAAGTCGTTAAGAGTATTCTCGAAGAAGTCGATGAGCTTATAATAGGCATAGGCAGCGCTCAGGAAAGTCACAGCCTTGAGAATCCATTTACAGCCGGGGAAAGGGTTTTGATGATTTCGAGGGCTTTAGAAGAGCTTGGGGTTAAGAAAAAAGTATACATAATCCCCCTTGAGGACATATATAGAAATAGTCTTTGGGTTGCGCATGTTTGTTCAATGGTTCCACCTTTCGATGTCGTTTACACGAACAACCCATTGGTTTATAGACTTTTCAAGGAATCAGGATTCAGGGTTTTGAAGCCCAAGATGGTGAACAGAACGGAATTTCACGGGACAGAGATAAGGAGAAAGATGCTTGAGGGAGAAGACTGGGAGAAGTATGTTCCAAAGGCTGTTGCCGAGGTAATAAAGGAGATAGGAGGAATAGAGAGAATAAGGGAAATTGCGGGGAGGGACTTTTGATCTCCATAAGGTGGAAAGACGTTTTTTTCAACGTTGAAGGAGAAGAAAAGATAAGAAGGGCTTTCTTTTCAAAGGAGCCAGCATTTGGCTATAAAAAATGCGAGCTCGGTGAGAAAATCGAGAGGTATTTCAGGGGGGAGAAGATCTGCTTTGACCTTGAATTCGAGCTGAGAGTTTCGAATTTCACGAGAAAAGTCCTAGAAGAGGTTTCAAATATACCCCACGGAGAAACTAGGACATACGCTGAGATTGCGAAGAAGCTTNANACGTCTCCAAGGGCAGTTGGAAGGGCATTGTCGAGAAATCCAGTTGCGGTTCTAATTCCCTGTCACAGGGTAGTTGCAAAGAACGGCTTAGGTGGCTATACTTGGGGTCTGGAATTAAAAAAGGCACTTTTAAGGCTTGAAGGTATTGATGTCCCTTAGAACTTTTTCCGCAATTTTTTCGCCGATTATCCTTGCAACTTTTGAAATGTTCCTCAAAACTTCTTCTTTAGTCCTTATTCCGGCGTTAAAGAGTTTTCTTGCTCTGACCCTGCCAATACCTTTAATTGAAACGAGCTCCAAAAGCTCTTCTTTTACTCCGTAACGGATCCTCCTTTCGAGTTTTGGAAAATCCTTTCCGAATTCGCTCGAAATTCTTGTAAGCGCATGAGACAGCCATTCAGCTGTTTCGCAGATCCTTCTAAGATCTCCGGGAGCTATTGAGAACTTCTCGCAAATCTCGTTCTCGTTTTTTTCGTTTATCCATTCGTAGAGGCAAAGAGCTGTCTTGAATTCTGTGAGAAACCAGTCATAATCGATGGAATATTGTGATGGAAAGTATGTGAGCTCATTTCTATGCTCGAATGCTATTTCCTCAATCCACTCATCCCCTTTTTTAATGCTCAGCCTTTCCATGTCTGGAGTTCTGCATATCAGATGCAGCGCTCCAATTTCGCTCAGCTCATCGTATTTTTTAGCCGAATCGTAGAATATGAAGCCAGTAAGGGGATCTATGTATAACCTTGAAACGAGAATTCCCAGCTTTGTAGGCAAAACTTTTCCCTCTATTTTAACCATTTCCCAGTTTTCAAGCTGTCTTACAACCTTTTCTATTTCAAAGTCTGGGAATTCGTTCTGCTTCGCAAAAAGTGTTGATCTGAAGAATTCCTTAAGACCATCGAAGTCAGAATAGCCATCGCAGATCAGCGAAAGGCAGTGAAATCTGAGTTTCGTCTCTATTCCGAGCTTTGAGATTATCCTTTCCGGCTCTCCATTTATGTATTTTTCCAGTGCAATTTCTCTGTCTTTTTTGCTTACAACAACTATCGCATCACCAACTTCATCCATTCCCGGTCTTCCGGCTCTTCCGGCCATCTGTTTGAACTCTGAAACCTTTATCTTCCTCGAATATCCATCGTATCGATAAAGGCTCTTTATTATCACTCTCCTTGCAGGCAAGTTCACGCCAGCTGAGAGCGTTGGAGTTGCGACGACTATTTTTAACATTCCATCTCTAAAAGCCCTCTCCACGATCTTTCTCTGCCCGCTCAAAAGGCCCGCATGGTGAAATGCGCTCCCCTTTTTTACACATTCTGCAAGCTTTTTGCTCATCTCTCCATCGTTCTCCTCCAGTATCTCTTCGGCAAGATATTCACAGCTGCAGAATTCTCCTGAAATTTCTGAAAGCTTTAAGGCCAATGATTCGGCATTTTTTCTCGTTGATTCAAAGATCAAAACACCTTTATTTCTTTCAACGCATTCTCTTACCATTTCTTCGAATTCGACTCTTCTTCTCTCTACCTTTGACCCCTTGAAAATTTCGAGCGTTTTTTCGCAGAATATCCCGTAGAAGAGCGGAACTGGCCTCCAGTCGCTTTGAATGAATTTTGCATTTAGCCATTCAGCTATTTCATCAACATTAGGTGCTGTTGCCGATAGAGCAATAATCCAGATGTCCGGCTTGAGCTTTCTCATCTTCGCTATGAAAATCTCCAAGGTATGTCCACGGTCTTCTGAGTCTAGCATGTGTATTTCATCAACAACCAAGCAAGTGACATTTTTGAGCCAGAAGGCTTTATTTCTAAGCAATGAATCTGCCTTTTCAGCTGTTGCAATTATTATGTCCGAATCTGCCAAGTGCTCTTCAGTTTCTTCATAATCGCCTGTTGCAATTCCGATCTTTATTCCTATTCTTTCCCATTTTTTGAAGCTCTCGAACTTTTCGCTCGCAAGAGCTTTAAAAGGCGTGATGTAAAGGCACTTTCCATTTCTGAGTATCTCGCTTATCATTGCTATTTCTGCAACAAGTGTTTTTCCTGCTGCAGTTGGAATTGCAAGTATCAGATTCTCTCTGCTTGAAATGTATGGTATAGCTTCAGCCTGAGGTGGAAAAAGCTCATTTATTCCGCTCTCTTTCAGGATCTCTACAGCATAGCTTGAAATCTTGTCTGCAAGCTCTTCAACTTTCACTTCAAAATTTAAAAATGGGAAAAAATAAAGGTTCCGATCGAGATCTGGAAGATAAATGCAGCTTCCTGGGATCAGCCAGTATGCTGAATCTCTCTTCCAATCAGCTTCTTCACTCTCGCCGGGGTTTCAGAAGCTTTTATTGGGGAGTTTGGAACAATTATTTCTTTCCCGTCGAGCTTTACGTTCAAAAAGCTCTTTCTGATTTTCCAGTGTTCATCCTGAAGGACTTCCCTCAGCGTGTTCATCTTTACAATCACGGGTCTGCCGAGGAACTTGCTGAAGAATGGAACTTTTGACTTTCTGAGCTTTGAAGCCTTCTTCAATAGCTCTCTGATCGTAAATTTCTGCAGGGTCTTGTTCAGCTCCTCATCTAGCACTTTTATCCTTTCTAGATCGTCAGAAATTCTGTCAAGGGTGTATTTCCAGTCCGGCTCAAGATCCCAGCGCTTTATGATCTTTAGTAAAGCTCTGAAATCAGCATCAGTGGGGGTTGCAAGGGCTATGTAGCCATCCTTAACTCTGTGATAACCGAAGGGATAGAATAAATAGTCTATTGTGCCGAATCTTCCTCTTGGCTTCTCAAAAAGAAATCCCATGACTGCTGGGAATGTTGTTGTAACAGCTATCGCATCATTTGTTGCCACGTCGACGAATTGACCTTTTCCGCTCTTTAATCTTTCAAGTAGAGCTATCATTGCTCCAACCGCAGCGTTGACTCCAGCCATTGTCCAAGCTACCCACAAGCCGGCTCTCAGCGGATAGGAGTATTCTCCAGAGAGGTAGGGGTTCCCTATTAGCGTTGGATATCCGTTATAAGCTTGAGCGGTCAGATCTGAATCTGGGACGTCTTTAAACTCTCTTGCCTTCGATGTGTAGTGACCAAAAGGTGAAATCGCCACGTATATCGCAGCAGGGTTTTTTTCCGATATCTGTCTGTATCCGATTCCCAATGAGTCAAGGTAACCCGGGTTCGTGCCGTCTATGATTATGTCTGCGGAGAATATCTCATCCTTTAAATTTTCGTTGAACTTCACTATTTCTTTATTTCTGCTTTCGACGAGGTATGGAATCCCCACTCCTTCTATTTTAACTCCATAAGGACTTATCTTCTTTGCTTCATCTCCAAACTCAATTCTTAAGACCTTTGCACCCATTTCAGCCAGCAGAGAGCCCGCAATTGCTGCAGCAAAGTTTTCTTCTGCGATTTCGATCACTCTAACATCTTCAAGGGCAAAAGATTTGTTTTCCTCGCTGAAAATCTTCATCAAAAATTCATCCCTCTTCATCCTTTTCACCCTTGAAGACCTCATCCATTTCCGCTTTCCAAGTTACAGGTGGAGCTGAGCCAGGCATTTCATCCCAGTAGCCAATTATGCCTTCTTTTTCCAATTCTTCTATCTCCTTTTCGCTCATTCCTAGCCATTTTTTAAGAACTAGCCTGTTGTGATAACCTACAGGTCTTCCGAGCCATTTGATCTTCCCAGGAGTTGCGCTCATCATGACAATTGGCCCCGGAGATGGAATCTCGCCCAGAAGACGATCTTTTACCTTTAGCATGCTCCCCCTTTCCCATCGCCAGGGATCGTTTGCTATCTCTTTGTCATCCAGAACAGGAGAGGCTGGAAATCTGTATCTCTTTGCCAGATCCAGTATCTCTTCCAGAGTCTTCCCCTCAACCCACTTTGCCAGAATTCTGCTCATCTCCTTTGCTTTCTCTTTTCTGAACCTGTTTCCATCTTCGAGTTCTGGAATGAGAGACTTCAGAGCCTCAAACTGCGGATCCGTGAGAATGGATATGGCCACGAACTTCCCATCTTTTGTTCTGAATATACCCGAAGGAACTGAAGCCGGATCTAGATTTCCGGTCTTTCCTATTTCTTCTCCTGTAAGGCTGAAGTATGTGAAGTCATACATGAAACGCATCAGGCTCTCGCACTGCGATATGTCTATGTATTGTCCCTTTCCCGTTCTCTCTCTGTAATACAGGGCTGAGAGAATTGCGAAGATCGCATACATGGATGGAAGATAGTCTCCAAAGTAATCCGGAAGCTTGTAAAATTCGTCAACTTCTTCCCATCCAGTTTTCATGGCAACACTTGCAACTCCCTGTGCTGCTACATCGAAGCTCGGTAATCTGCTTAAGGGACCATACTGGCCATAGCCCGAACAGCTGACGTAGATGATCCTAGGATTGACCTTTCTTATCGCCTCATAGCCAATTCCCATAGCATCCACAAGGCCAGCACTTAGGTTTTCGACGAATACATCTGCCTTTTTAACGAGTTCGAATATTATCTTTCTTGCCTTGGCATTTCTGGCATCCGCTGCAATTATGTATTTGTTCGCATTTAGAATTGCGTACAGCAAATTTGCCCTTTTGTAAAATCTGCCAAATATTGCGGCAATTCTGTATCTGTCCCCTTCTCCGGGCGTTTCTATCTTTACAACTTCAGCTCCAAACTGTGCAAGAATTCTTCCTATGTTTGGTCCGAAGATGAAGTGCGTTATCTCTACAACTCTGAGCCCCTTTAGGGCTTCACCCCTCTTTTCTCCCCTCATTAAGGATTCAACAAATTCGAAGTAGTCCGTCATAGGCCTAAATACACCCTCCTTATTCTTTCATCTTCCTTCAGCTCGGAACTTTTACCTTCCATAACTATTCTCCCGTTTTCAACAACATAGGTTCGATCCGATATTTCGAAGACCCTCTTGGCGTTTTGGTCGGAAAGCAAAATGGTCAATCCCTCCTTTCTAAGTCTTTCGAGCAGTCTGTAGATTTCCAGAGCAACTTTTGGAGCTAGTCCAAGGCTTGGCTCGTCGACCAAGAGCAGTTTTGGTCTTGTCATAAGGGCTCTGGCAATTGTGAGCATCTGCTGTTCTCCTCCGCTCAGAGTTCCCGCAAGCTGAGCTCTTCTCTCGCTAAGCCTCGGGAAAAGAGAATAGATGAACTTTAGCGTTTCGGATCTTTTATTCCAAGCATCTCCGTTTATTGCACCCATCAGCAGGTTTTCTTCCACAGTTAGAAATGGGAAAAGTTGTCTACCCTCTGGAGCAATCGCTATTCCTCTCTTTATTATTTCATGCGTTTCCAGGTCGTTCAGTCTATCGTTCTCGAATATTATTTCTCCCTTCGTCGCTCTTACAACGCCTATTATTGCATTCAGTATCGTGGTCTTTCCAGCTCCATTTGGGCCTATGAGGCCAACTATCTCTCCTTTCCTGACATCTAAGCTTATCCCGCTTACAGCCCTTATCTTTCCATACCATACTTCAACGTCGTTCAGCCTCATCATATCTCCTCACCTATGTATGCTTCCACAACTCTCTTATCCCTGGAAACTTCGCTGGGCGTTCCATCGGCGATTATCTTTCCATAATGCATCGCCACAACTCTTTCAACAGATCTCATGAGAATTCTCAGCACGTGTTCGACCCATATGATCGTGAGATCGAACTCCTCTCTAATCCTGGCTATAAGCGCTGAAACTTTTTCAGCTTCCGCAGGATTAAGACCTGCCATGGCCTCGTCGATCAGCAAAAGCCTTGGCTTCAGAGCCAAAGCCCTTGCGAGCTCAAGCAACCTCATTTCGTATATAGGCAAATCTTTTGCCAGAACATCTCTTCTCTTGAGCAATCCGAAGAAATCCAAATAATACATGGCCTCAGCTGAAGCTTCGTGCAGGGTAATCTTTTCACCTTCCTTTCCCAGTATCGCATAGAGAACGTTCATGAGCGCGGTCATGTTTCCGACAAGTCTGGGATTCTGGAACGTTCTTGATATCCCCATTTTAGCCCTGACAAAGGGCTTTTTCCTCGTTATATCTGTTCCGTTGAACACCACTTTTCCCTCGTTCGGGTAGTAGTAGCCAGAGATTAGGTTTATCAGTGTAGTCTTTCCAGCTCCATTTGGGCCTATGAGGCCAACTATCTCCCCCTTTTCGATCTTAAGCGTTACATCGTCGACTGCAACAATACCTCCGAATCTTTTCCTTAGATTCTTCAGTTCGAGCATAACTATGCCCTCCTAATCTTTATAGACGGGAAGTATTCCCTGTATCTCTTCTTTCTATATAGTCCCCAGAAGCCTTCTGGCAGGAAGTAGAGGAGGAGGAGCAGTATTAGGAAAAGGACAACTATGGAAAGTTCTCCAAAGACAACCCTTGTCACTTCTCTGAGCACAGCTATAACGTATGCGCTTATCACCACTCCATATATCGCTCCCTTTCCGCCAAGCGTAGTTGTAAGGAGTATTATTATCAGGAAAGATGGATGTAGCCAAGCTGGGCCAGTGAAGGAGCCGTAGTAGTGGGCTATGAACCATCCAGCCACTGCCATTGCTCCGCTTGTCAGTGCGAAGGTGGGTATCTTAATTTTTGCAGTGTTTATACCATATGTTTCCGCAACTTCTTCGTCTTCGTTTATTACTCCCATAAGGAATCCGTATCTGGATCTCAGTATTCTGTCGGATATGAAAAGGAAAATCAGCACTATTGCTAGCGAGAGATAGAAGTATAGCATGACATCCTGATAAATGTTTCCCGTGGTAAACAGCGCTGGAACTCCGGGAATACCCGTTTCAGCTCCGAATATTTCTGACTGCCAATAGGCGAGTTCGAGCATGATAAATGGCAGAAGAAGGGTTATCAGGACAAAGTATAGCCCCCGGGATATGATAGTTATTGGACTCAGCGCCAGGGCTATAAGGGCTCCGAATGCGAAAGATGCAGGAAGTGTCAGTATTGGCGATAAACCGAAGTTTTTGCTCAGCAGAGCGCTTGTGTATCCGCCAACGGCGGCGAAGAAGTGCGGGCCAAAGTTAACTCTGCCCGTTCCTATGATCTGAAGTGTTAAGGGAATCGCGATCATGCATATTATGTTGGCGAAAATCAGCGTTGATAACATTGAGAGAGCGCTTATTGGGGTAATCTGGGCGATTCCTAAGACTGCCAGCGGAACAAAAAGCCAGATGCACAGTCCAATGAGAGGATTTCTCCAGTATCTGGTTTCGATTATCCATTCGTATTTCCTGTTGCGTATGTGAATTATCAGCCTTCCCCTTCTCGCTTCCAGTCTCACCATATGGTTTCAGCCCTCGCCAGACCGCGTGGCTTGAAAACGAGCACGAGTATTACCACTATCAGGGCTGCAAGAACCATCATCCTTGGATTTATGAGAAATCCAGTGACTGCAAAGACAAATCCGAGGATGAAAGATGCCATGATCGTTCCCTTTAGATTTCCAAGGCCTCCAAGAACTGTTGCGAGTATTGCGTATGTGAACAGAGGCCAGCCTATGAACGGGTTCATCGCCCATACTGGAGAAAGGAGCAGTATTATTACGCCCGGCGGAATCGAAGCTATTACGAGTGCGAGAATGAACATTCTGTCGAAGTTTACACCCATCAGTTTTGATGCGAAGACGTTCTGGCTTATTGCCCTCATTATAAGACCAGTCTTTGTCCTGACGAGCAGTTGGAGATATATGAAAGTTATCATGAGCGAAACTGCAGCCACAACAACCAGCTGTCCGGGAACACTGGCACCTGCTAGACTTATCGTTTCTTTCGTTATCGAAGTCGGCAGATAGACGCCCACTATTTCTGGGTAAATGTGGCTGATGAGCTCCTCGATGATTATGAAAATCGAGAGCAGGGCTGCTAAAAGGTAGTCCTCTACTTCCAGAAACTTTGAGATCACAAACTTGTATACCACCACCGTTATCGCTGCAAGGAGCAGAAAGCTCAGGATGATCGAGGTAAAGAATTCAATTCCGAAATCTCTCCAGAAAGCCCATGTTCCGTAGGCAACGATGAGGAAAGTCATTCCGTAGCCCAAGTGGAAAACTCTGAGGACGCCTGTTATTATTGTGAAGCCGATAGCCGTGCCAAGGAACAGACAGCCAAAAATAAACGTGTATAAAAAAATATAGGCCAAAACATCTAACATCCTATCCCTCTAGACCCTCTAACTTGGACAGGTCTTTCTCAGCTCCTCCGGTGATTTGTATAGCCCTATACTTGAAGCCTTCTGCACTTCTTCACCGAATCCAGCTTCCTTGAGCAGTTCTGATGGCGTGATCCATACAGGCTTTCCATTGCACTGGAACTGCGCTACAAGGACATAGCCACCGCTGTATGAGTGGAAGTTCGGATTCCTGTAGCCGAAGTATACATACTTGCTGGGCAAGGATGTGTGCTCTTCGAACTCCATTTCCTCGATCGCCTTTATCACCTTATCCATATCCAAGCTTCCGACTTTTTCAATGGCCTTCTTTATTCTATAGACCTCCGAGTAGTAGTAGTGAACGCTCATGTCCACGGGCAGACCCATTGCGTTGAGCTTCTTAACGACTTCCTGTGTCTTTGCAGTCACAGGCGGAACGTATGGTGTGTCGTAGAATATGCTCATAGTTCCCAAAGCCTTTCCGCCCGTGAGGTTGTAGAAAACACCCCACTGGTTTGGCCCGCCAAAGAATCCAATTGGGATATTCTTTGCCCCAGATTCAGCCCACTGCTTCGCCATCGTTATCGTGTCAGTATACCAGCTGGAAAGCACGAAGATGTATTCAGCCCCCCTTCTCGCAGCTTCTTCAAGCATTGGCAGGAAGTCCTTCTGACCAACTGCTATGTTGGCAACGTAAACGACTTCCAGTCCATATTCCTCTGCAACCCAGTCTTTCATTGCTTTGGTTTCGATTTTTCCATATGGAGTGTCTACAGTGCACCCTTTTCTGGCACACTCTGTCCAAGCGGCTTCTTCCAGCAGTAGAGCAACCTTATTAGCTCCGATTGCTTTTGCAATCGCAAAGAACGTCTTGGGCACTTGGTAGTTCAGATCCGGATCGGGTGGGAGATTTCTGAAGTAGAACTTGTATTTATCATAGTTTTGCATGACCTTAAGCGTAGTTCCTATAGCTGCCTGCGATGACACTACAATGTGGGGATAACTTGGATACAGCTTGCTGCCCTCTTCTATTATTGCCAGGGCTTCTTCTGAAACTCCTTCCAGGAATACAAACTTGCACTTCTTCTCAACCACAGCACNATNTGNAAGCTGAAACTGCAATGTCAACCTTTCTCTGGGTGTCTTCATGGATGAACTCCACCTTTCTTCCAAGAATTCCTCCAGCGGCGTTTATTTCATCAACTGCAACCTTTATAGCTTCCATATCTGCCTTCAGCACTGGAATTCTTGGATCGAAGAGTGCGCAAATCACTATTGGCTCTTCNGGCTTCGGAGTNGGCGTNGGTGTTGTCGTCGGNGTTTGAGCCGGTTGCGCACAGCCAAGCANNAGAACTACCACTATTAATATTCCAACGATACCCATTTCACTTTTCTTGAACATGATCATTTTAGAGTCATATGATTATTTAAAGTTTTTCCTTAAAAAATTTCTTGTGCTGTGAAATTTTTGGTCAGAAAGATTTTTATAAGCTGGGGGAAACAGAGGCTATGGCAAGAAAGGCTTTGCTAGCTTTTATGGCATTCCTCGCAATAGCAGTAGCTACTCTTTATCACAGCTCTTTTTCAACGCTTACTCCATCAGATTTAATAAAAATGAAAGAAGCATATGGTGTAGCTGTTCAGGGAAGGGTCGAGGGGGTTTTTTTCGAGAATGGCCTAACCCATTTTTACATTTCCGATGATTTAAGCAAGGTAAGAGCAGTCTATGATGGCCTGATAGATTCCAAGGAGATAATAGCGATCGGCGACTGGAAGGGAGAAATATTTTACGTTAGGGATATTCTGAAAAAATGTCATACCGAATACGGTGGTTGATTGGCTGGCTTTGAACTTTTATTAGCTTCAACCATTTTCTGCATGGCTTCTGCTGCACTATTCTTTGCATCCGCAAGAAATTTNAAATTGGCAGAAATAGCTGAAATGCTTCTCTACGCATCTCTATCTTTTGTCTTTGCATCTTTTCTCCTTCTGGCCTACTATTTCCTTAGCGACGACTTCTCAATTTTCTACGTTTACATGCACTCGCAGAGAGAAATGAGCACATGGCTTAAAGTGAGCGCGATATGGGCTGGAAAAGAGGGGTCGCTTCTTCTCTGGAATTTGATAAACCTTCTTTCAGCTTCCATTTTCTTGAACTATGGAAAAAAGGATCTTATAAAGGCAAAGGCCATGTCGATATTGCTTTCATTCATTTCAGCTCTTCTGATTCTGAATTTATTCTCGAATCCCTTTGACGAAATCCAGTTCAGNCATTTGAATGGCATNGGAATGAATCCAGTNCTCAGAACGCCTGAAATGCTGATACATCCGCCAATCGTATTCCTTGGTTACTCGATCGTTGCAATTGTTTACGTTTCGCATCTTTTTGGAATCCAGAGCAGAAGACTCGTCTTAATAGCTTGGATTACGCTTACAGCTGGGATTATTTTGGGCGGTTTTTGGGCATACAGAACCCTTGGCTGGGGAGGTTTCTGGGGCTGGGATCCAGTTGAAAATGCATCCCTTCTACCTTGGCTTGCTCTGACAGCTTACTTCCACACGAGAAATGGAAGGGAATTTTTCTGCTATCTCGCGATGATCTTCGTAGTCTTCGCAGCTTTCATAACTAGGAGTGGAATTTTGAGCTCCGTTCATGCCTTTGCTTCGGATCCATTCAGCTTTTCATTCCTTGCTCTCATCGCATTCCTTTCAATCCCGTTGATAAAGANGTGGAGATTGGAAGGATTTTGCCATTCATCCCTTCTCTTTTCAGCTATGATAATCGTGATTTTTCTCGGAATTGCGACGGGCTTTTTTAGGAATGTTGATAGAAGCTATTATCTGTTCACTTTTGTTCCGCTCTTCTTCATTTCCGTTTTCGCAATCATATTAAAGATCCACAGGTTCAGGGGTTTTGCGAAGAAGCTGTTACACCTCAGCGTAATACTGCTTTTCCTCGGATCTTTTTCTGTCTGGTTTTTCGAGGAAAAGAGAACAATTTCACTAGAAGATAGCGAAGAGTTCAGACTGAGAAACTTGAGCGAGGAATTCGATGGTGAAAAACTGATCCTGAAAGCCAGCATAGAGAGCAAATTCGGGACCTTCGAGCCAGAAATTCATCTCTATGAAAACTGGGGTCATGTCAGCAAGGTTTCCATAATCTCGACTCCATTCTTCGACTACTACATGGCTGTAAAGTCCCTTTCGGGTCATTCTGTTACCATTGAGTTCTACAGGGTTCCGCTAATACTTTTTGTTTGGCTTGGAAGTCTTTTGATGATTTTTGCAGTCATTTTAAGGCTCAGAAGTTGATTTTAAATAGGAAAAGAACTTTTCCAGTGCCTTTCTTCTGTGAGAAACCGAATTCTTTTCTTCTCCCATCTCCGCAAATGTTTTATCGCCATAGAGAAAAATTGGATCAAATCCGAACCCTTTGTCCCCTCTTATCTCCGTTGATATCTCTCCGTAGACAATTCCGTCAAATATTTTGATCTCTTTTCCATCAAAAAATGCTATTACTGCCTTAAAGTAAGCTTTTCTGTTCTGGACACCTTCCATTAGCTTCAGTATACCCTTATTTCCTATAGTTTTGAACACATAACTCGAATATGGTCCCGGAAATCCATTGAGGCTTTCTATGAACAGACCGCTGTCTTCGATAAAAAATGGCTCCTTTATCTCCTTTGATAACTCTCTGGCACTCTTTAAAGCAATTTCCTCGAGAGAATTTCCCTGAAATTCCTCGTATTCCATCTTAAGCCATTTTAATTCTATGGAGAACTTCTTTGCCACTTCCTTTGCTTCTCTGAACTTTCCCTCGTTTGAAGTTATGAAGAGCATAGACAAAGTTTGATCCGTAGCATAAAGTTTTCGCGAAAACCAAAAAAATCTTTATACAGAGAGATTAAAAATATTTCTGCGGGATCGGAAATGATAACAGCAGACTATGTAATCATAGGAGCAGGTTATGCTGGGCTTCACTGTGCAGAAAAGTTGATGGAGAAAGGTTTAAAGACCCTAATCTTTGACATGCGTGAAGCTGGGGGGGAGATGGCAGTATTTTCGAAGCTCGGGGTTTTTGCAGAAAAATATGACAAATACATAAAAAAAATTGAAGAGATTAAAAAATCGATCCCCGTCGAAATTGGGACAGTTATAAAGTCGAAACCCGTAATTGTCAACACAAAAAATGGTCTGAAGAGATTTGAGGCAAGAAGAGCTCTGCTCTGCACAGGAGCTTCAGATTCCTTGCCTATGAAGCTCAACATTTTGAGCAAGAAGATTTCGGGCATATACTCTCTTGATCAAGCTCTTAGGATAATCTCCGAGGGGAAAAGAATAGGAAATAAAATATTATTTGTCTGCAAAAAGGAACCAGTGATAGAGATAGCCAAAGAGCTTTTTTTGGAAAACGATTATTCATTGGAGATAGTTGATGTCAGTGAAAAGATAGAGGTAATCGGGGACAAAAAAGTTGAGGAAGTTGAAGTCGAGGGTGTGAAATACAAGTGCGATGCGCTTGTTTTTTACAACGGAAGAGAGCCATTCAATCCGCTAAAGCTGAAGGGAACTCCAGTGGGAAACATCGTAGTCTGCTCTTATGATTATTCAAAGGTTGAAGAGCACGTGAAGAATTTCCTGTCGAAGTTCTAGCATTCAATAAATTAATTTTATATTAAATTAAAAATGGAAAGATTTTTAATCCTTTTTCCAATTTTTGTGCGGTGATCCTATGGAGATAAAGAAAGTTGCAGTTCTAGGAGCTGGCGATATGGGACATGGAATAGCCGAGGTTTGCGCAATTGCTGGCTATGAGGTTACAATGAGGGACATAAAGCAGGAATTCGTTGATAGAGGGATGGAAAGGATAAAGCAGAGCCTTCTAAAGCTGCAGGAGAAGGGGAGAGTTCAAAATGCTGAGGAAGTTCTTTCTAGAATAAAGCCAACGGTCGATCTTTATGAAGCTGTGAAGGATGCTGATATAATAATAGAAGCCGTTCCGGAGGTATTCGAGATCAAAACGCAGGTCTTTGCCGAATGCGATAAAATTGCGAAGCCCGAATGCATCTTTGCCAGCAACACGTCGACGATCAGAATAACTGAACTCGCAAAGGCAACGAAGAGGGAAGACAGGTTCATAGGTCTGCACTTCTTCAATCCCCCAGTTCTAATGCAGCTCGTCGAAGTCATAAAGGGAGAAAAGACGAGCGATGAAACAGTAAAAATCTGCGTCGACTTCGTTAAGAAGATAGGAAAGGTTCCAGTGATCGTTAAGAAAGACACTCCTGGCTTCATAGTCAATCGCGTTCAGGCACCAGCCGGAGCTCTGCTCATGGCGATAATAGAAAAAGGAATAGCGACTCCTGAGGAAGTTGATGCCACTGTCAGGAAACTCGGTCTGCCCATGGGGCCTTTTGAGCTTATGGACTTCACTGGAATAGACATATTCTACAATGCGAACAAATACTATGCAAAGGCGATAAGCCCTGACTATGAGCCTCCAAAGATTCTAGAAGAAATGGTAAAGGCGAAGAATTTAGGAAAGAAAACTGGAAAGGGCTGGTATGACTGGAGCGCTGGCAGGCCGCAGATAGACATGAGCAAGGCAACTGAAAAGATAAATCCGCTGGATTTTTCGATAGTTGAGATAAACGAAGCCGTAAAGCTAGTGGAAATGGGTGTTGCGGATCCAGAGGACATAGATCTTGCAGTTAAGCTCGGACTCAACAGACCCTTTGGTCCTTTCGAGATTGCGAAATCTCTGGGACAGGAGCAGATTCTTAAGAGATTAAATGAACTTGCCCAGCAGTTCGGAAAGAAGATATTTGAACCGGCAGAAACTATAAAGGCCGGAAAGCTGATGGATTTGATCGAGAAGAAGGAAAAGAAAGAAGAGAAGGGTGAAGAGTTCAAGACGATAAAGATAGAGAAGCTAGAAGGGGGCATTACAAAGCTCATCCTTAACAGACCGGACAGGTTGAATTCTATTAACCCCGAAATGCTCGAAGAGCTTGACAGAGCGATAACGATGCTCTGGAACGATAACGAAACCAGAGTGATCGTTATAACTGGAGCAGGGAGGGCTTTTTCAGCTGGGGCGGATCTTACTACCTTAATAACGCACTCTTTCGACTTCTTGGAGCACAACAGAAAGGGAGAGAGGATTTTCAGAAGACTCAGCGAAATTCCCAAGCCAGTTATAGCTGCGATCAACGGCTATGCACTGGGCGGTGGTTTGGAGCTTGCGATGTCATGCGATATAAGGCTGGCGAAGAAATCCGCTATATTAGGCCTGCCAGAAGTTACTCTTGGTCTAATTCCGGGATGGAGCGGAACGCAGAGAATGGTAAAGCTGATCGGGATAAGCAGGGCAATGCAGCTGGCTTTAACCGGAGAAAGGATTTCTGCAGAGGTTGCAGAGAAATACGGTCTGATAAACAAGGTCTTCGACGATGAAAAGTTCGATGAGGAAGTGATCAAGTATGCAAGGGAAATAGCCGAGCGCTGTGCTCCCATCTCTATGGCACTTATAAAGAGGCTGATAAACAAGGGCGGAGAAGTGCCAATGGACGTTGGACTTGAATGGGAATGCACAGCAGCTGGCATTTGCTTTGCAACAGAAGATCTGAGAGAGGGAATTTCAGCTTTCCTGAGAAAAGAAAAGCCGAAGTTCAAGGGAAGGTAAAAAAATCACTTTATTTCTTCTACAAAAACCTTTTCCCCCTCTTTCACTTTTTTGAGTTCTTCGATCCCCTCTATTATTTTCCCAAAAACGTTCACTGCGCTTGCGGGGCGTATGAGTTCATCGCTTATCGGTGTTTTTCCAAAGAAGAGGCAAATAGCTTTTCCAGGTATCCAGAAGGCAACATCTCCTATTTCTACAACTTCTTTACTGTTCTCAACCTCGTCGAAATTTATTTCTGTCTCAAAGTAAATCTCATCCCCCCATCTGTTCGCAGTTGAAGTTATCGGCAGAGCATTTTTTATCGCCCTGACAGTTTTTGGAGCCAGTTCTTCGTATGTTTCAGCCAGACATTCCACTTTTTCGAACCTAAATCTCAGCTTCATGACCCAACTTTTTAATCCTAAATAAAATTTTTATCAAAGAGCCCGAGCGCGTTCTGAAGCGAAAAACTTTTTGGCCACAAACCTTTAACGTTCTTATACGATGCTGAATCTGAACAAAATATGAAAGGAACTCTTCTTGCCAAGGAAATCGACATAGAAACAGCATTAGTAGTCAAACGTAAAGTTTACCCTGATTTCTGTCTTGTAGTCTTGAAGAAGGAGCGAAAAATGTTAGTTGTGAAGCCTCTTGCTCTAATGGAGAATAACCTCATTGAAAATGACTCTCTCAAAACTCCAGCCACGAGTGCGGGCATCGGAAAAGTAGTAATGCTATGAATGCTATGCAGGTTCAAATTCAGACCTTACTCCCCTGAGAAGCTTCTTCGATAATTGCCAGTGAAGGTTTAATTGGAAAAATGAAAATTTTTAAAACGTTTGATTTACCCAAATTCGGAATGCGGGGTGTAAAAGCTTATGAAAGACTTCTTAACTCTTGAAAAGGAACTCAGAGAGTGCAGGAGAAATTCTTGCATAATGAAAAAGCTTTTTGAGGCAGATTTTCTGCCCATTGAGAATTCCAGCTTTCTTTATACCACTCCTCCGGAAATAGGCCGAATAAGACTCAGCAAGCTTGAGGGATTGCTTTTAGGCACCGCAATAGGTGATGTGCTGGGTAATAAGTATGAATCATTAATACCTGACCAAAAATCTCTACTTGCACCGATTGCTTCATTTCACCCAAACGCGCACATAACCGACGATACTCAGCTTAGTTTCATAAAGCTGGAGGTTCTTTTATCCGAAGGCTGGTTCAACCCCGAAGTTCTGGCAGAAAGAATTGTTAAAGAGAGAATCATTGGAATTGGGCATTCTCTCAAGACATTTATAAGGAAATTTAAGGACTTGAAATATCCTTGGTTTGTTTCCGGTGTTAGGAGTGCTGGAAATGGAGCATTATTTTTGGCTCCAATTCCCATACCTCACATCCAGAAGCCATCTTTTGAACTATGGTGCGATACTGTTGTCACCACGAGACTCATTTATTGGGATACATTGGCGATTTCTTCAGCAGTAGCCTTTATGAACATCGTCTGGAAATGCCTGAAAATGACCGAAACGCCGGAAGAAGAATGGTGGATTGAAGAATACATTAAAGTTGCGAGAGATCTTGAAGGAGACAGCACCAGATACAGTACGAGGTACGGTGAGAAATATTCAGGGCCTGCTTGGTACTTTGTAGAAAAGGTACTCAAAAGAGCGCTGGAAAAAAGAATGACTGTGCATGAACTCAGCAACTCCATCGGCTCTGGAGCTTACTTGCTTGAGACCACTCCAATAACTCTTTATATTTTAGCGACCAGAGCACACAATCCAGTTTTAGCGCTTTCGGATGCTGTGACATATACGAAAGATTCGGATACAATAGGGGCGATAGTCGGTTATATTGTTGGAGCTCTGCATGGCGTAAGAGGTTTTCCCGAGTATCTGGTAAAACCATTGTTGAGAG
>Ga0065719_106701_pt1 | contig 45650 bp, 54 predicted proteins | sample GBSCel85sediment_FD_59106 | JGI IMG/M metagenome (GOLD analysis project Ga0065719, IMG submission 59106) | Hot spring sediment microbial communities from Great Boiling Spring, Nevada - Cellulolytic enrichment CS 85C v3 (version 3) | ecosystem: Environmental > Aquatic > Thermal springs > Hot... | reverse complement strand
TTGCAGCAAATTTGAGCATCGATAACTTGGCGAAGTTCGTTCAGCTTTCAAGAGAATTTCTAAGGAACCCAAGCCTCGATTTTTTCATTCCAAGGAAAAAAGAGGTAAGTCTGGAGGAAATGAGGGAGAAAGTGAGAAAAAGAGGAACAGAGATCATTTTGGTCGAGTTCGAAAGACCAAATATAGTTGAGGACAATCTTTATCCCCAGTTGGAAAGAGCCGGGAGGAAAATATTCGAGTTTTTGGAAAGGGAAAGTTTTTCGCCCATCAAATTCGGCTTTTTTGCAAAGAAAAAGTGTTATTTGGTTTTTGAATGCACTGTTAAGGAGCTATCGAGAATAACGAAGAAAATGGGACCCATATTTGAGGATGAAGAGAACGTTGAGAGGTTCTTGGCAAAGGAAAGAGAATTCAGACCATTTCTTGAAAACGGGAGATGGTGGGCATTTGAGTTCCGCAGACATACAAAGCCTGAGGAGGCTGTTTCTGATTACATAAGAGAGAACTATCGGTCTCTTGGTAAAAACGTTGGAATTAAGATTTCAGAAGGCTTCAGAATTTTGAAGGGCGAAGAAGTTCTGATTCCTGAAATTTTGGACGAACTTAAAGAATTTCTGGGGGTGAAATGATGAAGCTTACATTTCTAGGTACAGGAGTTTCAGTTCCGTTCGAAAACAGAGCCCAAAGCTCCATTCTTGTTGAAGAAGATGTTAAAATATTGGTTGATGTTGGCATTGGTGCTCTTTTAAGGCTTGAACAGGCAAACGTGTCTCCAGCAGACATCGATGCCATTCTGATAACTCATCATCATTTGGACCATAACGGAGATCTAATGAACATTCTTAAAGCGAGATGGCTTCTTGAAGCGGGAGAAGTTGAAATATATGGCCCCAAAGGGACCAGAATGTTCCTTGAATCGCTCTTGAATGCTTTCCCCTATCTCAGAAATAAGATAAAGTTCAAGGTATTCGAGGAGCAGAATTTTAGAGTTGGCAATATGAAGATCAGGGCAATAAAGACCATTCATTCCATCGAAAGCCAGGGTTATGTCATAGACGATTTCATCGCAATAAGTGGCGATACCAGAGCTTTTAGGGATTTTCTGGCTCTGGAATGCTTCTGCATGGTTCATGAGCTCTCCCTGCCATTTAATTACAGGGCAGACTTCCATACAACGCCGGAGAATTTGAAGGAATTTCTGGGATTCATTAAAGCTGAGAAGCTGTTTCTAACGCATCTTTATCCAATGGCTCATGCGGTGAGAGATAAAATACTGGAATTCCTGGAATTCGATGCGGAAATCGCTAGAGACCTTCAGAGCTTTGATCTGAGGTGATTTTCAGTAGCAGAGGACTTGGATTGCAACTGTTCCGTTTTCTCTTCTTTTGAAAACTTCGCATAGATCGCTTTCGCTGCAAATGCAGTTTTTCGCATAGCAGTATCCGAGACCGACTGGCATAGAAAAGTCCCTGAGCCAGTAAGAGCAATCCCTGCATTTCATACTGTAATTTCAAGTCTGAAAGTATATAAATTTTTGCATTCTATAGATGTGCGTAATTATAATGTGTCTGATTATCATTATGAGAGAAAAACTTTTAAGTTTTACTTGGAATCCTGCGCATGCATTTCAATGCAAAGGAATATGTTGAAAAAACGCTAAAAGCATTAAGGGATGAACTTTCGGGTGTAAAAGCAGAGGAAATTTTGGCTGCATGCTCAGGCGGTGTTGACAGCACAGTTTCAGCAATTCTCGTTTCAAGAGCCTTGGAGAAGCCAATAAAGGCTGTATACATCGATGATGGGCTTAGAAGGATTGGAGAAGGCGAAAGAGTTGTTGAAATCCTAAGGAAACTGGGTCTGGATTCATTCATATATGACGCCAGGGAAAAAGTTCTAGGGGCGCTGAGGGGGAAGACAGATCCAGAAGAAAAGAGAAAGGCTTTTAGAGAGGCTTTTTACAGCGTTTTAGGCGAAGTGGTTGCGAAAAAAGGTGCGAAAATCCTAGTTCAGGGTACAATAGCTGCAGACATAGTTGAAACAGTCGGCGGAATAAAAACTCAGCACAACGTTCTCGAGCAGATTGGAATCGATCCGAAGAAGTTCGGTTTCAGAATAATAGAGCCTATAAAGGATCTCTACAAATGGCAGGTTAGGCTTGTGGCCAGAGAGCTTGGACTGCCTGATGAGATAGTCTACAGAAAGGCTTTTCCAGGTCCAGGGCTTGCGATAAGAATAGTTGGCGAAGTTACCTGGGAAAAGCTCGAAATTCTGAGAAAGGTTACCAAGATAGTGGAAGAGGAAACAGAAGATATAGAAGCCTTTCAGAGTTTCGCAGTTCTTCTGGACTTAAAGGCAACGGGTGTCAAGAATGGAAAGAGAGTTTACGGTTACATCGCAGTAGTTAGGGTTGTATCATCGCAAGATGCGATTGAGGCGAGATTTGTCGAAATTCCATACGAGAAGCTCAGAAGGCTTTCGCTTAGGATAACGCAGGAAGTTCCGGAAGTATCTAGGGTTCTTTACGACATCACGGATAAACCTCCTGCTACAATTGAGTTCGAGTGACCTATGCCGTATTACGAGCTTTGGATAGATAGGAGCAGAAGGGAGGAAATAGTTGCGAAGCTCAGGGAGCTGTGCGAGGAAGTCTGGGAGGTTTACTACAACTACGATCTGATTGTTAAAGTTTCAGATGAATCCAAGCTCAAGATGGATGGCATAGTTTACTACAAGAGGCATTACAGGTGCTAGTCCAACTTTTTCAGTATTTCCCTCAGGATTTCATTTCCNTCCTCGAATTTTTTCACAGCTTTTTCAAGCATTGCTGCGATCTCCGGATTCAGGGAATTCATCCATTTTCTGTAGCCTTCCAAATGCTCCTCGTTGTGCTCTATCCAGTGTTCGAGCAGTCTTTTGAACTTCTCCATGGCCGAAGTTTCGCTGGTGTTAAAAATCTTTTCGCATTTAATATCGATTTGTTGGTTTCTAAGGGAAAATTTATATGTTGAAGTGTCAAGCGACGATGTGGAAGCAGAAAGACTAGCACGCATTNTNGGTAGTGAAAAGGCTGCCGTATTTGGAGATGGCTCATCGATTTTTGGATTGTCGAAGGAATTCGCTGAAGAGCTTTGCAAATTCATAGAAAACCTGATAAAAGAAGAAGAGTTTTTTGGATACGCTATTGTGAATGGTGAAAGCTTGGTTTTCAGAAAGAAGGAGGGAGAATTTTTAATAGCATTCGTGGAAGACGACAAGTTGATGGGCTCACTTAGAAAACTGGGGGAGATATGATCGAATACGCTTACTTCGATGAAATCGTGAAGGGAAATTCCAGAGAAATGGTAGAAACACTGGCAAAGATCAAGAAGTTCTTTGATGCAAAAGTCATAACGGAGTTCGCATACACTTCTGGCAGGACTTCCTTTTTCGCGACAAGGGAGCCAATACCTGTGGCCGTGAAGGTTTTTGGAGACATTGGAGAGGCAAAGTTTCAGGCTTTAATTCTGCTGAAAAAGCTCGGATTTGTGAGAAAAGATGCCATAGACCTCGAAGATGCTTTCAGATTTGCAGAAAAAATAGAAAGAATGCCGATGGAAGAATTTTTAAAGGAGCTAAGAAAGCTGAAAGTCGAATAGATTTCACTCGAATCCTTTAACGAATGCTCTAACGTTCTTCCCCAGAACTCTGTGGTTGTAGCCCCCTTCTAGAACTGCAAATCTTCCAACACCTCTTCTTTCCGAAAACTCCTTAAAGATTTTTCCTAGTTCTCTGTAATCTTCTGTTTCAAGAATTCCTCCCCAGTCTTCCTTGTGTTTGTCGAATCCAGCTGATACAGCTATTATGTCGTATTCGCTTTTTTCAAGGAATTCAACAACTCCCTCTATGTTTGCTCCGCTCATGTGGTGGTATTTAACCTTTGGATCCCATCTGAAAACGTTAGCAGTTCCATCGCCGTAGTGAAGGTCGAAGTCGACTATTGCAGCTTTTTCAATTCTCTTTCCAGCCAAAAGTTTTTTGACCGCAATTGCAATATTGTTAAAATAGCAGAAGCCCCAAGAGCTATCTGGACTTGCATGATGCCCCGGTGGGCGAATAAGGGCAAATGCTGGCTCTTTAAAGGATATTTCTGAAGCCAGAATTGCTCCACCGACTGCAAGCATCGCCACTTCGAATACATCCTCATCGCTCTTGACGTATTCGTAGTGCATCTTAGTGTGAACAAGCAATACATCTTCTTCTTTAGCCCTCTCTGGCTTCAAAAATTCATAATCCCTCAGCTCCTGAACTATGGCTTCCATTCTGCCCGCTTCAGCTGCCGGATCGGATGTGTATACTCTGTAGAATTCCGGATGAAACACGATCTTCATAGGCAAGAATTCAAATCGGGGCTAAAAATTTTTTTCAAATAGCTCCAGATAAGCTTCGACGTTTCTATCTCTCAGGGAATAATTAATTTCCCTGTATCTCCTTATGCTTTCCAAATCCAAGCTTGCAACGATTGCTTCTTCAGCTTCTTCAAGCTTGCTGCTCGCAATTATTCCTTCAAAGGTTGCTATAAGACTTCTGCCAACGGCTTCGCTTCCAGTAAAAGTTCTCCCAAATCCCCCTGCTTTTACTATTGCATAGCAGTTGTCAAAAGATCGGGCAAAGTATAGGCAGTGCCTAAGGTTTTTGCCGGGAAGTTCTGAATGCTTGAAGGAAACCACTGGATTAAGAGCAACTTCTGCTCCTTTTAAAGCTGCAACTCTGCAAAGCTCCGGATAAAGGATGTCCGCGCATATTAGAATACATATTTTCGCATTTCTAATGCCGAAAACCTTCAGTTTTTTTCCGGGATTTATTCCGTAAAATCTCTCGGTTTTTGTTGGATGAATTTTGTCCTGAAATGCAACTATTTCGCCTGAATCGAAAACAAAGGCCCTGTTAAACATTAAATCTTCTTTCCAGACTATGTTCCCGCATGTAACGACTTTAAACTCCTCGCTGATCCTTTTCAAAAATTCCATAGTTTTTTCCCCAATTTCGAGAGAGAATTCGGAATAGGAGAAGTATTCCGGATAGAGAAGAAACTCTGCTCCCTTTTCGATCGCTTCAACCGATAATCTCTCAGCGCTCCTGAAGTCGCCTATTCTGCATTGAATTGCAGAAACTATCAATTTTTCTCACCCCGCAACAATCTATTCTTGCCTTAAATGGTTCTCCAAATTCCTTGAGGGCTTCAAAGCCTCTATAGGCGAAAACAGTTTTTCCGAGCATAGCCATACTTGCAAGGCCTCCCGAGCTTTCTACTGCCTCGATCACGTCCAAAACAGGTTCTATCAAACCTGTCTCTTTTGCAAAGCCGTTGGAAGTTCTAAAAAGGTTTTCGAGTGTCACCTTTTTTATGAATTCCTTGAACCACCTCTTTCCGATCTCCACTATCTTCTCTCTTTCGCCGGAAAGAACTTCTTTTGTCGGTATTGGGCCCAAAGTCAAAAAATCCAGTTCATAATTCCAAGCGTATCTCTCCACTATGGCTTTTGAAGGACATGAGGCATTCTTTCTTATCACTAGTCCGGAAAAAGCTTGTGTTGTAACAGTTCCGAGTCCTGTCAAATTCAGGACTTCAGCTTCATGAGCCAAGTCGAAGTTTTCCATTGCAGGCTTTTCCGATAAAAAAGCTGTTGCAACCGCACATGCACCGCTGAGTCCAAAGCCGCAGCCAAGAGGCAGATCGCTTTTGAGCTCAACTCCGGGAATTCTGATTCTTTTAAGAACGAACTCCACAGTTGGAAAGGATATTTCTTTACCGTTGAACCTCAATCTATCCGAAGGACTTGCAAAGACCCCTTTTTCTATTGTGAAAGCCACTCCAAGGCTCCCGGAATTCTTTGGATCATCCTTTAATTCTGGAATAAATATGCAGCTTATCGCAGCCGGGCAGAAGATCATAGACAGTCTCTGATGTATACCTCGACTATTTTCTTCGCAACATCGCTCTTCATTCCTTCAAACCATTCAGATCTCTTTCTAGTAACGACCACAACTCTTGTGTCTTCTGTCCCCATTCCCCTTTCAAGAACATCGTTTGCCACAACCATTGAAAGATTATCGCATTCCAGCCTTTCCTTTGCGATCCTTTCAAGCTCTTCATCCGTTACACCGGTTTCAGCCTTGAATCCTATTATGTCTCCATCGTATACTTTTCTCACTTCTTTTATTATCTTTGGGGCCTCTTTGAGCGTTATCGTAACTTCTCTAGCCGTTTTTATCTTTTTCTTTTCCATTTCAACCAAGAAATCTGAAGCCGCAGCTGAAGATACGAACAGGGAACAATCCCTTATCTCATCCATTACAGCCTTGAGCATGTCCAATACGGAGCGGATCCTTATCTGCTTGAAGTTGGGAAGGTTTATTCCGATATCTTTTGAGCTTATGAATACCACTTCAGCTCCCCTTCTCCATATTTCCAGCGCTATTTCCTTTCCCATTATCCCGGAGCTCTTGTTGCTTATGAACCTTATTGGATCCAAATGCTCAAAAGTTGGCCCAGCGGTAACGACAACCTTTTTTCCCGCAAAATCCTTGGGATAAAGTGCCCTCTCAACGTGCAGACAAATTTTTTCTATTTCGGCAAACTTTGCTTTTCCTTCTTCAATTCTTGGCTCTATTATCTCTATTCCCATCTCCTTCAGCTTTTCCATGTTTCTTATGACTGCTTCGTTCTCCATCATCGCCTCGTGCATTGCGGGAGCTATCAAAATCGGCTTTTTTGCCCCTAAAGCTGTGGTTGCAAAAGTGGTAACAGGTGTGTCATCTATTCCATTGGCTATTTTACTTATGGTATTGGCCGTAGATGGAGCTATTAAAAGGAGATCCGCTAATCCATTTTTTCCAAAAAACTTCACGTGTTCAATTTCTCCGGTTATTTCAGTTATTACCTTGTTTCCTGTTGCAAATTCGAGGGCGTAGGGATGTATTATTTTCCTTGCAGACTTGCTCATGACGGCAAAAACTTCAGCACCCCTTCTTATCAGCTCTCTTGCAAGTTTAACCGTTTCAACTGCTGCAATGCTTCCCGTAACTCCGAGAACAATTTTTTTACCTTTCAGCCTTTCACTCCTTGTCCCTCTTATCCTCTCCACGTGCACGTGCGACACCCCTTTCAAAGACGTCGAATTCCCCAAATTCCAATGCCTTCCGATATTTGACTTTTTGCAAGAGTTTTTCAATTTTTTCCAAGTTCATCTTTTTGAGCTCACCGATTTCGACAATTTCTTCAGTTTTTGGAACTTCAACTTCAACATATGCTATCCTTTGCGGAATCTCCACCCTTTTCTTTTTTAAAATTCTTTCCAAAGCATTTTCCCACGAGTTCCTCCATGGAACGTCGCGAGCAAGCTCTTTTGTGAAGTAATTCTTTCTCTCGACGATTATCAGATCATAAGGACAAGCGTTTTCGCAGGCTCCGCAGTAGTTGCAGAACTTCTCGTTGAAGAAAACCCTCTTTCTATCTTCAGAAGCATACCATACTCTGTTGTATCTGCAGATTCTAAGACAGGCTCCACAGCCAATTGGATCGCATCGGGACATTCTCGCCTCGAAAAGGCTTAGCTTTCCTTCGATGGGCTTAACCGTTTTCGCAGCATCGTATGGGCAAACTTCTTCGCAGTAGCCACAGTTCGAGCATAAATCTTGGTCTATATCTATTTCTGCAATTTTGTCCGGTCATTTCAAATCTTATTCTCTTGCCTTCAACCTCTATAGCCTTCTCTGGACAAATCTCCTCGCAGAGTTTGCAGTAATCGCAATTGCTCTCATCAACGAATATGTCACTGTATGGCATTATGTCCGTGGGATGAACTTTTTTCTCCACCATTCTGAATACATCGCAGAATTCCGCACAAATTCCGCATAAATTGCACTTCTCTCTATCGATCTTCAGGGAGCCCTTTATTCCTTCATTTCTCTCCTTTATCTCGCTCCTTTTTACAAGTGGGATCCTTTTTATCGCATTCGTTGGACAAACCTTGTAGCAAAGTGTGCATCTCCTGCAGTGGTCGTATTTGTATGTAAACCTAACAGGCGATAGCGGAAGGCTTGCCTTTTCAACACTTTTTCCATCAACTTTGAACTCGTAGGCGTTGAAGGGGCAGAAAGAATAGCATATTCCGCAGTATGCACATTTAAGATGATCTATTATCACGGGAGGCATTTCAAGACCTTTTGCTATCTCGTGAACTGGGCCAAGCTCTATTGCATTAACTGGGCAGGCAAAAACGCAAATTCCACAGCCATTGCACCTTCTGTAGTCGAGTATGAGCTCCCTAATTTCTCCATTCGCTTTTTGAATGCATCTTATCTTTTCCTCAACTTCTATTTCTCTCTCTATCATACAAAACTCCTCGGAATAAGGTGCTGGAGCATCATGCAGTCCACGATCACAAGAGCAGCCATTGCTTCAGCTACTGGAACAATTCTTGGCACTATGCATGGATCGTGTCTTCCCCTAACGCTTATCTCGACTTCTTCCATCTTTTCCAAGTCCACGCTTTTCTGCTTTTTTGCAATCGAAGGCGTCGGCTTTACGGCAATTCTCATCACTATGTCTTCTCCATTCGTTATCCCTCCAAGAATTCCGCCTGAATTGTTCGTCAGGAATCTTATTCTGCCATCCCTTATGACAATCTGATCGTTGTTCTCGCTGCCCTTAAGTCTTGCAGCTTCAAATCCCCTTCCAATTTCGAAGCCCTTAACTGAGGGAATGCTCATTAGAGCAAAGGCCAGATAGGCACTTATTTTTCCAAAAACAGGCTCTCCCAAGCCCGGGGGGACGTTTCTTGCAACTATTTCAACTATTCCACCAACACTGTCGCCCTCTCTAATGGCTTCTCTTATCCTTTCCTTAGCCAGCTCTTCCATTTCCGGATCAGGACATCTTATCTCGCTCTTTTCAGCAATTTCAAAAGCCTTTTCGCAGTCTTCGACCCTGAACTTTATTCCTGCAATCTCCTTTGCATAGCCATATATTTTTATTCCATATTTTAATAATATTTGTTTTGCAATTGCTCCTGCAGCTACCCTTGCAGCTGTTTCACGAGCAGAAGCCCTTCCACCCCCCCGCCAGTCTCGAATTCCGAACTTTGCAAGATAGGTGATATCAGCATGCCCCGGACGTGGAATTGACTTTATCTCCTCATANGGGCTTGAATCTATGTCCAAATTTCTTATCATCATCGATATCGGGGTTCCGAGTGTCACTCCGTCGAGCACGCCGGAAAGGATTTCAACGACGTCTTCTTCTCTCCTTTTAGAAGTATAAGCTTTTCCCGGCCTCCTTCTTTCCATTTCCTTCCTTATGAACTCTTCATCTATTCTTAGCCCAGCCGGACAGCCTTCGATGACGCAACCGACAGCTTTTCCATGGCTTTCTCCCCAAGTCGTTACTCTGAAGGCGTATCCAAAGGTGTTCATCGATTTCCCTTGGATTCAAAATTTTAAACCTTTCTGCATGAAAAGATTGATTAGCAGGATTGATGTTTAAACTTTATGAAAGCCAAGGACATCATGAATCCGAAAGTGATATACGCAACTCTGCCGAGCAACAGACAGAAAGTGCTTCAGCTCTTCAAGGAGCATGGAATTTCCGCGGTTCCAGTTCTAAAAGAGGGAAAACTGGTCGGAATTGTGACGAGAAAGGATCTCCTTAGGAAGATAGATGAAGATCAGCTTGCCCTTCTTATGACACCCAATCCGGTAACTGTTAGCGTCGAAGATTCTATTGAGAAAGTCGTATCGATCTTGAGCACAACTCCTTTTAGAAGACTGCCCGTGCTCGATGGCGAAAGGCTCGCTGGAATAATAACTGTAAGGGATATAGTTAGGAAGATTTCGGAGATGAATCTCAACATCCCTGTGAAGAAATACGTTAGCCCCCATATAGTTTGTGTTTGGGAGGAAACACCCTTGAAGGTCGTGGGAGAAATAATGAGACTGAGCAATGCCGAAATTTGCGGCGTCTTGAATGAAAAAGATGAGCTAGTTGGAATAGTCGATGAAAAGATCATGCTCAGCGAGGCATTGATCGAAGATTATCTTATGAAGTCAACGCAGACTTCTTCGAGCGATACAGATGACAAGTGGAGCTGGGACGGAATGAGAGATCTGACCGTAAGATATTTCGAAGTAAGCGTAGTTAAGTTGCCATCAGATCCGGTGAAGAAGTTCATGAAGTCAGCAGATTTCGTTTACCCGCAGACAAGCATTTCAAAGTGTGCGAGGAAGATGGTGAACGATGATCTGGACTGCATACCTGTCCTAGATTCCTTTAACAGGGTTGCCGGAATAGTTAAGGACAAGGATTTGATAAGGGTTCTGCTCGATGTTCAGAAGTAAGGAAGAAGTTAGGGAATACGTTTGGAAAAAAATAGAACCGATTTGCAGGTTTCCTCCACCTTACGGCAGAATTCCAAATTTCAAAGGAGCTGAAAGGGCTTGCGAAAAGATAAGGGAGCTTGAAGAATACTGGGAATCCGATTGCGTATTTTCTGCCCCCGACTCCGTTCTGCTGAGATTGAGGGAAATAGTTCTAGAAGATGGCAAAACGCTCCTCGCAGCTCTGCCAGGGATTAAGGGATTTGTTGTGCTAAATCAGAGAGTGAAACCAACGATAGAAAACCTGAAATTGGCAAAAAAAGCTGACTTCAAATTTTTGAGGCAAAAAGTTGGCGTATTCGCCCAAGGCTGTGTTGCCGTGGATTTAAAGGGTAACAGAATAGGAAAGGGTAGCGGGTTTGGTGACAGGGAATACGAGATTCTGAAAAAAGAGGGTGTTCTGAAGGAAAATGCTGTATTTGTGGTCATTGCTCATGAAATGCAAGTTTTCAGCGATCTGAGCCACCTGATGAGCGAGCATGATGTAAGAGCTGACGTTATACTGACACCGGAAAAAATATTTAGGTTGAAATCTTAAATCTGGTCAAAGGTCATTATTCTGACAGAAGTCGGAAGCTTCACAACGTTTCCAAGCTTCACCCCTATTACATAGTCTATCTCTTTCTTCGCAGCTATGTCGACAAGTCTCTGGGTTATTATTCCGTCAAAGATTATTATTGAACCCTTTACGTTGTCGTTTTTCAGCGTTTTCACGAGATCTCTCACCGGGACTTCTTTCACGAGATTGAGGTTTTTATCGAGGATCCTTGCAAGCAGTTTTCCTTCAACTTTTTCCTTCTGTGCTCTCAGAGACTCCGGAGATTCCTTGCTTTCTCTTTTGAGCACATGAAGCTGCTCTACTGGTATCTTATTTCTAAGCGCTTTCAGGATTTCCTTAAGTGTTAAATCTTCAACGCTCTTTCCCTCAGGAGCCCTTGCAACGAAATCTATATCGGCAACTTGCAGCAGCTCCTTGAGTATCAGCTCTCCTCCTCTGTCTCCGTCGACAAAGGCTGTTACCGTCTTTTTCTTGCTCAGCTCTATTATAGTCTTTGGAATATTCGTCCCCTCAACTGCTATGACGTTCTTTATTCCATGTCTCAGCAGGTTTATGACATCAGCCCTGCCCTCGACGACTATTATTGCATCTGACTCATCTATCCCTGGCCCAGCTGGCAGCTTTTCTTCTCCATATTCTACGATTTCATCGACTCTAAGCGATTGCTTTACTATATCTGTAATCTTCTCCGACTCTATTTCAGGCTCTTCAAATAGTTCTTTCAGGATCTCAACAGACCTCTCGACTATTTTTTTTCTCTTGCTTGCCCTTATGTCCTCTATTTTCTTCACTTCGATCTTAGCCGAGCAGGGGCCTACGCGTTCTATTGTCTCTAAAGCAGCTGCAATTATCGCCGTTTCAATCTTGTCCAAGCTTGAGGGGATCTTTATTTCCCCATAGCTTTTGCCACCTCTGCTCTCAACTTTTACCTCAATTCTTCCAATTCTCCCAGTCTTCTGAAGCTCTCTAAGGTCTAAATCGCTCCCTAGCAAGCCTTCTGTTTGTCCAAATATTGCTCCAACTACATCTGGTTTTTCTATTACCCCATCCGCTACTATTTCAGCATGAATAAGATACTTAGTAGTATCGGGAACTTTCATCATATAACCATCCTCGGTCGGCATTTCCAGAAATACAAGCTCTCTCAATTTAAATAACTTTCAGCCTTTCGTCATCTCCTCTACTACCCTTATAACCTCCTTTCTCGTAAAAGGCTTCTTCAAGATATAATCCGCACCAGCTTCAACTGCCTTTTCACCTTTGGAGCTAGCATAGGCTGTGATAGCAACGACTTTTGCTTTTGGATTGATCTTCTTTATTTCCCTAATAGTCTCAATTCCCCCCATTATCGGCATCATTATATCGATCAATACTATGTCTGGCACCTCTTTTTTGTATAACTCCAGCGCTTCTCTGCCATTTGAAGCCTCTATGACTTGGTAATTCCTGAGCATTATCTTTAGGATTTCCCGCATCGCTGTTTCATCGTCCACTATCATTACCTTTTTCATCGAGAATAGCTTGAAGAAATTTTTAAAAGCTTTTTCCCCATCATTACGGTTAACTTTAGAAAAGCTTATCAAGGATACACATGGCGATTCTTATGGATCTTCAGAGTTTGCTGATTTCACTGCTTGGTATCTTTGCAATTGCGTGTGCTGTTGGCTCATGGCTAACTAGAGATAACTTCTATTCAGCCCTTTACATGTCCGTTGCAATGCTCTTCGTTGCCGGAATCTATGCTTCTTTCAATCTTCAGCCGGCGGTTGTGCTAATAACGCTCGTTTTTGTTGGAGCAGTTGGAATTGTAACGATCGCAGTTGCAGCAACCTATAGAGCCAGAATACCTAGGAAAATGAATCTGATATGGACTTTACCAGCGCTCGTCATAATCGCAGTTCTTGGATATGTCTACAGCGAAAAGTCGATATCAGAAGTGAACTACGCTGTCATGGACTTCGTTGGCGAGTATTTTCTGGCAATAATCTTTCTGATTTGCATGATGGTTCTGGTGATGCTTTCTGCGATTAGAATCCTAAGGAGGGTTGGCCTGTGATAGTAGCGATAGCGATCTGTTTGCTCATAGTAGCTTATCTTATGGCCATATCAGCTAGGGACTTAGTCAGACTGCTGATAAGCCTAGAGCTTATGTTTTCAGCAGTATTCCTCGCAATAATTCCCCTCTTCTCCATCTCGCCATCTATGGCGTTCACCATTCTTGTCGTTGCGATTTTCACGAGCAGTGCGGAACTTTTAGTTCTGATAACAGCCATAGTGATCACGGATAAGCTCAGGAAAGGGGTTGAAATTGAAAAAGTGTCGGTTGGAGGTGATACGGTTTGAACTTTTTGATCTTTTTGCTTATACCGTTGATCGTAACATTTCTGGCACCTCTGTTTGAAAAGAGAAAAGCTACCTGGATTTCTGCAATAGCATTTCTTCTTCCCATGTTCTCAAGTCTCTACGGACTTCTGACGATGCATAGAGGCGAAGAAATTTTGTTTACTTTGCCAAGTCCCATTGGGGACTTTTACCTGCTATACGATCCAGTGAGCCATGCTTTTGGCTTCACGATCTGCATAATATCCGCAATGGTAGCTCTTTATTCTTTGCCCTACATGGCACACAGGTTTGAAGAAATGCAAATAAACGCTGAGAGAGAGTTCAGGAAATACTGGTTCCTTTACAACCTTTACGCTGTAGCAATGCTCTGGCTTGTATACAGCGGAAACTTCCTTCTGCTTTACATCTTCCTAGAAATCTCACTGCTCGCATCTTTCATGCTCATCTATCTCTACGGCTATGGCAACAGGCAGTGGGTCGGCATACTTTACTTCGTTTGGACTCACATTGCAGGAGTTCTTGCCCTTTTAGGCTTTTTAATGGTAGCTTTTGAAAATCAAACGCTTGCAATCAATGCAGTTAAAACCATTGGCTTTATACCCTGGCTTCTGATATTCCTGGGAATGGTCGTGAAGCTTCCGGGTCTTGGGCCACACATATGGCTTCCTTGGGCTCATGCTGAGGCTCCTACGCCTGTCAGTGCATTGCTTAGCCCCTTGACGGTTGGTCTGGCAGGATACGTGCTTCTAAGAGTTTATCTCATCGACAGCTCCTTTGTAGATGCTCACAGGGATCTTATAATAGCCTATGCTCTGATCTCCAGCATTTATGCTGGCCTTTCGGTTTTCAAGCAGAGAGATTACAAGAGATTGCTGGCCTATTCAACTGTTTCTCAGATGGGCTATGTCCTCATAGCTCTCTGTCTTGGCTCCTATGGCCTCGTAGGCCTTGTTGTTCAGTATATGAGCCACGGCTTTGGTAAGGCCATCCTTTTCATGACAGCTGGAGCGATAATCGCAACTTTCCATGGTCTGAGAAGCTTGGACAAGATGAGAGGAATGCATGAATATATACCCACGATAGCTAATGCAGCGCTTATAGGCTTCATGACTCTGAGCGGAATAATAACGATTGGCATGTTCGCGGAATTCTACATACTCGTTGGTCTGACCAAAATATACGGCTTCAACTTGCACATGATAGCCGCAGTAATCCTTGTTTTCATAATCTCCGGTTTATACAGCTTCTATACGATGAAGTCAATCTACTACGGCACGCCGATGAAATACGAGAAGCCTAAGTTCAGCAGGCTTCTAGATGTCCCGCTTTACGCAATAGCATTCTTCAGCGTTGCCTTCATATTCCCACCTCTTGCTCCAGCCCTTCTTGATGGGCTCGGAGCGTCTTTAGGGGTGATACCATGATAGAGATCTTCCTCTTAATGCTTCTTGCCCCAATTTTGGGCTCTCTGCCAGTTGCATTCGCTTGGCTTCTCGATCCAAAGCCAGAATGGGCGAGAAAGCTGCCAGTAATAGCAGTTATAGGTCTCTTCATATCCCTAATCTGTGCCCTTCAGATTCTCTTTAGCTCCCCTCTCGAAGAAGCTGTTAAAGTTGAAGTTCCCTGGCTTCCTGAGTATAACATCAACTTCGTTTTCATAGCTGACTACCTTAGCAAGCTGATGGGAGTTCTGACAGCGCTCATAGCTTTTCTGATCGGCATCTATGGCTTGGAATATATGAAAAACGACTATCGATTGGGCTGGTACTGGTTCTTCTTCAATCTGTTCACGGCTTCGATGCTCCTCGTTGTTTACAGCGACAATCTTCTAATGCTTCTGATTGGCTGGGAGGGTCTTGGATTGGCTTCTTGGGGCTTGATAGGGCACTGGTTCAGAGACGATGACGAGCTGAGCTATGTTGGAGTAGTGGGAAGAAAAGTAGCTGGTCAAAACTACTTCTGGTCTCCAAGCGTGGGTGGCTGGAGGGCTATTTCCACGATTCGAATTGGAGACATGCCCATGTTCTTTGCAATCGCAGCGATTTACTTCTTCGCGAGAACTTTGAACATAAGCGATATAGACTGGGAAGGTCTTGCCAAAACTGTAGGATCCTTTGGAATCTTTCTGATCCTCTTCCTCTTCATGCTCGGACCTTTCACGAAATCTGCGCAGCTTCCATTCAGCGAATGGCTTATGACTGCTATGACTGGCCCAACGACTGTCAGCGCTCTGCTCCATTCAGCGACGATGGTCGCGGCTGGAACTTACATCTTCATGCGCCTCAGCTGGTATATCGAGCCATGGCACTTGCATTCGGAAGGCATTGAAGCGCTATACATTCTAGTTCTGTTCCTTGGACTCATCTCAGCTCTTTACGGCGCATCCGTTGCACTGGGTTGCCTTGAGAGAAAGGTTCTGCTGGCAGCATCAACTATGTCCAGCCTTGGTCTGATGTTCGCATCAACAGCTGCAAGCGCCTGGGTTGGAAAGATAGCTATACTCGTTGGCTTCTGGTATCTGGTAACCCACGCCTTTGCAAAGGCTACGCTATTTCTCGTAGCCGGCCATCTGATTCACGAAACCCACGATCGCTTCTGCGTTGGTGGAAGGGAAGTTGCAAAGAACCTGAAGCTTGCCTTTTTTGCAACAATTTTAGCAACTCTCTTCCTTAGCGGAATTCCGCCTTTAACTGCCTACTGGGTCAAATCCGCAATGGACGGGCTTATGCATGCTCTTGAGCATCACTTCGGCTACTTGCCCTTGCTTTTGCTGGTTCTGACTTCTGCAGTATATTCAGCTTTCCTAGCAAAGTTCCTGAGCCTTAACTTCCTGAAGGGCAAAGAAGTCCACATCCATCCGCACGGTGGAAGATTGATGAGCTTTGCATACATTGCAATGGCCTCCATGCTTCTTCTGCTTCTTTACATCTATCTGACCGAAGATGGCTTCACTAAACTGCACGAATTTGCACATTTCGTTGAAGAAGGTTTTATGACAAGTTCGGTGACAGTTGGAGCAATAGTCCTAGTTACATACATCATAGCGCTTTACAAGCCTAGATTGGATTCACCGATAGGAAAAGCTCTGGGAGACAGGCTTTACTTACCATTCTTAAACGACTACATCGTTCCAAAGATCGGATGGTTCCTTGCCAAGCTCGCAGATTATGGCAACAGGCTCATCGACTTTCTGTGCCATCAGGCAGTTCCATCTCTCTTTGAAATTTACTCCTTCGGCATAAGAAGCCTGCAGAGCGGAAGTGTTGAAAGATACGTCAAAATAGTTGTCGCAGTCGTGCTCATCTTGTTGCTGGTCTCTGCTGGAATGGGGGTGACCTTATGATAGCTTTCCTTATAGCCCTTTTGATCTCAGCTTTCGCTGCAGTTGTCAGCTACTGGAATCCGAGGATTTCGGCTGTGATGAGCGTAGCAGCAGTCCTTATCGCAATCCCCTTTTCACCCTTTGCCTCCCTGATATTGGCTATTGCGATACTCAACATCCTTTCCCTGCTTGCGATCAGGAAAAACCAGATAGCAGGTGTTGACTACGCTATCATAGCTTTGATGAGCCTGGCAACGGTTTACGCATTCATGACTTCGAATCTCGCGGAGCTGCTTCTGCTATTTATCGTGGTTTCAACACCAACTTATCTTCTGATCATGATAAGCGAGGAAAGGCTGGAAGTGGAGATCGGGATAAAATACATAACCTTCATGGTTCTGGCGACGGTCCTTTTCATAATCGGTGCATCAGTCGTTTACTACGCCCATTCAGCTCAGGACATGGCCCTTTACGCCTTGGGATTCACAGCTCTGCTTCTCGGCCTAGCTTTGGAAGTGGGAATTGCCCCGCTGCATGAATGGGTTCCAGATGTATTCGAATCTGCAAATCCGATTGCGGTTTCGATAATTGCATCCCTTGCAAAATTTGTGCCATTCATAGCTGCATACAAGATTTTAATGGCAACTGCAACGCTTGCAACCGCTCAGATTTTACTCATACTTGCCATCGTTTCTGCTATTTCGATGTTCATCGGCAACATAGGTGCGCTGACTGCAAAGTCTGCTAGCAGAATTCTCGCCTACTCTTCAATAGCCAACATGGGCTACATACTTGCAACTTTCGCTGCAATCATGGCACCAAAGGAATTCGTTTACTACGCAATAGCTGGCGGCTTGCTGCAGCTTTTTGTAAACGCATTCGGCAAGATAGGCTTCTTCAATGCAGTTAAGGATGGTTCTTCGAGTTTCAATGCATATCTGCTGAGCTTCTCCTTCATAGGACTTCCACCTCTTATGGGCTTTTGGAGCAAGCTGTTCATAATTTACGCCCTCGTATTCTCCAACTACCTATGGCTTGCAATCGTTCTCATACTGAATTCCGCCATATCCGTTCCGTATTATTTGAGATTAGTCAGAATTGTCGGAACCGGCTGGAAGTTCTCCATAACAAATGCCGTGACACTATTCTGCGCTTTGGCAATGTTGGTAACTTTAATTCCGCCCTCCTGGTTCGTTGAAATTGTTGCGGAGGGATTCAAATGATCGAAAGCGCTTTGGTTGTTGCAATAATAATTGCGGTCGCCCTGATCACGGATATAGCGGTTCTCATTCTGATAAGGATACTGCCAAGGTATAGACCTACTGAAGTCAAGCTCCAGCGATTCGAAGCTGGAAACATACCTATAGGAATACCAAAATGGACCCTTCCGATGCAGTATCTTGGCTTTGTCGTAATTTTCATGTGTTTTGAGCCCGTAATAGTTCTTCTACTCCTGACTTCGGCTATTCCGCTGATAGAAAGCTATCTCTTAACACTAATCGCTTTAATATTGCTCCTCCCAGCGCTCTACGTTGGATTCAATTACTCCCTTGAAGTAGCTGGGTTGAGGAGGTGATTAAATGGAAGATTTCACAAAGTTCGTTCGTAGCGGAATTTTGGGGCCAATAAAGAAATGGGGAACAAAATGGAGCCTCTGGCCGGTTCATCTCGTCACAGCTTGCTGTGGAGCTGAGCTAGCTCATGCTTTCGCATGCGGATACGATGGAGAAAGAATCGGTGCTTTGAACTATGGAATTGCAAGACAGACAAACCTGATCATAGTAGAGGGAGCAATAACGAGGAAGATGGCAAGAGTTTTAAAGATAACTTGGGAGCAGATGCCGGATCCGAAGTTCGTTATTGTAATGGGAGCCTGTGGTTTGAATGGAGGATTATTCTGGAACGGCTATAACCTTGTAAAGCCCTCTGAAGTCGTTCCAGTCGATTTCTTTATTCCTGGCTGTCCGCCCACTCCTGAAGCTCTTCTTAGAGGAATAAGGCAGTTGCAGCTTAAACTTGACAAAGGAATTGCAGAGAATTCAGTTACTTTTTCTGAATTGAAGGCTGAAAGGGGAAAGAAGCCAAGGGTTTTGCCGAAAGGTGTGAAGAGAATATCAAATGCTCCTAGTATAATAATTAACTATGAAAAAGAAGTAGACTGGGAATTTGGAAAAGAAATACGTGAAAAGCTCAAAGCTTTAGGAAAAGCTTTTATAACTGCGAAGAATAGAATAGCTCTGAAAGTTGAGCCTGAGAAGCTAAGAAGTTCTGCAATTAAGCTTAAGGAGCTGGGCTTTGATCATGTAAAGTCAGTAAATGTTATAGATGTTCCAAATGAGGGAAAGTTCATAGTAGAATACTGGATTTCAAGCTACAGCGTAAGGGAATTGATGCCAGTTCTCGTAAATCTTAATACGGAAATTTCCAGAAGGGAACCAAAGATAAGCAGCCTTTCTGACATCTTCCCCAGTGCAGATTACCTTGAAAGAGAAATGCAGGATCTCTTTGGAGTAGAATTCGTTGGAAATCCTTGGAAAGGAAAGTTTTTGCTTGCTCCAGACACTCCAGAGTTTCCGCTCAGGAAGGACTTTAAGCTTGAGGAGGAAGTTTATGTAGGTGATTGAAATGAAAGAGTTTCATATCGAAGTTCCAGTTGAACCACCAAAGGAGCTTGAGAGCCTTTTCCTTCCAATTCCAAAAGATTATGTCGAAGATGTCTACAGGAAAGACGAGTTCTTAGTCCTCGTAGGCCCTCAGCATCCCGGCAGCGGGCACATGAGGTTAATCGTTAGGGTAAAAGGAGACATAATACAGGAAGTGATTCCAGATCCCGGCTATGTGCATAGATGCGTTGAAAAAATCGCAGAAAACAGGCTTTACATCCAGAACATACCATTAGTCGAAAGACCATCGATAATGGACTCTGCAAACTTCAACCTTGGCTATGTAAGGGCCATTGAGGCTGCAATGGGAATCGAAGTTCCCGAGAGAGCGAAGTTCATAAGAACTATACTGGCAGAACTGTGCAGGATTGGAACTCATCTATACGATGCTGCAATCTTGGCTGTTTTCTTAGGCCACACGACCGGCTTCATGTATCCATTCGGAATTCGAGAGCTCATATGCGAAGCTTTGGTCAGAATGACTGGAGCAAGGTTCACTTCTTCTTTCATAATTCCCGGCGGAGTTAGAAGGGATGTAGATGAGAAAACGCTGCGATGGGTCTACGATGCAACTTTTGCAATAGAGAAAAGGCTGAAATCCTTCGAAAGGATATTCATAAAGAATCCCACTGTAATTGCCAGGCTTAGAGATGTTGGTGTCTTGAGCAAAGAAGAAGCGATAAATTTTGGCGTCGTTGGGCCATTTTTAAGGGCTAGCGGTGTTGAATACGATGTTAGAATCGTTGAGCCATACGAAGCTTACGAGGAAGTGACTTGGGATATAGTGACAGCTGACGAGGGCGATGGATATGCCAGGTTTCTGGTTCGAGTGAACGAAGTTTCGCAGAGCTTGAGCATAATAAGGCAGTGCATAACTTCTATGCCGGAAGGAAGCCATATAAGCGAGCAGATAGGAGACATAAGGGGTAGCTTTTTCGACAAGTTTGCAGATCTGGTGCTACCAGCTGGAGAATATACTACGCTGACAGAAGCTGCAAGAGGCACCTTGGTCTTTACAATAGTCAGCGATGGCGAAAGCAATGTTCCCTACAGAATGAGAATCGTTACTCCCGGCTGGCTGTATCTGAGAGGATTCATGGAATCTTTAAAGGGTGAAAGGTTGGCAGATCTTCAGGCGATATATGGTAGCTTTGGCTATTTCCCTCCGGAGGCTGATAGGTAATGATTTCGTCGCTTTTCGAGATCTTTAAGTCGAACATGATGCAGATCCCGATAATTCAGCCAATCGTTGATTATCTAATGCAGATTCCCGTTGTTAATTTTATAGTAGCCTTGATCCTCTGGAGGCCGTTCTTTGCAGTCGTAATAATGCCCGGGCTTGCAGCTCTTTTGCTTTATCTTCTCTACATAGTCTGGTTTGAAAGAAAGCTTACAGCTAGAGTTCAGTGGAGAGTCGGGCCATTGGAAGTTGCTAGACCAATAAGAGGAGCAATTCAGGCACTGGCAGACGGCATAAGATACTTCTTCCAAGAAGCCATAGTTCACAGGGAAGCTCATCGCCCTTATTTTGTCCAGCTACCGATCTTGGCTTTTATACCGATTCTTTTACCCATAGCCTTCATACCGGCTGGAGAAGTTGTCGGGATAAAAAGTCCTTATGCTGTTCAGCTAGTAGTTGCATTCTTGGCTTTGATACCGATAACGATAATAGCCATTGGCTGGGCATCGAACAGCAGATTCGCCTTCATAGGCAGCATAAGAGAAGCCCTGATCTACATTTCATATGAGATACCGTTCATCATAGCTGTGATCTCAATGATATATCTCTATGGAGGCGGTGATCCATATTTAGCTGTTGAGAAGCAGTCTATAGTTCCCGGAGCGATAATGAATCCAATAGCATTTCTTGTCTTTCTGATCACTATGCTCATGGCAACTTCTCGTCTGCCATTCGAGATTCCAGAAGCTGATCAAGAAATAGCTTTTGGGCCTTTTGTAGAATATTCTGGCATGCTCTTCGGCTTAGTGATGACCCTGGCCTATGAAAAGCTTTATATAATGACCCTTCTCTTTGTCATTCTGTTCCTTGGTGGCTGGAATGGAATTTACATTGAAGCCCTTGGAGATCTCAATGCTCCTCTCTGGCTCTTTATCAAAACTGTAATCGTAATATCAATCCTTGCAATCGTCAGATCGATGTATGCAAGATATAGAATAGACCAGACGCTGAGATACAGCTTTTCTTGGCTAATTGGATTATCTATAGTTGCTTTAGTTTTTGGAATAATCGTGGGGTGGGTTGCATGAAAGTTGAAAGGATTTCAAGATCACCGATCGAGGAAATCAGAAGGCACATAGGAGTCATTCAGGAAGCATTCAAACAGGCTTTAATTCCGGATAGGATCACGATCGAATATCCAAGAGAGAGAAGAAGATATCCTGACAATTTGAGAGGATTCATAGTTTTCGATAAATCGAGATGCATAAGCTGCTTCCGCTGCGCTCAGATTTGTCCGGCAAACGCAATACAGATGAACTACTTTGAGAACTTTTATCCAGGAGTGGATTACACGAAATGCATATTCTGTCATTTCTGCATTGAAAGCTGCCCAACTGGAGCCTTGGCTTCGAGCGCGCTGCACGACATGGCCTTCAAGAGCTTGGAAGAGATGAAGGTCAAGGCAAATCAGATGATGAGATTGCCGCAAATGATCAGGGAAGACGTTCAATCTGTCGAATATAGGGTTACAAAGAAGGAATGGAAATTGGTTAGAAGCAGCGAGCTCGAAGATATAAAGGTTCTCAGAGTTATTCCGAAGATAAAGCCAAAGAGAGCCTTTTGCGAGGAACCAGAAAGCTGCCTTGGCTGCAGGCAATGCATGGAAGTTTGCCCGCATGAGGCAATAGTAATGGAAAGATGCGAAATAACCTTGGAAGGACAAGTGATTGGAAAGGGATGCGTTCTGAAGATAACGGAAAGATGCGTCGGCTGCGGTCTTTGCGTTAGACAGTGTCCCATGAAGATACTAAGCTTGAGAGAGGTGGAATGATGCAGGAGTGGCAGTTCGTTTTGCCGGATAAAAAGCACAAAAAGAAGTTCTTCGGAAATCTGAAAGCGGAAGTCATAGATGCAAAGCTTTGCTGTCATTGCGCAGCCTGTGCAGCAATCTGTCCAGTTAATGGCATAGTTTCAGGAGATCAGCCAATAGATTTCCCCAACTGGTTAGAAGATTGCGTGGATTGCGGGGCCTGTATAAAGGTATGTCCAAGATGGGAATACAAGCCTTTGAAAGGAATAGGAAGCTATATAGAAGCCATTTCGGCAAAGTCTAAGAGATTCAGGGGACAGGATGGAGCTATGGTGACAGAAATAACAGCCACAGCTCTTGAAATGGGCTTAATTGAGAAAGCGATATTCGTTTCGAGGGATGAAGAATGGAGAACAAAAATAGTAACGATAAGATCACCATCGCAGCTTTACGACAGAAAGGTTACTGGAACCAAGTATTGCTACGCAGACGTAATTCCAGCCTTGAAAGATGCCGTTCTGGAATCAAACGCTGTAGCCTTTGTTGGCACACCTTGTATGGTATCAGCTGTCAGAAAGATGCAGAAAAGCTTTAAGAAGTTCGAAAGAGTTAAGCTCGCAATAGGTCTTTTCTGCACTGAAAACTTCTACCATCATCAGCTCTCTGAATTCTTGGCTAAGAAGGGAATAGACTTAAAGCTAGCGGCAAAGACCGATATAAAGAAGGGGAAGTTCATAGTCAGATTCGTTGATGGCAAAAGCACAAGCTTTTCGGTTAAGGAGCTAGAAGAAATAATTCCGTCTGGCTGTAAGGTATGTCAGGATTTTGCAGCAGTTGAAAGCGATGTAAGCGTTGGAAGCGTTGGAAGCGGGAGCGGCTTTTCAACTGTTCTCGTTAGAAGCGAGATTGCAAAGAAAATAATCGATGCAATAAGAGAAAAGGGAACAGCTGAAATAAAGGAAGCTGACATGCAGGCAGTTCAAAAGCTCTGCGATTACAAGGTTAAGATACATCCATATCCGCCGAAAAAGGGCTAGTATATTCCAGTTTTTTCCTTTATTATCCTCATAGCTTCAACTTCTCTTCTGCCTCCGCACTTCTCTATTATTTCGTAGCACTCTAGAATTCTGTTTCTGAGCTCTGGCTTCATTTTTAGCCTTGTTGCAAAAATAAGAGCTTCTATAACTGCATTAAAGCCTCTGTTGACAGCAATAACTTCTCTTCTTAATACTCCTCCCCTTAAAAGCTTTAGTTCTGCATAAAGGCCTTTTAGTTTTGCTTCAAACTCACAAAAAGACATCGCTCCCTTTAATATTGGAGGATCGAGGCTTTCGAAGTATTCATCGCTCAGATCGTCGAATGTTGATATTGCGAAGATCACGGGGTCATTTATAATGTTTGCAACGATTGAGCTACCCTTTTCAACGTTCTCTCTCGTATGGGACGGATAGAGCTTTGCTCTGGCAAAAATGCTTTCCTCGTCTTCGACTATTATTCCTATCGGCGCAGTGTTTAGCTTTTCTCCCTTCGTGATGGCTATTACCTCATTTATCCCGTTTCTCAATCCGAAATCTCTTAGCTTCAACCTTCCACCCCTCAAGAATTGCCAAAAAGATCGAACTAGCAGTTATATCCGCTATCGTTCCGGGATTTATATCGTTCTTTATTAAAAACTCGTCGAGCCTTCTGAATCCATCCATTCCCTCCTCTATTGCCTTTTTCGCCATCCTCATGACATCCTCGGCCACTTTTATTCCCTTTTTCGCTATTATCAACGTATCCGGATACTCTGCCAAAAGCTTATGATAAAGAAGAACTATCGACTCTCTCTCATCTCTTTCCGAATTTAGGAGAAATCTTGCTCCCTCGACGCTTATTTCATAGCAGTTCAGAAGTTCTTTGGCTATCAAGTTTTCCTTCGGAGAAAGCTTCATCCATTCGTAAATATTTAGCCTCCGCTTTATTATTTCTGCAGCTGTTCTTCTATCCTGTAGCGATAGCTCTTCTGTTGCCAAAACTCTCGGCTTGCAAAGATTGAAAGCTCTGAGAATTTTAAGAGAATCCAGATAACTAGTGCTCTTCAGGAACTCCGTAGCTCTTTTTCCAGCAATTTCAGAATTCTCTGAATCCCAAACTGCAACCAAAGGAAATAGAAGCAAGAAAGCGCCAAAATGAACATTTGTATTGATTCCATACTCCTGAGCCTTTTCAATCGCATTTAGAATGTATAGCCTTCTATTCTTTGCAGTTCTCAAAAAATACGGAAAAGCTGTTATTGCTGAAATCAGAAAATCTTCGAACTTTAGCTCTTCAAAGTCGTGCCCTCTGTCGACATTTCCTGCCTTTGGATCACTTGAGACTTCCATTGCCAGAGCTATTACTGCCGAAATCGCAGCATCTTCGGCGCTTCGGAGCATATTACTTTAGTCTTTCCTCTATCAGTTTTGCAAATTCCTCATAGCTCTTGTAGCCAACTACGATGTCGCCGTTTATGAAAAACGTTGGAACACCACGAACACCATACGAAGCACCATCCATGACATCCTTTTCAACTTCTTCCCGATATTTCCTAGATTCTAGGCATTCCTTGAACTTCTCCAAGTCCAAATTTAGCTCTCTGGCATAATCGTAAAACTTTGAATCGTTTCCTTTCCAATCTTCCTGTCTTTCGAAAAGGAGGTAATGGTATTCCCAGAATTTTCCCTGCTCTCTAGCACAGTTTGCAGCTTCGGCAGCCTTGTAAGAAATCTCGCCGTGAACGGGGAAGTTCCTGAAAACGAGCTTTACAAAATTTCCGTAATTTTCTATTATCCTCTTTTCGACTTCAAGAGCAAATTTTGCACAGTAGGGGCATGAATAATCTGAAAATTCCACTATCACTACCTTTGCATCCTCTTTTCCAAGCCATGGATCGTCGTCTTCGCTAACGCGAACTCTTTCTAAGGAAATCATTTGGCTTACCGGAACTATTTTTTTCCCATCCATCGAAATGTAGTATTTTTCCACGAAAATTGTGCCGTTTTTGTCGAAGAATTCTATTTCGATTTCATAAAACTCGCCTGCTGAAGCATGGCTTTTAACCCTTGCACCCATATCAGGATAGTTCGCTTTTATGCGCCTGTTTATTTCTTCCAAAGCTTTTTCTAGGTTCTTTTGAAAATTCTTCTCTCTGCCATAAATCTTGAATTCGGAGATGATGAATCCAGTTGCAATTCCCGCNATGAATCCGAGCAAAACCATTGCAGTTGGCAAAGCCTTCATGAACCCATTTTTCCCGGCTTCATATATATCTTTGCTTTTAGCAAAATCTTAATATCCATCCGATAAATTGGAAACGTGGTAACGGGCATAATATTTCATCCTGAATATCTCGAACATGAGCAGAGTCCAACGCATCCTGAGAGAAAAGAAAGACTTGCATACACGATAGATCAGCTGAAGGAAGAAGGTGTTCTCGATTCACCGGATATAAAGCTAATAACTCCCACGATGGCTAGTTTGGAAGATGTTTTGGAAGTTCACACAAGAGAGTATTTGGAATTTCTGATTAGAGAGAGCAAAAGAGGAGGAATCATCGATCTGGACACAAATGTTCCTGTAGGAGTATTCGAAAGAGCTTTGCTTGCTGCAGGTGGAGCTATAAGAGCTGGAAAGGCTGTTCTTGAAGGAGAAGTTGATAATGCTTTTGCAATGGTCCGACCTCCAGGGCATCATGCAAAGTCATACATTGGCGCAGGATTCTGCTATCTGAACAACATAGCCATAATGGTGAAATGGTTGCTTAAAAGGGGTTTGAAGAGGATTCTTATTCTCGACTGGGATGCGCATCATGGCGATGGAACTCAGGAAATATTCTATAGGGATAAAAGGGTTCTGTTCGTTTCAACCCATCAGATGCCTCTCTATCCCGGAACTGGCTATCCGCACGAATGCGGGGAAGGAGAAGGAATGGGTTACACTGTGAACATTCCTCTACCTCCCGGAACTGGGGATGAGGGTTATAGGATGGTAATTGATGAAATAATTGAGCCAATAACTCTTGAATTCGAACCAGAGTTCATAGCAATCTCTGCTGGACAGGATTGTCATTTTACAGATCAGCTTACTGGCCTTGCACTGACGGCAAAGGGCTATGCGGAAATGGTCAGATGGTGTGTGAACTTGGCAGAAGAGATATGCGATGGAAGAGTTGTTGCAGTCTTGGAAGGCGGTTACAGCGTGGAAGCTGCTCTGCCTTATACGAATCTTGCCATAGTCTCTGCAATGGCTGGTTTTGATACGTCTGCAATAAGGGAACCAGAGACATATCTGGCAGAGCTAATATGGAGAAAGAAGCCCGGAGCTATTGAAAAGCTCAAGATGAACATTGAGGAGGTCAAGAAAGTTCATTCAAGATTCTGGAAGTGCTTCAGATGAACTTGGAAGAGCTTAAGAGGGAACAGCTGAAGATTGCGGAAAAAGTAGATTTAACGGACAGATACAGCTTTGAAGACATAAGATTCGTAATAGGAGTAGATCAGACATTTATTGGAAACGAGATCATTTCCTGCGCTGTGAAGTTCGATTTCCCTTCATTAAGGGAGCTTAAGAGAAATTTTTCGATAGATGAAGTCAATTTTCCATACATTCCGACATTTCTGATGTTCAGAGAGGGGGAACCAGCGATAAGGGCTGTGAAGGAGCTCGTAGAAGATAGGACTGTCATATTGGTAGATGGAAGTGGAATAGCTCATCCAAGGAAGTGTGGGCTTGCCACTTACATAGCAATAAAAACAGACACACCGACGATTGGTGTTACAAAGAGAAGGCTTTTCGGGGAAATAGTTGGAAAAGGGGAGATTAGAGAAATAAGGGGATTTGGCGAGCTTATAGGGTTTTGTTTAAAGGTTAAGAATGGCGAGATATACATTTCCCCGGGCAGTTATATTTCTCCAAGAACCGCTCTTGAAATCGTAAAAGCTTGCATTGGAAAAAGGCTACCAATTCCGATAGAGGCTGCGCATAATTTTGGACAAGAAATAAAGAAAAAAATCATCGAAAAGCGTATTTTGCAATGAAAAGCTGCGGTTCGATTAGAATTGCCACGTTGTAGACAGCTAATGCCCCTATTACTTCCCCTTTTTTAACTTCTACATCATCCACGGCACAGACTATTGCCCTATCGATGCTCTTATCTTCTTCTATCATTCTCGGTACTTCAGAGTATAGATCCAGCAGGCTGCAGTCTCCTCCGATTCCGGCTATTGGTTGTGCTATTGTGCTAGACGGAAAATCCAGCTTTGAAATCCTGATGACGTCTATTTCTCCAGCATTCATTCTTCTGTCTTCAGCCGATACCACAGGTTTAAGAACTCCGAACTCGCTCCTCTTGAATGCCAGCAGGGACATTTTCACGGTCTTTCTCTTCAATGTCCCGTTCTTTGCGTATACTATTTTTGCCTCCTCACTACCTAAAAGATGGCTCAAGATGCTGGGTATGAAGTTTCCGAGCGAAATGTAAAAGATGTTAAGCACTCCCAAGAGATCTCCTCTCTCTATTGAAGCGCTCGTGGTGGGGACAAAGATGACCTCGTTTACAAATCTCTTCTCTTCCACTTTTCTCGGTTTTCCGGGGCTTATAACATCTAAAACGCTTCCAATGGCGTTTATCGTTATGTTGAGGGGAACAGGTATCGTGCTTTCCGGTATTTCTACCCCCCTTATCTTTACGGTGCAAACTTCTCCTTTTCTGACCTCTAAATCCTCATCGGCTATTAGGGGAATCCATCTGGCGAGATGCCAGCGTCTATACCAGCCATCTTCAACTTCTGTTGTCATCCTTTTTATTTTTCCATCGAAATAGACAATTTCAGCATTCCGTTTCTTTATCTCAACCTTTGCCTCTGGCTCATCTTTACCAACAGCGGTTGGATAGACTTTCAGTATCCCTATCACATCCCCTTTCCTGACACTTCCATCTCTTATCGGCATGAATAGAGCCTTTTCTATCCTCTTTTCTTCCTCAACTCTCTTCATCTCCTTCATTCTAACATCAAAAACACTACCGAGTGCGTGTCTCATTATGGAAAGGGGAGAGACCATTGTTCTGGGTGGGAGATTTATCGGCTCTACAGGGATCTTCAGAGCTTTACCCTTCGAAACATCAACGCTCTCTTTAGCTACTAGGACTTTCCAATACGCATATTTTCCGGTTCTATAACCCACCTCGTTCATTATTAATAGTTGATTTACTCTTATTTAAGACTTTCGCTCATAGAAAATTTTTTAAATAAATGGTTTTAATTTAGCTTTGTGAACATCGCCATCATAGGCGGCGGAGCTGCTGGAATGACTGCTGCTTCAAGGGTTAAAGCTTTGAGACCTGATTGGAATGTGATGGTCTTTGAAAGAACTGGTTTTGTAAGCCACGCTCCATGCGGAATTCCCTTTTACGTTTCCGGATTCGTGGAGTATCTGGAGGAGCTGTGCACGTATGATGTCAATTACTTCAGAAGCGAGAGAGGAATAGATGTTCACACGAACGCAAAGGTTTTTGAAGTCGGAGATGGCTATCTGATAGCTGAGGAAAATGGAAAAGAAAGGAGATACGAGTGGGATAAACTTCTGTTCGCAACCGGTTCTAAAGCAAGAGGGTTGAATGCGAAATATGAGGAGCTGGAAGGTATTCTGAGCGTGAACGACAACATAATGAATGCGGAAAGGGTTAAAAGAGAGGCATTGAAGTCTGAGAACATAGTCATAATAGGGTCGGGCTACATTGGAGTTGAGATGGCCGAAGCGATAACGAGGCTGGGGAAAAAAGTTACAGTGATAGAGATGGCAGAAAGGCCCCTTCCGGAATACGATGCAGAGATTGCTGCGATTTTAAAGGCTGAAATGGAAAAATTCGTAAATTTGAGGCTTGGGGAAAGGGTCGTGGCTTTTGAGGGCAAAGATAGGGTTGAAAAAGTGCTGACGAATAAATCTGAATACAAATGCGATATGGCAATAGTAGCTGTCGGCATTCGTCCGAACACAGAAATCGCCAAAGGATTTGTTGAACTTGGAAAGAGCGGAGCTATAAAGACAAACAGCAGGATGGAAACAAGCAGAGAAAACGTTTACGCAGCGGGCGATTGTGCCGAATCGATAAATATAGTGACTGGAAAACCTGACTGGATACCTCTGGCAACTCCGGCAAATAAAATGGGCTACGTAGCCGGAGTGAACATGGCCGGCTACGAGCTTCATTATCCGGGGTCTCTGAAAAGCCAGATAACGAGCTTTTACGAACTGGAAATCGGAAAAGCTGGCCTAAGCGAGCACGAAGCTATAAGAGAGGGATACGAGGTCATCTCTTCTTTCATAACCACGAAGTCCAATGCCAGATACTTCATCGATGGCCTGATCCATCTCAAAGTAGTTGCAGACAGAAGTGGAAAACTTCTTGGTATTCAGGCAGCTGGAAAAGGTGTTGCTATGAGAATATATGCAGCATCAGCCCTTCTTTATAGGGGTTCGAATGTTAGAGACCTCTTCTTTACAGATTTCCCGTATTATCCGCCTGTTTCGCGGGTTTGGGATCCTTTGGTGGTTGCAGCAAGGAATTTATTTAGAAAGATCGGTATTCCGTGATGAAGGTCGAAGTCCCAAGCAATCCTTGGTATGGGGATGAAAACATACAACTTGAATTTCCAGAGAGCTGGAAGGTCAGAGTTTTCAGAATGAAAGGCGAAAATTGCCCAAAGGTTAGCGAAGATGAAATAAAAAGATCTATAAGGCATCCAATTGGCTCGAAACCTCTTTCGGAGCTCGCTGATGGAAAGGATTCTGCGGTGATAATATTCGATGATCTGACAAGGCCTACTAAGGTGGGAGAAATAGCCAAGGTCATCTTGGATGAGATAAAGCTGGAAGAGGTAACTTTTATCTGTGCAAATGGTGCTCATGGGACTTTTAGCAGAGAGGATTTTGTAAAAAAGCTCGGCGAAGAAATAGTGGAAAACTATCCTGTTTTCAACCACAATCCATATGAAAATCTACAGTTTCTCGGCGAAACTAGCTTTGGAACGCCGATAGAGGTCAATGCAGAAGCGATGAGCTATCCCCTGAAAATAGCAATCGGCTGCATTCTTCCCCATCCACAATACGGCTATGGCGGTGGAGCAAAGATCGTTCTTCCCGGAATAGCAGGAATGAGGAGCATAGTCTACAATCACGGCATCTTAGCTGGCTGGGGATATGCTATGAAGTTCAGAGAAATTCATCCGAGCTGTCAGATGGCATATGGAAGGTTTGGGGAGAACATTCAGCGAAAAGACGCTGAGGAGTTTGCAGAAGCTGTCGGATTGGACTTCATAGTCAACGTTTTGGTAAATCTTCGAAGGGATTCAACACACGTTTTCGCAGGCCACTTCATCGAAGCTCACAGAAGGGGCGTAGAAGTAGCTAGGGAGCATTATTCAACTCCCATCGATTTTAACTTCGATGTTGTGGTTGCAAATGCTTACTCAAAAGCAAATGAGGCCACTTTAGCTTGCTGGACTGCGATCTGCCTTAAAGAGGGCGGAACATTCGTTCTGATCTCGAATTCGAAATGGGGTCAAATAACGCATTTCCTTCATGGCAGATGGGGAATTAGAAAGAGAGGGGGAACTCTTTATCTTCCGCCTCCTGAAATTCTAAAAAGGGCTGGAAAGATAATATTTCTCTCTAGATCACACGAAAAACAGCCCAGTTTTGAAGTCCTCGATGAAAGGGCTATAAAGGTGAAGAGCTGGCATGAGGTTCTTGAAGAAATAGGTAGCGGCGATAAGAGAGTTGCAGTCTTTCCAGATGCTACAGTTCAGAAACCCTTTTAGATGTCTATCCTTATCTCATCCTTTGTTGCGGAAATTGCCTTTATCTTTTTTGCAATCTCAAATCTGGCTTTTTCTCTTTCTCCCTGAACTTTAAGGCTGTGCAGTAAAAAGCTTACGAGAAGATTGCTGTTGGAAAAAAGAAGCGTTGCAAAGCCAAGCTTCAAAAATTCTCTGAAATTTTGCTCCCCCATCATCTTATCGTATCCTCTGCTTCTCAGCCAGTCCTCGAAATCCGAGATTCTAAGGTTTATATTCATAGCTCTCTCCCGGCTTTAGGACAACGACTTTGCAGAACTTTTCAGCTTCCCTTCTGAACTCTTCCGGATCCTTTGCTATCAGGGGGAAAGTGTTGTAGTGCATTGGAATTGCAACCTTTGGCCTTACGAATTCAACAGCTTTCACAGCTTCCTTTATCCCCATGGTGTAAAGATCGCCTATTGGCACGAGCATTATGTCCGGCTCGTAAAGCTCCCCTATAAGCTTCATATCCGAAAAGAGCCCTGTATCGCCGGTATGGTAAACCTTCACTCCATCCATTTCAACTACAAATCCAACTGGAGAACCAGAGCTGATTATTTCTCCAGTTTCATCTTCGAAATCCGCTGAATGAAGAGCTGGAACCATCGTTATTCTTACTCCTCCTGAATAAGCTGAGCCGCCTATGTTCATTCCCAAAACTTCGACATCTTTCCTTGCAAGTATTCTCGAAAGCTCGTGGATGCAGACAACAGGAGCATCGTTTCTCTTTGCGATCTCAACTGCATCACCTAAATGGTCTCCATGGGCGTGCGTTACGAGTATGAGATCAACTCTGACTTCGCTCGGCTTTACTGGAGCCATGGGATTTCCTGTCAGAAAGGGATCTATTATGATCCTTTTGCTCCCTTCCAGCAGAAAACAGGCATGACCGAGCCAAGTTATTTTCATATTCAGACTTCAATCGATTGAACTTATGCTTTTCGGTATTTAAAAATTCATCGAAAGCTTTTTAAATCCATTATCGAACGATTGTTCGATGAGATGGCTGGAGTTTCTGGTTGTTATAATAGCAATGTTTTTGCCATTTGTTGCCATGAAAAGGACAGATATGACTGTATACATTTACTGGACAGCGATTTCTGCCCTTTATTTGGCCTTCATAGCTTTCAGGAGGTGGTGAGATGCTAATCTATGCTCTGATTCTCTACTTGGCAATTGGAACAGCTATAGCTTTTCTGGCAATGAGAAGAGTTTTTTAACGACGAAGAATACTTCATAGCTGGCAGAAAAGTGAGCGGAACAATTTCAGCATTGACCTATGCTGCAACGACTTATTCAGCTTTCATGATGGTCGGGCTTGTAGGTTTGACCTATATTTCTGGCGTAGGTGCATTAGGATTCGAGCTCTTTTACCTTGTGGGAACTTTGATGCTCCTTTCTTATTATGCTCCAAGGATATGGGAGATGGGAAAGGAAAAGGGATTTATAACTCCCGGAGATTTGTTTGCAGAAAGATATGGAAAAANGGTTGCGAAAGTCTTTGTTATAATCGTAGCCTTGGCCCTGATTCCATACACTTCTCTTCAGTTCGTCGGAATATCCCTGCTGCTCAGCAAGGAAATAGATTTTAGGCTCGGAGTTCTAATTTCAGCATTGATAACTGCCCTCTGGGCTTTCATAGGTGGCTTGAGGAGCGTTGCTTGGACTGATGCAATTTTCGGCCTCTTCATGCTTTCAATGTCTATTCTGGCAGCGCTCTACGCATTTCAAATGTTGCCATCTCAGGATTTCTCAATCCTTGGAGAACTGCTTTATGTTCCGAACAGCTTTTGGAGATACGATGTCTTCATATCCTACACGCTTCCTTGGTTCTTTTTCGCACTTACGAATCCACAGGTTGTTCAGAGGATCTTTATACCAAAGGATAGGACAAGCTTGAGGAAAATGGTCATTCTTTTTGGCCTATTTGGACTTGTTTATACAGTTCTCGTGACCTTTATTGGCCTACAGCTAAGACTTCTGACAGAATACGGAGCGTTTCCAAGGGTAACAGACAGAGATCTTGTAACGCCCAAATTCCTCGAAATTATTCCATCTTGGCTCAGCATTTCCATAGCTCTTAGCATATTCGCAGCAGCCATAACGACTGCAAATTCGATCGTTCTTTCGCTATCTTCGATGTTCACAAGAGATCTTCTGAACAGTAGGAGCGTTTTTGCAGGCAGAATTTTTGTTGTTGCCATAACAGCTGCAATTGCAATTTTTGCAATCCAGAGACCAGCTTACATAGTTGATCTAGCAGTCATGAGTTCGACAATTCTGCTCTGTCAGCTTCCATTGGTTTTTGGAATCTTTCATTGGAAGCTTGGTGGAGAAATTTCAGCGATTGCAACCTTAGCAGCGGGATTTTCGGCTGCTTTGATCCTATACTATACAAAGGCAACCTTTGGAATACCAATAGCTGTCTGGGTTTTGGCAGTATCTTTTGCAACCTTTTTCCTTTCCGCAAAGTTGGAAAAAGATTTTATTGTCCGAGAATAACTTTTTTTATGACCAGAATAGATGACATATACTGTGCAAGATGTGGCTCAGAGTTCGATTTGGAAGTCAGAAGAACGACGAGCTATTCAGCTCCCTTGCATATTCCAAACCTTTACTGCCCNTTCTGCGGAAGCAGGAGGCTTATGAAAAAGAAGGGAATATTCTCGAAGATCTGACTATGCTCTCCACTTGTATCCAATGCGGCGTTTGCTCTTCTTCTTGTAGCATGAGATACAACATGAATCTAAGAAAAACTTTGGCCAATTTTCTTATTTCGGGAAATTTTTGGAGCGAGGATCTATGGAACTGCACGAATTGCCTTATATGTCAAGAAAGATGCCCTAGGGGAATAAAACTCGTTGAAAAGATAAAAGAGGCAAGAGCTCTTCAGATCGAAAGAGGCAAAGCTCCTCTGGAGCTTAAAAGAATGCTCGAAAGCATTCAAAAGTTTTCCAATCCCTTCGGTATNTTGAAAAGACCAAAATTCGATGCAAAGCTTGCCAGAAATAAGGACTTCGAATTCGTNCTCTTTTTTGGCTGTTCGGTCTTTGATCCTAGGATAGAATCGGTTGCAAAGAAGGCAGTTGAATTGCTCAAAATTGCGAACGTTGACTTCGCAATACTTGAAAATGAGCGATGCTGTGGAAACGATGTNATGGCAATAGGCGAAATTGGGCTTTTTGAGCTTCTGAAGGAGGAGAACATGGAATATTTCGAGAAGCTNGGAGTTGAGAAGCTGATCACGATATCCCCTCATTGTTACAACGCCTTTAAGAACTACTATGGTCTGAAAACTTACCACATCTCNGAAATTCTTCTTGAAAAAATTAAAAAAGCAGAGCTGAGCTTTAAAAAGGTTTTTGAGGCAAGAGTAACTTACCATGATCCCTGCTATCTTTCGAGACACAACAGGATCATTTTTGAGCCAAGAGAGCTTATAAGATCCATTCCGGGAATCGAATTTGTCGAAATGCAGAGAAATAAGGAACTATCTCTTTGCTGCGGTGGTGGAAGCGGTGGGATAGTTAGAAATTTTTCCTGGAAACCTTCCTATGAAAGAATCCGCGAAGCCTTGCTTACTGGTAGCGATTACATTTTGACTTCTTGTCCATTTTGCCTTATAATGCTCGAAGAAGCTTCCAAGGCCAAAAAAGCTGATGTGAAAGTTTTTGACATAATCGAAATTCTTCACAGCGCAGTTATTGGTTAGCCACCTCTTTTTTAGCCTCTTCCACAGCCTTTGCAACTTCGCCTTTTTCGAATCTCTCCACTATCGCTATTTCCTTGAGGTTTAGCAGCCTGAAGGCATCTCTGACAACTCTGTATCTGCCAATCAGAAAAAGCTGGTTCAGGTAGGCATCGGTTTGAACTTCAACAGTAGCCCTGTCTCCTTCCAGAACTATCTTCTTTACGTCGAATCCTGTGTGGATTATGAATAGAGCTCTCAGCTTGTCCTCCAATTTTTCAAGCTTCTCCTTGATTTCGTATTCGAAGGTTATCTTCTTCCCGGCAAGAGGATGGTTGAAATCCACCACAACTCTTCTTCCGACTATTCTTTCCACCGTTCCTATCTTGTCCCCTATTCTTACCCTCTGCCCGATTTCTGGCTTTTCCTTGAACCTAGTTATGCTGAAAGTATCTTTTTTGCTTGCATCGTAGTTTCCAAAGCCTTTCTCAGGTGGAACAACAACTACGCCTTTGTAGCCAACTTCTTTTCCAATTATGTCTTCCTCAAGCCCTTTCAGAATGTGTCCTTCGCCCAGAACTGCGTATATGTCGCCATATCTTGCATTTTCGTTGAATATCCCTTCCTTTTTCGCAATCTCGGCATCAGTTGTGTCTATTACTCTTCCATCTTCAAGTCTTGCTGTATAGCTTATTCTCACGAAGTCTCCCACGGACAGCATAACGATCACCTTCACGAAATCTTGGGACGATTTATATCTCTTTATACACTGCTCAGAGATGCTATCAGCAACGCCGGAAGCATATTTCAAACTTTAAATCGTGCTTCTCCTGGGAGAGTCAAATTTTATCAGGCTTGCAAATAACNTAAAAAGGCCTTGATAGATCGGGNCGCTTAAGCTTGAAAATGCAACCGCTTTTGACTNTTTTGCCCCTGAACAAAAATTGATAATAGAAACTATTTTTAAGCCAAGAGTTACTTCAAAACGATGGGCTTGCTCGTGTATATAGACGGTGAATTCGTGCCGGAAGAGGAGGCGAAGATTAGCATCTTCGATCACGGTTTTCTATACGGCGACGGGGTTTTTGAGGGAATAAGAGCATACAACGGGCGAGTTTTCAGGCTCAGAGAGCATCTTAACAGGTTATACGACTCCGCAAAGGCGATAAACCTTCAGATTCCAATAACAAAGGAAGAATTCGAAAGAATAATAATCGAGACTCTCAGGAGAAATAAGCTTTACGATGCCTATATAAGGCCAATAGTAACCAGAGGAGTCGGAGATCTTGGTTTGGATCCGAGAAAATGCAAGAAGCCGACGATAATAGTAATAGCCAAGCCTTGGGAAAAGCTTTATGGGAATCTATACGAGCGCGGTCTGAAGGCTGTAACAGTTGCCGTTAGAAGGAATCCTTACGACGCTTTGCCCCCAAACATAAAGTCTCTGAACTATCTCAACAACATCTTGGCAAAGATTGAGGCAAACGTAAAAGGCGGAGATGAGGCGATTTTCCTCGACAAACTTGGGTTCATTTCAGAAGGAAGCGGGGACAACATATTCATCGTCAAGAACGGGGTCATTTTAACTCCGCCGACCATAAACAGTCTTCCGGGTATAACGAGAGAAGTTGTCATAGAAATAGTTAAAAAGCTTGGAATTCCGTTTTTTGAGCGAAATCTGAGCTTGTATGATCTTTATACAGCTGACGAAGTGTTTGTAACCGGAACTGCGGCAGAGATAGCTCCAATAGTTGAAGTGGATGGGAGGATAATAGGGGATGGAAAGCCGGGAAAGATAACAAAGAAGCTGATCGAAGAATTCGAAAAAGTTACACAGACAGAAGGGGTTCCCATATATGAGTGAGCTTTTCACGATCGTTGTTGAGCTTGAAGACAAGCCAGGACAGCTTTTGAGAGTTCTTGAACCAATTGCAAGGAATGGGGGAAATATAGTGGGAATAGTTCACCAGAGGGGAAAAAAGACACCTCTGAACAGAGTTCCAGTCGAGATATCTTTTACAGCCGATCCAAAAAGGGCTGAGAGAATATTCGAGGAGCTTAAGAAAAGCTTTTTGATTAGGATGTTCGGAAAAATAAGGACTGCAACGATGTCTCTTCTGCTGATAGGCCATATAATTCACACAGATCTGAGCGATACTATAAAAAGAATAGACAGCAGTGAAGCTGAGTGCGTTGAGCTTAACGTTACGATGCCAGAAATAAACAATCCCTCGACTGCAATGATGACCATAAGTGCAAAGAGCTGTGAAGCCCTTGAAAGGGCTCTGAAGAGAGTTAAAGAAATATGCAGAGAGAAGGGAATAATCGTCATCGAGCCAGTGAATGAGCTATGATAAAGATAGCAATTATAGGCTTCGGAACTGTCGGCCAGGGAATAGCTGAGCTCCTAGCAAGAAAAAGGGAACAGATAGAGAAAAAGATAGGGAAGTTCAAAGTAGTCGCAATAGCTGATCTGACTGGAGCGATAACCGGAGATTTTAAGATCGAAGATGCCATAGAAAGCAGAAGAAAAGGAAGATTGCCAGAGCAAAGAAGTGCAATGGAAGTTGCCAGAGAAGAGGACTACGATGTCATGATAGAAGTGACAACAACTAGATTAGATGAGGAGGGGATTGCTTACATGAAAGTTGCTCTCGAAAGAGGTGCAAATGTCATAACGAGCAACAAGAGCATAGCGGTCGCTTTGATGGATCTATTAAAGCTTGCGGAAAAAAGAAATGTCAGGCTTCTTTATGAAGCAACCGTAGGCGGAGCAATGCCGGTTATAAAGCTTCTGAACAGATATCTTTCCTTCTGCGAGATAATGAGTCTAAAGGGAATTCTGAACGGAACGTGCAACTACATACTGACCAGAATGGAAGAAGAAGGATTGCCATACAATCAGGTTCTGAACGAAGCTAAAGAGATGGGAATAGCCGAAGCTGATCCAACCGCTGATGTCGAGGGAATAGATGCTGCAATCAAGCTCGTTATCCTTGCCAACACCATTGGCTATCCTGCGAAATTCGAAGATGTTGAAAGGGAGGGAATAACAAAGATTACACCTCAGGCATTCAAGGTTGCCATGCAGAAGGGATATACGATAAGGCTAATAGCCGAGGCGAGCAGAGGGAATCTGAGGGTTTCTCCGAGACTTGTCAGGATGAACAGTCCTCTTGCAATAAAGGGAACCCTGAACGCCCTGATGATATATACAGATACAGCCGGAGAGATCTTCATCGCAGGAAGAGGAGCTGGAAAATACGAAACAGCGAGTGCAATTCTTTCAGATCTGTATGAGCTATACGGAGATCGCTGAACTCCTGAAAGTCATCTTGGTATCGATTTTTTTACTCTACGCCTGTTATTTGGATTTGAAGAGCAGAACAGTTCCTAACAGAGTCTGGAAGTTCATGCTGGTCTCTATTTTGCCATTCTTGGCATATCAGATATACGAAGCTCTTCGATTCCCAATCTTGCTTCTCTTTTCAGCAATCGGAATCGTTTTTATGCTCCTCTTTTCTTATCTGCTCTATGCCATGAACGTATATGGAGGCGCAGATGCAAAAGCTCTCATGAGCCTCTCCATCGCCTTTCCTTTTTATCCCGAAGTTAGCCCGATTTTGTTCAACCATGGCATAGGGGTATTTTCATTTTCGGTTCTGGCAAATTCCGTGATCTTCGCTCCAATGCTTATGGCTGCAATATTCCTGAGAAATGTAGCTAGGGAAGGATTTGGAAACTTCTTTAGGTATCCTTTTTACTACATCGTAGGCTACAGAATTCCGGTCGAAAAAATCAGATTTCACAACCTTTTCGAGTTCATAGATGAAGATGGCAGACTTAAAAGAGTTATAAAGGCTGTAGAGAGCGATGAGGAGAAGATTTTGAGATTAAAAAAGGCAGGAGTAAAAGAAGTCTGGGTTACACCGGCGCTTCCATTCATTCTTTTCATAACCGCTGGCTTCTTCATTGCAGTCATTTTCGGCGACGTAGTTGTTGCGGTGATTTCGGCTTTAGTTTAGCCTTCTCAGCTTCTCCAAAATCAGCCTTCTTTCAACTCTTGCAACGACTTCTCTTATCCTGTTCACCATGTCTGGATTCGCNGATATGCTGTCTATTCCCATTTCGACCAGCTTTTCAACGACTTTCGGATAACTTCCGGCCTGTCCGCAGATCGATGTCTTGACTCCGTGCTCCTTGCATATCTTTATAGTCCTTTCCATCAGTTTCATCACAGCCGGATGCATTTCATCGTATAGATAAGCAACGTTTTCGTTATTTCTGTCCACTGCAAGCGTATATTGCGTCAGGTCGTTTGTTCCAAGGCTTACGAAGTCTATTCCTTCCTTTATGAGATCCTCGATTATCAAGGCAGCAGCAGGGGTTTCGACCATTATTCCGAATTCAATCTTTTCTAGCGGAATCCCCTCCTCTCTGGCTATCTCCTTTGCTCTCCTTATCTCTTCCGGAACGACGACTAGCGGAAGCATTATGCCTATGTTGGTATATCCCTCATCTATCAGCTTCTTTATTGCCCTCATCTCTGCTCTGAAGTGCATTTCTTCAGCCAGGTCTCTCCTTATTCCCCTGAAGCCCAGCATTGGATTTGCTTCTATTGGCTCGTCTTCTCCACCTTTCATAGCCCTGAATTCATCCGTTGGTGCATCTAGCGTTCTTATCCATACAGGCTTCGGATAAAATGCCTTCACAACTTTTTTCATCTCATTGTAGAGCAGATCCACGTATTTATCTATCTCCCCATCTCTTATGTATTTCATCGGATGCTTTTCGAGTGAGAGAATCATGTGTTCGATCCTGAACAGTCCAACTCCATCAGCGTTCGTTTCTTTGGCAACTTTTTCGGCCATGTCTGGTAGAGAAAGATTCACCTTTACCTCAGTTGCAGTTATTATTGGAGCACCTGGGAATCTTATTTCTTCTTTCTCAGCTTTCTCTATTTTTCCTAGGTAAACCAATCCTTTTTCACCATCGACGGTTACGAGCATTCCATCTTTTAAAACCTTTGTGGCATTCTTCGTTCCTACGACAGCTGGAACTCCAAGCTCTCTCGAAACTATTGCCGCATGGCATGTCATGCCGCCTTCGTCTGTCACTATTGCCGAAGCTCTTTTCATAGCCGGAACCATGTCCGGAGTTGTCATGACAGCAACGAGAACGTCGCCTTGTTCGACCTTTGCTATCTCCTTTGCATCCCTGACGATCTTTACATTACCGCTTGCAATCCCCGGAGATGCTCCAAGGCCTTTTAGCAAGATCTTTCCAACTTCGAATTTCTCCTCTTTCGCTTCTTTTATTTCTTTTATCGTTGTTATGGGTCTGGATTGGACTATGTAGATCTCCCCGTTCTCTATTGCCCACTCGATGTCCTGAGGTTTTCCGTAGTGCTCTTCGATGATTTCTCCAAAGTTCACTAGCCTTTCTATCTCCTCATCGCTCAAAACTCTCTCTTTTCCCTTTTCTCCTAACTCAACTTTCTCATTTCCGTTCTTCCGGACTATCATGAACTTCTTTTCTGAAACTTTAACTTCAACAAGCTTTCTGGCATTTCTATCGTAAACGTAGGTGTCAGGAGTTACGAGGCCGGAAACTATGGCCTCTCCAAGGCCAAAAACGGCTTCTATTATGCACATCTTTTCCCCGGTTACCGGATGAGAAGTAAACATTACCCCGCTTTTTTCGCTGTTCACCATCTTCTGCACTATGACTGCGATGCTGACATCTTCGTGTCTGAATCCCTTTTGAACTCTGTAGTAAATGGCTCTGGGGGTGAAAAGACTGCTCCAGCAGGCTTTTACCTTCTCAACTACAAGATCTTCTCCTTTTACGTTTAAATAAGTTTCCTGCTGTCCTGCAAAGCTTGCATCCGGCAAGTCTTCAGCTGTTGCTGAGCTTCTTACTGCTACAAAAACTTCTTTACCGTTTCCAAGCTCTCTGTAGGCTTTTCTTATTTCTTTCTCTATTTCCTCGGGCATCTTTGTCTCTTGGATCATTTTCCTTATCTCTTCGGAAACCCTGTTCAGCTCTTCTGTGTTCTCGACGTTCAAATCTTTGAGCATCTGGTATATCCTATCTTTTAGATTTGCCTTGTTTATGAAGTCTTTAAAAGCCCTAGAATCTACAACAAAGCCATCTGGGACTGGAATTTCAATCTTCATCAGTTCTCCAAGATTTGCCGCTTTCCCTCCGACTATTGGAACATCATTTTCGCCCACATCGCTTAGCCAGATCACAGGCATTGGATCACCTCAAGATAAATTCTTTTCTGGATTTTAAAGATTTTTCAGTAGATGGAATGGATGCGGAGCAACAAATTTTTTAATTAGTAAAAAGCTTTTTCTGGTGATCAAATGATACTCTCAAGTACAGCTGAAGCCGTTCTCAGGAAGAGATATCTTCTGAAAAACGAAAAGGGAGAGCCAATCGAAACTCCCGAGCAAATGCTCTGGAGAGTTGCGAATGCTATTGCTTTGGCTGAGGAAAGGTATGGAAATGATAAAAATTTTTGGGCAAGGAAGTTTTTCGAAATAATGTGGAATCAGGAGTTTTTGCCAAACTCTCCAACTCTCATGAACGCAGGAACACCTCTGGGGCAGCTTTCTGCTTGCTTTGTAATTCCAGTTGAAGACAGCATAGATGGAATTTTCAAAGCCCTTTGGGATATGGCAAGGGTTCAGAAAAGCGGAGGAGGAACGGGTTTCAGCTTTTCTAGGCTTAGGCCAAAGGGGGATATAGTTAAGTCAACAATGGGGGTCGCAAGTGGCCCTGTGAGCTTTATGAAAATATTCGATGCTGCAACAGAGCAGATAAAGCAGGGAGGAAAGAGAAGAGGAGCAAATATGGGAATACTGCGTTGCGATCATCCGGATATAGAGGAGTTCATAAAGGCGAAATGGGAAGAGGGTGCGCTCAGGAATTTCAACATAAGCGTCGCAGTTACGGACAGATTCATGGAAGCGGTTAAGAAGGATGAAGAATACGAGCTGATAAATCCTAGGACTAAAGAGGTTGTGAAAAAGATTCCTGCGAGGAAAATATTCAACCTGATCGTCGAGGGAGCATGGAGAAACGGAGAACCCGGGCTAATCTTTATAGATGAGATAAACAGACACAATCCCACGCCCCATGTTGGGGAAATAGAGGCAACGAATCCATGCGGGGAGCAACCCTTGCTGCCATATGAATCCTGCAATCTCGGAAGCATAAATCTGTCGAAATTCGTAAAAGGCAATGATTTTGACTGGGAAAGGCTTAGGGAAGTTGTGTGGATAGCTACGAGGTTTTTAGATGATGTAATAGATGTGAACGAATATCCAATTCCAGAAATCGAGGAGATGACGAAGGCAAAACAGAAAAAATCGGCTTGGGAGTTATGGGCTGGGCTGATGCGCTCTTCATGCTTGGAATACCATACGACAGCGAGGAAGCTATTCAGTTAGCAGAAAAAGTCATGAAATTCATTCAGGAAGAATCCCACAAAGCTTCTCAGGCTTTGGCTGAAGAAAGAGGTGTATTTCCGAACTGGAAGGGCAGCGTTTGGGAAAAGAAGGGGATAAAGATCAGAAATGCTACTACTACGACAATAGCCCCAACTGGGACTATAAGCATAATAGCAAACTGCAGCAGCGGAATTGAGCCAGTCTTTGCCCTTTGCTATAAAAGAAAGAACGTGCTCGACGGAGAGGAGTTCTTCGAAGTGAATCCCGTGCTCGAAAGGGTTCTTAAGGAAAGGGGACTTTACAGTGAAGAACTGATCGCAAAGATCGCAGAGACTGGGAGCATTCAGAATCTCGATTTGCCGGCGGACATGAAGAGGGTTTTCAAGACAGCCTTGGAAATAGCTCCGGAGTGGCATGTTAGAATGCAGGCAGCTTTTCAGAAGTTCACGGACAATGCGGTCAGCAAGACTATAAATCTGCCCAACTCTGCGACAAAGGCAGACGTTGAAAGGGCTTTCATGCTCGCATATGAGCTGAAGTGCAAGGGTATAACAGTTTACAGAGATGGAAGCAGGGAGGAGCAGGTTTTGGTAACAAAGAAAACTGAAAAGGAGAAGCCTAGAAGACCTTCGAAATTCATAGAACCTAGGCCAAGGCCCAGAGTTACAGTTGGAAGAACAATTGAAACAAAAACGGGCTGCGGATCTCTTTATGTTACCATAAACGAGGACAACGAAGGAATCGCAGAAGTCTTCGTTCAGCTCGGAAAAAGCGGAGGATGTGCAGCTTCGCAAACGGAAGCTATAGGAAGACTTTTGAGCGTTGCATTGAGGAGCTGGGTAAATCCAGAAGTTCTTGTCAAGCAGCTTAAGGGAATAAGGTGTCCGAACATAGGTTTCGACAGCGGAGAAGTCATAACAAGCTGCGCCGATGGAGTTGCAAAGGTTCTTGAAAAATGGCTTAAGGGAGAATACAGAAAGATAAAGTTCGAGATTGAAGGAATAAAGCCTTTGACAGAGTTTGCAGAAAAGGAAGAGACAAGCAAGATGATTGGAGGAGTTTGCCCAGAGTGCGGAAACATTCTCGAATACGGCGAAGGCTGTGCAACCTGCAAATTATGCGGTTTCACGAAGTGCATGTGATCATTCAATTTTTTTCAGGAATCTGATCATGTTTCTCCAATGGCTGCCCATCCAGTAAAGCTTTCTGCATTTCTCGCAAAACCAGAGCTCGTATTTTTTCATTATTTCCTCGCCCAAGTTCATTTCTTTAAGAGTTGTTAAAGCTTCAAATTCGCTGGGCTTTCTCAGCAAGCTATTGCAAACGCTACACCTGTCCATTACTATTTGAAATTTTACCCCCAATTTCTTCAGTTCTTTCATCTGTTCCGAAACATCGTTCGATCTTATCAGAAAAGCCTCTCTGCCGATTTTTTTCGACCTTTCGAACAAATCCAAATCCTTTGTCAGAAGAATTCTGTCAAGGTGGTTTCTCAGCATGAATTCATCCTCGTCATCGACTTTGAAATCCCCGATGTAAAGGGTATCGTAGCCTGAAATTCTGAGCCATACTGCAAGTTTTCTGAGCATTCTGTCGCAGATGAACTTCATCTCCACCATCTCGGATCCCTTCTCTTCATCAGCTCTTCGTATATCTTTTTAGCTACTTCTGTTTCAAACTCCAAGTTCTCGGCAAATTCCATGGCTAATTTGCTCATAGCTGAATACTCCACAGCCTGAAATGCTAGTTCAAGCTTGTCTGCATCTCTAACGAATTTTTCAACGTCGCAAAAGTCGATTTCTAATTCTATCTGGTCGTTTTTTGCCCTTTCTTCATCAACCTTTACGTATCTCTTAGCCAATTTATGCAGATCAGTTGTTCTCGCTTCGTGAAGGTCGTGGATCAAAGCGCAAAATGCAGCTTTCATGGCTTTCTCTATGCCAAGATCCTTTGCAAGCAGGAATGCTATGATTGCAGTTCTGAAGCTATGCTCTGCAACGCTTTCCGGATTCTTTATTCCGATCTTCAGCCATCCAGATCTTGGAATCAGCTTCAGCGAGCCGACTTCGTGAATGAACTTGACGAGATCCATAGCTTTAATAGTTCCTCGTTGAATAAAACTTATGAAGAACTGGAGAATAGCTGGAATAGACGACAGCTTTTCAGGTGATTTCTGCTGCCTAGTTTGCTGTGTCATGAGCGGAAGGATTGTCGAGGGCTTCATGTATGAAGAGATATCCGTCGACGGACTTGATTCGACTGAAAAGATAGTATCAATGATCAGGAAATCGAAGTTCTATCGCCAGCTCAAAGTAATTTTTCTCGATGGCATAACTTTTGGAGGCTTCAACGTTGCAGACATTCAGGAAATCTATGAAAGAACAGGAATCCCAGTTGTTGTTGTTATGAACAGAATGCCCAGAATCGAGGAATTTGAAAAAGCCCTGAAGAATTTCGATGACTGCGAAGAAAGGCTCAGAATCGTTAGAAGAGCTGGAGAAATTTGGCATACGGGGGAAATATTTATCCAGTTCAGGGGATTGAGCTATGAAGATGCCCTTAAGTTTATTAAAATGAACACCTTCAACGGTAAAATTCCCGAAACAATTCGACTGGCCCATCTTGTTGCTTCAGCAATAGTCCATGGCGAATCTAAGGGATGAGAAAAAATTTATAAGTTGCAGACCCACGATTAATTAGCCGGGGTAGCCTAGCTGGTTGGGGCGACGGACTCATAATCCGTAGGTCGCGGGTTCAAATCCCGCCCCCGGCAGATTTTTCCCGAAATGATAAATGCTACTGGCTTTATATGCTGTCTTTTTTGATTTACGCTACGGAATATTAAGCAGCAAAGATAGCCGGAAGAGCTTTATAAAAATCGAATTTTTGGAATGCGAAGCTTTGAAAATTTTTTATTTTTTGCATCACGTTTATACTGGCAGGAGGCAAATTCAGGGTTTTAATGGGATTTTAAAAGCTATAGAATTGCATGATAAAATTCCGCATGACGAATATTTAAGCAGATTATGTTATAGCTTAAATCATATACTCCATAGAGTAATAAGAAAGCTTATAGCTTCTGGATAAAAACAGAGCAAATTTGTAACTGAAATGATTTTTATTTGATCCAAAATGCTTCCATTGAATATGAGCAGATTCAGGTTTCCTCAGATAGCTCCGGAATGAGCTTTTAAACTCAGGGTCAACTTTGGCTCATTCTTTTGGTGTTATTGAAAGGGGGCAGAAAAGCTTATATTTTTTGAATTGCAGGAATTTTCGATAGCCCTAACAATCGAATTCCCCTGAAAACGGGGATTGAAAGGCCGAATTTACGGCTTAAGGCATCCCTCAGGG
>Ga0065719_100065_pt1 | contig 46205 bp, 48 predicted proteins | sample GBSCel85sediment_FD_59106 | JGI IMG/M metagenome (GOLD analysis project Ga0065719, IMG submission 59106) | Hot spring sediment microbial communities from Great Boiling Spring, Nevada - Cellulolytic enrichment CS 85C v3 (version 3) | ecosystem: Environmental > Aquatic > Thermal springs > Hot... | reverse complement strand
GACCACCAAAAGTATTCGCGACGGCCTCGAACTGAGCCACGTCTATAGAAATCCCCCTGCCTGTTTTCTTAGAGTATATGTATCCAGCTAGAGCCGCTGACAACGCGTGAAGAGCCCGTTAAGTAATCTCCGGTATAGGGGAACGGCTTATACGGGGGTGTTTCCGGGAAGCCGTTCAAGCTCATCCAACCACTGAAAGCAGCAGCTATAGCGTCGTAGGCCGGTAAACCTAAGTAATTCTCGTCCCCCCAATGCCCGAAGCCTGAGATATGCACTATAGTTAATTCCGGGTTGATTTTATGGGCTATCTCGTCAGTTATTCCTAGCTTCTCGTACGTGCCTGGCATAGAACTCTCCATCCATATATCGGCTTGCTTCAACAACTTAAGGAATACTTCCTTCCCGCGCTCCGACTTCAGATTTACGACTATCGAGAACATGTTGCGTCTCTCCTGAGCCCACCAAGTATTCACTTTCCTCCCTTCATGCTCTATGAAGGGTGGTGAGTACCTGTACGTGTCCCCACCCGGTCTCTCAACATGTATTACCTCAGCCCCCCAGAGCGCCGCTAGGTAAGCTGCGAAGGGTTCCGCGATTAAAATACCTGAGGAAACCACCCTCACCCCACTTAAAGGACCGAAGGATTTAGGCATTAAGGTAGGGGTAGGCTTCCTACTACCCCTAATAATACTATTTAAAACGTCATCTGATAACATCCTTTACTCACTCCTTAAGGAATGTAGTCTAGCACTAGATAACGTTAGTAGTTAACATTGTTAACTCTCTGATTACATCCCCATCATAAAAAGTTTCGAACACGTATTGTTTAGACCCACCTGAAGGCTATAGCACCTTGCTGATAACCGACCCCGGAGGCAACTAATATGACGACCTTACCTCTCTCTACCTTACCTTGTTCTAGAGCATCGTGTAAGGCCATGTACACACATGCCGAGCCCGTGTAGCCGTATTTATCCATTACCCAATGCGTCTTGTTCTCCGGCAGGCCAAGAGACTTAGTCACGTCTAGTATGGTCTTAAGTCTTACCTGAGTGTAGATTATTTGAGTTATGTCATCTAAAGATATCTTAGCTTGCTCCATGACGTTCTTAACTAGTACTGGCCAGAACTGGTCGTTAACCGGAGGGTAAGCCCTCCTCAAGTCTAGGTAGGGGAGTGTGTCATCAACCACCTGCTCGGATATCGGTCTCCAAGCACCCATGAAGATACCCCAGTAGTCCCAGAAAGTCCCGTCAGCCCTCAACTTACTTGCTAGGTAGCCTGGTTCCTCAGACTCAGAAAGTATTACCGCGCTAGCACCGTCAGAGAATATCCACTCCCACATAAACTTCCATCTCAAGAATCTAGTCATAGCGTACGTGCCCACGAGTAACACGTTCCTATACTTAGTGTTACCTTTAATCATTGAAGTACCTAACTCAAGCATGTACGCGGGGTTCGCGCAAGAAGCGTTCACGTCGAAAGCAGGTATCTCCTTCTTACTACCGTTGAGGAGGGCCTGAACCTTGGGCGCTGTGGGCGGTGATATCGCCTCCGGGGTGTCAGTACCCACTATTATCAAATCTATCTCATCTATAGACATCTTAGCTCTCTCTAAAGCCATTTCCGCCGCTTTAGCAGCCATTGTCGCCGGGGTTTCCTCAGGAGGAGCAATCCTCTTCACCTTAAGGCCTGTCCTCTCTATGAACGTGGGATCCACCTTAATACCCGTCTTTTTCTCAAAATCTTCGGGAGTCATTATTATCGGCGGGACATAAATACCTGTTGAAGAGATCTTAACGTGCCTCTCTCCCATTAACTCACCTCCAAGAATAACGATACTAAACTTAAAGTAAGTTAGCGTTAACAGAGTAAATTAAGTTCTAACTACAGCGATTATTTCATAATCCGAGATAATGCTCTCTTAAGATTTCTGTTTTCACGATCTCGTCAGGCCTCCCGCTCCGCACGAAGCTTCCCCTCTCCATAACGTACACGACGTCTGACAGGACAGTTACCAAGCTAGGATCTTGCTCAGCTATGAGTAGTGAGAGTCCTAGGTTGTTTGTGATGTTCTTAAGCATGCTTGAGAGTTTTTTCCTAGCTACTGGGGCCAGCCCGGCGGAAGGTTCGTCCATTACGAGCAGTTTCTTAGCTGTCAGTAACCCTAGAACTACAGATAAGATTTTCTGCTCACCACCACTTAAGGTCCCGGCTATCTGGGAGGCTCTCTCATCTATTAGTGGGAAGAGCCTACGGAGGTCTCTCAGCCTCTCGGAAGCCTCCTTAAATATCCCGGCAACTAACTCTATGTTCTCCCTCACGGTAAGGGTCTTCAGCACCCCACCCCTCTCAGGCACATAACCTATGCCTAACTGCACGATTTTCTCAGTGCTTAACCCATTTATTCTCTTACCCAGGTAGATTACGTCACCGCTCCACGGCTTTAGATAACCTAATATGGTCTTAAGTAAGGTCGTTTTACCAGCACCGTTAGGTCCTATTATGCCGACGACCTCGTTAACTCCTACAAGGAGACTCACGTCATTTATGATTAGAACACTCCCGTACCCGGATTTAAGGTTCTTTATTTCGAGAACGTTGCTCACCTTATTAACTCACCCCCAAGTATACCTCAATGACTTGAGGGTTCCTGGCCACATCCTCTGGCTTTCCCTCAGCTATCTTCACTCCTTGGTTAAGGACTACGACTCTATTAGCTATCCTCATCAGATACCTTAGCTTATGCTCTACTATCACGAAAGATATCCCTAATGAGTTAAACTTCCTTATTAAACCTATCATCGTTTCAGCCTCGCCTGACGTGAGTCCGGCGAACGGTTCGTCAAGTAAAGCTATTTTAGGGTTAGAAACTAAGATCCTGGCAAACTCAAGCATCCTCAACTTATACGGTGTTAACCTGATAGGCAGCTCACCGGCTTCAGGAAGTAACCCACTCATCGTGAGCGCCCAGGAAGTCTTCGCCCTAGCCAACCTAACGTCGCCGTAGATAGACCTAGCCACGAGTTCCACGTTGAGGTAGACTGGGAGGTAAGGAAATACCCTCATCCCTTGAAACATTCTCGCAATACCTAACTTAACCCTCTCATGAGGTTTAAGCCTGGTTACGTCCTTGCCGTCTAGTAAGATCCTCCCCTCATCAAGTCTCAGAAGACCTGTGATTACGTTGAGTAGGGTGGTCTTGCCTGAGCCGTTAGGCCCTATTATGCCGAGTATCTCCCCCTTAACGACGCCTAAGCTCACCTTATTAAGTGCTGTAAGACCTCCAAACCTCTTCGTTACTTCCTCACACCTAAGTATCTCACTCACTGAAAACACCTCTCAAAAACTTCTTCGCTTCCACGTAAGCCTTGAAAATGATTCCCTGCGGCTTAATAGTTATTATGATTATGAGGAGGAGCATGTAAGCTATCACCCTCCACCTCCCTATAAGCCCCCACAAGAATTCGTAGGTGAGTAAGAGTAGGTAGTTAGCTATGGCAGGCCCTATCAAGGTCCCTAAACCCCCTACTATAACTGACGTGAGTGGAGGTATCAACGTATTTGCTGGCACGACGAGGTCTACCGTTACTGGAGGCCTCATAGACGCGTAGAGTGCTCCGGCGATACTCACGTAGGTACTAGATATTAAGAACCCTATCACCTTCACTTTAAGAGTGTTTATCCCGGTACCCTCAGCTAGCTCCTCGTCCTGACCCACAGCCCTTAACATAAAACCGAACTCGGAGAAACTTATCTTGTAGGCTATTATGTACCCGACTACCGCCGCTGTCAAGGAGATGTAGTAGTAAGAGTACTGCAAGAACGTTAATCTAACTCCGGGTGGTAGACTCCTAGCAAAGTCTAGGAATAACTGTTTGAATCTCAGACCGCCCTCACCGCCTAAGTAAAGAGAAAACGGTTGCGCAGTAACTATCCCTATGAAAACTATTGGAACGAGTAATGAGAGTATCGCGAAGTAAACCCCCCTTATTTTAAGACTAGGTAGTAGGATCGTTAAACTAAAGAATATTGATATAGGTATTGCTAAGAGCAAGGAATACTCAGTTGGTATACCGTAGTAAACATTTAGTAAAGCTAGGGAGTAACCTGCGAACCCGAAGGTGAAGGAAACTCCTAAGTTGAGGTAGTAGGTCGTTCCCGAGTATAGGTCGATCGCTAGCGTGACTAGCAAGAATAGATTTACCATAGTCAAGACATCAAGCCAGAAACCCCCAACGTTCAGGAAGGGTAGCAAGGCTAGTACTGCTAGCACTGTAAGGAAAGGTATTTTACCGATGATTAAGTCCTTAGCACTACGTTTAGCGAAGACCACGTCTACTCCACCCTCCCCATAAGACCTTGAGGTCTAAACACTAACACCAATATTATCAGCACGAGTGGTGAGATACTAGCCACACCACTTCCCAGGACATAAGTCATTGATTGTTCAAAGAACCCGTATATGAAGGAAGCTATTAAAGTACCTGTCACGCTCCCTACACCCCCCAAAGCAACTATAGCGAAAGCCGTGAATAAAGGACCCCAACCAGCTGTCGGCGTTAGCGCTTTAAGCGGTGTTAGCAAGACTCCTGTAGCGCCTGCGTAAACNCCTGACACAAAAAACGTTAACCCTTAAGACTTTCAGGGGGTCTATACCTAGNCGTCTAGACTCATCCCAGCTCTCAGCAACTGCTCTTATAGATCTCCCTAACACTGTGTACTTCAGGAAGACTGTTAATAGCAGAAACATNAGTAAACTAGCTGAGAGGATTAAGAACCAGTGATTGCTNACAGGCACTCCTAGGACGTAAGTCACGCCAGNATATAGGGGGAGCGTTATGGGTCTTAAACCCATCTCAATACGGAAAAACTCTTCGAAGATGTACGCAACGGACAGAGTAGTTATGAACACGCTTACAGGCATTTTCAAACCTGGTTTAACCACTAACTCACCTATCAGTAAGCTTGCGAGCCCGGCAACCAATATAGCTACTAACGCAGCTATTAACGGTTCTAGACCTAGATGCATCATAAGAGCGTACATGACGTATGAAGATAATATGTAGAGAGAACCATAAGCTAGGTTAGGTATCTTAGCCACACCAAACAACATCGAGAAACCTAGAGAAAACGTTAGGTAGGTTGAGGAATGAAATATGCTAAAAAGTAATATATACTTATATATATCACCATCCATCTTAACCAGCCTATGGCCATGGTATGGCTCTCCAAGTCCTCGTCCCGTTAACTATCTCCGGTAGCAGTAGTTTAGTCCCGGTTTCAACGACTCTGAAAGGCCATACGACTACCCTCTTCCCTCCCTGCCACTGGAAGAATATCGGGTATATTCTGTTAGGTGCCAGAACCGACGTGTGACTCCTAGTGAACTCGTAAACCCCTGCCGTTCCCACGAAAACGTTAGTTTCCAGAGCGTTAATCACCGCGTTCACGTCGAAGCTGCCTGCCTTCCTAACCGCCTCAGCCCACATATGTACTGAGTCATATGCATACCACGTAGTGAATATTGGTTCAGTACCGTAAGCACTCTTGTACTTGTTGTAGAAATTCATGGTCTTATCGGTTATCGGTATTGGGAACCCCCAAGAAATACATATNAGTCCTTCCGCAGCACCGAATGTCTGGTTATAGAACGCGTCAAGCATTGCGAAAGTGCCTCCNCCGACGGCCAAGAGCGGTACCTGACCCAAGCTATAGTCTCTGGCGAACACATAATCCTCTGTACCTGAGAATTGCCACGTTATGTACTGAGCTCCTGAAGCAATTGCTTGAGCGAATATGTCTGTGAACGACCCTATATCTGTAGGAACTCCCTGAACGTAGGTTATGTTCACGCCTTCCTGAACAGACCTGTTTTGCCCGTAGAGAGCGTGCGGTATGACCCACGGCAGGTCCTCGTATATCCAAGCTAGCTTAGTCCAGCCGAATCTCCTAGAAAGATAAGCCAGCAGATCCCAAGTAGCTGCTGCCTGCGAAGTCGCGTTGACGTATGCTCTAAACCAGTACTTATACACGTCGTAATTTTGAAGAACCATGGAGTCTATCGCATCGCTAACGGCTCCTGAAGCGATGACGGGGACCTCGTAGAGCTGAAGTAAATCCATTATAGCCAGGGCTTCATGCGAGCCGAAGACTCCTACAACCACTTTCACCCCCTGCTCAGCAAGGTATTTGTAGCCGGCATTAGCTTTATCCCCCGTCCACTCAGTATCATACGTGATTACCTCCACTTTATAACCTAACACACCGCCCTCAGCATTGATTTCATCGACCGCCATTTGAATAGCACTAAGCATCATCTGACCTATCGGTAAGTTCAACGGTAGTAGAGCACCAATCTTAACTGTGCCAACAAAGCCCGGGGTTGTGGTAGGGGTGGGTGACGTCGTTACGTAAGACGTCACAATTTGAGTTACTGTTTGTGTTGTTATTTGGGTTGTAGTCACGACTCCTCCAGGAGGGACAGACATCTGGCCTGCCAGGAAACCTACCACACCAGCTACCACTATGAGGACAACTAACACAGCCATTAATGTGGTTGGCTTCAACTCATGTAACACCTCACGATTAATGAGTTTAAACAGCTAAAAATAATTATGTTATCATATGTAAACATCCCCTAAAATCCCTTCCTACGCTAAAGAGCTGGGCGCCTCATCTCCTCATAACGTTCGCATAATCAGATTATTTTATGTGTCTTCAGGAACTCTAGAGAAATCCTTACCACTTCCTTTTCCTTACCGGTAAACAGGTAGTCAGCATCCTCGATCACCTCCAGCTTAGCCTCAATATTATGCTCTCTTAACCTCTCAAGTAGTTTCTGGGATTGTGTTAGGGGGACCATCGTATCCCTACCTCCGTGTATTATCAAGACCTTACCAGTGACTTTCTCGACGTAGGTTATGGGGCTTGAGAGTGTGTATATTTCGGCGTTCTCCTCAGGCGTTCCTATGGTTGACTTGACTAACTCAGCTATGTATTTCTGCGGCGTCCCCGCAGGGAATTTAGAGAGGTGGTTGTAGAGATCTGCTAGATCTACCCAACCACCAACGTCAATAACGAAATTAACTGGTTCCTGAGTAGATGCTAGCAGAGCTACGGTACCGCCAAGTGATATACCGAAAACCCCTATCCTCGACTGATCAACACCCTTAAACGTTTTGAGATTCCTTAATGCATTCACAGATATCACGACACCATCACTCGCGTCAGTATATCTAGGAACAAAGACTAAGATTCCTGACTCAGCAAAACCTTTAGCTATCTCATAGATAGCTTCAGGGGTTTGATTAAACGCGTGTAAGGCAACTAGTCCTGGGTAGGTCTCAAGCCCCTCCGGGATTAAGGCATACCCGACCATGCCCTGCAGTTTTGTTTTGATGAAATTGTACATTATGAAACACCTGAGAAATGTTCGTTGGTGAGTTAAAAAGTTAGTAAGTTAAAAATGAAAACTTTGAGAAGAAGTTCGTAACACTATTCTTTGAAGTTTCCTAAGCCCTCACTTAATCCTGCGTTCTTTCAGCGAGCTTACCCACTCGTAAGTAGTTTTCTCCGCGAATGCCTTGGTTAGCTTAATAGCGTTTAACACGTCCTTAAGGTCTATGACCTCAACAGGTGAGTGTATGTAGCGTGAAGGTATTGAGATAACCCCCGCCGGCACCCCCTCCTTATTCAAAGCTATCACCGAGGCGTCTGTCGTCCCCCCAGCTAAGACCTCTACCTGGTAGGGTATACCGGATTCTTCAGCCACCTTCATCAACATCTTGACTATCTCAGGGTGTGCTATGAGTCCCGAAGCCGACCTACCGTCAGCTACCTTTATAGCAGGGCCCTTACCTAACTGAGTACACCACTCATGCTCGGAGACCCCGGGGAAATCGCTTGCTACGGTTACGTCGAGAGCGAGCGCTACGTCAGGGGTTATCGAGTACGCGGCTACCTCAGCACCCTTAAGCCCTACCTCCTCTTGAACCGTCGCCACCGCGTACACGTCTAGCTCCGGTGACTCAATGATTTCGAAAGACTTTAACATGACTGCCAGACCCACCCTATCGTCTATTGCTTTACCCGTAACTCTATCACCAGTCAGTAGGGTTAACTCCCTGTCGAACACAGCTATATCACCTACCCTGACACCCATGTTGAGGACTTCCTCCCTTGAGGAAGCACCTATGTCCACGAAGAATTCCTTCATCTCAGGTATTTGGCGGAGTTCTTCAGGCTTTATGACGTGAGGAGGTTTTAGGCCTAAAACACCTCTGTAGATCCTCCCATCCCTAGTCTTGATAACAACTCTCTGATAAACTAGCGATCTTTCCGGAACGCCTCCTATGGGTAATATCCTTAAGAATCCCCTATCGTCTATGTGTGACACGAACAACCCTATCTCATCCATGTGTGCGGCAAGCATTAGCTTACCGCTACCTCTGGATCCTTTCTTAACTGCTATCACGTTACCTAAGGTATCGATTCTTAGCTCATCAGCCACCTTCTTGACCTCGTCTATGACTAACTCCCTAATACTCCCCTCATTACCTGAGGGTCCTATACTCTCGGAGAGTTTCTTAAGCAATGAGAAGACTTCTTCTTTAGAGAGACTTAACTCCATGTCTGTGCACCACCTACATAATCTTTAAGTAATACCTAAAAAACACGTTTAGTATCCTAAAAACCGTTCCTTGGACATGCGTTAGTTAATCTAAGCGATCACTATGATATTCTAAAGTAATTCGCTAGTAGTTTTTATTAACTAAGTTACTTATTTTTAGTTAGGTGTAGTGGTTGAGTGAGGGTATCCTACTAGAAAAACTAAGGTTGGTTGAAGATTTGTTGAGGAAGGTCATAGTTCCCGGATTTGACGTAGACGTCATTTCCTCAGGTGTTGTAAGCAGATTTAGAATATCTAAGGATGGAAGGAAAATAATCGTTTACTTAAACTTCTCAAGTAGTGACCCCGGCTGTCCTTTCTGCAAGTTCATAAACCATACTTTATGGACTACTATTGCTAGGAACATACGTGATGTCTTGATCAGCACTTCTCTTTTTGATGAGGTTTATGTAGTAGATGAGTTTACTAGGTCTCCCTTAACCTGACCGGTTTAGACTCAAATTCTTTGACCACTTATTAATCACTTAAACGATTTCATGACTTATTTTAGTGGTCGTTGCTAGATCGTTTAGTAGGTGCTGTGATTGGATGATAAGGACTGGGTGCTGAAAGAACCTATAGTTAAGGTCATGCTGAAGTTAGGTCTCCCCATAGGTGTGATGCAAGCACTTCAAGTAGTTTACAATATAACGGATATGTTCTGGTTGGGGAGGCTGGGTAGGGAGGCTCTGGCAGCCGTTAACGCTACATGGCCTGTAGTGTTCTTAGTGGTTGCGAGCCTAGTAGGTGTTTTTCAAGCCGGAATATCATTGGTCTCGCAGTACTGGGGTGCTAAGGATTATGAGTCAGCCATGAGTGCTGCCGGACAACTATTATTGATGGTTTTACTCCTAGGCTTACCTTTCGGTTTACTTACTTACTTCTTACTGCCTTCAATGATGGCTCTGATAGGGGTGCCTGAGGAAGTAATCCCTGACGCTGTAACCTACGGGAGGTACTTCTCGTTAGGTTTCACCATATTTGGTTTAATGAACGCCACGGTATCTATCTTCAGCGCTGCAGGAGACACGATGACCCCCATGAAGATAAGGGTTGTGGGTGTATTACTGAACGTTGTTCTAGACCCGGTCTTAATCTTCGGTTTTGGATTAATCCCTCCTATGAGGGTTGCGGGAGCTGCTATAGCCACGCTACTGAGCGATTTAGTAGCTTCACTCATAGCAATACGTGTGTTAACTAGAGGTATTAGAGGTGAGAAACTACGGGCGCATCACCTGAAGCCGAAGCTGCANTTAATAAGTAAGCTAGTTAGGATAGGGTTACCCCTATCCATATCGTCTGTTGGTGAGGCAGGGGGCTTCACTCTTCTAACAGCAATAATAAGCATGTTAGGTAGTGTGGCATTAGCTTCTTGGGGGATAGGTGATAGACCCCTAGGACTTCTCGACATATTCGTCGCTAGTCTGCTCGGAGCTACCACCACAATAATTGGTCAAAGTCTGGGAGCCGAGATGCGTGATAGAGCTAAGGCGACAGCTCTTAAAGCAGTGCTATACTCAGCCCTAATAACTGGGTTAGGGGTATCCGCCTACATTGCTTTCAGGTACGAGATAGTCTCCGTGTTCGCCCCCTCAGATCCTGAAGTCATTCAATATGCGGCGGATTTCCTCCTGTACATGGGCCCGTCAATAATATTCTTCGTGATATTACGAGCAGCTTTCTCTGTAGCCAGCGGATCCGGACATACCAAGACAGTCATGTACTTGAGTCTCTTCAGGTTATGGGTTTTAAGAAACGTGCTAGCTTACTTGTTTGGCCCAGGACCGCTTGGGATGGGCGTGAGAGGACTTTGGATCGGCATGTCCGTAAGTAACGTGGTGACCGGGTTATTAGCCCTCCTATGGATAATGAGGGGTACTTGGTTAAAGCCAGTCATAAAGTCTTAAGTCCCACTCAACTAAGAAGTGCTGCAGTCCCTATACCCAAGGACGTTAACCCAGCACCTAAGACCAGCCTATAACTATGGGACTCCCCCGCAACACTCCTTGTAGTAATCATGGAGAGTATGGGGGTCAGTGCGGTCGCGAGAACTGTTGAGGCGGTGCCTACAGTAGCTAGAGACAGTAAGAAGAAGTACATCCCGCCAAACCACCCGATAACGCCTGTCAGACCAGAGCACACGANTAATCCCCTAATGTTGTCGCGTATGTCGTAATCCCTCCTCACGTAAACGCTTAATAACCCTGCAGGTATGAAGACTGATACTAAGACCCCTAACCTAATCACCAATAGTGAGACAGGGTCTGAGTAGTGGAGAGACATAGTACTCAACACTGTTCCCGTCCCCCAGCACACTGAAGCTGTTGCCGCGTAACCAAAACCTCTAAACGAGCTCCTTGACTCGCCGGAGTTTCTAGGGGTTGAGATAAAGAGTCCTAGGAATGCCAGGACCGCGCCGACCACAGTACCCGGTTTTAGAGCCTCACCTGCTATTACGGAAAGAGCTTGAGCGACGAATATGTAGGTATACGCCACCACCACCGCCCTCCCGCCGCCGAGGATTTGAATAGCTTTAGTGTAAGCGGCGTCACCCATGCCGGGCCCTATTAGAGCGGACGCTACGAATAAGACTAAGCTGTAGGAAGTTACCTCAACGTCTAAACCTACGAGAGAGCAGAACACTAGTGCCGGGGGCAATGCTAGCAGAGCTCTAAGCCCTGTGAATAGGGTGGGCTGCAAGAAGTTCCTGTACCTGCTTATGAAGGCCGGATTAAGAGACCATAAGAGAGCCGTGATCAACGCGTACCCGAAGCTCAGCAGTCTCAACACCGATATGAGAGCAAGGAAGGATTAAAAAGCTATCCATCACTAAATTAAAGCAAATCCGTCCTAACTAGCCTGGGAGCGGGTTGCGTGCTTATATTAACGCTACGTCATCATTTAATTAGGTGGTTTAATGTATTTCGTGAATGAAGCGGTTAAAGACCTCTTAAAGCTTTATAGGAGGATCTGGGCTTTATCGCACGCGATGTCGGTCATGGGCTGGGATTTAGAGACTTACATGCCCCCTGAGGGTATTGAGGAGAGGAGTGTTGCCCACGCAGAGTTAAGCCTTATGGTTCAGGAATTACTACTCCGCAAAGAATTTCTCGAGGCTCTTGAGAAAGCTTCTAAGCAGGAATCGTTGAATGATTATGAGAAGGGTGTGGTAAGGGTTCTTGAAAGAGAGGTTAGGATCGCTAAAGCTCTACCCCCGAGACTCGTCGAAGAGTTAGCTAGAGTGACTCAGGAGGGTAGGATAGCGTGGAAGGCTGCTAGAGAGAAAAACAACTTTGAGATTTTCAAGCCATACCTAGAGAAAATAGTCGACTTAACTAAGGAGAAAGCGAATTACCTAGGTTTTAGAGAGCACCCGTATGATGCGTTGGTGGATCTGTATGAAGAGGGGATGACTACTAGAGACGTGGACATGATGTTCAGCTACTTAGAGCCTAACATAAGGAGGGTGTTAGATAAGGTTTTGAGTGAGGGTAAATACTCGGTAGACCACCCATTAGAGAAAGAGAAGTACCTGAGAGAAGAAGCTGAGAAACTTAACCTAGCGGTACTTGAGGCTTTCGGATTCCCATTAGGTAAGAGAGCAAGGCTCGACGTATCAGCACATCCGTTCACGATAAACATGGGTGTGAGAGATGTCAGGATAACCACGAGGTATGAGGGTTATGACTTCAAGAGAACCTTGTTTGGTGTGATACACGAGTTCGGACACGCGCTTTACGAGTTGCAGGTTGACGAAGAACTCAGGTATACCCCCGTAGGTAGCGGGGTCTCACTAGGCATTCACGAATCTCAGAGCAGGTTCTGGGAGAACGTGATCGGCAGGTCTAGAGCGTTTGTTCAAGCGTTCATAGACTTGATCAGGTACGTGAGCCCGGCCAGAAACAGGGACCCTGAAGACATATACGTCTACTTCAATACCGTGAAGCCGTCGCTGATCCGTGTAGACGCGGATGAAGTGACCTACAACCTCCACATAATACTCAGGTTCAAACTGGAGAAGCTGATGGTTTCCGGGGAAGTAAAGGTCGCTGATCTGCCCGAGCTATGGAATTACGAGATGGAGAGGTTAGTGGGCGTTAAACCCAAGAACTACTCAGAAGGAGTGCTCCAGGACATCCACTGGAGTATGGGTTCTATAGGTTACTTCCCAACATACACGTTGGGAACACTGCTAGCTTCTCAAATAGCTCACTACATGGAGAGAGACTTAAACGGGCTTTACGACCACGTAATCAACAAAGACTTCCAGAGAATCAAGAGCTACTTGAGAGAGAAAATACATAGATGGGGTGCAGTCTACACACCGAAAGAACTACTTCTCAGATCATTCAACGAAGCTTATAACCCGGAATACTTCGTGAAATATCTAGAGAGTAAATTCTCGAATTAGTTTTTGTGGAATTAGCCATTAAGTCTCGGGAGATGAGAGACTTGCTTAAGAGTTAATGACCGGTTTGCTGTAGCGTNTCATGTTGGTGTTGCGTGTTACGTTTTTAAATGTGCCCTCAGTAATATATAATTAAGTGATGTGAGTTGGTGAGAGAGTCATTACTCAGGGTTCTCACTAAGATTGAAAGAGAAGTCGGTTTCGATGAGTTGAGCGAGTTAGTTGGACTTAGCAAGAGTACTTTGAGGAAGTATGTGAGGGAGTTGCTCGAGGAAGGCTTTGTGGTTGAGGTTTCCAGAGGTGTTTACGCGTTGACTGATAAGGGTAAGAGAGTTAAGGAATCTCTTAAGAGTGTTTTAACCGAGGTTAGTGAGGAGAAAGCTTACGTGTTAACGGATCCTAGCACGGGGACCCCTGTCCCCCTCAAGATCAGGAGCTTAAAACACCTATACGTGGTCATCAAGTATGGTTTAGTGCCTGAGGGAATATTAAGGGAACACCTGAGGAGAGGGTATGTTTCCGAGTGGGTTAAGAATGTCTTAGGAGATGAGGGGTTAGCTAAGAAATTAAGTACTGAGGATTTAAGTGAGGTCGTTAAAACTCTTGAGGAGTTGATTGGATTAACCGAGTAGGGATTTCTTAATATAGTTAACACGCTCAAGCCCAGGCTTGCTTAGAGTGTAGAGACCTATGAGTGACGGCGTGGTCGAGTATAGTTTAATTACTGACTATGACGTGTACTTGTTTAAGGAAGGGAAACACTACCGGATTTACGAAAAGTTAGGTGCTCACCCGTTAGTTGTTGACGGGGTTTCAGGCGTTTACTTCGCTGTATGGGCTCCTAACGCGGCCGAAGTACACGTAGTCGGGGACTTCAATGATTGGAAGCCGGGGACCCATAAGTTAATCCCGCGTAAGGACTCTTCCGGCATTTGGGAGGGTTTCGTGGGGGGTGCTAGAGTAGGTGATAGGTATAAATACTACATAGTCTCTAAGTTCGGGAATTACAGGGCTTTTAAGGGNGACCCATACGCGTTCTTGTGGGAAGTACCTCCTAAAACAGCGTCCGTTGTTTGGGACTTAAGTTATGAGTGGAGGGATGATGAGTGGCTACGTGTTAGGGTGTTGAGGAATTCTTACGAAGCCCCCGTATCCATATACGAGGTTCACTTAGGTTCGTGGATGAGGGTTCCAGAAGAAGGTAACAGGTTCTTAACTTACCGCGAGCTCGCGGTGAAGTTGTGTGATTACGTGAGTTACATGGGCTTCACGCACGTCGAGTTCTTACCGGTGATGGAGCACCCATTCTACGGTTCCTGGGGCTATCAAGTAGTAGGGTACTACGCTCCCACTAGCAGGTATGGGAAGCCCCAAGACTTCATGTACTTAGTTGAGAGACTTCATGAATGCGGTATTGGGGTGATAGTTGATTGGGTACCCTCACACTTCGCTACCGACGAGCACGGGCTGGCGTTCTACGACGGCACACACTTATACGAATATGAGGACTGGAGGAAGAGAGTACACCCTGATTGGGGTAGCTACATATTCGACTACAGTAAGGGTGAGGTTAAGTCTTTCCTAATAAGTAACGCTCTCTTCTGGATCGAGAAATACCATGTTGATGGGCTACGAGTTGACGCCGTTGCTTCAATGCTTTACTTAGACTATTCTAGAAAACCGGGTGAGTGGGTACCCAACGTGTATGGTGGTAGGGAGAATTTAGAAGCTATAGAATTCATTAAAGAATTCAATGAAGCTATTCATAAGTACCACCCAGGGGTTCTAACCATAGCAGAGGANTCTAGCGCGTGGCCTAAAGTATCGAGACCNGTCAGCGAGGGTGGGTTAGGGTTTGACATGAAATGGAATATGGGGTGGATGCACGACACACTCTACTACATGTCTAAGGACCCGATATACCGTAAGTACCATCACGACATACTGACGTTTAATGTCTGGTACGTGTTTTACGAGAATTTCGTTAATTCCTTATCTCACGACGAGGTAGTGCACGGTAAGAAGTCCTTGATAAATAAGATGCCGGGCGATGACTGGCAAAAATTCGCGAATTTAAGACTTCTTTACGGCTACATGTACGCTCACCCAGGCAAGAAGTTGCTGTTCATGGGGGATGAGATCGCTCAATGGGATGAGTGGAGCCACGAGAGGAGCATCGACTGGCACATCCTCAAATATCCTGAGCACGCAGGACTTCAGACATGGGTGAGGGATCTCAACAACGCATATAGGAGAGAACCCGCGCTACACGAACTCGATTTCAAACCTGAGGGTTTCGAATGGGTTGACTTCAGAGACAGGGATCAGAGCGTTATATCGTTCCTCAGGAAGAGTTCTAGAGGTGACGTGATACTAGTAGTACTTAACTTTACCCCGGTAGTGAGGGGTGGGTACAGGGTTGGCGTCCCGGAAGAAGGTTTTTGGGAAGAGATATTAAATAGTGATTCAAGAGTCTACGGGGGTTCAGGAATCGGCAACGCTCCCGGCGTGAAGACTGAGAAGATTCCGTACCATGAAAGACCACACTCTATAGTATTAACACTCCCCCCGTTAGCCGCCCTATTCCTTAAGTATAGGGGTTAAGGACTGTCACTGGATTCAGTCATGGCAATTCCAGTCTTAACGATGCCTAGCTAAGAATTAAAAGGAGTTCCGTGAGGTTTATCTGGTGCTTGAGATGTCGAGCTCGAATAAGTATGTGGTAATTCACGCACATTTCTATCAGCCATCGAGAGAGGATCCGTGGCTCTTCCAGATACCTCAAGAAGAGGGTGCTTACCCCTACCACGACTGGAACGAAAGAATCACCGAGGAATGTTATAGGCCTAACGCCCTAATTCCCATAATTGATAGTGAGGGCCGAGTGATCGACGTAATCAACAACTACTCTTGGATTAGTTTTAACGTAGGTCCTACGCTGCTCAAGTGGTTTCAGGAGAAAGCCCCTGACGTCTACGAAGCGATTGTGGAAGCCGATCACATCAGCAGGAGTAGGTTCTCAGGCCATGGATCTGCTATCGCGCAAGTCTACAACCACATGATAATGCCTCTCGCTAACAGGGAGGACAAGTACGTAGCTACTTATTGGGGGATAGAGGTTTTTAAAGAGGCTTTCGGTAGATCGCCTGAGGGCATGTGGCTCCCTGAGACTGCCGTAGATGACGAAACTCTTGACGTGTTAGCGGAGTTAGGCATTAAATTCACTGTGTTAGCACCGCACCAAGCACGTGAGGTGAGGGGGCCTGACGGTGTGTGGGTAGATGTGAGTGGTGGCAGGATAGACACCAGGCAACCATACACCTATAAAACCTCTTCCGGGAGAAGTATTGTTTTGTTCTTCTATGACGCAAGACTCTCGCACGGTGTCGCGTTCGGTGATTTACTAAGTAATGGCGACACTCTCGCTAAGAACATTCTTAAGGCTTTCAGCAACTCAGGCAACGTAGAGCTAGTCACTATAGCTACCGACGGAGAGACGTACGGTCACCACAAGAAGTATGGTCACTTAGCGCTCGCTTACGCGTTAAGAGATCTTAACGCTAAGAAACTAGCTAGAATCACTAACTTCGGTGAATTTCTGGAGCTTAACCCGCCCAGACAGGAAGTCAAGATATTCGAGAAGACTTCCTGGAGTTGTGTGCACGGAATTGAGAGGTGGAGGAATAACTGTGGGTGCAGGATAGACGTCAACAGAGCTTGGAGCCAGGAGTGGAGGAAGCCTCTCAGGAGTTCTATGGATTGGTTACTCAATGAGGTTAAGGGAATTTTCCTTAGTGAAGCTCGTGAAGTCTTCGCAGATCCTCTCAACGCCCTACTTAATTACGCGTCATTTATGGGTAAGCCTGAAGAATCAGTAACTAATTACTTAAGTAAGTTAATTAAAATCCCTGCCACCAAGGATGTCATGATAAGAGCGCTTAAGCTCCTGGAGATGATGAGACACGCTTACCTAGCTCTCTCCAGCGATGGTTGGTTCTTCGACGACATATCTAATATCGAGTCTATTCAAGTCATGAAACACGCTGCTAGATCCATGCAACTCGTTAAGGAGTTAGCTGGCGTGGATTTAGAATCTACGTACTTGAAGTTCCTTGAGAGTGCTAGGAGCAATATACAGGATCTAGGGAGCGGCGCGGAAATATACGAGCGTTACGTGAAGAAAGCCTTCGTAGACTTTCATGATGTATGCATACTATACTCTATGTTGAACCTAAATAACAACTCCTCAGAACGCGTTAGAAGAGTCTTCGGCTACTTGATTGAAGACCTGGGTAGCGAGTCCCACGTCCTAGGGAGTCTTAAGTATTCCTTTGGTAAGGCGCGAGTCACGTTCCTAGCAACCTTGGAGAGTCGTGAGTGTGTTCATTATTCTCACTCAATAAGNGGTCGTGTCTTAATCGGGGCTTCAACACCTCCTGAGGGACTTGATTTGAGGGCTATGCATAACACCTTAAGAGATTACGTCAGCAACAACGACTTCACAGAGCTCGAGAAATTTATTTTTCGAAGCTTTAGTAAGGTTAGGAGTTTTAGTGAGTTACGTAGAGATTTTCAGAACGTCATCATAAGTAGTTACTTCAGCAACTTACTCGATAGGGTTCATGAGAAGGTTAAGGAAATACTAACTACTAACTACTCAATAGCTAGGAGCGCCGTCCTCTCTAGAGCACCGTTCCTCGATTACTTCAAGGAGTTTATTAAGTTGTACGTGACTTACGAGTTACGTGAGTTACTCAACAAGCGGCTACTAGACTCCTCCAACTTAAGTGACGTTCTCACGATGATTAAAGAGTTCGGTGTTGAGTTACCTAACGTGTTGAGNGAGTTAGATATCGGGATCTCCAATCAATTACGTTCGCTTGTTAAGGACTTGAATAACTTGAGTGTCTTAGAGAACGCTGAGAAAAGCGTTTCTGTGTTGAAAGATTTCATGAGNGCTTCAGNCGCCAGAAATCTATGGAGGACTAGAGCTACGGTATGCTTATTGATGAAAAAGTATGTGGGTAGCCTGAGAGGANGTGTTGAGAGAAAAGATGAGGTAGCTCTTGAGGCTTTGAGAGCCCTTAACAAGTTGAGTGAGATCCTAGACGTTAAGTGTTTGGAGTAANGTGCTTAAGGCTAAACCTCTGTTTTCATGGTGAGGGCTGATTTAAATATAAAATTTCTGGTTTAGATGTTTANTAATCCTACGTATGAGAGTAGAAGAAGTGATAAGAAGGAGGTAGCGCTGATTAACAGGTTATCGTCTATCGGGTTGAACTCGTAGTGTTCTATATATGAAGACAGTGCGGCCACCGGAACCCCCCAANCCCCTATGAAGTAGTACGCTATAGGCAGACAAACCAGGAACATCGCGAAGTTACCCCACCAAGACTTTGTTCTCCTCCTGTATATTAGGTTCCTGACCACTCCTGTGGCAGCATCGCCGAAAGACATGAAGAGCACGGGTATTAAGCCGTATATGGGTGTGTTGAAAATAAGCCATGAAGCTAATAGTATGGTTCCCCAAGCTATGCAGAAGTTTACTTCATAAGCGTTATCCGGTACCTGAAACCAGGTCAGGAGTTTCCCTCTCTTATGCGGTATCCAGGTTATGAGAGCTAACACTAACGCTAGAACAAAAGGTATTGTAGGTGACGTGAACACGAACGGCACTATAAGAGCTACCACACCCCCCGCCAGCACATGTATTAGCTTCCTGTTAAAGTACACGACCACGTTATGTGTGAGTCCCTTCTTAACCATTAAATCATACGTGTACTTAGTCCCGTAAACCACCCCTAAGACATAGATAAAGAGCACTGTAGCGATCGCAGCCTCCGCAACGGTGTTCGCAGGCAATAAACTCTCTAAGTGCAACCCTAGATTCATCCGCCGAAACACCCCACATTTCAAACATGCTGAAAAATATTTATTAAGAAGTTTTTATATTTCACGCTCCAGAACCAGGTAGGTCTCAGAAAGTCCTTACCACCCTGATAATACGTGATGGGGGAAGTGCCTACCAAAGCGAGACNGTCTTAACCCCTTCTTTAAGTAGCTTACGTAGCTGAATCTTGAAATAGAAGTAGCTGAAAGCTAGGAAAGCCGTTGGATATAGCACGGAGATCACCACCATAACCTCCTCAGGTAACACGAGGCTTGCGAGACCTAGCGAGTGTCTGAGGAGTTCTGCCGGGTAACTAAAAGGAGTTAATAAAGCTATGAACCTCATCGAGGGCGGTAGGTTAGCTAGGGGAGTTATGCCGCCTGTAGCTATAGGGAGTATCCATGAAATAAACTCTACCACAGCACCGGAGGTCCCGGAAGATATGAGGGTCGACCCTAAGATCATCGCGTAAGCAAAAAGGACTACTGCTAAGGATATTAGGCCTAGGGAGAATAGGGCTGGGTTAGCGATCTGAAGTGATGGCGGAGCTACAAGGACTGAGAGCATTGAGTAGGTTATGCCTAGCGAAAGCATTAACCAGCTAATAGTTATCGGTATTATGCCGACGTACATGACGAAGATACTTGACCCGCTAACTATCACGTTCTCTAAAACACCTCTGAAGAGGGAGTCCCTTAACTCCCAGCCCCAATCCCAAGTACTCACCGAGTACGCTTGGAAAATCGCTATGCCGATGAACATATAGGTGGAGATGANGNCGGCAGGNGTTNTNGGATCCCTGAAGAGCGTCATCGGGAGCATGAGTATGGCTAGCCAAGCAGACATAGATATTAAGCCTAGGAAAAATCCCTTACTCCTCAGTAGTTCAGCCTTAACGTAACTCACGAACACTGTCTTAGCTGAGTTCATGAATAAACGNNCTCTNCTNAACNAGCTCACGTCTTAACCCCCTCCCTCAACTTCTTCATCTCCAGAGACTTAGTGCTACTGTATGAGAGAGGCCCGTAAGCTATCGCTAAAGCGATACCTAAGCCAAGCATCGTGAGGACCGTCAAGACTTCAGGCGTCCCCCCACCTACTAACGTGTAGAGCGTTAAGTCAACAACGTGTGATGAGGGCAAGAGATAAGATATCACGCGGACCGTGAAAGGCATTAAAACTCTAGGGTAGTAAATACCTAGCAGTATCATCATGAGAGGCCTGACAATGTTTAGCAGCCTCCAAGACTCACCCATTAACATTGACACACCACATGCTAAGAGGATAGCGAACGTCGATAAGAGCAAGCCCGCAAGACAAGCTAAACCCATCAAGAGGAGCGAGGTAAGGAATCCATTAATACCTTCGAAATACGTGAAGAGGGGAACTAAGCTGGTGAAGCCAAGTATTATCGTTAAGACTAAACGCGGTATAGGTATTATGAGGAGCCTCAAGAACCACGGCGTAGTGCTTGAGAGCACGTAAGGCAACGTACCTATGTTATCGTCATATATGGGGCTCCACAAAACGTCATCTACTATGCCAAGTATGGCTAGGAAGTTGAATGATGCGGCTATGAAGAAGAGGAAGGGGTTCACGCCAACCCTAACCTCAAAATTCTCTAGAGACCCTACAGAGGAGCCAACGAATATTATGAAGAAAGTCATTATGTAAGGGTAGGCGACATAAGTGAATAAAACCTGTCTCCTCCTCAGTAACTCCCCCGTAAACCAACAACATCTCAGATTTAATTAACCGTATCGCGTTCACTACGTCTTACCTCCGGTGAAGTATATGAACACGTCTTCAAGAGTGGGTTCAATCACCTTAAATGAATTAGTTGTTAATCCTCCCTCGGTCAGCAACCTCATAATTTTATTGAGGGACTCCTCCACCGATCTTACGTTAAACTTTATTTCTAAGTAGTCTATACCAAGTTCCTCCATAGCCACATCCCCTACAGCTACCTCAGATAGCTTACTCAAGAATGTGTTCAGGTCCCCGAAACCTCTCCTAACCTGAAGTATTACTGTCTTTATGTCGCTTATTTTATTCTTCAGTTCCTCCGGGGTGCCTGAAGCGACTATGGATCCCTTATCAATTAATAAGATCCTGTCACAAACTAGTTCAGCCTCAAACATGTTGTGTGTAGTGTATATTACTGCTTTATCCTCCCTTAGAGCCAGAGACTTAACTAAGTCTCTCACTTTCCTAGCACTCATCGGGTCAAGACCTAGTGTCGGCTCATCCAGCAAGAGTATTGGCGGGTCTTTCAAGAGGGCTCTAGCTAGTGAGAGCCTAGCCTTCATACCGGTCGAGTATTCCTCGTAAAGCTTATCTTCAGCCTCTAACTCACTTAACCCAACAAGCTCCATTACCTCATCAACTCTCTTCCTTAAATCAGCCCCGCTCAGCCCGTAAAGCGAGCCGAAGTAAATAAGGTTCTCCCTACCGGTTAACTTGCCGTAAAAACCTTTCTCCACGCTCAGCATAACGCCGATTAACTTCCTAACTTTACCTGCTTCCTTAACTACGTCAAAACCTCCTACCCTAGCCTCCCCAGAGTCTGGTAAGAGCAGTGTTGAGAGAATCTTAATCGTGGTTGTCTTGCCGGCACCGTTAGGTCCCAGAAGCCCCACAACCTCGCCATAGTTGACTGTGAAAGTAACTCCTTTCAGCGCTTCAACGACTAGTTTCTCACTCTTCAGCAATCCCTTCCTCTTTTTAGTCAAGTACCTCTTAGCCAACCTAATAACCTTAACAGCCTCCTCATCCATCCGCAACACTCAACAATTAAGAGATAATGGGATTAATAGATTAACATGAATTCATTCAGTTATCAACGTCTAAGTCTTAAGCGGTCGCACGCATGCTTAAGACCTTATTGAGAGCAACGTTGCTTATGTCCGGCGCTACGATGCTGTTAGGTAGCTTCCTAGTCAGTTTAACCAGGTTTTCTATTTCCTGGTACGCGCTACTCAAGTCTTCCAGGGTTACTTCCTCTAGCCTTAAGTCTATGAGTGATGGCGTGATGACCACGAACACCACGTCGTGAGCGAGTGTCTTAAGCTTCTTAAATATGCGGTGAGCCGCCTCCACATCACTTAGGTCCTCGAGACACACTATGTTAACTACCGCGCACGGCACAGAACAGGTATTCACCACTACTGGGAGCAATAGCCATGAAGCAACCCTCAACGCTGAGTAGGTCATTAAGGGTCTCTCAGGCCATTCAATTCTGGAAAGAACCCCTAGCAACTCACCTATCCTACTAATCGACGTTACCTTATTGCTTAGCAGGAACCCTCTCTCCGTAACCACGAGTAACCTGACGTGAAGACCGTTAGAGAGAAGCCCTAAAGCTAGCTTACAGACTTCTCTTAACAGGTTCTCAAGCGCTTTACTCTCCGGATAGAAAAACTTATCACTAAGTACGAGCGATATCACGACATCCCTGTGCATTTCCTTCTCAAACTCCTTAACAGCCAGTCTCGAAAGCCTTGCCGTCGCTTTCCAATCTATCTTCTTGAACTCGTCTCCCGGCATATACTCCCTTACCTCAAATATGTTCGTGCCAGGCCCCCTAACCCTGGAAGGACCAACACCTAAGTGTCTGAAGCCCGGTATCGTGTAGGGGGCAACACCAATACTGAACCTAGGCAACACCTGAACCTCTGTGAAGACCTCAAGACTCATCAACCCCTCCACGAGACCCCCGAGAACAACGAATCGAAGAAACAACGTGTTTATCCTGTGTGTCCCTACCCTAGCGTTAAGATTCATCCTGATTTCTAGTACTTGACCGTTCCTCCATACCGAATAATCAGAGAGTTTCAAGCCTGCGTCGCAAGCTAGATCAGCCTTAATCACCTTAAGCAACTCTAGATGAGGTGCTCTAATAGCTAAACTCAAAACAGGTGTCTCACCTTCTAGGACCCTTAGGTCTGTCGGGTAATCCGCAAGGACGTTATCTAATCTTTTAAGTGAGTGTAGTGCTCCAGCAACATAACCAGCCATCAGGAAGCCTGCAACACTAATCACCAAATAGTGATGTAACTCGAAAACTACCAGTACTGAGGAAAGGAGTACTGAAGTGAGTGTTAGTAGGTAGAGCCCGCTATAGCTAACGTACGTTACAGAGACCCTCGTCACCTTTATGGTCTCGGCACCTCCACGATTCTTAAAACCTCTTCTATGACGTCCCTCGATGAAAAACCCTCAGCTAAAACCTCCGGCTTAAGCAAAACCCTGTGACTTAATGCAGGTACCGCCGCAGATTTCACGTCATCAGGTATTACGTAATTCCTTCCTTCAGAGAGTGCTAAGCACTTAGCTAGCGTGTGAAGCATTATAAGCCCTCTAGGCGTGACACCCAACCTAACATACCTGTGCTTATTTATCGACTCATATATTCTCGAGCATGTAATCCGTCACCGAGTCATCGACGTACACGTTACTTATCTCCCTCCTCCCCTCAACGTATCTCGTCAGCGTTAGCAACCGGCTTTAGTTCAGCAAAGGCTTCCTCTATCTTCAGGGTCCCCCTCCTCAACAACTCTATCAAGCCTTCCTTACTTAGGGTCCTCATACTTATCTTCAGGAAGAACCTGTCTAGCTGTGCTTCAGGTAACGGGAAAACTCCCTCCAGCTCCACGGGATTCATGGTAGCGATGACTGTGAAAGGTTCCGGCAACTTGATTGTCACACCTTCAATAGTTACCTGTCTCTCCTGCATAGCCTCAAGCAACGCTGACTGAGTTCTCGGGGACGCTCTGTTTATTTCATCGGCTAAGACTAAGTTAGCGTTCACGGGACCTACCACAACCTCGAAATCCCCCGTCTTCTGATTAAAGACCTTAGTACCTACTATGTCTGCCGGCAGTAAGTCAGGCGTTAACTGAATCCTGCTAAACCTCAGATTAAGCAACTTAGCAACAGTCTTAGCTGTTAGAGTCTTGGCTATGCCGGGTATTCCCTCAATCAAGACATGACCTCCAGCAATTACTGACAAAACCAACAACTTCACATCCCACTCCCTCTCAACCAATACCTCCCTAGAAGCCTCAACCACCCTACCGACTATAGCTTCAACATACCTCAACTCTATCTCCACCACTATTTCTTTCAATAACCTAATATCTGCTAAACCAATCCCTTCGTAGGGGTTTGGACTTCACAGTGTTTTTATATGGGTTTATGTAAAGACCCACCTTGTTAGATTCGAAGTAGCTCACAGCATTTGAGTATGTTGAAACTTATTTTCTCTGAAGACCATCTTTTTTGGGGCGATGAAATTCACTGTAATATCCTGCTTTCTCAAAGCGTTGACCCCTACGTTAGTCATATTCTTAGTGTTGTTTAGTATCTTCAGTCCGGTCGCTGAGGCTAGACACTCACCAGAACTTCAGAGTAAGTCACAGGAGTTATTAGAAGCTCCAAAAGTTCTTAGTGAGTGGTTGAGTAGGATCGGTAGAGACGATTTGAGGGCCTTGCTAGAGGAAGCAATCTCGACAAACAACCAAACCTTAATGAAGTTGGTGGTTGCTCAAGTTTATGAGTACCTAGCTGGTGACTACCCAGCTGCTTTCTTCGTCGGCGGCAAGCAAATCGTGGCTCTCAAAATACTTAATAAATCTGATGATCTGAGCGTGAACAACGATGACTTGGGTTGGCTACTTTACCACGCGACAAGATCTTTAAACATGACAGACTATTCCACATTATCCAACGTGTTATTAGTTATTCTCTCAGGTTTCGTAAGTTACGGTGATCACAACCAGTTATCGTACTTCATGATTTACTTAATGAGGGAACCTAAAGTTAAAGTAGTGAGTGAAGACTTAAGGAATGAGTTAAGGCTCCAGATCCTTAAGTTCTTGGATTATGTTGAGTCAGGAGACTTCAAGAAAGCCTCTGATTTCGGGGTCGACGTCTCCTACAATACCTCTATGCTGATCGGTTCATGTATGTACTTGATAGCTTCCTCCTACTCTAAATACGCGTCGTCAAGTAAATTGCTCGGAGGGTCCGGCAACGCTTTAGGCAACTCAACGATTATTAGCGAGGTCCTTGAATCACTCTTAAGAGCCAACGTCAGCAGCCCATTAATTGAGATTATTAAGAGACTCCCGCCGGAAGACCTCAGCAAGTTATTGAATGATCTCAACAGGCTTGAGGAAGTTAATGAAGAGATTCTCATAGAAGAAATTAATAAGTACGTGAGGGAGAAGAGGTATAATACGTCAATCACTAGTCCAGAACCTAGAACCTCATCCCTGGTAGTTCGGGTTTTCACAGCAATCAGCAGTAAAGAGAGTTCGGAAATCGCCTACAGGTTCTCAAGCGAGTTAAGCTCTCTCATGTACCTAGTTTCCTCAAAACCAGTGTTCTTGAGCAGCTCTAGTTTTTCAGGACCTAGTCAAGGAATGAGTCCGCCTTCCGTGAGAGGGGTTATATCAGGGTCTTACGCATCGTTAATACTCGTTATTTTCACCTCTTCGGCGGCTAGCATAATACTCCTCCTGAGGTTCTTCCCAGTCAGCAGACGCGACTTAGTAAGTAGGGTGCCTCACGTTAAGCAAGCACCATCAACTAAAACCATTACTTCCTACGTGGTGAGGGCGTTCTGGTCTGCCGTAGGGGGTTTATGTAAGTTTTTTGAAGTTTCTTTAGGTAAGCATGAAACACATAGGGAAATCGCGGTCAAACTACTGCCTAAGATTAAGGTGTTCGCGGGGGAGGACCTCGCCAAATCATTTAACGACTTAACGAAGTATTACGAGCTAGTCAGGTTCGGCAACTTAAGTGAGGATGAGGTGATGGTGTCTGTCGCTAGGCAGGTTGAGGAACGCATACTTAAGTGGGGGCAGGGTTCCTGAAGCGTTAATTGCGGTCATCTTCCTGATCTCATTAATCGCGTCCTTATACTTAAGCAACTACACGTTCGTCTCCGTCGCCGGGTTAGCCACGTACATGTACATGATCCTAGCAGGACACGTATTATCAGCCTCTATAATCTTATTTCTCTCACTACCCTTCCAAATTTTGGTTGCAGGACCTTACACGGCACACCTAATAGCCTGCTATCCCCTAGTCTTGATAGTGAAGACCTTAATTTACCTAAGGAAACCATACCTTATCTTCATCCCCTTCTTAACACCTGCTTTAATCTACACGATACTGTTCCGTCCAATCATCGAGGTACCTCCGCTCCACTACCTGCTCGTTTGCTGCGTCTCCCTCATAACGGGGTATTCCTTAAGAGTTTTCGAGGAGTTGATTAGCTATGGGTTCACCAGTCTCGAGGTGCCTGAACTCAGCTTATCTCGATTACTCAACGCTAAAATATTCCTTAACTTACTTACCCTCAGTTATGTAATGTTCGCTTTCTCCACATCCACCCTCATCACGTTACTGGATCACGGACTAGTTCTCGCTCATTCCCTACTCGCTTCCGCGATGGTGGGTTCCTTCACCATCATGCTGTGGTACCTAATCCGTAGTCTTAGCTTAAGACTTATCTTGGTGGTTGCCTCGACAGCGTTCTTGATCCTTACTAAGGCTTTCTGGTTGTTAGGTTTCTTCGAAGAATCCATAAAGTTGTTCGAGGAGGTGTTGAAGTACTTTGGCTAAGGACATCTTAAAACTCCTCACACTATACTTAAGCTACTTCCTGCTGGTGAGCTCCGTCGTGCTAGCCCTCTCTCAAAGATACGTGGCTTCCTTAACATCCCTCGTAGCCGGTTTAGCCCTCCTCAGCTACGTAAAGAGCTTGGTGGGTGGTCGTGAAGAACGCAGACCTGAGTAAGTTAGTAGTGGTTGTTTTCCTGATAGCTCTGTTAGCGGAGCCGTTTCCCGCAGGGATTGTCTTAAGCGGTGCCTCACCCTACAACACTAGTTACGAGGGTACCTCACGCTTGAGGGAATTGCTGGAAAGGCTAGGTTATGAGGTTAGGTTGGTAGACTCCTGGACACTAACCCCACTTTACCCCAGTTCCAGATCTTGTCGCGTAGTACTCATAGTATCGCCTGAGAAACCATTTACGTTTGAGGAAACGAGCGTAATAGCTTGGTTAGTTAGGAGCGGCTCAGGCCTCGTCATAGCCGATGAAGGAACCTACAGCAACGCTGTCTTAGAAACCTTAGGTAGCGACGCGAAGATTTTAGGAGAGTACGTGAGTTTCGGGGGTTCCCAGGTTTTCCACGGTATAGTGAACGTTAGCGGGACTGACACACTAGTTTACTTCGCGTACGCGTCGAGAGTCTTGTCAAGTAAGGGTGTGACAGTAGCTTATAGAGGTGACGCGGTCTTAGGGGTTAAGGTAAGTGTGGACGGGAGCCTGGCATACGTGTTCGGTGATGGTTCTATAATGACTAACGCAGCCCTCTCATCACTATCCCCGGACAACCCCTACGTCAAGCTTGTTAAGGAAGTCCTTAGCTCTATATGTATTGGAGGGACGATCTATCTAGACTCTTCTAAGTACGGACTGAAACCGGTAACGACCGCAGAATTAATGAGTAGTAACCTCACGTACCTTGTCGCGGCAGTATCCAACCCCTTCAGGTATTTACTCACGTTCAGCAAGAACACAGGCCTAGTTAGCTTAAGCATGATTTCCTTAATCCTTTCACTTATGTTCTCACTCGTGATACTCGGTCGTCTCCTACCCTGGAAGGGTATCTTAACAACTTACTGGGAAATTACTCCAAGACTTAAGCGGAGGGGCTATGTCTTAAGTAGGGTTAGGAACCTAGCGTGTAGTGAGGATGCGCCAGACGCCCTAAAGACTTTATGCGGTGGCGGCAGAAGCAAGCTAGGAATCGCTGAGTTGACCTGGTTGTTAAGCAAGGTTTCAGCCGAGTAACGCGTGTATTAACTCTTAATATTCGTGTTAACGGAAGTAGTATTAGGCTTGAGGAATTGATTAGAGGAGAGATCTGCAGTCTGTGCAGGGGGTCTAGGTATTTATGCGGACTCACTTACTGCCCACTACTGGTAGAGTTTTACAGCAAGATCAGCGTGAGACTCGTTAAGTTCAGTGACTTCATTGAGGGTTCCTCACCACCCTCCGTTTTTGTTGGGAGGGTAGGATACCCCAAAGTCAACGTAGGACCCTCACTACCTCCTCAAGTAGGTGACACTAAAGAATACGAACTGCCTGAGTCATGGATAGGTAAGTCCTTAGAAGACATACTCGTTAAGAGACTCTCTATGGTCGTCGGAGTTACTCAAGTCAAGGTTCGGGACGTAGAAACCAATTACGTGACCAAGATTCAGGAACTCGCTCTCTCCGAGAAGCCTGTGGATGCTGAGGTCCTCCTAGACAAGAAGTATTTTAGGAAACCTCTCTTTGGTGAGGATATCCCGCCATTCGGTCCGAGAGCTTTGTTAAGGGATGTCAGAGTGGTTAGCAATCCATACTTCGGAAGACCTGTTGAGAAGGTCTTCAGCGATACTGACTTAAAAGCTGTTGAGGCTGTCTTATTACTGTATAAAGAAGGGGTCCCCGTCTCCAGAATACAGAGGATCTTCTCTGTAGGTGCTTTAGGTAGGTCCACGGACAGGAGGTTAGTCCCTACTAGGTGGTCCATAACAGCGGTTGACGACATAATCTCCAAGTCTTTAATTAAGAAAGTGAGGGGTTTGCCGGAGCTCGGGGAGATCTTAGTCTATGTGAGGGAGTACATGAAGAATCTCTTCGTGGCGGTCCTGCTACCAGGTATTTGGAGTTATGAGTGGGTTGAGGCTTGGTTCCCTGGCAGCACGTGGAATCCCTCAGGAATTAGAGTGGCGATCGGGGGCGATCATGAAGGTCCTTTAGGGAAGTCTGAATACGCGTTGACAGGGGGTTGCTACTACGCCGCCCGCTTAGGAGTCGCCGAACACCTCCTCTACAGGCTTGGGAGGCAAGCCACGGTCTTCCTGTACAGGGAGATCTACGAGGGGTTCAACGTACCTATCGGGGTTTGGTTCGTCAGGGAGAACATTAGGAAGTTGTTTGAGTCTAGACCGGCGAGGTTTAGTGACTTAAATGAAGTATTGGGTTTCCTGAAGGGGCGTACACGTGTCGATGTAGAGGAGATCGTGAGGAACTCTTACATTCTAGGAAATTACGGGAAGGTGAAGAGGCTTGACTCTTTCTCTAGAAAGAGTGCGTAAAGGCTGGGGCAGAGTACGTCTTTATTCACGCATCCACAGCTCTCAGCAAGTCCAGACTACCGGATCTAGACTACGCTTTAAACCCCTATATCGGGTGTTACCATAAATGTAGTTATTGCTATGCGAGGAGTTACTGCAGGTTTGAGGAACCTAGGACCCGCTGGGGTGACGTGATCTACGTCAAGAAGAACTTGGTAGACTTACTGAGATCTGATGTTAGGAGGGTTCGCCCAGGCTCCGTAGGCCTCTCAACCACTACAGACCCTTACCAACCTATCGAAGCCTTAACTAAGTTAACTAGAGCGTCTCTTGAAGTGCTTCTTAAAGCAGGCTTCAAGGTCGTCATACAGACTAAATCCCCTCTAGTCTTAAGAGATCTAGATATCCTGACCCGGCATAACAACTTAGTTGAGGTTGGGTTCACGATTACCTCAGTAGACAACTCTACGTTAAGGGGTGTTGAGGTTAGAGCTCCTCCACCTACGGCTAGGGTGAGAGCTCTGGCAAAAGTTGGTGAATCAGGTATTAAGACATGGGTTTTCTTCGGCCCCATCATTCCGGGACTTAACGACGATTCAAGCACTATCGAGGGGATTGTTGAGGTGGCGCGTGAGACTAACTCAACACTCTACTATGACTGGCTCAGATATAAGGGAGAGATAAGCAACTTCTTTAAAACCCTTGGGTTATCCCCTGAAAAATACGTTAGAGGTCGTGACTTCATCTCATGGCGTAGGTCTGTTGAGGAAAGGCTTCAAAAGATCTGCAGAGAGAGAAGCGTCGTATGTGTACCAGCATTCAATGCCTAGTTACCTGAAGGAGAGTGCTGGACTCTATCAAGTGTGTGACTTCTTTAATTCACGCACGCGCGTTATTTCCTCAACTAATTTAGTTACGTTCTCTAGTGTTGGGTTCTTCCTAGTCTTACTTGCTAACTTACGTAATTCAGGGTACTCGCTCAAAACCGTCCTTATTATCTTGCTTAGGAGGCGCCTACCATCTGAGTTCAGGACGTTCGATTTATCGAAGAATTCCTCCCTTCTCGTCAGTAATCTTCTTACTAGGTTGTCTACTTCGGCGCTCATCCGGTTTCTTAACCTCTTGATGATATTAGTGTCATTGTTTTTGTGACACCGCTTATTCTCCTGATGTTTGTGACTAGCTTGTCTATGTCTTTAAGGTCCTTACCTACCGCAGTCACTACTAGGTCGTATTCCCCGAACACCACGTCTACGGACACTTTAACGTTCTCGTCCTCGAGCTTCGCTATTTCCTCAGCTATTTCGTACTCTAGCCCTATACTAGTAGTCACCAGCACATACGCTTTAACACTACCCACCTTAACCACCTTAGTTGGTGTTCTCTAAGATTTTTATTTATTTCACGTCTACTTAACTTAACCACCCTTCCCCAACGTCTTAACGTTAACTCACGTACGACACTCACGTCTTATATTTACTTTACATTTATTTTTGTTTCGTCATTACTTTCTGGGTGTGTATATGGGTCTAGTGATCTTCACNTTCAAGCCTAACAGAATAGCTTTCGATATCCTGAATAGGGAAGGTGTTGAGTTCGAGTATTTCGACGGTCAGACACCTCCTAGGGAGTGGTTTGAGGAACACTTAAGGAGTGCTGTGGTTGTTGTGGTACCCCCATGGCAGCCGTTTGGTAAGGAGTTGATGTTTTTAGCTCCTAACCTTAAGTTATTGTTTGTTCACGGCTCAGGACTTGACAGGGTTGATGTTGCGGAAGCTAGTAGGAGGGGTGTGTGCATAGCTAACGCACCTGATGCCATAGCCCAAGCCGTTGCAGAGCACGCTCTCGCGCTAGTCCTAGCAGTCATGAAGAACGTGGTAAGAGGTGATAGAGTCGTGAGGTCTGGTGGTTGGGGGCCTGATACCCAGAAAAACCTCATCACCACTACTTTAAGAGGTAAGAGAGTCGGTGTCATCGGGTTAGGCAGGGTTGGCTCTGAGGTCGCTAAGCTTTTCAGAGCTCTTGGAGCCGAGGTCGTTTACTGGAGCAGGTCTAGGAAGACAGAGGTTGAGCACGCTCTTGACGTAGGGTACGCGGATTTAGAGGAGCTTCTGAAGACCTCGGACGTGATCTTAATCACTATCGCTCTCACACCCGAGACCAAGGGACTCATAAGTCATAGAGAGCTCTCACTAATTAAGCCGGGAGCCATCATAGTCAACGTTTCAAGAGGTCCCGTAATAGATGAGGAAGCCCTAATTAAGGCGTTAAGCGAGGGTAGAATACGTGCAGGACTCGACGTCTACTCAATCGAGCCCCTACCGAAAGACTCCGAGTTAACGAAGCTTGAGAATGTTGTTCTCACACCACACATCGCAGGCTTCGCTTACGAAGCCCTCAAAGAAACCAGCGAGTTCGTTGCTAAAGAGATCGTGAGGTTCCTTAAGGAAGGTAAGCTACCCTACACAGTCGTTAATAGAGAAAAATGCGTCAAGCTACCTGCTTAAGTTCCTTCCTAGCTTTTCTTATGTTGTACATGTAAAGTCCTACGTAAACAGCTACTAAGATAGGGGTTATATACTCGTAAGGTGTTAAATTGGCTACTCCAAGCACTATGAGTAACCCTCTCTGTAATCTACCTATGTGTGTGCCATGCCAACCAACTATGCCGGCACTAAGCATCAGTATTGAGAGTGAGATATTTGCCATCCCGTAAGCGATTCTATAAATCACATGAGGCGTTACCTCACCCGCCGGAAGTATGAGTAACGCAGGGTCTAGAACAAATATGTATGGTACTAAGTAGCCAGCCAACGCATACCTAGTGGCGTTAAACGCTGTTTTCCAGAATTCTGACTTAGCTAGTAATGTGCCGGCATAAGAAGCTAGCGCTACCGGAGGTGTTAAGTCAGCTAGTATGCCGAAGTAGAAGACGAACATATGTGCTACTAGCTTAGCCATTTCTAGTTCTATTCCTGTTATGGCGGTTATTGCTCTAGCCATTGGCGCGCCCACTATCGTCGAGGTTATAATGTAGTTAGCTGTCGTAGGAACCCCCATACCCAGAACCAGACTTATAGACATCGCAGTAACCATTAAAACAAATATGTTACCACCGGAGATCTCTACTAACTGGTACCCTATGGTCGTGGCCCATCCAGTCATCGTGAGTACTCCCTGTATTAGTCCCGCGCACGATGCCGCGAAGAAGATCGTCATAGCGCTTCTGAAGCTTGAATCAAATGCTTTAAGCAACGCTAACGTCATCTCACGAGTTTCCCTTACCGTGTAACCGATGAATATTACTACGAAAACGGAGATTACTCCCGCGAAAAATATTGCCGCGCTTACGGGTAATCCGAGGAAGTGGGAGACTACACCCACTAAGATTATTGAGCTTGTGATGAGTAGCTTGGGTATAATTCCCATTGTTCTCTGATAGATCCAGGCTGAAATTATCGCGGCTCCTATAGCGCCTAAAGCACAGTACTGTGGCTCAAGTCCTGAAAGCAGGAGATACGTGACTATAGGTATCGGGCTAAGTAGGTAAATTCCTCGAGCTAATTCCTTAAAACTAGGTAGTAGTTCTCTGGAAATAGGTCTTACCCCAAGCTTCTTAGTTACTCTATCTATGAAGATGTATACTGAGGTGAAGTAGAGGATAGCAGGTATTGCGGCAGCTAATATTATGTCTCTGTAGGGCCTCCCAAGAAATTGAGCCATGACGAATGCGGCAGCCCCCATAACTGGAGGCATTAACTGACCCCCCGTTGATGCTGCTGGCTCAACAGCTCCCGGCTACCTCAGGCGGGTAACCAGCTCTCTTCATTAGAGGTATTGTAAAGGTCCCCGTCGTTAAGACGTTCGCTACAGAGCTGCCTGAGACAGTCCCCATGAGTGCGCTAGCTACTACGGCAGTTTTCGCGGGACCTCCCCACCTATGCCCTACCAAAGACATCACGAATTTTGTTATGTAATCTCCAATACCTATTTTTTCTAATATCGAGCCGAAGAAAACGAACGCGAAAACGTATGAGACCATCACATACAGTGGAATAGCGAATATCCCCTCCCTAGCGTAGAACATGTGGTTAACGAACCTCCTGATATTGAAACCCTCGTACGTAATGCCTAAGAACATCACTACTGAAGCTATCGTGGGTAACGCTATCCCTAAAGACCTTCTAGACGCTTCTAAGAGGAGCACTATAGCTATCAGAGGTATTAATACGTTAGGGAGTGTTGCCTCTACATACCCGTACTGAACCACTGTAGGGTAAATAACCACTAAGTAAAGCATTGAGCTCAGGGCTGTTACGCCGAGCACGTAGTCGTAAGCAGGTATCTTATCTGTTTTAGCTTTTTTTGTTGCTGGGTATACTATGTAGGCTGCCAACATCAGTAAGCCTAGCAAGAAAGCCATGCTCTGCTGTATGTCTGGAGCATACAGTAATAGCTTGATGTCTAATCCCACTCTCCTTAGTATAGTGTAGAGTGAGAAGTTAAGTCCCATCACGAAAAATAGCTCGTATAAAGCGAACACAATCCCCAGAATTAATAAGAGCTTGGCTAGCAGTCCTGACTTAGCTCTCTCAATAGTTAATACTTCGGTCAATTCAGGACGCCCTCAACAAAAGATATTAAAAGGTAATTAATTTAAGTATTTCTATTTAAGGCTTAATTATCGTAGCTTTTGAGCAAACACTAACTCAACCACTGAGATTTTTGAGCATGCCTCGATCACTACTTCTTCTTTACTTTCCACTTCCTTCTCATTGATAGTTATTCTTGGGTTGACCCTATATCTCATACTTATTTTTAGTGTCGTGACATTCAGTGTTATATTTCTTATTATGTATCTCCCATCCACACCCACTAACTGATTCGGTGCGTCGCACGGTCTCGAAGGTAGTCCTGCCCCATACCCCACCCACACAAACTCCATCAATTTTACCTCACAGTTCGTTATCTCATACTCCTCCGTTATCTTTGATAATTCAACACTGTGTTCATATTCTAGTCTTACGTTTAATCTTGTGTGAGGGCTGACTACNTACACCGTTCTATCAATCACTATCTTACATGCTTCTAGCGTTGGGTATGTTAAGATTACTGATATCATGGTGGTAATTATTATCAAGAAAAAATATTTCTTTGTTAAGCTCATTTCTGNTCTCACGGCTTGAGTTCTTGAGGCACCGTAATCCCTTTATCTTGATAGTACTTAACTGCTCCTGGGTGTAGTTTTATCGGCAACCCCTCAAGAGCTTTATCTAAGCTTATGTCCTGAGCTCTTGAGTGTGCTTGTTTTAATTCGTCTAGATGGTCGAACATGACCTTGAGTATCGTGTACACTACGTCATCAGGTACGTCGGAGCTTATGGCTAGCATCGCTCTCACAGCGAGTGTCTTCACGTCTTCCTCTAAACCTGTGTACGTTGCTTTAGGTACCGTGAACGGCACGAAGAATAGATAGCCTTGTTGCTTGAGAGTGTTAAGTAGTTCGTCGGGTATTTCAACCAAGCTTATTGGCGTCGTCGCTGCTAGCTCCATCACAGCCGAGGTCGGAATCCCTGCTACCACGAAGGCCGCGTCTACTTGACCCAATTTGAGCGCTTGCGCTGCCTGCGTGAAGTCTAGGTTCTGAACAGTTATCTTATCCCACACGCCGGAAGCTCTGAGTATTATCTCAGCTTCTACAGCCGTCCCACTCCCTGCCGCACCTATAGCGACCCTCTTCCCCTCTAAATCACTTATTGTTTTTATCCCGCTATCAGCTCTCACTATTATTTGGATTATTTCCGGGTATAGCGTTGCTAACCCCCTTATCTTATCTATCTTACCCTCGGAGAACATGTAGAGTCCATTATACGCGTAGTAAGCTATGTCATTCTGTATGAATATCAAGTTCGCGTCACCAGTCCCTAGAGCCCTAGCATTAGCCACTGAAGCACCGCTTGAAGACGCTGAAGCAACTATCTTATCCCCAGCATACTTATTCAGTAGATCCGCTAGTTTAACCCCTAACGGGTAGTAAACCCCTCCAGTCCCCCCAGTATATATGGTGATCTTATAAGGTGCCGGCGGGGTTAGAGCATAATAACCTAGAATAACAGCTAGTACAACCACTATTACTGCTGCTATCGCTACCATAGTCTTCGAGATTCCTCTCATAATAATACCTCAAAAATATTTTCGTTGAGGTTGTTAATAAACTTTACGTAAACTTTCGTAGTATGCCATACTTCAGTAAAAGAAGTTCATGTCTTTGGGTTACGCGTTGCGTGGGTTAGAGAGTGCCTAAGACTAATCTCATTGACTCAGCCGCCTACTAACTTAAATCTCTAATTTTTCCCACCTTCCTAGAGAGGGTTGAGAGGCCTTTCCGTTGTTTAGCAATAATAACGTATTGTTTATATTTTANCACACAATACTTCACTGGTGTGTTAGGTGATTAAGTATTTACGTGCTGGTAGAGCAACTTTAGTGATTTCTCTGATTATCCTTAGTTTTGCGGCCGGCTTTATCATAGCAAATTATCTTCAGGCACCGAGTACCATAACTCCATCAAACATCGTAACAATCACTTCAAGACCCTTGCTCACCGTCGTCGAATCATTAGTTGACGACAGGTACTTCAACGAGCTTAAGGATCTCTTACTTAAAGCTAACTCAAGTGTCTACGTAATCATGTACGTAATTAAGTACGATCCTAACGAGCCTGACGACCCGGTAAATCAGTTACTCAGTGTCTTGGCGGAGTTGAGGACTAGAGGGGTGGACGTTAAGGTAGTGGTTGATGACGAAACATACAGGAGTTACCCGGAAACAATAACATACTTGAAAAACGCCGGAGTACCTACGAGGCTAGATAAATCGCAGAGAACGACGACCCACGCAAAACTAGTAATAATAGATAATGAGACGGTGGTGATAGGATCGCATAACTGGACGGAATCAGCTCTGAGGTATAATCATGAAGCTTCAGTGATGGTACAGGATAAAGAGATTGCTGAGGAACTAGCGAGATACTTCATGAACTTATGGAATGAGGGCAGAAGCGTGTGACTGACCTCCTCCCCGCCCTAAAAGGGTGAGGTCCTTAGCTGTAAACTGTCTTGGGTTTCTTAGATTTATTAATTAATTCTGTTGTTTTCCTTCGGTGACTCACGTGTGGGACTGGGTATTCACGACGCTCGTGATGTATGTTAAGATTTTAGCTATTCTCGATCCTTTCGCCGCCGTACCGGTGTTCATTACATTAACTGAGGGGTTTGACCCTCAGAGGAAGGATGAGATTGTTAGGAAAGCTTTCATAGCTATGTGTGTTATGGTCTCTGTATTTACTTTGTTCGGTATATGGATCCTCAACTTCTTCGGTATCTCGCTAGCCTCACTCAGGGTTGGTGGTGGTGCGATACTCTTAGTCTTAGCGTTCGACGTATTAGGGGAGGCTCCTAGGTCTAAGAAGCTGGATCCCGAGGAAATAGCTGTGATGCCTGTTGCGACACCTTTGTTGGTAGGTCCTGGAACTATGACGACTATAATCCTCTTAGTTACGGAAAATAACACTATGGAGGGCTACGTAGCCGTACTCGCCGCCTCCTTACTAGCCGTGATAACAGCCGCGTTAATGCTTAGGTACTCATCATATATAGTAAGCAAGTTAAGTAAGTCTTTCGTGAGAGGACTCGGTAGATTCATGTCGATAATAATAGCTGCCATGGCTTTCGAGATGATTAAGAACGGTATAATGGAGTGGTTATCTGCGTTAAGCTGACGATCACAGCCCACATAACGTGGGAATGCTTAGGGAACTGAGCTAGCTTTTCACACCTTCAATGTCTTGAGTTATGGTTTGCTTTAAATAGCTAGTCTCATGACCACTAAGCTAACTATGAACATCAAGACCCACTCTATAGGGGATCTCTTAAGTATTTTGAAGCCGTCTAGGGGTGGTAGGGGTAGGAGGTTGAAGAAAGCTATCCAGGAATTAATCCTCATGACGTAGTACAGCATGTCTGTGAGTATAGGTGTTGGCGGGATGGCTAGGAGGATTACCCACGTAGCGACCCCCACCGCTATGTTGGTTAAAGGTCCTGATTCAGCTACCCTCAACTCAGCAATAGGGTTTACGTGACCCCAGTAACCATAAATTACTACAGCTCCTGGAGCAGCGAACAAAATAGGTAGCTTGACAGCCGCGTTAATTAAGGCTATAGCTAGAGTTACGAGCAGACCTAGATACCAAGCCCTATACCTAGCCTCAAGGTCGTAAGCCTTAGCTACCTGTCTGTGAGCTAGTTCGTGGAGTATGAACGCCGAACCAACACCTACTGAAGAATACGCGATGCTTAGGGGGAGTCTCTCAAGACTTGAACTCATGAATACGGCAAAAGAAAAACTTAAAACAACNCATGAAATAAGCAGGTCTAGAACCTCGCTCCTCACCCTCAGATACAACCACCTATTGCGGTATACCATCGCGCGATCACTACAAGAGATAGGGTAACTCTAGTTATAAGCGTTAACGAAGTAACGTATGTGGGGATTGATTGAGAGGATGGGTGAGGAGAGGAAGTACGGGTTGCTGACAGAGAAACAGTATAAAGTACTTAAGCTGAGGATAGAGGGGAGAACACAGAGGGAGATAGCGGAGATAATGAAGACTTCTAGAGAGAACGTGTCAGTAATAGAGAGGAGTGCTCTGAGGAAAATAAGGTTAGCTGAAGAAACTCTAAGGGTATATAAAGACTTGATGAAGGTGGGTGAGGTAGTGATAGAGCCGGGAACACACTTAGTCACGATACCTCAGAAACTAGTTCAGTTAGCTGATGAGAGAGGAGTTAAGCTGAGAGGAAACTTCACCACGATATATGACTACATAAGAATAAACGCTTCAGGAAGTATTGAAGGAACTAGAGTAGTTAGACCAATAAAAATAATTATCTTTAAAGATGGCACGTACGAAGTAACGAAGACTTAACACAGAACCAATCTCCTTAATTAGCCGGGAGATTCTTGATGAATTCTCTTAAGCGAGCTCCCTAGGTATTAAGTCCACGTAATTCTCCTTGAAGACGACCTCGAACTTAACCCCGTAAATCTTCTCAGGCGTGTTAGATCTCAGGAAGCTCGCTACATCACCCGTGAAGACCACCTCCCCCTTCTTGAGAGCTATTACTTTGTCNACATAGCTTAGGAGGGGATTCAACTGGTTAGATGCTACCAGAATTATCTTCCCTTCCTTACTTAAGACTCTTAAGTGTTTTAGTAGTATTAGCTGGAATCTCATGTCTATGTGTGAGAGGGGCTCGTCAAGAGCCACGATCTTCGAGTTTTTCGAGAGTCCCTTAGCTAGTAGGGCCCTGCTTAATTCGCCGCTACTCACTCTACTCAATCTCCTCTCAAGTAAGGCACCCAACTCGAATAGCTCTATGTACTCCTTAAGCAATTCTTTATTGTGTAACGGGTCACTAAGTATTAAGTCTCCTACACTCATGTCGGGCATTACGTCAACTAGAGGCGGTACGTAGGTGATTAGCTTAGCTCTCTCCTCAGTGCTGAGGGCTCTTAAGTCCTTGTTCATTATCCTTAGGGAGCCCGCGTAACTAACTAAGCCTGAGATAGCTTTAAGTAGTGTTGTCTTGCCAGCACCGTTAGGACCTACCACAGCCACAACCCCCTCAGCAATAGAGAAACTAGCTTCCTTAATGACTTGAGTGCTATCGTAGGAGACNCTCAGCTTGACAACCTCAAGAACCATACTTCCTCAACTCCACTATGGCTAGAGCTAATACGGGCGCGCCGATCATCGACGCTATGACGTTAACAGGTATCTCAACACCGGCCACCAACACCTTACTAAGGAGGTCTGATACCGTAAGCAGGGTTGAGCCTAAGATGAGAGATGTTGGTAGGGCGAAAACAAGTTCACTAGACTTGAGAATCCTTCTAGCTATGTGTGGTGCGGCTAAGCCGACGAAGCCTATTACCCCGAACCAAGCGACCGTGAACGAAGTTATTAAGGAAGCTAGTAATGTAGAATATCTCCTCAACCTAGCCGGATCCCACCCCAGCTGCTTAACGAAGTCATCACTTACTTGGAGGTTGTTAAGCGGGTGTCTCACGTAAAACACGTAGGACATCGTTGAGAGCAACGCGGAAGTCATTAGGATTAAGGCGTCAGTAGAAGGGCTTACGAACGACCCCATGCTCCAGGCAATCAATTTATGTATGTCGCGTGAAATGAAGTATTGCGGTAGGAGTGAGGCGGAGTAGAAGAAGGTGCCGACAGCAACCCCTGCTAACACCAAGGACGTAGGGCTCATGCCGGCCTTAGAAGCTATGAAGAGTGTTGCTAAGTAAGCAATTAACCCACCTAAGAAAGCAGTAATGGTTCTAACCCCGATCATGAGGGGATGTAGTACGTAGCCCGAGATAGACAGTGTTAGAGAGACTGTGAATAAAGCTCCTGACGAAACCCCGAGTATGTATGGGTCAGCGAGAGGGTTCTTAGTACTTAACTGCATTAAGTATCCTGAGAGAGCTAGGGTAGCCCCGACAACAACCGCCGTCAACGCTCTTAAGACTCTGTAGCCTTCAATACCTAGACTACCTGTGATTAACTGCGTGATACCAGAGAATAAGACGTTTAAGGGATTCATCACGCTGTAACCTAGACTCAAGTGGGTGAGGAAAAAGATTGCTAGAGTGATAACAGATAGCGTCAGTGTCGTGAGGAATCTTCTCTTCCTCCATGAAACAAATATCTCTAGGCTACTCATGAGCGAACACAACGCTAACTACCCTAGCGAGATCCCCCATCCACTAACCACGTTCTCGTCTATAAAGCTCGGGACCTGAGTTATGTTGTAAGCTCCGGGATAGAGTATTCTTGCCAAGACCTCAACAGCTAGACCTAGTCTAGGACCGGGGCGCGAGACTATGTCCTCGATCATGCCGCCCAGCACGTACACCCTNCCCTCCCTCACAGCCGTAATATTGCTCCAGCCAGGTCTTGAAGTAATCATCTCTATTAAGTCTTGGGGGGTGCCGAACATCCCGTAATTATAGCTTAGGAGAATGACTGAGGGGTTTAAATCAATGATTGACTCCGGGCTTGCCACGAACCAAGAGAGGCTAGTATTCCCGAAAATGTTTTCTCCTCCGGCATATACTATCATGCTGTTCTGGAAGGTGTTCCCTCCTAAGGTCCAGTAATCAGGGAATATCTCCCAGTACACACCAACTTTAGGGGTTCCGGTAGTGTTGAGGTAGTTTATTATTCTTGTGTATGTATTCATGACCCTGCCAGTTATATTACTCAGTAACTCTAGNGCTGAGTCGGCCTTATTCATGATGATCCCTAAAGACATCACAGCGTTGTATACATCCCCGAAGTCCTCGACCTTAACAACGTAAACGCAGATCCCTAGATCAGATAAGGTCTTAACATATTTCTCTATTTGAGCTGAGTAAGTCACGAAGACTACGTCAGGTCTAAGACTAGCTATTAACCTCCTACGTTACAAAGTGAAGGCATCACCCACAACCTTAACAACTCCTTTCTCAATCAACTCGTTAATAACGGGTGGATAGTTAGAAAACTTATCAACCCCCACAACCTTATCGCCCGAACCTAAAGAAAACAGAATTTCTGTTAATGAAGGACCTACTGAGACTACTCTAGAAGGCTCATACTTCACGTAAACGGTTCTTCCAATACTATCAGTAATTACTAGCGGGTACTTAACCTCCTTTAATTTACTGCTAAGTTCTTCATAGCTAGCTTGCAAGTTCTTAACTAGATTTCCTAACTCGTTGACTCTCTTCGAAAGCGAGTTAATCGATTCCTGAAGCTCGGAAACGTTAGCCTGAACCTTACCTAAGACGGTTTCTTGCTTTAAGAGGATATTTCTAACTTCATTAATCATCAAGTAATTGATTGTGAAAGAAACGATACCGAATACTAAAACTACCAGGAGTAACGCGACGTAGATTTTCTGACTCATCATATTGGATACCCTATCCAATAAATAACCAGTAAAGATAATAAGCTTTTCGGTTCACGCATGAAAGTCTAAACACCTACCCACGATCCTCTCAATATATCGTGGTGTGGAGTAGGTCACGCAAGGTCTGGAATGAGATAAACCATGCTACAGGACCTAAGAAAAATATGAATGCGGAAACTAGAACTAGAACACCCACGGTTACGAATCTCTTATCACCTAACACACGACTTAGTTTCTCAAAGATTAGGAAGAACCCTATGTAAGCTAAGAGATAAGTGGTTAAGATACTGATAGCTAGTAAGTAAGTGATGAGGTACGTGATAAGGTCTGCTATTACTAAGTATATGATGGATGATATAGTCATTTGAATAGCTGTCAGTGTTAACGCTGCTATGAAGCCCCAGCTAACCATGGTTAGCGGGGTGCGTAAACCTGTCTCCCGAGTTTCAAGCTCTCTCAACGCGGGAATCATCTCACCGAATACCGCATATAACCATATCAGAAGACTGGTTGCGAAACTCAGCATAATTAACTGCATTTGAGGACTTAATACCAGGAGTGGGAGCCATTTACCCAAATCCATTAGGTCATGCCCGCTTACTAGAAAACGTAGGTAGGTATTTAGCAACCACCATAAAAGTAGGAAAAACGCTATGTTCTCAATTACCGTAGCTATAACTAAATACTTGGAAGCTCTGTAGAGACCGGTCAGCGACTCTCGTTGTGCCACATATGTATATCCGCTTACAACACACATAATCGCTACCATAAAAACCTACTCGTCGAGGATAATTAATTATTATTCACTCAATAATCCTCCTCAAGTTCTTGATAGCTACCACTAAAGAGAGGGTGGTGAAGCATATCAGTATTAGTGTTTCCTGAAGTATGTCATACGAACCGCCCACGAGCAGTTTCCTCAGCGCTGACACTGTGTAGGTGAGTGGATTAGCTAAGGAGATGTACTTGATCACGTCAGGCATTACATCAATCGGGTATAGCGCGTTGCTAGCGAAGAAGAGAGGCATGGTTATCGCTCCTATTATCCCCATAAACCTCTCACGCGTTCTAAGTAGNGAGGCTATGAGTATGGAGAGCCCTGTGAAACCCATACACGCTAGAACAAGTATTAAGTAACCCGTCACCAAGTTCAGCGGATTACCGCTTATTCNAGCACCTACGGCTACAGCCGATACCAAAACTATGACGTACTGGGTTGACGCTCTAATACCTCCAGCCAGGGCCCTCCCNAAGACTATGTAGCTCCTAGGGATAGGTGAGGTCAGGAGCTTCTTCAGTATCCCCGACTCCCTCTCAAATATCAACGCTATCCCGTAAGCTAGCGATATGAACGTAGAGGACTGGAGTATCACNCCGGGGGTTATGAAGGTCACNTAATCCCCTACGTTCGGGAATGCTCTTATCCTAGCCATGACGGAGCCGAAGACTGCGATCCAGAGTATTGGTTGGACAGCACGNGTNAGTATCTCGAATGGGTCGTGCCTCAGCCTCCTCAACTCCATCTCAGCCATTGAAGCAAGTGANGCTAACTTCATGGAACGCATTANCCACCCCTCCTAATCATCTTCCTCATACTCACTACCTCCTTCATCCTACCAGACTCCTCGGCGATCCTCCTGCCAGTAAGTTTTATGAAGACCTCGTCTAACGACGCTTCCCTAACCTCNACCTCNGAGACTGAGTAGCCNTTNACGAAGACTTCCTCAAGTATTTTAGGTAGCTTAGTAGGTATGTCGTCAACCACCAACTCCACGTGGTCGTTGCTGAAGTTAGAGATGCTTACTCCGGGGATTCCTGACACGACCTCACTTAGTCTTGAGTTACCCACGGACTCNTTGAAAAACACGAGAACCTTATTACCCTCGACGTGTTTCTTTAGATCGTTAGGGGTTCCGTGAGCCACCACCCTCCCNTGATTAAGGAGGGTTACGTAATCAGCGTATTTGTCTGCCTCGTCCATGTAGTGGGTTGCGAAGAAGACNGTCACNCCNTTCTCCTTCCTNAACTCACTTATCTTATCCCAAACCAAGCTACGTGCTCCCGGGTCAAGACCTATTGTTGGCTCGTCAAGGATTAAGAGCTTGGGACTACGCATTAGGGCGATGGCTATCTCAAGCCTCCTTATCATCCCCCCAGAATAAGTTCTTACGAGTCTCCCGGAGGCCTCACCTAACCCCATGAAATCAAGTAATTCCTCTATTTTCCTACTCCTTAACTCTCTAGGAATACCGTATATCTTTGAGTAGATGAGCATATTCTCGTAACCGCTTAAATCGCTCCAAAGAGATACTTCCTGAGGTACGTAACCAATCAATTCCCTGACCTTAGAGGAATTCTTAACAACGTCGTAGCCGAAAACCCTCGCGGAACCCTCGTTAGGTCTTAACTGGGTTGTTACTACTCTTATTAAGGTAGTCTTGCCGGCGCCGTTAGGACCTAGTAAAGCGTGGACAGCTCCCTCCTCCACGTCTAAACTCACACCATCTAAAGCTCTAATCTTGTGTCCGTAAACCTTGACTAAACCCCTAACCTCGATAGCATTCAACTCTACTCCCATCCACTATATTCTTGAAAAATATATTTTAAACGATTGGCCACCGCTTGACCACACGAAACCTAGCAAAGTTATTACTCTAGCTAACGCTAGATATCTTGGGTGAAATTTTGAGTAAAGAGGAAAGTAAAGAAGAAAGAGACGTGGAAGAACTACGTGAGGTCTTGAAAGCCATCTCAGATTTCCTTAAGGAACTCAAAGAACCTTTAGGAGACTTACTTAAGATGCTGGCTGAGAGCGTGAGTGGCGAGAAGCTAGGTAAGGAGGTAAGTATGTTCTATAAGTCTTTAATAGAGAGCGGGGTTGATCAACAAACAGCTAAGGAGTGGACTGAGAAATTCNTTAACGAGAAACTGAAATCATTACCTAGCATGAATTTCCTGAAGGACTTACTAAGTGAGAGATCTAAGATGAGGCATCGAGAGGAAGAGGAGGAAGAGAAGGAAGAAGAGCGGTAACGCATAAACACTTCAGAACTCAGCAACTCCTCCAGGGACTTGAATGTATTCTGGCGACACGCTGAAGAGAGTTGAGGAACTGCTTGAGTATATAGTTAGGAAGCTAGAAAGACTTGAAGAATTACTTACTACGCTAAGTAATGACCCGACCTACGCGATGGCCGTAGAGCTAACACTCTATTTTTCTATCCCTGTTCAGAAAGCGATTAAGTTAGCTCGAGAACTAGTTATTTTACTGAGGGAGGTGCCGGGGTCAGACCCAATAACTAAGGCAATACTGGAGGTTCTTGCTTCTTCAGAGAGCGGCATAAGCATCTCGGAATTGACTAGGAGGGTTAGGAAGATTAGGGGCACGGCTTCTAGGAGGATAATATCGGAGAGGATTAAATTACTGGAGAGTAAGGGTATAGTAGAGGTAGTTAGGTCTGGTAATGTTGCTAGGGTTTATTTGAGGAGGGGACTTACTTACGAGAGACTCAATAATGATTAAGTTACTTAATTACGTTTCGATAGCTCATCAAGTGTTCTTAATCTTACTCGCTCTAGCAGATTTAGGAGCTTACATTTTCTTCTACCTGATGATGGTTAAGCATATGTCACTACTTAAGTTTCGTTTAAGGTTATTCTTCAGCGGCTTACCGGAAGATTTAAGAAAATCTGCTTATAGTCTCTACAAGTCTTACTTAGAGACTGACTTGAGCTTGGTTAGCTTCCGTAGCTTGCTATCCTTGATTCAACGAGGTTAATGAGTATGGTCTTGAGCGGCTCACCAACCACGTACCTTAGCTAGTACGTCGTCACCCACCCTGCCTTCCTCAACNTCCTTNATAGACNTCTCNAATATGTTAAGNCCTTCCTCNAGAACATCCTCNTCTATGGTTAGCGGNGGNTGTATCCTGAGNACGTTACCNGANAGNAACATNACGAATAATCCTANCTCGTAAGCNCTCCAAACAACTTTNTTNGCTTCCTCAAACCCNCTCACCTTACTTTCNTTATCCTTNACNANCTCNAGACCNANCATGAGGCCCTTGCCCCTCACGTCACCNACTATGGAGCATTCATCACGCAACCTCCTCAACCTGCTCAAAACAGTCTCACCNAGNTTCTCAGCTCTCCTCACCAAGTCCCTCTCTTTAATTAATTGAATGGTTCTCAAAGCCACTCTAGCTATGAGTGGGTTGCCGGCTANCGTGAATGAGTAGGCGAAGTCAGGTAAGGAATTCATTATGTCCTCCCTACCGAGTATAGCCGAGATCGGTAGGCCGGAACCGAGGGGTTTCCCCAAAGTTATTACGTCGGGTCTAAAACCGAAGTGTTGGTATCCGAACCACCTGCCCGTCCTGCCTAGACCTGTCTGAACCTCATCCACTATCATGGGTATCCCATGCTTTCTCAGAATGTTCTCAAGTTGTGTGAAGTAGTTTTCGGGAGGAACCACTATGCCTCCATCGCCCTGGACAGGTTCAGTAATTAGAGCTACCACGTTCTCAGGACCTACCTTATCTATTAAGGTCTTCACGCGGTCAACACATGACATCCTGCAAGACTTGGGGCTCAGACCTAGCGGGCACCTATAGCAGTATGGGTAAGGAACCTTAACGCTCTTCAGCCAAGGACTTACTATCTCTGCGACCCTGACGGAGAGATCCACTCCTGAGACTGTGGTGGTCCCCACACAGCAGCCGTGGAAACTACCTAAATAACTTACTAGCACGTTCGAGTTCTTCCTAAAACCTTTAGCAAGCATTAAAGCGCCTTCGTTAGCGTCACTACCGCTCAACCCTAAAACAACCCTCCAGTCCTTGAAGCCCGTCAGAGTCAGTAATTCCTCTGCTAGGTGGAGAGCAGGTATGTTGTAACCGTATATGAAGGTAAAATGAATTAATTCCTCGGCTTGCTCCCTAATCACCTTAACGATCTCGGGATCACAGTAACCGAGATTCGTGACGGCAGCGCTTGACGTGAAGTCTATGTAGGACTTGCCACTGATGTCGAACACCTTGGAATTTCTCCCCCTAACGGCGATGATCGGCGCGTAGGAA
>Ga0065719_100045_pt1 | contig 47009 bp, 54 predicted proteins | sample GBSCel85sediment_FD_59106 | JGI IMG/M metagenome (GOLD analysis project Ga0065719, IMG submission 59106) | Hot spring sediment microbial communities from Great Boiling Spring, Nevada - Cellulolytic enrichment CS 85C v3 (version 3) | ecosystem: Environmental > Aquatic > Thermal springs > Hot... | reverse complement strand
GTTAATCCTTAAGGACATAATAGATTAAATAGTTTACTAGTTAATCAACTAATTAACTACCTAATAAATCATAACTCATTACACAGCCTAAGACACTCTAAGATAGGTAATCAAGTAATACCGTTATATCAGTCCTAAATGAATCCTACAGCATATGATCTAGGTAAAAGTAGTAAGTACTGATTTAATTAGGAATCCTAATACCACTAAATAAACTACCTAACGACGTACTAATACATAAACTAATACACTAACCACTAGTAAATAACTCCATAAACAACTACTTAAACCTCATAAACCACCATAAACTAAATAAGTTCATTAAAACTCCATAAACTCATATAAACTCAATACCCACCTAAGTGGGACTTAATAATCATCAAATAACCATATAACTTGATGGTAAAGTTAAGTAACACTTAACTACACCTAAATCCAATTAACCAAACCTAAGAAACACCATAAACATCATAAACTGATGACACACCATAAAATTAAGATCCTAAAACATAACTTAAAACACTAACTAATATTAACAGTTGGGTACGGATCCTTAAGGTATACTCATGTTAGAGATATACTGAGGTACTAATTTAAATTATTCCAACATTAAACCTTAGCAACCTATACTAACGTTTTACCTACTAATCCTCCTCTCTAACTCATTAGCTAGTTTTCTCAATTTCTCTAAGCCTGAACAAACTGTTATCATATTTATATCCTCCCTACACTCGTTATAGTATAATCTACTGCAACAATCACTAAGTTTTTCTACATATTCCTTAAATGCCTCCTTATGAAACTTAATTATATTATCAACGAGTTCTACAGCTTTTTGCACTCTTTTTTGATATAGCTTGTTCAGTAAGTAGTAAACAAATACTAAGAAAAATATCCATGCTATTAATATTGTGAAGAACACTCCAATAGCGATATGAGCATCAACCCCCTCAGGAAGGATAGCTCTATATGTTCCGACAGTTCCAATAATTGCTACGATAAGACTGATGGCTGTGAGAAACGCTGTGATGATTTGCTGTACTGTATTACCTCCAATGTTTTCAATAGATGTTAAGTGCCTGAAGACTTCATTTCTAACACTATTACAGTACTGTTTTAGGTTTTCACATTGGTTCGTCATTACTTATACCTTAACATTCTGAGTATGTGGTAATTTAATATTGGTGTTCTTAGTTGCGTATGGTCTTAATCCTATGTGGTTTTAATGATGGATTTAATTATGTTGTGGTTAGTGTTTGTTNCTGCTTAATTATTGGTTTAGTCCAGTTTCCGTATTTTATCCATGCTAGTGTTGCTGTACCGCTTACTATGTTGCTGAGTGCCATGGTGAGCCAGATTCCGTAGGATTTTAAGTCTATGTGGTAGGCTAGTATGTAGCCGAGTCCTATACGGATTACCCATAACCTGATAATTCCTATTAGTGTAGGTGTTAGTGTATGTCCTGACCCTCTACCTACAGACATACCTATGAAGAATATTGCGAAGAAGGGTAGTGTGAATATAAATGTTTCTAGGAATGTTAATGCTTCATTAATTATTAATGTGTCTGAGGTGAAGATTGTGATGAGGGGTTTTCTAAGTATGTATACTATGATGGAGCCGATAGTAGTTAAAGTAGTTAGTGTGAGTGATGCTTTATATGCTATCAACCTACAACGACTTGAGTTACCTGCCCCTAAGTTCTGACCGATCATTATAGCTGTAGGCATCGTAAGACCCCATATAGTAGCGTCAGCTACCTCCATAACTATAAACCCTATAGCGAATGCAGCTGCTACGATAACACCGAAGGAGTTGACTAAGGCGTTCTGAAGCATGAATGCTAAGCTATTAGATAAGTTGAGTATGAGTATCGGCCCACCTACGACTAAGTTGTTAATAACCCACTCACTATTAACATCTTTTGTTAAAGTAACTCTTAAGTCAGGGAATTCACGTTTAGTTAAGGTAATCAACACGAACACACCGATAAGTCTTGCGAATACTGTAGCTATGGCTGCCCCAACAACACCCATCCTAGGGAAGGGTGATATCCCAAGTATTAATAATGGGTCTAGAACTATGTTGATCAGTGCTGATATACCGTTAACTATAGCTGGGGTTTTAATATCTCCTACAGATTGAAGTATTGTTGAGTAAGTTATTACGAATCCTGATAAGATTAAGTCTAAAGTGATTATACCTGAGTAGTTCATCACATCATCGAATATCTCAGTCGGAGGTATCACAACATATTTGAACACGTAGTACCTTAGGGTTAGGAAGGTAAGACCTGACCCAAAACTAAGTAAGACAGCTACTGTAAGGAATTTAGATGCTGTACTACTTGCCTCATCATATCTCCTAGCACCTACGTACTGTGAAAGTAAAGCCATGTTTGCTGTAGATAGAGCAAATAAGAAAGTGTTGAAGAACATTATTAGAGGCAATACCTGTCTAGGTACAGCCATAGACACATCACTATACTTACTCAACCAGAACGCATCAGCTATGTTGTAGGATACATTAACTAATTGTACAATCATTAACGGTAACCCTAACTTAAGTAGAGTCCTAACTATAGGGCCGTTAACTATGACATCCCTATACCTATCAACAGTAGTTACAGACCTACTAGTCAGTATTTACACCTGAACGTAAATCAGTAATTACTAAAGTATTTATAAGTATTAAGTATTAGGTGTTCTGAATCATCTAAGTAACTCGTAATTAATTAGTTGTTGAGGTGAGCAGTAAGTTAGGTTATGTACTGGTTTATCCATAATTACTGATTAAGTAGTTTATAACGGTAATACTGTAGTATGAGTCAGTAATACATTCAGGTAGTGATTACCTAGATCAGATCTCTGAGGGTTTATTAGGTTAGGATTCCTAAGTTTATGTACTGATTAACTACTTAACTCATTAAGTAGGACTCCTACACCTACGTAGTACTTCAAGTACGTAGTACTACTTAACTACGTGTTTATTAAGTTAGTCGTAACTGATTTACTAGTGTTCATGTTGAGTAGTAAACACGTGATAGACCTCCCTAAGAAGGTAGTCGTTGGGAGTGGTGTTGTTAGTGATATACCGGGTATTGTTAAGGAGTTACGTCTAGGTAGTAAAGCATTACTTGTGTCAGGACCTAATGTTAAGGGCGTTATTGGTGAGGGGGTAGCTAACCTACTATCTAGTAATGATGTTGATGTTGAAGTCACCGTAGTTCGTGGGGCAACTTCAGATGTTGTTGAGGATTTACTGGGTAGGTTCGGTAGTAGGAGGTTTGACTTCGTCGTAGGTGTTGGTGGTGGTAAGGTAATTGATGTTAGTAAGTATGTCGCTGCAAGACTGGATATACCCTTCATCAGCGTACCTACAGCAGCCTCACATGACGGTATAGCATCTCCATTCTCATCAATACGTGGTTTAGGTAGTGTAGTCTCAATCAAGACTAGAACACCTATAGCTATAGTCGCTGATGTAGACGTGATTAGTAGAGCACCTAAGAGGTTATTACTTGCTGGTGCTGGTGACTTAGTAGGTAAGTTTACAGCAGTACTTGATTGGGTCTTAGCTCATAGACTTAAGGGTGAGTACTACGGTAGTTACTCAGCATCACTAGCCCTACTATCAGCTAAACACGTCATAAACTACAGTGAGTTGATAAGGGGTAGTACCTTAGAAGGTGTTAGGATAGTTGTTGAGGGCTTAATAAGTAGTTCAGTAGCTATGTGTATAGCCGGTAGTACTAGACCTGCGAGTGGTTCTGAACACTTATTCAGCCACGCATTAGATATAGTTGCTAACTACCCAGCACTCCACGGCGAGCAAGTAGCTCTAGGTACTATAATGATGGCATACCTACACGGTAGGAATTGGAGGAGGTTGAGGAGGACTGTAAGTATGTTAGGACTACCTACAACTGCTAAGGAGTTAGGGATACCTGATGTTAAGGTTGTGGAGGCTTTAACAATAGCTCATAAGATAAGGCCTGAGAGGTATACAATACTTGGTGAGTCAGGTCTTACGTGGGAAGCTGCTGAGAGGTTAGCTAGGATTACTGAGGTGATAAGTTAGTGGGTAATATAGTAACTCTAATAAGCTACTTAACAGCTAAGGAAGGCTTTAAATTCGTTTTTACAGGCCCAGCACCAGAATGTATTAAATGTAGGTTTAACTACGTATGTAACGGTAAGCTTAAGGTAGGTCAGATCTACGAGGTAGTTAAGGTCTACGGGATAAGGAATAAATGCCCTATCAACGAGTTTGTAGAGACTGTAGAGGTTAGAGAAGCTAGTATTGAAGTAGCAGTAAATCGTAAAGTAGCTGTTAACGACATGATAATAAGTTATAATAGGATGAAGTGTGATTTAAGTAGATGTAGTAATTACTCTAGATGTGTTCCTCAACTAATAGTAAGACCTGTTAAGCTAAAGATATTGAAGGTCTTAGGTAATGTTGACTGTCCTAAGAAGTTAGAGTTAAGTAATGCGTTAGTTAAGATTGTTGAGGTGTTATAACCTCACCGTCTTACCTGCTGTAGTTTCTCAGGAGTTATTAAAACAGTATTTATCTGGACTATCTCCTCACTAATTGTGTTACCCCTAACATACTTCCTCCTCCTCTCACCATCTTCTCTAGGGTGGAAGCCGGGAGGTGATGAGAGGAGTAAGACCCTCTTAGCAGGACCTGGTAGTGTTGGTATCATAGGGAACCCAGTATTATCACTACCACCAGTTATACGTAGTAACCTACCTGGGATACCTACTACTGAAGCATCTACTACATCACCTACCTTCAACCCGATGAACTTCCTAGCCTTATCACCATCAACAACTACTTGAAAAGCCTTAGCCCTGAATAACTCACCTACAACCTCATTAACACCTAACTTCTCAGTGAGTAGGTCTTTAGGTACGTAGATAGTGTTAGCTGGGACTTCATTAGATACTCTAACCCTGAAGGTAAACTTAACCTTCTCATTCTTAGCCTTATCCTTCCAAACTCTTAAAGTAACTACCCCGTATGGGGTATTAACCAACTTTAGAGTTTCCTGATTAATTAGAGCTGTAGGTAGTACCTTACCACTCTTCATATCCTGTGAGTAGCTGAGGTTTTCAGACCCAACTACCTTAACCTTAATAAACTTACCATCACTTACCTCAGGATCTGAGACTACTATCTTGAACTCTACCACGACACCACCTTAAAGACTAAACCTACTTAAAATATAAAACTTTTAAGTATTACTACACCTTTAAATACTTCTTAAATACCTACGTAGAAGTCTAACTATTAACGATACAGTTAACGATGAAGTAATAGATGTAGTGATGATTATACTGTAGATATCACCCCGTATTAACCCGTAATTAAGAGCTAGTACAGCTGCTACAGACTCTAAACTACCCCTAGCATTCATGAGTATACCGTATACTAAACCCTTAAAAGACTCACCCCACACAACATACGGTAGTGAACAACCTATAAACTTACCTAGGAATGCTGAAGTAAGTATTACTACGAATGAGTAACTAACTACGTAGTTTAAGTTCATATTAATCCCTACATATAGGAAGAATATCGGTATTAGAATCATATCTAAAACCTCACTAAGGTAACTTACTAAGTCGTTAAGTCTTACGATATTAACTAACATAGGGTCTCTACTAAATCTTAGAATACCTAATGAAATACCTGTGAAGTACGCTGTGAAGGCTAAGTCAACACCTAATAAATACGCAGTTAACGTAGTTGAGAATAACATTAACATAGCTATATTAATTATAACCCTAGGGCTTAACAACTTACTACTTAATAACTTACTAATTACGTACCCTAAAGAAATTATAACTAAAGCAAAAACTACATGCTTTATTAAGTATGGTATTACAGGTACACCACCTTTAAGTAAACCTAACGTAGCTACTAGGAACAACACTAGTAGGTCGTCAATAAAACTTGAAGTTATTAGTACTTCCCTAAATAACTCATTACTTAACTCTCTAGAACTAATTACTAGGAGTATCACCTCAGTAGCTGTATTAGATAATGCAATACCAGCTATTAATGATGTGGTTAAGTCGTTAGTGATTAGATACGTAGTTAGTCCTACTAAAGCTATAGTCGTTAATACCCCTGAAGAACTCATTACTAGTGATTTCTTAGCTACTGACCTACTAATCCTTAAATCTACGTTTAGACCTACGTAGAAGAATAGAGTTATTAGTGATAGGGTTAAGAGTGTGGTGTCTATATCGTTAAGTACACCTAATACTGACTTACTCAGTATGTAACCGCTGATGATGTAAGCTACTATCGATGCTATACCTACGTTCTCGAGGAGTACTGTTAATATTCTGGAGAGGAGGAGGGCTATGAGTAGGTCAAGTAAGCTCATGTTTAAGTATTAATCCTAACTACTGTTTTGATGAAGCTACTACCTGATCTATACTATGTATTATACCTCCTAACCTCTCAATAGTTTCCTTAACGACTTCGTAGTCTATGGAATTACCCTCAATAGTTATAGTTAGAGTTACTGTCTCAACATCAATCTCATTAACAGTAACTACTACCTGATCCACACCTTCAAGACCTGATAGAGTCTGAGCTAACTCAACTATTGAAGACCCTTTAAGTGGTTTCAACACATCCAGAACTAACTTCTTTAAAGCCATCCCAACATCTACTTAATCCTAACTCTATTTACCTTCTTACTACTCCAGGAGTACCTCCTAATCTTAGAACTCCTACCGAAGCCGCAGGCTGCACAGTACCCCTTAGCTACGTTATATGCATGCCTACCACATCTACGACACCTGATATGTGTCTTACCCTTACTCCTCTTACCCATTGATGGTGTTCCCTTCATAGCATCACCCAGTTGCTGGTGATATCAGTAGTACGTTCTCCCCCCTAATAACTACAGTCCCTAACCTCCTACTACTCTCAGAGGTTATCTCCTCAGCATCCTCAATAACTAGGTTTAAGTGTTGGTCGAAGCTCCTTAACTTACCTCTTAACTCTTTACCCCCTCTTAACTTAACCAACACTATACTACCTACAGATTCTTGAAGTAATTTCTGAGCAGTATCACTCATGTAGACACCAGTACCTCTAACTACTCACTTAAGTAGTTAAAAATCTAACTTATAAAATTAGTTAATGGTGGGCGTCTGCAGATAGTACCTCTAAGGAAGAAGGAGGTTAAACAGTTAAAACAGACTCTAACTACGTTATACCCTAAAGCATCTCAACTAATATCTGATTGCGAGGAAATACTACTGATTAAGGAAGGTAATGAAGAAGTATTAGTAATAGATGGGACCCCAGCTTTTAAACTCCATGAAGGTACGTACATACCCACCCTAGTCCTAATTAAGTTAAGAGTAAGAGACCTACTACCTAAGGTAGTAGTTGACGAAGGTGCTGTAAAACACATAATAAATGGGGCTGACGTCATGATACCTGGGATAGTTGAATTTGAAGAATTCAGTAAGGATGGATTAGTAAGTATTTGGGAACCAAAGAAAGAAACACCAATAGCTATAGGAAAAGCACTCATAGACTCTAAAATAATGAAGGAGTTAAAGAAGGGGAAGGCTATAAAGAACATACACTACGTAGGAGATAAGGTATGGAATCTAACGTTAAAAATAATTACAAAAACGTAAAACTTAAAATAAGTAAATAAATAAGAACATTAAGGTGGGCCGGTAGCTCAGCCTGGAAGAGCGCTCGGTTGGCATCCGAGAGGTCCCGGGTTCAAATCCCGGCCGGTCCACCACAGAAGGGCTTCCCCTTCAGACTTCAGAAATTACTCAAACTTAAATCCTTAGCTTTACTGTATTAATTTACGATGAATGAAGGTGTTGTAGAGGTATGCATATGCTTAAGTGTTACATGGAAGACCTACCCTAATTAGAATTTAAGGGAATTATTTAACCTTAATTAAATAGAGTTTATTGAGGTAGTAAAACTCGATAAGAAAGCTATTGTAAGAGATTAAAGAAGGGTTATACGATTATTACTTCTTAATCAGCTCACTTAACTTCTGAATTAATTCATTTAGTGTTAGGTCTTTATAGAACGTATCTATGTCTATTAATGCTAGTTTTGGTTTATCCCCTGCTTTCTCTTTCCAGTAGTTTAGCCAGTCTTGAAGTAATTGTGTGAGGTCTGAGTAACCCTTAACTATAGTTACTATTTTATTATCTTTCATCCACTCATATGTGAAGAAGCTGTGTTGAAATCCTAATTTCTTTGTGTCTGGGTGTATATCGATTGGTGATAACCACCATACCCACTCCCTACCCACACGATCTTTAATTGTGAGTCTTATCATTAATTTATAATTATTTAACCAATTCCCTGCAGGGTCTATAATATACCAATACCTATTAATGTAGGTGATTACAGCTACATGACCAGTCTTGTCATCATACCACTCCACCAGGTATGTATGGTTTATGTATGGTTTAATTAGTGAGTATGTTAAAACAGCTAAATCCTCACAATCACCACCTAAATCAATCAACGTCTCATTAGCTAACTTCCAATAATTACCTCCAACAACATTCTCAGACCTAATAGCTATAGAATCATATTGATAGTACGTATTATTCATGATATACTCAAATACTTTCATGAGGAATTCCTCAACTGAGGGTTTAGGTAACTCCTTAGATATGTTGATTACTGAGGTGAGTGACTTAATGAGGAAGTTATTAACTTCATATTGAGACATAGTGAGTAGCTCTACTGGGAATACAGCACTCTTAAGCTTGTTCTGTAGGTTTACGAGTTCATACTGTGTTGCAGAGTACTCTGAACTTAACTTAGATAAAGCATCTATATAGTATGTTAAGTTCTTCCTAAGTATATCGTTTAGAGTATTCAGTCTATCAACTTCATTCCGTAGTTGATTAATTTGAGCTTCATATCCTATCCTAAGTTGGTTTATCTGGGATTCGTAGGACTTCCTAAGAATCTCATTCTCAGACTTAAGTCTCTCAACCTCACTCTGTAGCTCTAAGACCTTCCTACGATTAGTTATAGAGTCAATAACGTCATTAATCACAGCCCTCACACTCTCTAGGTAGGGGATCTCTACAATGTAGACAACAACGAAGAATGAAACTATAATTAAGAACAGTATTAAGAACTTCCTCATATAACCACCAATTCAGTAGATAAGTCTTTAAATATAAATCTACTTATAATGAGTAGATTAGTTTGAATCCCTACCGATCTACTACAATAATTTCAACTTATTATAAAGACGTAATAGCTATATATTGGGGTTGGATTTGGAGGGTGTTTGTAGAGGGTTTGTAGGTAGGATATACACTTCATTCAACCCTGTAAGAGTTGTTGATGGTGTTTTAACATATGGTGGTAGGGTAGTATTCGTAGGTAGTTCTAGAGACGTTGAGAGCTTATGTAATGTACTGGGTTGTGAATTAGTAGATCTTGGATCATATACTGCATTACCTGGTTTTATAGACTCCCACATACACTTACTTGATGTTGGTGAGGTTCTTAATTCATTAGATTTAAGAGGTGTTAAAAGTATTGAAGAGTTTAAGAGTTTGCTGAAGGAGTTTTCTAAATCGTTAGGTGGTTGGGTTATTGTTAGGGGGTTTGATCATGAATTACTTAGTAGTGGTAGGATGTTAAGTAGGTATGATTTAGATGAGGTAGTCCCTGATAAACCGGTAGTAGCTATAAGGGTTTGTGGTCATTTAGGTGTTCTGAATAGTAAGGCGTTAGAAGTCTTAAGATTGTTAAATGAGGGTAAAGTAGATTTAAGTAGTGGTGTAGTTGTTGAGGATGTCTTAGATAGAGTTCTTGAGAGAGTTAGGTATGAGATGTCTTTAGATGAGTTTGAGAAGTTATTAGTTGATGCTCAAAACCACTTAATGAGGTTTGGTGTTACTTCAGTAGGGTTGATATCTACTACAGTTAGTGATAAGTTATTACTAGCTCTCTTAAGTCTTCAGAGGAAGAAGACTTTAAAGATTAGGGTTAGGATGTACATGAGTTATAAGACTTTNAAATCTCTTGGATTATTAACTAAGGTGTTAAGTAGTTTAGGTAATGAGTGGTTAAGAGTAGTTGGTGTGAAGTTCTTTGCAGATGGTTCTTTAGGTGCTAGAACTGCATTACTATCTAAACCGTATAGTGATGACCCGTTAACTAGTGGTGTTGAGGTTATGAGTAGGGATGAGTTAACTCAAGCATTAAGAGATGTTGTTGGTTTAGGTTTCCAACCAGCAGTTCATGCAATAGGTGATAAGGCGTTAGATAACGTGTTAGAAGCTGCTAATACTGTAGGGTTAGTAGGCCCTAATAGTTTTAGGGTAGAACACGCATCAGTTGTTAGAGATGATCAATTAGAACTTATTACTAAGTTAAGACCTGGTATAGCTATACAACCACATTTCATATTAACTGATTGGTGGGTTGTTAAGAGAGTTGGTTTAGAGAGGGTAAGGTTCTTATATAGGTTTAAGACGTTATTAAATCTTAACTTAGTGATTGGTTTATCAACTGACGCACCTGTAGAACCTGTAGATCCTTGGGAGACTATATACGCTGCTGTAACGAGAGGTTGTTTAGACTCTATAGAATTATGTAGGTATTCTGAGGATGAGAAGTTAACTTTAACTGAAGCATTACATCTATACACTACTGGGTCTGCAAGACTCTTAAGAGATTATGAGGTAGGTTCTTTAGAGGTTGGGATGTTAGCAGATATAGTTGTAGTGGATAGAGACCCCTTCAAAGCCTCAGATCCTAAGGAGTTGAGGAAGGTATCTACGGTTAAGGTGTTTATAGGGTCTGAGGAAGTGTTTTGAAGTAAACAACGTTTGACAGCTTTAAACGTTACATTAATTAATTTCATTAGGAAGGGGTTAGAAGATGATATTGAGGTTAGGTGAGCTTAAGAAATTATCTATAGTTATGTTAGGCCCTGCAGGTTCTGGTAAGACATCACTAACTAAAGCGTTAGGTAGTTGGTTAGAGAGTTTAGGCTATGATGTTGCTTATGTTAATTTAGACCCTGCTGTTGAGGTACTACCGTACACACCTACATTTGATGTTAGGGATATTGTTAAGGCTTCTGATGTAATGTTTAAGGAGGGTTTAGGCCCTAACGGTGCTATTGTAAGGTCTATAGATATACTTGCTGAAAACTACGAATACTTAAGTAAGGGTTTAGGAAGTCTCAGCTATGACTTAATGTTAGTTGATACTCCAGGTCAGTTAGAAGTTTTGATGTTTAGGAACTCAGGCCTGAAGTTAGTGGATGTTATTAAGGGGATTTCAAAACCTGTTGGTGTGTTCCTTCTAGACCCTACATTAAGACTTAGGGGTAATAGTGCTGCTATAGCTACGTTAATGACTGTAGTGATTAGGTTAGGTTTAGGTATACCTACATTACCAGTAGTGAGTAAGGCTGATTTAATAAACGTTAAGAGTGTTATTTACTCACCAAGTTACCACGTTGAGGTAGAACGAATACTTAATGAGTTAGGAGTTGAGGAGGGGGTACTCACTGATATGTTGGTAGAGGTGTTGAACGTGGTTAAGAAGTACTTAAGACCTGAGAAGTTATTAGCTGTATCAGCACTTAATGGTTACGGTATTGAGGATCTGTATAAGGCTGTACATGAAATCTTCTGTACTTGTGGTGATTTAACGTAGTTGTAGTTGGAGATTATACCTTCTAAAACGAGATGTAGTGAGTATGTGGGTTAGTACTGTTAAGCTAACTATTAACAACCCAATTAAATCGTAGAGAGTACCAGGTACGTAGAGTATGATACCACCAACTATAAGTAATATACGTTCAAACAGCTTTAACCCCCTCCGTAAATACCCTGAAAACGCTATTGCGATAACGTAGGTAGCTAAGAAGGCTATTACCACATCATATACGACTGTAGTTAATGATGAACTACCATGTCCTAAAAGTATTGATGATCTGTAGATTATGAGAAATGGAACTATAAATGCTGAGAAACCTAACCTACATGCCCAAATAGCTACTTTAACTGGGTGGTCCTTAGCTAGTGTTGCTGCTGCATAAGCAGCTAGAGCTACTGGTGGTGTTATAGCTGATAGTACTGCATACCAGAAAGTAAACATATGTGCAGCTAATGCGTCTACACCCATAGATATCACAGCCGGTACAGATACTGAAGCTGCTAATACGTATGCAGCTGTTGTCGGCATACCCATACCTAACAGTATAGTTAGTAATGCTGTGTATAGTAGTGCTAGAGCTGTAATACCCATAGAAGCTACATTAACTAAGTATGAGAACTTAAGTGTTAAACCACTATAGGTTACAGAACCTGCAATCATACCGGCAACTGCAGCTATAACTATAATTGATACAACCTCATCAATACCGTTAACTAATGCCTTAAATATCTTCTTAGGAGTCATCCAAGTACTCCTCCTAAAGTAACTTATAACTAAGGCTATGAATAAGGTGATGAGTGCTGATGTTACTGGAGACCACATCAACACAGCGATCATGTAGATCAGAGCTGCTAACGGGATTATGTAGTAACCCCTCCTCATCAATACGTCTTTAACCTTAGGTGTTTCAGTACTTGGTAAACCCCTTAAACCCGATTTCACAGCGTAGTAATGTACTTGGACATAAACTCCTAAGTAGTAGATAAGTGCTGGAGTTATTGCTGTGATCATGACCTTAACGTAGGGGACACCTAAGAGTTCAGCCATTATGAAAGCTCCAGCACCCATTATAGGAGGCATTATCTGACCTCCAGTAGATGCTACAGCCTCAACAGCACCTGCTACTGCTGGATTAAACCCTACACCCTTCATAGAAGGTATTGTAAAGACACCTGTAGCGTAGACGTTAGCTACAGCACTACCACTTACAGTACCGAAGAATGATGAAGCTATTACTGAGACTTTAGCAGGACCTCCAACACTCCTACCGACTAAAGCCTTAGCTATGTTTATGAAGAAATCACTAACACCACTTAACGAGAATACAGCCCCTAAGAGTGTGAAGGCTATAACGTAAGTTGATATGACTTCTAAAGGTGTTGAGAATATACCCCAAGGTGTTAAACATAAGAACTCAACAACCCTCTGCGGAGTTGTTCTAAAACCTACGACTGGTATGTAGGGAGCTAGTAGTAGGAATACTAGGAATACTGAAGCTACAGCAGTTATGAATATACCTCCAACCCTCCTAACAGCCTCTAACAACAACACTATGAGGAACATACCAACTATGAACTGCTCTGTAGTTACTGGAGTAACTAACCATAACCTCCCCCAAAACCAAGACCTAAAATTCATTAGTAATACTGTCACAACTACTAATGACGTTATAGCTAGTACGTAGTCATACCAAGGAATCTTACTAACAGATCTTTTACTACCTGAGTACATTATGTATGTTAGAGGTAATGCGTAGAGTAGGTTGATCATCATATGTTGGTAAACATCGTAGACTGCGAATGCAAGGATGTAGATGTTGTATATAGCTGCTAAAAAGAGAATTATTTTAACTACAGCTGATACCCTACTTCCTAACTCTCTCTTAGCCATCTATATATCACTTTCCTTAACTACAGACTTACTTCATATAACCCATTTCCTTATAGTACTTAGCAGCACCTGAGTGAAGTTCTACACCACCTAAAGTCTTCCAAACCTCATTAGGATTGAATTCAAATGCTGCAATACTACCCTTAATATAGTCTTTATTCTTATCTATAGCCTTCACCATGTAGTATACTAGGTCTTCAGGTAGGTCTGCACTAACTATTATTATAGTTGCTGTACATACTGTCGGGTACTCAGTAGTTATGAATTTGAATAACCCTATAGGTAGTGAGCATGTGTAGAGTCCACCACCTGTGAAGAAGTTTAACAGGTAATCACGTTCTTTACCGACTAACGGTAGTAACTTAACGTTAGGCATCCTAACCTCTAACTCCCTATATGCTGAAGCACCAGGCATAGTTGTTTCGAAGACTACATCTAACTTACCCTCAACAATCTTACTAACAACATCTGATTCTGATGATAATGTCAACATACCCTTAGCAATTAACTCCTCCAGGTTAAGACCATAAGCTCTAAGGACCATTCTAGCAATGATATCGTCTAAAGAGCCTGCAGCCCCACCAACACCAATCCTTAAAGTCTTACCCTCCTTAACAGCCTTAGCTACATCCTCAATACTGTTTATAGGTGAGTCAGGCCTAGTATAAATCATCTCAAAGTAGAATGGAAGTATAGCGTTTGCTAAGATCTTAATCCTGGAAGCGTTTACAACCTCACCAACAAGACTCTTAATCTTCTCAGGGTCTGTGAAGATAGGCATCCACNCAGTTTGAGATAATCCTAACTCAATATCACCTTTAGCTATAGCCATAGTATTAGCTAAACTACCACCAGGTTCTACACGTACTGTAATCCCTAACTCCTTCTCAATAACACTAGCTATAACTGAAGCTAGTACAAGCCATGCACTACCTACAGCACCACCACGGAAGACTAAACTCTTAGGCCAGTGAGGTAGTGGGAATGTAGGTGTTGGTGTCGGTGTAGGTGTTACTNTAACTGTTACCCTCTCAGTTACTTTAGTAGTTACTGTAGTTGTTATTGTTGTTGGAGTACCTACAGTAGTAGTTATAGTTACAGTCTTAGGTGGTGGTACTGCTGTAGTACCTGCGAAATAACCAACAACACCAGCAACAACAACAATCAAAACAACTAATACGGCTACTAAAATAGATGAAACCTTAAGCAGACACTAATCACGCCTTAATAACATCTACTTCTAAAATTTAAATCTTCATGATTAGTACTATTAGCTAATGTCTAAGGTTGCTGGGTTCTTAACAACTTCACCATTTCGGATCTTTACGTATTCTCCTTCAGAAACACTTACGGATCCGTTGACTATGACGTAATCTATACCTGCTGGGTAGTTATTAGGGTCTTCAAAAGTAGCTCTATCCTCAACATTCTTAATATCTAGTATTACTAAATCAGCTTTAAACCCAGGTGCTATTATACCTCTATCATTAAGTCTTAACTTCTGTGCAGGTATTGAAGACATCTTAGCTATAGCTTCCTCTAAACTTAATATCCCTAAGTCTTTAACATACCTCTTAATAACTCTAGGGAATGTACCGAAGAATCTTGGGTGTGGTTTACCTATACCGGGTGGGATGACTAGGGAGTCAGAACCTATGAGTGAGTATGGTTGTTTAAGCCCGTATATCAGGTCTTCCTCACTCATGAAGTGCATTACCATTAAAGTCCTACCCTGATCACTACATATTAAGTCGAAGATTATGTCGTATGGGTNCTTACCTAACTCCCTACTTAACTCTAATATATTCCTACCTTCACAAGACTTACAACTCCATGAGTAAGATATGACTATATCATCCCATCTAAGTATGCTGAGTAAGTTCTCCCAGTCAGAACTACTCTCTACTAACTTTATAACCTCCTCCCTAAACTCCTTATCACTTAACTTAGATATCAGTTTATCAAGTCCGTCCTTATATAGTGGTTGAGGGAGTAACGCTGTTAGAGATGTAGAACCAGCTGTGTATGGGTAGATATCGTAGTTGACTTCAACACCGTACTCTCTATACTTCTTTATTAAGTCAATAACTTCTCTAACCTTACCCCAGTTAGACCTACCAGCAGCTTTTAAATGACTAATCTCTACAGGTANCCTAGCATTTAAACCTACCTCTAACGCTTCTTTAACAGCATCTAGTAATTTATGAGATTCACTCCTGATATGTGTTGAGTATATACCCCCATAACTACTTACTATTTTAGCTAACTCTACCAACTCGTTAATTGATGCGTAAGAACTTGGTGGGTAGATAAGACCTGTAGATATACCGAAAGCTCCTGACTTCATAGCATCTACGGTTAACTCCTTCATAATTCCTAAAGCTTCACTACTTAAGTAGTCAGTAAATCCAGCGGCATTGATACGTAGTGTTCCGTGACCTACTAGAGGGACTATATTAACAGCTGGTTTAATCCTCTCTAAAGTCCTTAAGTACTCATCAAATGAATTCCAAGTAATATCTACTGATATACCTAGAGAGAGCTGACTCCAGAACCTCTTAACATCATTTAAAGACTTAGGTAGTACTGGAGCTGCTGAAAANCCACAATTACCTATAACTATAGTTGTGACCCCCTGCATCAGAGAGTTTAGAGCTTCGGGAAATGCTATGATTGATATGTCTGAATGATTATGCATATCTATAAATCCAGGAACTACGTACTTACCCTTAACATCTATAACCACATCACTACTTACATTCTTTAAATATCCGATACGGACTATACGTCCATCCCTTACAGCAATATCTGTTTCAAACCATGTTTGACTCACACCTGTAATGACCTTACCATTCCTTAAGATCAGGTCATAACTCGTTAAAACCACCGTTAATTAATTAACTGATCATTAATATAGTTACTTCCTTAACTCACCTATTAAGTGTTTAACCTCAGGTAGTATTAACTTCTTAAGTGCTAACTCTACTGCTTGAGGAGATCCTGGAGTTAAGAAAATCACTGAGTTATTAGATACACATGCGTAATTCCTCGTAAGTATTGCTGCTGAACCGAAGTGTAAGTAGGTTAAATACCTAAATAACTCACCATACCCTGGTAACATCCTACTACAGAACTTAACTACTGTATCAGCGGTAATATCCTTCTTACTAATACCTGTACCACCAGTTATTAATAACACATCACATAACATTAAACACTTCATAATCTCCTCAGACAGTACTTCACCATCATTCGGTACTACCTTACTAAGTATTAACTCATGTCCGGAGTTACTGATTAAGTCCTTAACAAGAGGACTTATATCATCATTTTTTAAACCCTTAAATACNGTATCACTAGTAACGATTAAGCAGAACTTAACCTTTACATCACTCCATAACTCCCTATGTTCTTCAACGGGCATTAGGAGAACCTGATCTAGATGATTTAAGGTATTCCTCAACAATATCATAACCGAATAACTGTTTAAACCTCTCCCTACCTTCTTTAGTCATCATTGATGGATTCCATGGTGGGTTAAATGTTATGTTAACCTTCACATCCTTCACCCCCTCCACACCCCTAACATAATTAATAACTTGCTGAACTACAAATACCGTTATAGGACATGCTGGAGTTGTTAGAGTCATATCTATATACACTACGTTACTCTCATCAACATCAACTCTATAGATCAGTCCTAAATCATAGATGTTTATAGGTATTTCAGGGTCGTATATAGTTTTAAGAACGTTTACTACACGACTAATTAACTCTTCCTTACTCATTAATCTAACCCCGAGTTAACTCTGTGAATTACCTAATTTAAGTTATAATTATTCTTAAGATACATCCTTCTTAGGATTATTAAGGGGGTTATTAAAGTAAGTTACCTGTAATAAGTGGTTAGGAATTCTAATAGTAATATTTATAAATTGCTAAGTATTCAATTGTGTAGGTTTTGAGGTGTATTGTAGTGTTAAGAGGTTTTCATGGGACAACAACTGTAGGTATAGTAGTAAATGATGGTGTAGTGTTAGCAGCTGATAAAAGAGCTAGTAGTGGGTTATACGTAGCTCATAAAGCTGTTAAGAAGATTATTAGGATGGATGATAGAGCTGCTCTTACGATAGCTGGGTTAGTAGCTGATGCTCAAACACTAGCTGACTTCTTAAGAATTGAAATCTTACGTCGTAAGGTGATGTACGGTTACACACCATCGTTGAGGTCTTTAGCATACCTACTATCGTTGATCCTTAACTCATCAAAGTATTACCCATATATAGTTCAGTTACTCTTAGGAGGTTATGATGANAGACCTAGACTATACGCTATAGAGTTATTCGGTGATGTTGTTGAGGAGGATTACGCAGCTACTGGTTCTGGATCACCTATAGCTATAGGTATCATAGAAAGTAATTATAGGAGGGATATGCCTATTGACGAAGCTTTAAACCTAGCAGTTAAGGCAGTATCAGCATCTATAGCGAGGGATGTCTTCACTGGTGAGGCTGTAGACACAGTCGTTATAACTAAAGATTCCTACAAAGAATATAACTTTAAAATCAGGTGATATTTAGCTACATGACGTCTGTAGATAAAGTTAGACAGTTAATAGTTTCTGAGATCTTAAGTCAGATACCTAAGGAAGCTCAGGTAACTAAGATAGAATTTGAAGGTCCTGAAATAGCTGTTTACGTGAGGAATGTTAACTTCGTAGTAGAGAAGGATGAGATAGTCAAGAATATAGCTAAGACTATTAGGAAGAGGATAGTAGTTAGAGTTGATGAGAGTAGTAGGAAGCCTGAGAAGGAAGTTATTAAATACCTACTAAATACTGTTGCTTCTGAAGCTAAGTTAACAGAAGATGATATAAGCTTTGATAGAGTGTTAGGTGAGGTAGTTATAACTACTCCAGAACCTAAGTACTTCTATATGAATAATAGGGTACTGTATAAGAAGATATTTATAGAGACTGGTTGGAGACCTAAGATAGTTAGGAAACCACCACTTAAATCAAGGATTCTAGACTCAGCACTGAAGTACTTAATTAGTGAGAGTGATGAGAGGTTAAAGATATTAAGAAGTATTGGTGAGAGGATACATAGGGATACGTTATTTAAGGATAGGTATGTTAGGGTAACAGCTTTAGGAGGTTTTATGGAGGTTGGTAGGTCAGCAATACTTGTTGAGACTTCTGAGAGTAAAGTGTTATTAGACTTTGGTTTCAACCCTAACGCACCTGACGCTACATCATCAATGCCTAGAATTGACGCTATAGGTATTAGCCCTGAAGAATTAGATGCTGTAGTAGTAACACACGCACATCTAGACCACTGTGGGTTAATACCCTTCCTGTTTAAGTATGGTTATGAGGGTCCTGTATATACTACAGAAGCTACTAGGGATTTAATGATCCTCCTCCAGTTAGACCTACTAGATATATCTAAACGTGAGGGTAAGCCACTACCATTCGATCTAAAACACGTACATAAGGCCTTACTACATACTATACCGTTAAAGTATAATGAAGTTACTGATATAGCTCCAGATATAAGGTTAACCCTATACGATGCTGGACACGTACTCGGTTCTGCTATAGCCCACCTACATATAGGTAACGGCCTACACAACATAGTATACACAAGTGATTTCAAGTATGGTAAGACTAGACTCTTAAATAGAGCTAATGATGTATTCCCAAGAGTTGATACTTTGATAATGGAGGCTACTTACGGAGGTGTTGAACAACCGTCTAGGGAGGAAGCTGAGGTGAAGTTCATAGAGATTGTTAAGAAGACTGTAGAACGTAAGGGTAAGGTCTTAATACCTACATTATCTGTTGGTAGGGCGCAGGAGGTTATGGTGATACTAGCTAATGCTATGGAGTCTGGACTCATACCTAAAGTCCCAGTATATATTGAGGGTATGATAAATGAGGTTACAGCAATACATACAGCATATCCGGAGCTACTATCTAAGGAGTTGAGAGAGAAGATATACTCAGGTTTAAACCCATTCACTTATGAGATGTTTAAGGTATTATATGATAGGAGTGCTAGGGAGGAGATCGTAGAATATAACGAACCATCAATAATTATGGCTACCTCAGGGATGTTAACAGGTGGTCCAGCTGTTGAGTACTTCAGACTTATGGCTTCAGATCCTAAAAACTCTATAGTATTCGTTAACTACCAGGTTGAGGGTACTTTAGGGAGGAAGGTGAGGGACGGTATTAAGGAGGTTCATATGGTGGTTGAGGATAAACTCCAGGTTATTAAGGTTAATATGGAGGTATACTCAATTGAGGGATTCTCAGGACATTCAGATCATAGGCAATTAATTAGGTATCTGAAGAATTTAATTTCCTCAGGTCTAAAGCCTAAGAGGTTGGTAGTAAATCATGGGGAACCAGAGAATATAAGGAAGTTTGTTAATGAGGTGATGAAGATAAGGAAGGAGATCTATGAAGATCTTGAAGTCTACGCACCTAAGGTTTTAGAGTCCTTAACGTTAGTTATATGATGTCCCTACCACCTCTCCACCCATGCCTACCGACTAGAGGTACGAAGATACAGGGGGTATCCTTCTCAATCTTAATATTGTTGTTTAAGTCTTTAGTAACTATTGTTAAGTACTGTATGTAGAGGTCACCTACCGGTATGACTAACCTACCACCAGGTTTTAACTGGTCTATTAATGGTTTAGGTATTTCCGGTGCAGCTGCTGTTACAATGATCCTATCATACGGTGCTTCAGCCTCATAACCTAAAGTACCATCACCATGTATTACAGTAACTCTACTTGAGTATCCAGCCTTCCTTAAATTCTCCCTAGCAAACTCTACTAACTCCTTAATTATTTCTATAGTGTATACATGACCTGAATCACCTACTATCTCAGCCAGTATAGCTGCTTGATACCCAGAACCAGTACCGACTTCAAGGACTTTATCACCTTCTCGAGGGTCTAACACCTCAGTCATTAAAGCTACCATATGTGGAGCACTGATTGTCTGCCCATAACCTATAGGTAGTGGGGTATCGACGTAAGCGTAATCTCTTAGGCTAGGTGGGATGAAGAGTTCTCTAGGGACTTTATACATAGCCTTAATAACCTTCTCAGACCTAAGTACACCAGCTCTAACAAGCTCGTTAATCAACTCCTCCTTAGTCCTCCGGTACTCTATACCTCAACAACCAATAGTAATGTCTACTAAAGACTATTAAATCTTAAATACTTTAGTATAGGTCTTCAATTAATGATGTTAACTATGGTTGGGGTAGGGGAGGACTTATCTACGTGTATCTCTTCAGAATTCCTAATAGTTAGTGGTCATAGGAATTTAAGAGCTACTCATAGGACAACCCTAGAATTCACTAAGGAGGACTACCTAACAGAACGTGGGGACTGTATAGTAGGTATCTCAGCTACTAAGGCATTGAAGGACTTCAACACATCATTTAAGGAATTAGTTAGGAGGTCTACGTCAGTAATCATAACTATGATATTAACTCCTAACGGTATCTACGATATTATAGTAGGTAGAGGTGATGAAAGACTAACTTACGAAGATGATATCAAGATAATAATTAGGAAGTCTGATTACGTCTGTAGAGCTACAGCTGCTGTGAGGTCTGATAAAGCTGCTGTAGATTTAAGACGTGATTTAATTAATTATTTAAGGTGTGAGGGTTCTAAAGCATTAGTTATTATGTTAGTACTAGATTTAAATTGCTTCTGGAGCTCTCCACTCCCCCCAAACTTCCCTTAAGACCTTACTCACATCACCTAATGTTGCTTTACTACGTATTGCCTCTAGTATGTATGGGAATATATTAACTTCAGAATTCTCAGCAGCTCTCATAACGTCGTCTAAAGCCCTCATAACCTTAACGTTATCCCTCTCACTCTTAAACTTACTTAATCTATCGATAACCCTCTTCCTAACTTCAGGATCTACTCTAAGTATCTTAACCTTAGGTACTCCTGGCTCTACTAATACGTTAACACCTATTATAGGTATCTCACCCTTCTCAACCTTAACTTGATACTCATACGCTGCCCTAGCTATCTCCCTCTGAGGATATCCTAACTCTATAGCTCTTAACATACCACCCATCCTATCAATTTCATCAATTATCTTCCAAGCCCTCCCCTCAATCTCATCAGTTAACCATTCAATATAGTAGGAACCACCTAACGGGTCTATAGTATCTACAACCCCGGACTCGTAAAGTATTACTTGTTGAACCCTTATAGATAGTTTAACAGCTTCCTCACTAGGTAGTGAGAGTGCTTCATCGTATGAATTAACATGTAGTGATTGAGTACCTCCTAACACTGCTGCTAACGCCTGTATAGTGGTTCTAATGATGTTTACCTCAGGCTGCTGAGCTGTTAGGGTAACACCTGCTGTCTGAGTATGGAATCTCAACATCATAGATCTAGGGTCTTTAGCACCGAATCTCTCCTTCATAATCTCAGCCCACATCCTCCTAGCAGCTCTGAACTTAGCTACTTGCTCGAATAGGTTAGTCCTTGCTGAGAAGAAGAATGAGAGTCTAGGTGCGAAGGAATCTACAGGTATCTTACCCCTCTCTAAAACCCACTTAACATACTCTATAGCATCAGCTAATGTGAACGCTACCTCCATAGCTGGTGTTGCCCCAGCCTCCTCAAAGTGGTAACCGCTAATACTTATTGAATTCCATCTAGGCATTTCCTTAGCACAGAATATTATAGCATCTGTTGAGTACCTCATAGACTGTTCTGGAGGGTATATATAGTTCTTCCTAGCTATATACTCCTTAAGTATGTCGTTCTGTATAGTACCGTCGAGGACAGCTCTAGAGATACCTCTAGACTCAGCAACTAGTACATACATAGAGAGGACTTCAATAGCTGTAGCGTTTATAGTCATAGACGTTGAGATCTTATCCATAGGTATATCCTTAAACACTATATCCATCTCAACAACAGTTGGCATTGAAACCCCCACCTTCCCAACCTCATACCAAGCCCTCCTATCATCAGGGTCTAGACCTAACTGTGTTGGTAGGTCGAAAGCCATACTGAGGCCTGTCTGACCAACACTTAATAAATACTTAAACCTCTGGTTAGTATCCTCAGCACTCCCGTAACCAGCATACTGTCTTATAGTCCATGGACGGCCTCTATACATTGTTGGGTAGATACCGCGTGTGAATGGATACGTACCAGGAAACCCTAACTTATCTATGTAGTCCCACTTCTCTAAATCTAATGGTGTGTAGAGCCTCTTAACAGGGATACCCTCCTCAGTTAAGAACTCCTTCTTCCTTTCAGGGAACTTCTTTAAAAAAGGTTCTAAGAATTCCTTCTCCCACTCAATCATTCTCTGAAGTACTTTCTCGCTCAGGGGTCCTCACCTCAGTTAACACCTCAATCAATACACCACCAGTTGATTTAGGATTTATGAAGTTTATCTTCCTAGAACCTCCAGCAACTAACTTAGGTTGAGGGTATGTTAGCTGTAGACCTGCTCTAACTAACTCATCACAAACTCTATCAACATCATCTACTTGGAAAGCTATGTGGTGTATACCCTCACCCCTCCTCTCTATAAACTTAGATATAGTTGAGTCAGGTTTAGTCCCCATAAGTAACTCGATCTTAACACCTCCAGCATCAAACATAGCTATCTTAACACCCTCCTCTACAACCTCCTCAACACCTAGTAACTTCAGCTTAAGTACATCCTTATACAACTTCATAGTAGTGTCTAAATCCTTAACAGCTATTCCAATATGATGGAGTCTCATATTTAACCCCCTAAGTAGTCTTCCTAGATAGGTTAATAGCCTTATTAAATAAGTCGATAATGTCTCTCAATAGAGTACCTGGACCGCATACAGCGTATACCCCTAACTTCTTTAACTCATCAACATCTTCTGGCGGTATAATACCTCCAACGATTACAGGTATGTTAAGTCCTTTCTCCTTCATAAGCTTGATAACATCCTGAACTAACTCTAGATGTGACCCTGACAGTATGCTTAACCCAATAACACTTACGTCCTCTTCAATAGCTGCCTTCACAATATCCTCAGGTGTTTGATGAACACCTAAGTACACGACCTCAAACCCTGCATCCCTTAAAGCTCTTGCAACCACTTTAGCCCCTCTATCATGACCATCTAAACCTAACTTAGCTACTAAGACCTTAGCTTTCTTAGGACTTTGTTGATGTACTTCAAAAACTTGAACACTCATAGATTACCCAAGATACATATCAACACGAGATTTAAAATAGTTTAGCAGTTCTAGAAGTAGTTATCTAGTTAGAGTAGCTATGAAGAACCCCTCACACTCATGTATATGAGGCATTAACCTCATTAAACTCTCGTAGAAATTAACTACTGGGTATCCCTTACCAACCCAAGTAATAGCTCTAAACAGCTTAACATCACTTAAATCTAACTTAGAGATTATGAACTCCCCCTCCTCAGGTAGTATAGAACATGTTGAGAATGTTACGTAATCAGCTAGTCTCAACGCATTACTTAATAACTTACTCTGAATAATACTGTTATGTAAGACCTTACCCTTAGTTAATGATAGCTTAATTCCAGGGTCCTTATGTACAGCACCTGAGTTACTACATGGTGCATCAACTAATGCTTTATCAAAACGTCTAAGACTAATAGTTGTAGAGTCAGAATGTATTAAGGAGACTTTACTTAAATCAACTCCTAACTTCTTAAGTAGATTCCTCATAATGTTTAACCTCTTTAAACTCTTATCACAAGCTACCACCTTAGCTCTATTCTCAGACAACATCATGATTAATGAGGTCTTTAAACCAGGTGCTGCTGTTAAGTCTATGATACTCTCATTAAATCCTGGTTTAAGTGCTTCAACAACTACAGCACTTGCTAGGTCTTGAGGAACTACCTTAAACTCCTTAACAGGTTTTAACATCCTAATAGGTCTCTTAGAATTCAATACCTTAACCATGTATGGGACTTCCTTAGAAACTATAAACTCAACACCTTCTAACTCAAGCTCTCTTAAAACACTCTCCTCAGAAGTCCTTAAAGTATTTACCCTTAACCACCAGACCCTACTATTCATAGCGTTAAGAACATTACTAACCTCATCCACACCGAGTATGTTAACTAACTCATCTACAAACCATTTAGGGTAAGAGTAAATACAGTATAACTCATTAACTACTACGTACTTCTTATCCAGCCATAGTCTAGCAAGCTCTCTATAACTTACTTCTTCATCCCCGACATAACATTTAAGTTTGAAGTAATCTGAGATGAAGTTCTTAACTAAGTTGTAGAGTTCCTCACGTTCTTCTAACCCCTTAACACACCTACCCCTACATACTCTCTTAAACGCTACATCAACAGATACGTGATGTTCCTTAACCTCGTAGAGAATCTTAGCAAGTATATCAACTACTCTCCTACTACCTCTAATCATATGCTAGTTAACAACTCCGTATTAGTCAGTGAGGGTCCCATAAATCATCACTTCATTCACTGACGGTTACATCATCTAATAAGTAGAGGATTTAAAGGATTAATAAAGATTTATTAACTTAGACTCCAGTCTTGAGTAGATGATGAAGCCGCTCCAAAATGATTAAATGAATAACCCACGACGATCTGAGTATAATGTAATGAACTACTCAATAACTTCTGCAGCACTACCTGTGTGTGCGACCTTAACTAAAGCGTCTATACCACACCTACTATAGGATTCCTTAATAGATTTAGATACTTTCTTAGCTACTTCCTCATCTTCACATAGAGCTAGTAGTGAAGGACCTGCACCACTTATCGCTACACCGTAAGCACCGCTTGCTAATGCCTCCCTCTTAACGACCTCATAACATGGTATGTGTGGAGCTCTAGCAGGTTCTACTATATAGTCCTCCATACCGTACCCAGCCAACCTGTAATTACCCGTTAAGAAACCAGCTACTAAAGCTGCTAACTTAGCAGAATTCTTAACAACATCTCTTAACTCTACATACCTTGGTAAGACACTCCTCATAATAGCTGTTTTATTAGGTGGCATTGTAATTAATGGAGTTGCTACGACGAAGCATGAGTATATGTTAAACCTCGCTGTCTTAATAGGTTTTAAAGAGAGTAGTAGGACTAAACCACCTAGTAAGCTAGCAGATACGTTATCGTAATGTGCTTCACCAGCAACTACAGCTTCAGCCTTCCCCCCAATCTCTATAACCTCCTCATTACTTAACTCTATATCTAATGCTGAAGTTAGAGCTTTAAGAGTAGCTATTGCTGAAGCTCCACTACCCCCTAAACCAGCTGATGGTGGTATCCCCTTCCAAAGCCTTATGTGGACATCAACATCTCTCCTCCCTACATAATTTAGTAACTCCTTAGCAGCAGCAACACATGTATTTAAACTCCTATCAACTAATTCTGCGAATACTCCTTCAACCCTCTCTAACACTACAGAACCACTACCGTTCCTAACTAAACTAACCTCTACCTCATCATAATAAGCATCAAGTGCTACTGCAACTATGTCGAAGCCTGAACCTAGATTAGCTGAACTACAGTAAGCTCTAGCTCTTACAGTACTCACTCAACCCACCTTAAGTACTTAATCACTACCTCAGAATTAAAATATTCATAGTTCTTATCAGTATATGATGTAGGATTTATATAATCTATGACATCATTACCTACAATCCCTACAGAGTTATAACTCCTACTACTACTCACATCACTACACCCCCTCTAATCGGTTTTCATAGCTTAATATGTTTTGTAATACACTCGCTACATAAATTATTACTATAGGTAATACCTCAAGAATAATTACTTAAGCTAAAGATAACACTTAATTACTAACTATGTTAAATACTATTCAACTACCTAACATTAGTACTATGGTTAACGTTTTATGAACTGCTCCTTATCTTTAATGTATTTGAGGGCCTTCCTTAAAGAACCTGTAATTCTTAAGGGTATTATAAGTACTTTAGTATCCCTAACACTCTTAACAACTCCTAATGATGCTAAGACCTTATACTTGTATATATGTGTGAACTTTATCACCCCTATATTTAAGTTTTCGTCGTAGTAGGATAACGATATAGACGCTCTTGCTAGATGTATATCCCCGAAGATCTTCTTGAAGGTATTCCTTACCTCTTGTTCTAACTCCCCCTTACCTACACTCTTACTACTTAAGACTTCAAAGACTATATACCTCTTCCTAAGCTTCCTCTTACTCTTTAACGTGTTTAATACCTTAATAATTAACTTACTACTAACAGCATTAGTTAACATCTTAAGCTTTCTATCAACTCTATACATATATATCGCTAACGTTAACACTACTACTAACGATATTAACGATATCACTAATTCAAACTCCACTTCCTACCATCCTTAAGATCTTCATAGGTACTCCTGTTAAAGCTTTAATAGCTACTAACTCACTCAATCCTAACTCCTTAAGTAGTGCTATTAGTTGTATAGGGTGGATTAACTCGTACTCATCCCCAGCATAACTACTAACTACTAACTCAATATCACCTCTCTCAACATACGGTAGGAGTTTAAGGAAGTTCTTTAAGTACGTATAGTTGATTGAGTTATTACTTATGAGTTCCTTAACTGAGAGTTCTATAGGTATTCTACAACTTCTTAAGGCGTTTATATGTTTCTTCCTAATCCCGGTTAAAGCGTCCTTAGCTATACGTATTAAATGACATCTACCTCTTAAACTCGTTAAAGCTTTAATCATTGTTGGTTGGTCGATTTCATAAACTATTAAATGACTTCTTAACCCTTCGTAAGTAGTGATCGGCTTCCCCATATACTTATAAGTAACTCTGGGTAGGACCTTCAACCTGTTAAACTCATTACTAACTACATCTACACCCTCTATAGCTACTGCTACATACCCTAACTTAGAAGCTATTCTCAGTAAGTTACTTAAGTCTACATTCTTGTAAGGCTTTATGTTTAAATCTACATAAGTATTCAGCAAGTCTTAATCAACTCTGTTAGAAACTTCTTAAGGTCTTCAACAGTTCTACACCCCTCTACAGTTACTAATATCTTGATAACGTCATTACCGTCACGGATAGTTATCCTCCCCATATACGCTTCCTGCTTCCCTAACCTTATATGGAGGTGTGAACTAGTATCTCCAACCCTACTATCTAATGATATTAGTAATATGTTTTTATCACTCTCACTTAAGGAGCATATGAGGTACTTTAATGTTTCGTAGGCTAAGTCACTATGTAATTCAACCCCATAAATCCTTATCTCATTACCGTGGTGACCCATCACTACCTCCTCACCAATACTTAATGATTTCCTCATACTTAGGGGGAGTATGTTAAGTAATGATGACTTAACCCTACTCTGGTCTTCAGTAGCGTGTGCAAAGACACTAGCTTTAAAATGTCTGACTCTGAAGGTCTTATCCATAAAATTACACTTACTTCTCAATACCTAGGTCTTCATATACTTTCTTAGGGGCTATTAACCTAGCCCCTCTTGAGGCTTCATGTCTTTTCTTAAGCATCCTCTCCTTCTGCTTCTTCCTCCACTTCCACTTATGAGTACCTCTTAAACCTCTATTACCTAGTAAACCACGCATCTTCCTACCAGCAGCTGTCTTACCCCTATATACCCTACCCCTATGTTGAGGTTCTACTATCCATGATATATCCTTATCTGCTTTTATTGCTGGGTGGTGAGGGTCTACTAATATAACCTCAAAATACTTGTATATCCCGTCCTCACCTACGTAGTAACTACCTAAGACTTCTAAATTAGGGTACTTATCATTAGCTCTCTCCTCAGCTATTAACTTATCAGGTTTTGCTGGGGCGTACCCGTAAACACCCATCCTCTTAGGCCTACGACCGCTATCAGGTCTAGGTCTGTTTAAACCTCCCTTCCTAACTTTAACCCTAACAACTACGAAACCTTGCTTAGCTTCATAACCTATAGCTCTCGCCCTATCAAGTCTAGTTGGTTTATCAATCCTAACTACTGTCGGTTCCCTACGCCATTCAATTAACCTAGCTCTAATTACATCATCTAGAACTTCCTCTCTATTCTTCCAGGTCTCAGCGATGTAGTGGTACATTGATTTAGCCATATACTACACCGTATATACAGCATTCTATTTAGTCTACTAAATTAAAAACTTAACTAAGTTAAATACTTTAGATTAACTAGTTTGATTATTTATTTACGACTTAAGCGTATCAGTATTAGGTGGGTGTGATACCTCCGAAAACACCTTTAGTAGGTGTTATAGGGAAGACTAATGTAGGGAAGTCAACGTTTTTCTCGGCAGTTACTTTAATTCAGGTTAAGATAGAGAATAGACCGTTCGTAACTATAGAACCTAATATAGGTGTAGGTTATGTAAGGACTTTATGTGTTCACTCAATACTTAAGCTGAGTAGGTGTGATCCTCAGAACTCTATATGTTTAAGAGGTTATAGGTTCATACCTGTAAAGTTAATAGATGTTGCAGGTCTTATCGAGGGATGCTCATAAGGGTAGGGGTTTAGGTAATAAGTTCTTAGATGATTTAAGACAGGCAGACGTACTACTACATATAGTTGATGTTTCAGGTAGTACTGATGAGGAGGGTAATTACGTCGGTGTAGGGAGGCATGACCCGTTAGTAGATATAGAGGCTATAGAGTTTGAAATTGATGAGTGGTTCTACAGTGTGATATCTAGGGATTGGGTAAGGTTGAGTAGGACTTTAGATACACTCTCATACGATAAAGCTATAGAATACCTTACTCAGAAGCTTTCTGGGATATCTATAAGGAAGGAACATGTAGTAAGAGCTATTAAGGATGTAAGACTTGATAACACTAAATTCACTTCATGGCGTGAGGAGGAGTTAAGGATGTTTGCTAAGTCTTTAAGGAGTATCTCAAAACCTATAGTTATAGTTGCTAATAAGATGGACTTACCTGGGGCAGAGGATAATTTAGTACGTATTAGGAGGGAACTACCTGATAGGATCGTAATCCCAACTAGTGCTGAGTATGAGTTAGCTTTAAGGAGGGCTAGTAAGTCAGGACTTATAGATTACTTACCAGGTGATAGTAGGTTTACTGTAGTTAGAGGTGATGTGTTAACACCTAAGCAGAAGGAGGTGCTTCAAAGGATTGAAGACTTCATGAGGAGGTATGGAGGTACTGGTGTTCAGGAAGTATTAAACACAGCTATATTTAATGCCCTCAACATGATTACTGTATACCCTGTCGAAGACGCTAGTAAATTAACTGATAGTAGGGGGAATATCCTACCTGATGCTTACTTAGTCCCTAGAGGTACTACTGCCTTAGAACTAGCGTATATGGTACATACAGACTTAGGTAAGGGGTTCCTCTACGCTGTATTAGCTAAGGATAAGAAGAGGGTTGGGAGTGATTACGTACTCAATGACGGTGATATAGTTAAGATAGTATCTGCTTTAGCCCACGGGTAACTCAACACATACTAACTAAAACACCGTTATACTTAAGTATGCTTCTTGGGGGGACATCATCAGTAACTACAACACCTGGGTAAATCCATGAGTAAGCACCGATCTTAACTCCTGGGAATACCGATACGTTAACTCCAGTCCTTACATACCCACCTATGAATGCACCTAACTTCCTCCTACCACTATCTTCTAAAACCCCCTTAACTCTCACTTTAACGGTCTTCTCATCAAATCTTAGATTTGCTAGTATTGTCCCAGCACCTAAGTTACTACCTTCACAAACTACTGAGTCCCCTACATATGATTGATGTGAGATGTGTACGTCCTCCATAACGATACTTTCCTTAACCTCAACGTTAAAACCTATCTTAGAGTTATCTAAGACTACAGTATAGGGTCTTATATATGCGTTAGGGCCTACAGTAACTCCACGACCTATGTATGCAGGGCCTACTATATAACTACCTGAGAGTACCTCAGCTCCTTCCTCAATAATTACAGGTCCTTTAATAGTTACACCACTCTCTACAAAACCTTTAATTACTTGAGTATTAACATCTTCTAACTCTAGCTTATTAACTTCTATTAGAGACCAAGGCCTCCCAACATCTAACCANTCATTAACTACTAAATACTTAAACTCTATACCGTTATCTATCATTAACTGAATAGTAGATGTTAATTCGTACTCACCTCTTACTGAAACTTCAGTCTTCTCTAAGAACTTCATCACGTCTTTAGTGAATCTGTAAATACCTGCGTTAACGTAATTGCTTAAGTACTCCTTAGGTTTTTCAACAACCTTAACAACCTTACCCCCACTAACGACTACGACACCATACTTACTAGGGTCTTTAACTTCTGAAACACTTACTACGTTACCTCTATAACTTATTAAGTCTTTTAAAACCTTAGATGATTTAAAGTATATATCCCCGTATACGGTGATGAAGTCCTCACTCTTAACGTATGGAACAGCATTTAACAGTGCATGTGCTGTACCTAGTGGGGGGTCTTGATTTACGAAGACGTACTCTATACCTAAGCTACTACATAATCTCTCAACAGAGGATCTGACTTTATCACCCATATAACCAACTACTACTACGATCCTACGTACCCCGACATCATATAACTTCATTATATGGTCTTCAATTAATTTCCTGTTGAGTATAGGGATTAATGTCTTAGGCCTCGTATTAGTTATTGGTTCTAGACCTAGACCCTTACCACCGGCTAGTATTACTGCATCCGTAAAACACACCTGATTAGGATTTAACGTATAAGTTAATTAACTTTAAACATTATTTAACGTTTACGACTCCGGTTTCTGAGGTACTATCACTGCCTTCTTAACTCCTTCAGGGGTCTGAATAGTGAGTAATTTAGACTTGTATATCTCGACTTTACGGAGTGGGTATATCTTCTTAGCTCTCTGGAATACTTCATTAGCTAGATTACCGAATACCATAGCCTGGACTAACTCATCTAATGTCTTATTACTAGCTTCATTAAAGATGACCTCACTTATTATCTTCCTAATAGCTCTCCTCTGAGACGACTTACACCTAAATGCTGTTAAAACTACCCCAGTAATCCTTAAACCGTACCCATCCTTAGTAGTTACGTTAACTATAGCTGCTACCTTACTACTCTTCCTCCTAATTATACTCTTCATGTAATCCCTAGCTAGTTCATGACCCTTAAACCTAGTGTAGACTATATCATCTTTTACCTCATAAGCTTGAAACTTCAGATGTATATGTACTTGTGAGAAATCCCCTGTTAAATCAAATAAAGTTACCTCGAATGTCCTACCGAGTAACTTCCACGGCTTATCAGCTGGTGTAGTAGCTATCACTACATTCCCGAATACTGACGGTGCTAGTACAGTATACCACTGCTTCATCCTCCACTTATCCTTAACTACAGCTCTTGAAGACACTTACTTAGACACCTTCAATAACATAGGAGTAGGAGTTTATAAGAGTTGTTAATGTGGATTGAAGTACAGGATTGTTTTAACTGAGGAGTGGTAGGTCCTTCACGTACTAAGTGTTTAGGACTTTATGAATCACCATCACTTACGGTTGGATTAGAACATATATGTTCCTGTTTGAAATATTATCGTGACGATGTACTCTTGACGTCAGTAAACGTGTTTAAGAGTGTGGGGGACTTAATAATTAAGTTAGTTAGTGAGGGGAAGAAGGGTGGTAAGGTAAGGGTAGTGACTTCATATGATATAGACTCTGTAGTAGCTGCAGGTATTATTCTAAAGTACTTACAACAGAATGATATTAGATTCGAGTACTTAACAGTACTTGATGTAGAGAGTACTTCAGTCTTAGATGACGTACCTACGATAGCTATAGATGTAGGTGTGAAGGATTTGAAGAGGTCTTTAAGTCTTATTAGGAGTGAACGTATGGATTTACGTAAGTTAGGGACTATTTATGAGGTGTTAACACCATACTACTCCTACACTATCTTTAAAGCTCTTGAGGATTTTATGATCGTGACAAATGACGTTAGGTATTACGTCCTTGCATCAATGTTAAGTAGGTTTACACCGAGGGTAAGATATCAACAAGTAGATGAGTTACTTAAGAATTACTTAAGAGAGTTAAGTGATTTAAACATTATTAAAGTTGTTAGAGGGCCTAAACTCTTTAATTACTCTGTATATGATTTAAACGTAGTCTTAAGTAGGAGTTTGGATTTATTCGTACCGAGGTATTCAGGTGTTAAAGATCTTAAAGGTTTAAGTGAAGAAGACTTAATCAAGTATGTGATGGATTGTATATCAGTCTTTACTCAGATGAAGTTCTCATCTAATGACTTAATAGGTGATAACTACATAATTACTCAGGAGTGGGTGTTTAAGGACGTATATGAGTTACTGTATGCGTTAGTATCTATATCAGATGTATATGGTGTTGAGTATGTGGTTACGTCAGTACTCATCACAAACTATATACCTTTGATAAGGTTTAACTATGAGGAGTTACTTAAGGATTTAATTAGTAGGGTATATTCTGTGAGGGATGGAGGGTTAGTTCAAGTTAGGAAGAACGTGTATAAGGCTAGACTAGATAGTCTAGTACCCCTAACACCTATTTCAAAGATACTTAAGTCTTACGTCACACCTCTAAACTCTATCATAGTGTATGAGGTTGGTAATGAGAATTACCTACCATTATCTGAAGTATCTTTAGAAACTATAGATACTGTAGTTAAGAAACCTTTTGAGAGGGTTGGTGCTCTACTAAAGTTTAAGGAGTTTAAGTAGTTATCTTAGGGGTCTGGATGAGGTTTTCAGTAATTATTAATTTAGGTTTAGATGATGTTGATACTGCTAAAGCAGTTTCTAACGCGTTAAGACCTGATGATAATGATGTACCTGAAGGTTTCTCGTTGAGGAACTACGTAATTAACAACTCATTAATTTACGTAGTAGATGCTGTTATAGATAATTCTAAGAAAATATTAACATTAAATAACGTCGTAGATGATATATTAAGACATATCATACTAGCGTTATCATCAATTAAAGCCTCGAGGTAGTTAATCCTAATTAATGAAACTCCATACTTGAGGAATATTTAGTAATGTACATCACATCACTTAAGCTTAAAAACGTTAATGGGTATATCAAGAGGGTGTAGCATGCCGTTAAGTAAGAATGATATGGTTTTAGTAGACTATGTTGTGAGAGTGAAGGAAAGTGGTGAAGTTATTGAGACTACCTCAGCTGAGAAGGCTAAGGAGTATAAGGTGTATGACCCTAATAAGACTTACGAACCGTTATTAGTGATTATTGGTGAGGGTAGGGTTATTAAGGGGTTTGAGGAGGCTTTAGAGAATGCTGATGTAGGTGTTGATGTTGAGGTTGAGATACCGCCTGAGAAAGCTTATGGGGTTAGAGACCCTGATAAGGTTAAGACTGTTCCTTTAAGGGATTTCTTAAGGTCTGGTGTTAGACCTGAGGTAGGTAAGGTTGTCGAGATTAACAGGCAGTTAGGGGTTATAAGGAGTGTTAGTGGTGGTAGAGTTGTAGTGGATTTTAACCACCCACTAGCTGGTAAGACTCTAATATACTCGTTCAGGATAATTAAGAAGTTAGAGAGTGTTGATGAGAGGGTTAGGTATTTAATTGCTAGGCATATTAAGGGGGTTGATGTGAAGGAGGTTAAGTTAAGTATTGATGATTCTTCTAAGAGTTTAACTGTGGAATTACCTAGGGATACGTACTTAAGCGAGAATATTCAAATAGCTAAGAAGTTAATATCAGATGATATATTCAAGTACTTAGGTTTTAATGAAGTAGTCTTTATTGAGAGGTTTGTTAAAGGAGGGTAGTAGGTGGGTAATACCAGTATTAAGCAACCTGAACTTAATATAGGTGTTGTTGGTCACGTAGATCATGGTAAGACTACCTTAACTCAAGCATTAACTGGTGTTTGGACTGCTAAGCATTCGGAGGAACTTAAGAGGGCTATGACTATAAAGTTAGGGTATGCTATAGGGAACTTATACGTATGTCCGCAGCTACCGGAACCTGATAGGTATTTAACAGAACCCCTACATGACGACTGCGTTCTTAGGAGGAGGATATCATATGTGGATGCTCCAGGTCATGAGGTGTTGATGGCTACTATGTTAGCTGGTGCTTCCTTAATGGATGGGGCGTTACTAGTTGTAGCTGCTAACGAGCCATGCCCACAACCTCAGACTAGAGAACATTTCGCTGCTTTAGGTATTATAGGCGTTAAGAATGTAGTTGTTGTTCAGAATAAAGTTGATGTTGTTAGTAGGGAGAAGGCTTTAGATAATTACAGACAGATTAAGGGGTTCTTAAGAGGTACTTGGGCTGAGTCAGCTCCTGTAATACCTGTGAGTGCTTTGAATAAAGTTAATATTGATGCTTTACTCATGGCTATAGATAGGTATATCCCGGTACCTGAGCGTGACCTTACATCACCTCCTCTAATGTTTATAGCTAGGTCCTTCGAAGTTAATAGACCTGGTACACCACCTGAGGAGTTAGTCGGTGGTGTTGTAGGTGGTTCACTTATTAGAGGTGTGTTAAGAGTTGGTGATGAGGTTGAGATAAAGCCTGGGGTTAGGGTTGAGAAGGGGGGTAAGGTATATTATGAGGGGTTAACATCTAAGGTCGTCAGTATTAAGTTTGGTGAGGATGAGTTTGATGAGGCTAGACCTGGTGGTTTAGTAGCTATAGGTACCGAGTTAGACCCCTCCCTAACTAAAGCTGATAAGTTAGTAGGTAATGTGTTAGGTAAGGCTGGTACATTACCAGACCCTGTAACTGAGGTACGTATAGAGTATAACCTCCTTGAGAGGGTGTTAGGGACTAAAGAACTTGTTAAGGTTGAGAAGTTAAGACCTAANGAGGTGATAATGGTGACAGTCGGTACTGCAGTAACTCTAGCAGATATTACTAAACTATCTCAAGATTTTATGGAGGTTAGATGTAGGAGGCCTATAGTGGTTTGGGATGATATGAGGGTTGCTATTAGTAGGCAAGTACTGGGTAGGTGGAGGTTAGTTGGTTGGGGGTTTATCAAGGTTTAGATAGTGGTTTAAGGAAGTGTAAGGTCTTACTAGATAGTAGTGTGTTACTTCAGGTATATGATGGTGTAGACGTAATTAGTTTAATTAATGATGAGTTAGGTAATTGTGAGTACTACGTCTTAGACTGTATACTTACTGAGTTATCAGGTATTGCTGGTAGGAGTTACGGTTTTAGAGGACGTGCTGCTACCCTAGCATTAGAATACATACGTAGGTATAATGTAGGGGTTATCAGTATTTCAAGCCATCCTAAGTGTTCAGGGGATGAATCAATAATTAATTTCTTCATATCTCGTGAGGACTTAAGGAAGGAATTCATAGTTGCTACTAATGATGATGNACTTAAGAAGGAGTTACTGAGGTTAGGTATTAAGGTAGTTACTTGGTGGGCTAGTAAGTTTAAGTATGTGTTATTATATCCTTAACAGTCTTAAAACACTACCCTGAGTTTGATAGTGATGCCCTTAATTATAAAATATTAAAGATTTAATTAAGGTATTAATATGTATTTAGAGTTAGGCTTATAGTGTGGTGGTTAGGGGATGTTTAGATTGTGTAGGATAAGGGATGTAGTTAGAATCCCTCCAGATAGGTTTGGAGAACCTTTAGAGATGGTGGCGAGGGATGAGTTGAGGAGGAGGTATGAGGAGAGAGTTGATTCTGTATTAGGTTTAGTGATAGCTATCTTAGACGTTAATGTGAATCCTGAAGGGGTTATACTACAAGGTGATGGTGCTACATACCATGACGTCATAGCTGATGTACTGACTTACTACCCTATACTTAATGAGGTTACTTTAGGTGAGGTAGTAGATGTTAAGAAGACTGGTATGTTCGTTAATATAGGGCCTATAGATGCGTTCGTCCATATCTCACAAGTTCTTGATGATAAGGTAGTCTATGATGAGTTACAGGATTTACTAGTTGGTGAGGAGACTAAGAAGGTCTTTAGGAGGGGTGATGTAGTCCGTGGTAGGGTGGTGAGTGTTAGTATTAACACACCGACATCGATTAAGGTTGCTATGACTTTAAGACAGCCTTATCTAGGTAAGGTTGAGGGTTGGTAAGGTGTCTTCTGAGAGGGTTAGGAAGCCTTTAAAAGCATGTACTAAGTGTAAACTCTTAGTACATCATGAAGTTGATAAGTGTCCTAACTGTGGTTCAGATACGTTCACTGATGAGTGGAGTGGTGTTGCGATAATAGTAGATCCTGAGAAGTCTGAAGTAGCTAAGATGTTAGGTATTTCAAAACCTGGTAGGTATGCTATACGTATTAAATAGTTTTAAACTTAGTTAGTCATAATATTATGAGTTTAACTTAGGTGTAGGTGTATGAGTGAGTCGGGGAAAGTGATAAAGTTGGATGAACAGAGGTATATAGAGGTAGTTAATGAGAGGTATAACCCTCTAGTTAAGAGGTTAGAGTTAACCTGTGTTATAAGTCACTTCAGTAGTGGTACCCCATCTAGGAGGGAGTTACGTGAGGTGTTATCTAAGGTTTACGGTAAGCCTCCAGAGAACATATACGTGAGGAGTATAGTTAGTGAGTATGGTATCGGTAAGTCGTTAGCTAGGGTGAACATCTACGATAGTAGGGAGAGGGCTATTACATTCGAACCTGAGTACATCATTAAGAGGGATACTAGCTGAGGTGTTCTACGTTGGCTGAGAGGTATAAACTCTACGAGTTCAACTATAGTACTGGGAGGATAGTACTTAAGAATAAGAAATGCCCTAGATGTGGTTCGGTGATGGCTTTACATAAAACCCCTATAGCTAGGTGGCACTGCGGTAAATGTAATTATGTTGAGTTCTTAACTCAGAAACGGTAGTTTTGGAAGATTTAGTCATGATAGTAGTTGGTATAGAGTCAACAGCTCATACCTTCGGTGTAGGTGTTGTTGAGGATAAACACCCCTACATATTAGCTGATAAGAGGGTTAACTACATACCATCACGTGGTGGTATCCACCCTAGAGAAGCTGCGTTGTACTTCATGGATAATGCTGTTAATGTATTGAAGGAGGCTTTATTAGAGGCTAGGTTAAGTGTTAAGGATGTTGACGGTATAGCAGTTGCTTTAGGCCCTGGCTTAGGTCCTTGTTTAAGGGTTGGTGCTACTATTGCTAGGGCTTTAGCTACATACTTTAGAAAACCTTTAATCCCTGTTAATCATGCAGTAGCTCATATAGAGATTGGGAAGTTGTTAACTGGTTTTAAGGACCCTCTAATAGTTTACCTCTCTGGTGGGAACACTATGATCTTAGCTTTTTCTGACGGTAGGTATAGAGTTTTTGGTGAGACGTTAGATATAGCGTTAGGTAATTTCATGGACACCTTCGTTAGGGAGGTAGGTCTAGCACCACCATACGTAGTTAACGGTGTTCATAAGTTAGATATGTGTGCTGATGAGGGTAGGAACTTCATTAACCTCCCATACGTAGTTAAGGGTCAGGACGTATCCTTCTCAGGTCTACTTACAGCTGCGTTAAAACTCTTTAGGGGTGGTGTGTATGACTTAAGAGATATATGTTATTCTGTTAGGGAGGTAGCTTATACCTCTATAGTTGAGGTCTCTGAACGTGGTCTAGCACATACTAAGAAGAAGGAGTTATTAGTTGTTGGTGGTGTTGCTGCTAGTAAGGTCTTAAGGACTAAGTTTGAAGTCCTCAGCGCTTTAAGGGGTGTTAAGTTAGGTGTTGTAGAGCCTAAATACGCTGTAGATAATGGTGTTATGATTGCGTGGACAGGTCTTCTAGCACTTAAGTATGGTGTGACTGTAGAACCTGAACGTGCTTATGTTAGGCAGAGGTGGAGACCTGATAGTGTTGATATCCCATGGATGAGTTAGAGTTAATAGCTTCTGGGGCTGAGGCTAACTTATATAGAGGTCGTTTTCTAGGGTATGATGTAGTAGTTAAGTATAGGGTTTCGAAGCCTTATAGGGATGTTAAACTTGATTTAGTAGTACGTAGGGATAGGACTTTAACTGAGGCTAAGATAATGTTATTAGCTATGAGTTTAGGTGTTAGAGTTCCTACAGTACTCTACGTCGATTTAGAGAACTCGGTAATAGTTATGGAGTATGTTGAAGGTATGTTGTTAAGAGATTATATAGGTTTAGCTGATGAGGGTGTTAGGAGGGCTTACCTCGAGTTATTAGGTGTTTACGTAGGTAAACTTCATAAGAATGATATAACTCACGGTGATTTAACAACTTCTAATGTTATTGTCTCGTCGAATGGGTCTCTATACATGATAGACTTCGGCTTAGCTAAGATCTCAAACGATGTTGAGGATAAAGCTGTCGATATCCACTTACTCATGAGGTCTTTCGAAAGTATTCACTATAGTATGTCTAAGGAATTAATGACTTACTTTCTTAGGGGGTATCGCTCAGTACTTAGTCCTAACGAAGTTAATGATATCTTAAATACTGTTAAGGAGATAAGGCTTAGAGGTAGGTATGTTGAGGAGAGGAGGGTTAGGAGGGTTTGAGGAGGTCTTTATATTTAGTCACATCGAATCGTGGTAAACTTACTGAGTTAAGTGCTTTAGCTCTTGAGTACGGTATAGAGTTAATACCTGCTGATGTACCTAAGTTTGAGGTTCAGAGTGATGAGTTGGAGGTTATAGCTTCCTACGCAGCCTTAACAGCGTTGTTAGTGGTTCGTAAGCCGTTGATTGTTGAGGATTCAGGCCTCTTTATTGAGGTGTTAAACGGATTTCCAGGTAGTATGAGTTCTTACTTCTATAAGAAGTTAGGGGTTAAGGGTGTACTTAAGTTGTTGGAGGGTTTAGATAGGAGGGAGGCTTACTTCAAGTCTGTAATAGCTTACGCATCACCTGATACCGGTGTTAAGGTCTTCACAGGTGTTGTTTACGGGTCTATAGCTTACGAGGCTAGAGGTACTGGTGGCTTCGGTTTCGACCCTATATTCATACCTAGAGGTTATGAGAGGACTTTCGCTGAGATGTGTTTAGAGGAGAAGAATAGGGTATCGCATAGGGGTTTAGCGTTTAAGAACTTCGTCGAATGGTTTAACAATAATTTTTAAATATACTATATGTAATGTTACGTAGGTTGAGGTATGAGGAAAGGTAAGGAGAAAGGTGAATCACATAGTATTAGGCCTGCAGCCCCGGTCCAACCTAAGTGGCTACAGTTTAGTCCTGAGGAGGTTGAGTTATTAATAGTCGAGTTAGCTAAGAAGGGGTACCCACCATCAATGATAGGGATTATACTGAGGGATCAGTACGGTATTCCATTAACTAAAGCTGTATTGAATGTTAAGGTATGCCATGTTCTTAAGAAGTACGGTATTGAGTTATCAGTACCTGAGGACTTATACAACCTGATGAGGAGGGCTGTAAACCTTAGAAAACATCTTGAGGCACATCCTAAGGATTACCATAGTGAGAGGGGTTTGATAGAGGTGGAGTCTAAGATTCATCGATTAGTTAAGTATTATAAATCAGTAGGTAAGTTACCGCCTGACTGGAAGTACGACCCTACTACAGCGGAGATATTAGTTAGCCAACCTTTAATTAAGGTGAAGTCTGAGGGTAGTGGTTAGTCTCTGATTACTGTTGTAGGGTTTAAGACTTAATTTTCTACGGTGGTTTAGTTCCAGTAATTTTATGATGGTTAAGACTTATAATTGGATGTGAATGTATAGCTAATTCCTTTAATGACTGCTTTGAATGGTTTGTTTAGTTCTCCGTCGACTTCTACTTCAGCTCCTGTGAGTGTCTTAACTATCTCAATTACTGTGTATGTATGTAGTGTGAGTGACGACCCCGTGATCTCTGATTTACCGTTAGCTAATGCTAAGTATATTATTATGTTATCACTCATGTGCGTGTCTAGGGCTGCTTTAGTACTTAACTCACTTACTAGCTTCTTAGCTGCTTCAGTACCTACTTCCTCAGCGCTCTTACCTTTAGCACCTAAGGCGTCAGAACCTAGTAGTGCACCGTTATCTGTTTCAGACCATAGGACTATCCCGGATCCTGGCCCTAGGTGTGGGTCTTTATCTGGGTTGTAGTATTCGAGGTCTATCTCTATCGGTTGTTTAATCCCTGAGTTCTTCAGGAATTCCTCAGCTGCTTTAGCTTGTCTTTCAGCTACGTGTTTAGGTAGTTTAACACAGTGTGAGATGCCTTTAACTCTAACTACCTCACCCCTACTTACGAGGTTTATAGGTCTTAACTTTACAGGTGTTTTAAGTACTTTAGCAGTTACTATACCCCCACCTCTCGGGTAATGACCTCTCCGGATTAACTTAACATCTACTTTAGCACCGAGCATGTTGAGGTGGTAGAGTATGACGTTTCTTAAGTAGTCTATTGGTGGGCTCCACGGTACGTCAGTACCTCCTCTAATCTCTACTTCTACTTCCTCAGGCATTAACAGCATTATAGGTATTATAGTCTGTAGTACTAGTGTTGTAGATCCTGCTGTACCGATATCGAATGAGTACTTACCAGGTCTTAACCTTCGTGGTATGTATACTAACTCAGTAGATTTTAGGTATAACCCCTCAACTACTGCGTTTGTTAGTTCTGCAGCTGCTTTAACTGCTGTAATGTGTTGGTTCTGTAGTCCTGGGTTACGTCTCTTAGCTCTAATGTTTACTATCTTTATAGGTTTCATAAGTATTGATGATAGTGCTACTGCAGTCCTTAGTATCTGTCCCCCACCCTCACCTATACTACCATCTATTACTACCTTATCCACTAATCCACACCTACGACTTGTTTAAGCCTCTCAACACCTCTGATCTCCTCTATGAATTCAGCAACACTCTTAGGTACTAAATCCTTCCACTTACTATCACCTAATAACATTAACTTCCTAATCTTTGTTGAGGAGTACTCACCTCTGTTGTACGGTGGTGGTATTAGTACTTCATAACCAGCTTCCTTGAATAACCTGATCACTAGTGGGTTTCTAGCTATTCCGTACTTAAACTTAGGTACGTACATGCTTAGGTAGTGGACCCATACACAATTCATTAGTATGTCAGGTACTGGTACTATGTAGACTCTATTTAGGTCTATACCTTCATCCTTAAGTGCTAACTTCACCATAACTAACCTCTCACCAGCTGTGAATGGATTTACTACTGTATGACTTTCTTGAGCTGTACCTATAGCTACTATTAACTCATCAACTCTTTCTAAAGCCCACTTAATAACGTTTACATGTCCGTAATGTATTGGTTGGAACCTACCTGCGTATACAGCTCTTACAATACCTTCCCAATACGTATTACATCACCTTCACATATCCCTAAAGCTTTAGATGCATTCCCCTTAAAAACACCTACTTCAGCTAATCCTAAGCTATTACGGTATATTGCTATACAGCCCTCACATACTTCAGCGAATGTCTTAGTGATTTTAACTCTGTATTCCCTACCTTTAAATCTGATTATTAGGTCATCACCTAATCCAGTCTTTAAAACATCTAGTATGTCTTCTAACTTCTGATCGAGTATTAGGTTTCCGAAGCCGTCTATGTAGAATACCTTCGTAACTACTTGACCGTCTTCAAACACAGGTTTTCTAGGGGGTACGTCAATAATTACTAACTCGTTCGTAGGTAGTGGACTGCATAGACTCTCTATAGGTGTTTTAATACTTATTAACGTAGCTACTGGTGCGAATATATCCCTACCGTGGAATGTCTCTGAGACCTCCCATAACCTCACACTATCACTCTTAATCTCGTAGACTTCTTCTATGGTGTCGTCTAGGGCTGCAGGTGTTAGTAGTCCGTTGTTAGGTCCTACGAATACGTAGTTTTTAGTACGTATTACTACTCCCTTCCTCGTAGTTCCTACTTCAGGGTCTACTACTGCTAGGAATATAGTTCCTCTCCTGAAGTACTTATAACTGGTTTTAAGTATGAAGGCACCTACATCTACACGGTACTTAGGTACTTCATGTGTTATGTCTATTATTACTGCTTGAGGGTTTATCCTATTTATTACTGCTTTAACCATCCCTACGTAGGGGTCTTTCAAACCGTAGTCTGTAAGTATAGCTATTGTATTACTCATCACAACCCCCTAACTCCATGATCATCTCAGCATATGACTTACTGATTAACTCACCAGTAACTCCTAAGTCCTTAAGTAGTTTATCTAGTTCTTCCTTAGCTTTACTCATATCCTCTACTTCAGGTATTTCTACTTCTATGAAGTTACCTAATCTGTAGACATTATCTAGGAGTACTCTATACTTCCCTAATACGTACTCCTCTCTCACCTTAACCACTTCTAATACCTTAACACCTAATTTCTTAAGTATCCTTACTACTTCCTCAGGTTTCTCAATCCTTACGTTTACTTCATCTCTTACTTTAATACCGTAGTAGTATTCTTTAGGGCCTTTAATAGTTAGTTCACCCTCCTCAACATCACCGATGACCCTCACTCTAACCCTGAATACTGTGTCCTCACCTCTAACCCCTAAACACTTCCTGAAGTCTATGTAGTAGTCCTTCTCTAGGTAGTTCCTAACGAATTTACCTAACCTCGTCAGTACTTCCCTAACGTTGTTTAGGTCTGAGACTCTTAACTTAACTTCATACTCTCTAATCATCTTAACCCTAACTTATTCTTACTATAAGGTTTAATTCTTTAGAATTCGTATTTATTCATTATGAGTAAGGTTTTAGTGTTAGCTGTTGTTGGTGTGTTGAGTGTTTCATCAGCTTCTATTATTGTGAGGTTGGTTGATGCTCCTACATTAGCTATTGTTTTTTGGAGGCTTACCTTCTCAGTATTGTTTCTATCTTTGATTAGTCTTCGTGGTATTAGTTTTAAGTGTGTTAGAGGTGTAGGTATACGTTACGTATTAGTTAGTGGTCTTGCTTTAGGTGTTCATTTCATTTCTTGGGTTGAGTCTTTAAGGTATGTATCTATAGCTGTTAGTGTTACTTTAGTTTCTACATACCCTGTATTCACAGCTGTTGAATCGTACTTTATTTTTGGTGAGAGGTTGAGGTTTAATCAGTACTTAGGTGTTTTCCTCTGCGTCTTAGGTATTCTTATCATGTCCTTAGTTAGTGGTTTTGATGTTTACTCATCATACGGTGTTTTACTAGCTTTAGTTGGTTCTGTATCAGCTTCTATATACTTCTTAATTGGTAGGTATGTGAGGAGGTTCTGTAGTCTTATTGAGTATGTACTCCCTACTTACTCTACATCAGCTCTGACAACATTCTTGATAGCTACTTCATTAGGTGTTGATTTAATTTACTACCCTCTGAGTTCGTGGTTGTTCTTCATGTTGCTTGCTTTAGGGCCTATGGTTGGTGGTCATACAGTCTTTAATTATTTGTTGAGGTTTATGAGTGCTGTTACTGTATCTACTTTAGTAGCTCTTGAGCCTGTAGGTGCTACTTTATTAGGTGTTTTAGTACTTAATGAGTTACCATGTCCTACAGTAGTTCTCGGTATGTTGATTACTGTATTAGGTGTTTGTTTGGTTTTTAGGTANTTTTAAGTTAATTTAATTACCTCGTTAGTTATTCTGGTTTTGATGCCTTTCCCTAAAATTGATGAGCTTGTTAAGTTGTTTAGTGTTGATGTTAGTGAGCGTGCTAGGGTTTTAGCTAGTAGGTATGGGTTTAGGGATTATATGGTTGAGAGGTATTATATGATGTTTGGTGATTGGGATGTTGTTGAGGAGTTGCTTAAGTCTTTTGATAGGGGTTTGAATAAGGTTGTTAGGTGTAATACTTTGAAGGTTTCTAACTGTGGTTACTTAGTTGAGCGTTTAAGTAGGTTGGGTTTTACCTTACGTAGTGTTGGTTGGTGTGGTTATGCTTTCGAGGTTTTAAGTGAGGGTTTTGTTAGTTTAGGTGCTACTCATGAGTTCTTAGCTGGTATGTACTATGTTCATAGGGGTTTAGCTACTTTACTACCTCCTATCATCTTAAGTCCTAAACCTAGTGATAGGGTTTTAGATTTAGCTGCTGGTGTTGGTGGTAAGACTACTCACTTATCTCAGATTATGGGTGGTTCTGGAGTTGTAGTTGCTGTTGATGTTGATAGGGTTAAGGTTAGGGCTTTAAGGAGTAATTTAGAACGTTTAGGTGTTTATAACGTTGTTGTTGTTAGGATGGATGGTAGGTTAGTCCCTGAGGTGTTTGGTGAGGGTTTCTTCAGTAAGGTGTTGCTTGATGCTCCCTGTACTGGTGAGGGTATTATCCAGGTTGATAGGTCTAGGAGGTTTAAGACTGATGTTGTTGATTTAGTTAGGGCTTCACAGCTTCAGTATGAGCTCTTGATGACTGCTTTAAGGAGTGTGTGTAGTGGTGGTTACGTGCTTTACAGTACTTGTAGTATTGCTCCCGAGGAGGGTGAATTCGTAGTTGATTTAGTACTTAATGATTTCGACGGTGTTGAGGTTGCTGATATTCCTAAGATTGTTGATTTCTACTCAGGTATTACTGAGTTTGGTAGGTCTAGGTTTTCTGATGATTTGAGGAGGTGTGTTAGGACTTACCCACATGTTCATGGTATGGAGGGTTTCTTCATATGCCTCTTAAGGAAGCTTTAAAGTGTTTCTCATGTTTTGAGGTTAGTAGGTTGTGTGGTAGGGTTTTAAGTGAGTTAAGAAGTGTTTTTGATGTAGATGTTACTGAGTTGTTAAGTCCTTATAGTGAGTTACTGTTTTGTTCAGGTTTGTTTACTGAGGTGTACTTGGTTAGTAGTGAGTTGTTAGGTGTTGTTGATGTCTTAAGACGTAGTGGTAGGGTACCTTACTGTGTAGGTGTATATGTTGGTAGGTTTAGGGGTAGGGAGCCCTACCTAATACCGTCAACTATGTTAGCTAATACAGTATTCAGTAGGTTGGGTAGGTACGTAAGTACTGTAGTTGTATCTGATGATGGTTTAAAACCATTCCTTTACGGGAGGGATATACTTAAAACATCAGTTGTTAAGGTATACCCTAAGTTAAGACGTAACGGTATAGTATTCGTAGTAGGTAGTGATGGCTACGTATACGGAGTCGGTATTTCATTAGTAGATGACTTAATGATTAAGGATTTAAGAAGTAATGACGTAGTAGTTAAGAACGTGTTTGACGTAGGGTGGTACTTAAGAGGAGGTACAAAACCTAAAGAAAAGAAATTTAAAGTATGAGTAAACGCCACACACAGACCCCTATAACACCTACACCAACCCCACCCCAGACATTGTCAGCGTCGGGCGATTGGGAGCGGCAGGCTGAACCCCTCGGAAACCCTCGGGGCGTACACCCCCGCCCCATCAACCCCGTCTTCTACGGGAGCCCTCCTCCCGGCATAAACCGGGAACGGCCGCCTCTTTTCGGGGAGGGATTCCCGCTTAGATGCTTTCAGCGGTTACCCCCCACGGCGTAGCTGCCCGGCACGCTCTGTCGAACGGCCGGTCCACCAGAGGCCGCGACGTCCCGTTCCTCTCGTACTGAGGACGCCTTCCCCTCAGGCGGCCCGCACCCCCCGTGGGTAGAGTCCGACCTGTCTCACGACGGTATGTTCCGCCGGGAGGTGGGGAATCGATTCCGAGCTTATAAAGCATTGAAGGAGGTAAGTACCTAGAGGTGAGTCTCACGAGTTGGGGTAGGGAGCGTCTTAGTATGTATATTCGATCCTTCTCTATCGTGCTCTCAATACCCATATCTAAAAGCCAGTCCCTTATTCTCTTCCGGCTCTCGAGGTCATATGCGTCAACGGATATCTTTACCGTTCTTGATGATTGATCGTAGGTTCCGTCATCACCTATCAGTATAGCCAAAGCAACTTCGCCTGCGATTTCACTTAAATTCCTCGGCACAACCTTACGGCCCTTCGGGTAGAATGCGTGATATAGCTCAGTAAATACTCTATGCCTTACAGTGTTGAAACCCGCTGCTCTATACAGCTTACCGGTCCTCCTATCAACCCACTCGATACAGAATATGCCTAAAGAGTACGGCTTCAGTATGCTATGCTTGAAGGCTAAGTACTCGTACTGCTTAATGCTATGGCGCACCAGCAGCCTAGAGTTACCTGGGCCTATCGCGTCTAACCTACCATCTCCGAGGATACATCCAATAGCAACTTGAAGCTGGAGCTCCACACTTACCCTACTGAGAAGGGAGTATAAGTATATAACCCCTACCTCGCCGGCGTCTAAACCCAGCTCACGTTCCCCTTTAATGGGCGGGCAGCCCCACCCTTGGGGGCTGCTGCACCCCCAGGATGGGAAGAGCCGACGTCGATGTAGCAAACCGCGGGGTCGATGGGG
>Ga0065719_103970_pt1 | contig 47050 bp, 54 predicted proteins | sample GBSCel85sediment_FD_59106 | JGI IMG/M metagenome (GOLD analysis project Ga0065719, IMG submission 59106) | Hot spring sediment microbial communities from Great Boiling Spring, Nevada - Cellulolytic enrichment CS 85C v3 (version 3) | ecosystem: Environmental > Aquatic > Thermal springs > Hot... | reverse complement strand
GAAGCACAGTCCCAGGGGTATGAAGACGCTACGTAGGTGAACAGGCTTGACCTGGACTCCGAGTTCTTTTGCTGTTTCTATTAGTGTTTTTTCTTCCCATCTTATTAGTTCGTATGTTATGGCTATTTGGGCAATAATTTTCACCTTTTTCTATTCTCCCCAGTCTTCTCCTATTCCTTCGAATGGTTTTAGTTTTTGGCTGTTTTGTTGGTTTTCGTCGAGTATTACTTCTAGTGTTACTCCACACTCATGCTCAACTATTTCTCCTGCAACAACATCGCTAGGCAGCTCAACTACACCACCACAAACAGGACACCTAGCCTCAACCATACTTCCAACACCTGTGCACAGAAAGAGATGTGTCAGTAACAGGCTCTTCAATACTGCGTTACATTTGTAACCAAGCCATGTAAGCATCCTTACCGAGGCTCTAGGTATCCTGGAACACTTGGAACAGATAGAGCGTGCTCAGCACTGGTTATGTCTCGAGCTTCCTTATGATAGCGCCCCCAGCATCTTGGAGGGGTTTTGCACAGGGTATTGCTCTGGATATGTTCAGCATGCTGGCGATCTCTATATCGCTGCGGTGGCCCGTGCTACTGACTATTTTCCCGGACTCGCTTAACCTCATAAAATCTTGTAGCCTGGCTACAGCCGACCGGAACACGTTTAGCGCGGCAACAGCCACTGGGCTCAGCTCTACGTTCCCATTAACTTTGAGTATTTCGTGTATCAGCGCTCCAGCACCTATGAAGTCCTCTATAGCAAACCTCTCTAGGCCCACCCCCGCGCAGACTATGTTGATAACTCTATACCCTCCGCTGATGAGAGCTTCTGCAACACCCCGAGCATTTACGGTCGATGCAACGAACACGCTGTCAAGTTCTTTCTGCACAGCTTTACACGTTAGGACGCCACCTGCCGACGTCCTTATGACCAGCTTGTCGACACCCCTGCTCAGGTAGGTCCATCCTCTCTGCGCTATATCGCTCGGCGAGTTATCCATATCGGCTTCGCTAGGCTTTATTCCGCCGACCTCTGCCAGGAGCGGTATTTTCTTAGCCCTGGCAAAGCATATGGCATCGCCCAGCCCGGGAAAGACGTATATAGTTTTAAAGCCCATCTCAAGAGCCATGGAGACAGTAGTTGAGAACCTCAGCACATCTACTATGGCAAGAGCATCCGCTTCTACGTCTAGACCCTTTACAAACCATGTTACGTGGACTCTGAGCATCATGCCCACTCAAATCATTCGGCCTAGCAAGCTACTCCACGTATATAAGGTAAAGGGAGGTTTGAAAAATATATGTAGGGGGTTAAGGTCTACGTCTTAATGACCTTGGGAAATGTTAGCTGGACATTAAGCCAGCCGAGGAAGCCTCCGAAGATACCTGCAAGCGATGTCCACAACCAGAGAATCCACGGATCGATCACTGGGTTTCCCGTGAGGGGGCCGGCCCCCGCCCCCGGCGCGATTCCGCCGAAGTAGAGTGCTAGGTACATAGATATACCGTTGAAGTATGGAAGGGTGCCTGTCTGGAACATGGGGTGGAACTTCATCATATATACAGCCACTGCTACGAGAATGAATAGCCAGAGCGCTACAGAGGGGAGGAGATCCCACCCTGCATAGACTACGCAGTAGTTGTTTATCGTTGCAAATATGCCCATAAACAGAGCTCCAAGAGGAAAGAGGGTCCATATATACTTTAGTGCCGAGGGCTTTGCGCCTAAGGCGAAGTACTCAGCCCAAGCTATAAACGATGCCCACAGGGCTAAGTTGTAATCGCCTAGGAGGGTCCCAAAGGGTAGCGATATGAGCACGGTCAGCGAAACAGCAAGCCATAGAGGAACCCTCTGTACAACAACCTCTGATGGTGTAGAATGCGACAAGATTATTTCACCTCTTCTTGTACCAAACCCCTATATACATTACTCTATACAGTGACTACATTAAGTATATAAACTTTTGTACGGCATTAATATAGCAGGTGTACAGGTTTGGTTGAGCATATACCCCGAAAAACCATTCTCGAGAGCTTCCACGAGAAGATCTCTAGGGGCGAGCCCATTATCGGTGTTGGCGCGGGCATAGGCATAATAGCCAAGATGGCGGAGATCGCAGGAGCAGACTTAATAATAATATACAACTCCGGAAGGTTTAGAATGGCCGGCTTCGGGTCGCTGGCCGGCCTCATGCCCTATGGCGATGCACACCAGATACTCCTAGACCTGGCCACAGAGGTTCTCAGCGTAGTCAAGAACACCCCTGTCTTGGCGGGGGTCACCGGGACCCACCCCTTCTACCAAGGAGCTAGAATGAGAAAGTTCCTCCAGTACCTAAAAGACCTTGGGTTCTCCGGAGTACAAAACTTCCCGACGGTCGGCCTAATCGACAAGAACTCGCTCTTCAGGAGAAACCTGGAAGAGACCGGGATGGGCTACGACAAGGAGGTCGAAGCAATTAGGATGGCGCACGAGCTGGACATGCTGACAACACCCTACGTATTTGATGAGGAGGATTTGGCCAACATGATAAAAGCTGGGGCGGATGTAGTGGTTCTTCACTTCGGGCTAACCGCCAAGGGAACTATAGGGGCTAGGACTACGAGAAGCCTAGAAGAAGTAGCAAGACTAGCTCAGGAGTGGGCAGAGTATGCTAGGAGCCTCAAGTCCGATATTATAGTCTTGGTGCACGGGGGCCCAGTCGCCGATCTAGATGATTGGAAGTATATCGCGGAGAGGGTCAAGGGCGTACACGGGTTCTTCGGAGCTACGACATTCGAGAGGCTCCCGGTTGAGAGGGCAGTTGTCGAGCAGATAAGGGCGTTTAAACAGGTAAAGATAAAGACGTAGCGGTGCACTCTTTGACATCTATCCCTAGAGAGAAGAGGCCCTCGATAGCCATTCTGGTTACGCTAGATACCAAGGAGTGCGAGGGCTACTACCTCAAACAGAGGATCGAGGCTCACGGAGGCCGGGGGATACTAGTAGACCTGTCTATGCGCAAATACACTCCGAAGCTCGGCAGGCCGGATATATCCAATGAGGAGGTGGCCCAAGCCGGCGGAATGTCTATAGACGAAGTGGGCAAGCTAGATAGGTCGAAAGCCCAGGAGGTCATGATAAGAGGGGCTAGGAAGATACTGAAGGACCTTCTACAGCGCGGCGAGCTCGATGCGGCAGTCGGCATGGGAGGGTCGACTGGTCTCTCCATGGTCGTAGCCATTATGCGGGAGCTGCCGATGTTCATGCCGAAGTTTGTAGTCACCACGGTTATAACGGAGGCCGGATCCATTATAGCGGGCTCCGACATAACTCCTGTGTGGTCTATAAGCGACCTGGGCGGTGGGGAGAGGGTCAACGCTATAGAGGCGGAGGTTCTGAACAGAGTTGCAGCTGCGGTTGTAGCTGCCGCGGTTCCCGCTCCCTACGAGGCTGCAAAGCTCCCCACGGTGCTGGTATCCCAGTTCGGCAACACCACCCCCAACATCATAGTGGCTAAGGACTACCTGACAAAGCAGGGGTACGACGTAATAGCGTTCCACGCTCTCGGCAGAACCGGCGGATACGTGATGGAGAGACTTGTAGAGGCGGGCGCCGCGGTAGGGGTATACGATGTAACAACACACGAGCTTGTCGACGAGGTTGCTGGCGGGGTTCTCTCCGCAAGCTACGAGGGTAAGTATAGGCTGACAGCAGCAGGGCTCAAGGGCATCCCCCAGGTCGTGTTGCCGGGAGCGGTCGATATGATAAACTTCTGGGGACCCGAAACAGTTCCAGAGAAGTTTAGGGATAGGTGTGCCTACGAGCACAGCAAGGGCCTTGTAACGCTGATACGCGCAACAGCCGAAGAGCTGTACAACGTGGGCAAGATCATGGCTGAGAGGCTCAACATGAGCAGGGGGCCGACGGTAGTGGTGTTCCCGCTAAGGGGTTTCAGCATAATAGACAACGACCCCCCACGCAAAGCCAAAGAACGCGCCGCCTGGGGCGTACTGCCAGAAGATCGTGTGTAAAGACGGTGAGTATACCTTCGAGAAGACCGACAAGCCGTGGCACGATCCCGTAGCCGACCTACACCTGCTGAAGGCGCTTGTAGAACACCTAGATGTGTCGAAGCCGAATATAGAGCTGATAGTAGTTGACTACAATATAAACGACCCCGAGGTGGCACTGCTAAGCGCAAAACTGCTAGACAGCATGATAAAGGGGACGTGGAGAAAAGGCTTCATACCAGAGGTCCCAGACCTAGACCCTGCCAAGATAGTCAAGGACCCGACCAAGGTACTCAAATCATACAACCTCTTATAGCCCTGTGTTAAACCCACGTATATTTTTCAATATTTTCAAACCTTTACCCCGGACAAATCCGTACATATCAACGCTTCTATATCTAGGTGTGTCGGGCACGTCCTGTCCAGCATTGATTATGTAGCTATGGAGAGCACTATGCCGTGTGATTGGCAGGGCTCTGGAGCGGATAGGGATTTAGCCTCGGGGCTCTGTGGTATGGTTGGTGCGAAAGCGATGCCCTTCTTGAACAGTGTTGAGGTAGAGGTGCTGAGGCTGCTGATGGGGTCTAGCGGCTACTTGTCGGAGGCTGAGATAAGCAGGGTGCTGGGCATCTCCAGGGGCGATGTTGTTGGGGCTCTGGAGAGGCTTGTATCCCTAGGCTATAGGATCGAGGCGGTGCCGGGCAGGGGATTCAGGTTCATCTCCGTAGACGATCTAAGCACCGTCGGCGAGCGCCTGGCGGGGCTCGGAACCAGGCTGGGCTTCGCCGTGCACTACCTAGAGGAGTGCAGCTCTACCCAAGACGTTGCGGAGTCGCTGGTTCTGCGGGGAGCGCCCGAGGGGACTGTGGTTATAGCTGGGAGGCTTGCGAGCGGCAGGGGCAGAATGGGGAGGAGGTGGTATGCCCCGGAGGGCGGCATATGGATGACGCTTGTGCTGAGGCCCAAGAGCGTGAGGGTGCTGCAGCTTATGAGCCTGGCTATGGGGGTCGCGGTAGCCGAGGCCATAAGGAGCGTGCTGGATGTAGATGCAAGGGTTAAGTGGCCCAACGACGTGCTGGTGGAGGAGAAGAAGGTCGCGGGGATACTTATCGAGTGTAGGGTGGAGGCGGGTTCGGTTCACCGACGTGCTCGTCGGCATAGGTATAAACGTGAACAACGAGATCCCCGAGGATCTAAGGGATACCGCTATATCCCTGAGAGAGGCCGTTGGGGTCCCCATCCCGAGGCCTGCGATACTGGGGGAGCTGCTCAAGAACATCGACAGGGTCTACGGCATGCTGGTAGAGGGTATGCATAGGAGCGTGGTGGAGATGTGGAAGAGGGTATCTTCGACCATAGGCAGGATGGTGAGGGTCGTCACCCCGGACGGCGAGCTCGTGGGAACGGCTGTGGATATAGGCGATGACGGCTCGCTGATAGTGGTAGACGGAGGGGGTGTCCTGCACACGATCAGCGTGGGCGACGTGCTACACCTAAGGTATCCCCCAGCGCCTTGGGGAAAGGCTTAAAAACTTAGATGTATAGAAAGTAGCCAGCACATACAGCGTCATCTGGCTGGGAGCCGTGGCCAAGGAGGTCATAGTCGTCGACGGCGTTACCAAGGTGTACAGGGTCGGGGACATCGTTACGCGGGCTCTCAACGGTGTTTCGCTAACCGTGTACGAGGGGGAGATGGTGTCTATCATGGGCCCCTCCGGCTCGGGGAAAACAACTCTCCTCAACATGATGGGTCTTCTCGACAGGCCGACGAGCGGTAGGGTGCTTATCGACGGGATAGACGTCACCAGGCTCGGCGGCGGCGAGATCGCGAAGATAAGAAATAGAAAGATAGGCTTTGTGTTCCAGTTTTTCAACCTGATCAACAGGCTGACGGTTCTAGAGAACATCGAGATGCCCCTCATACCCCGGGGCATACCAAGGCCTAGAAGAATCGAGATGGCTAAGAGGGCCCTCCTGAGGGTAGGCGGAGACTTTTCGTGGCTACCCAAGAAGCCTCTGCAGCTCTCCGGCGGGCAGCAGCAGAGGGTCGCCATAGCTAGGGCCATCGTGGCGAACCCCAGGATAATACTAGCCGACGAGCCCACGGGGAACCTCGACAGGGCTAGCGCAAGGACCGTTATGAGGACGTTTCTAGAGCTCAACAAGACCGGCTCTACGGTCGTGATAATAACACACGATCCCGAGGTGGCGAACTGTACTCAGAAGATATACGTTATAAGGGATGGTAGGATAGTCTCCGTGGAGCGGCCGGATAGTAGCCGATGCATCCTGAATACGCAGTAAGTAGACTAGGCTTATAAGGTGGAGATCCCGTGAACCCCACTCATAAGCATTGGTGGTTCGCCGTGGTGTTGAGGCGTATACAAGCGTATGCTCTCCTGATGCTGATAGTGTTTGCCCAGGCTTTTCTCCCCCTAGCCTCTATATTTGCGCAGCAGCCCCAGTTTACGCTGATAGGCTATAGCTACAAGTCGTCGGCAAACACCGAGGCGGTGTACCCGGGAAGCAGGGACATTCTGCTGACGGTAAACATCCAGTATAGCGGCGACTCATCTGCAAACATCGCGGCGGGGTGTCTAGAGCTTCCACAGGGCTTTACCGTGACCAGGGGGTATAGCGGCTGTGTAGCTCCGGAGGCGCCCAACGGCTCTACGCATACGGTTGCCGAGCCCGGGGACGTTCTGGTGTTCGAGTACCACATAGACGTCGAAGGCTCTACACAGCCCGGTGTATACACCTTCAGCATAGCCATCCACTACAGCGTCGGCGGGTCCACCGCAACCTATACCGTGGGCGGTATACAGGTCGAGGTATCCCCATACCCGCAGCTAGAGGTCGAGGTTGTCGACTGGTACTGGAGCCCCGACGCTTACCCAGGTAGCGAGGGCGTGTATCTCTACATAGTGCTGAAGAACGTGGGCGCGTCGGCAATAGTACAGGCGAGCGGGGTTGCCGAGCTCCCCCAGGGGGTTTTCGAGCCCTCTAGCAACAGGTTTCAGATAGCCAGCCTAGGCAAGAACCAGAGCGCTACCGTGGCCCTGGGCCCGCTATCGGTAAACACCTCGGCGAGGCCGGACACCGACTATATCGTCAGCCTGAGCATGAACGCGACCATGTCTACAGACGACGGTGTTGTGTACAGCGGTAGCGACTCCACAACGTTCTACGTACGCGTATCGCCTGCCCCCGTGGTTGAGCTACAGGTTGTCGACTACGGGCTCGAGACCCCCAGGCCCGCCAAGGAGAGTACGGGCCCCAGGTTCTACATGACCGTTGTCAACAAGGACTTCAAGACTGTTAGAAGCATAACGGCATACTTTACAGTGGAGGAAGGTGCTCACTTCTACAACGGCTCTACATCAGCTGTTGTAGTTATCCAGCAGGCCATAGGCTACGGAGGTACGGTTACTCTGTACAGCCCCAGGCTTGTGCTAGGCGATGCGGATGCGGTTGTAGTGTCGGTGAAACTCGTCGTATTTGGCGATGATGGCGGCGCGGAGTTTTGGAGCGAGCAGATCTACGTGTTTAGGGTATCTCTCGAGGAGCCGTCTGTAAAGCTCGCGGTGATGGACGTCTACTGGGCCTCGGGAGAGGTGTACCCGGGCACCGAGGGGGCAACGCTCGTCGTGGATCTCGCAAACCTCGACGTAGTCGATGTGAGGGATGCCACTGTAACGCTACAGCTTAGCGGGGGGTTCTACCCGCTAGACCTCACGCTCTCGGGCATATCGGTGCAGAGCGGGTCTGTCGCGACGCTGAGGTTCTCGGGGATATCCATCGGCACGAACGCTATGGGGGGCGAGTACCCGGCTAGGCTGGTGGTGAAGGGTGTTGCCTACGACCCGCCGTCAGGCACGTTCTATAGCTTTACAGTTGAGCACACCGTGTCGGTGAGGGTATCGACAAAGCCGTATGTAGATATCTTTAGCGTGACTGGCGCTGGCTGGGCGGGGGGCAGGGCCTACACCACGTCTGTAGGCGCCTACGCCTACGCCTACCTGCGGGTTTCGTCGCCAGGCTATAGTGTGGAGAGCATAAGGATAGAATCCCACCTTCCCAGGGGGATGGTTTTTGAGAGCGGGAACAGGAGCAGCGTAACGGTGCTCGCCGGCGCTGTGTACTCCTACGGCCAGTCTATCTACGTGGAGATAGGGCCTATAGACATGGCGCTGGAGAGCGGCGGCCTATACCCGCTTGTTCTCGAGGTCGAGTGCCTGGCCACCGCGCCCGGGGGTGGGAGCTACTGGTTTACAGGCTACTACACGGTTCTCCTACCAGTCTACAGGCCAGCGCTAAACCTGACCCTGGCTGGCTACGGCTGGGCAGACCCGCTGACGGGGGCGGAGGCCAGCGGCGCCTCTCTATACGTAACGCTGCAGTCTCTATCCATAGACTCGGTACAGAGCATCGTGGCGGAGGCTCTTCTGGTAAATGCGCGCTTTCTTGATGGCGGGAACAGGTCTGTCCAGGTGTTCGAGGGGGGCCTTGGCTACGGGTCGCTGCAGACACTGGTCTTTAGCTATATCGAGGTCCCCGGCGCCGAGCACGTAGAGGTGGTGCTGACTCTCTACGCGGTTCTGTCCACCGGGAGGGGTCTCTACAGGGCGTCGGCGAGGTATACCTTCTCCGTGGCGACGGCGCCTCCGCCGAACACGTTTAGGGTTGTAGCCCTATACACGTCGGTGGGCGGTGTCTACGCGCCCGTCCTTCCGTCGGCTAGGGGCGTTACGATAACGGTGGAGCTCTCCAATGCCAAGGCGTTCCAGGTCGCCTGGGCAAAGCCCGAGGTGATCCTGCCGCAGGGTCTCAAGCTGAACAGCGTTGGTGGCACCTGCCTGGGCGGGGCGGCGCCTGGGGGGACGTGCAGCATAGACGTGAGCGTCGACGTGTCTCCCGATGTGGGGCCCGGCGCGAAGAACATGACCATAGTCGTCGAGTACGCCGCTAGGGTGGGCCAGGTGCTTTCTGTTTTTAGGGAGAGCATAGAGGTTCCCATAGCGATTGCCTCCTACAGCTACTACAGGCCGTCCATAGACCTCCTGTCCGCCTACTGGGGGCTCCAGGCGCCCGCTAGGGCGCTTGCGGGAGAGAGGAACGTCCCGCTAACGGTGGAGATCGTGAACAGGGGCTACCACGCTGTAGAGGGGGTATACGTGAGCATCGAGCCTATGATGAGCGACGTAGCCCTGGTCAAGAACACCAGCCTATGCTCGCCACGCCTAGACCCGGGATCGATGTGTAGCGCTACTCTATACGTAGACCTAGCGGCTGTCGCCGGGGGAGGCCACGTAGCCTTCAGGATTAGTGTGGGCTACACCTTTAGGGTGTACGGCGCCAACATAGACGATGCCCAGCACTTTGTAGCGGTTCTGCCGATCGAAGAGCCCGCCTCGGGTAGGGGGCTGCGGGTAGTCGACGTGTCTTGGAGCAACGGCTGGCCCGTCTACCCGAACACCGAGAACGCGACGCTCGTCGTGACCATGGCGAACAGGTGGCCCTACAGAGTCTCGGGGATAGAGCTACAGCTCGAGCTTCCCCAGGGGATGCGCTCGAGGAGCGGCCCGGTGGCCACGGCGTATATCCCGGGCCCTGTCGGGAGCCTGCAACAGTTTACAGCGTCTTTCCTTGTATCGGTAGGCGATGTCAGGCCCGGTAGGTATAGCGCTACCCTGGTCGCGAGCTACGTAGTCGAGTCGGGCACACCGAACACCCGTGTTGTCGAGAGGTTTGCTGTCGACATAGCGGTCAACAGCCTAGAGGACAGCGTTAGCCTTGTGTCTGTGCAGTGGGTAGGCAGGTCTCCCCAGCCCCCGGAGTACGGGGCACTCCTCATGATAGTTGTTAGAAACAACTACAACCCGGTGGTCAGGGGCGCTGTCCTAGACATAAGCCTCCCCAGCGGCTTTACGGCTTCGGATACAAACACGTCGAGAACATCCGTGGTGGCGACCAACGTTAACATAGTCCAGCAGCTCCAGTCTATGCAGATACCGCCGGCGTACATGCAGTACATAGCTTCTCAGCTCCTGCAGCAGATTACAGCGGCCCAGGTGCAGGGCTTTGGCTACGGAGACCTCATGTACTTCTACGTAAAGGTCAACATAGTTACCAGCAGGACCGGCGTTTACGTGGCTAACGCTACGCTGGATTTTGTCGACCAGTGGAACAACGTGAGGAGGGTGCCGCTGTCCATAGCCATAGGCGTTCTCGGCTCTACCAAGATAGTAGAGGTTGTGGCCCCAGCAACAGTGAGGGTGTCCGGGGGTATTGCGGTTCTCGAGATAGGGCTTGTCAACAGGGGCTCGTCGCCGCTCTACAACGTGTACGTATACCTAGTGCCATACGCCTCTATGCTCATACCCCGGCAGCCCGTTAGGTATATAGATAGCCTGCCGCCGAACAAGGTCGTCAACACGAGCTTTGAGCTTGTCTACAACCCCATAGCCTCTATCGGCATGGGCGGCGTCCCGGCCTACCTAAGGTATGCAACAGCGCCCTTCGCGCTGACCGTGGTGTACCGCGATGTCTACGGAAATACCCAGTTCTTCAACACCTCTATCGCCCTGCTGGTAGAGCCATTCATAGACCTGGGGCTATCGGATACGATGGCGGTGCTCTCCGGGGCAACGCTATCCGTGTCGGGAACCGTAGTAAACTACGGTATTGCGCCCGCTAGGAGCGTTGTCGTTAGGGCTCTCTACGGAAACAAGTCGCAGGAGACTTTCATAGGCGATCTAGACCCAGCTTCCCAGGCGGCTTTCAGGATAGAGATAGACGTGGGCGGCTCTACTCCTAGCGAGGTGGCTCTGCAGATAGTGTACAGGGATGAATACGGTAGGGAGAGCATAAGCAACTATACCGTTCCGGTATTCGTGCGGCTACCCACAGAAACACCCACAGCCCCGGCCGAGCAGATCCCCGCCTACAGCCACTACATAATCATAGTCGCTACAGCCGCTTTCCTCGCCGCAACGGGCTACGCCCTCTACAGGTATGTAAGGGCCCATGCAAGAGCGCTGGAGAGCTCCGTGGCCGAGATAGAGAGGCGATAGAAAGGTCCCGGTAATGGCGCCTCTACAGTTTGCTATAGACGTCTTCAGGCTCGCGCTCAAGGCTCTTACCGAGAGAAAGACCAGGGCGCTGCTGACCATAGTGGGCATAGCCATAGGCCCCCTGGCCCTGGTCATGATCTCGAGCGTTATAGACGGCTACGCAGACTACGTCATAGGTCAGATAGAGGGGCTGGGCCAGAACGCCGTCGTCCTCTTCCCGGAGTCTGGCTACAGGTTTAGCGAGAGCGACCTCAGCACCATCAGGTCTATGGCCGGGGTGAGGAGGGCCGAGCCGTTCTACTCTATACAGGCGCAGGTCAGGGTAGGGGGTCAGACGAGGAACGTTTTCGTCTACGCTATCCCGATAGACGTAGTGTTCGAGGCTATAGGAGGCCTGGAGATGCTCGAGGGTCGCATCCCCTCGGAGTCGGAGTACCTAAAGGCCGTGATAGGCTACAAGATCGCCTTCGACGATAGCGGCAACAGGGCCTACAGCGTGGGAGACGCCATAACCATTACCTACATGAGAACATCGGGCGGCAGGTCCGAGGTGAAGAGGGCCTACGTCCTGGTCGCCGGGATACTCGAAGAGTTTGGGGGCGCGTTTATCCTGAGCCCCGACACCACGGTCTTCCTCCCCCTGGAGGCTGGGCAGAGGGTTTTTGGGTTGGGCGAGTGGAGCGGGATATTCGTTTTGGCCGAGAGGAGCGAGTACGTCGCCACGCTGGTTAGAGAGCTGCAGAGGCTCTACAGCGGCTCGGCGAGCGTGGTCTCGTTCCAGAGCATAGCCAACATTGTAAACTCTGTTATCGGCGCCATGAACTTCATATCGTTTGCCGCATCGCTGTCCGCCTTCGCCGTTGCCGTGGCCGGGGTGGCCGCCACGATGATAACGTCTGTAGTGGAGAGGACTAGGGAGATAGGGGTCCTAAAGGCCCTGGGCTTTACCGACCGGCAGGTGCTCGTCATGATACTCGCGGAGAGCATCGTCATGGGCATCGTGGGCGGCGCGATAGGGATTCTCCTAGGGGTTGCGGGGGCCCACGTGCTCGCTTCGCGTGGTTTCGAGATAAGGGCTACGGCGGAGGCGGTGATGGTGATAAGGGCCTCCCCCAAGATAAGCCTCGCCAACATAGGCAGGACCGTGGCGCTGACGATACTGGTCGGCGTCGGCGGGGGGATTCTACCGGCCTACAGAGCGTCTAAGATACCGCCGGCGGTAGCGCTTAGATACGAGTAGGCGCAAGAATAAAGCCCGGCACCACATCTTCCGCGGGCGCTCCCGATGGATGTACCGCTCCTAGCGCTGGTCACCGCGGTGCTATCGCTGTGCACGGCAGCTTTCATCGTACACAGCTTTCCATGGCTGGCGAGGCCCCGGCTAGGGGCGGAGACTATTGTTCTGGGCCCCGGCGACACCCCCATTCTAGTGGTATCCGATCTACACCTCGGTAGCAGGAGGAGCCTCGGAGCCAAGGTCGTCAGGCTCATCGCGTCCGGGAGGTTCAAGACCGTTGTCGTTGCCGGGGATCTCGTAGACGAGCGATCGGGCTTTAGCAGCAAGGCTGTGGATCTGCTCGAGAAGCTCCTGGTGTCCGGGGCTAGAACAATAATCTTTGTGCCCTCCTCGTCTAGCCACGACTTCGGCCCCCTCCCCGGCGAACCACTGGCCAGCCGCTCGGAGAGGGGAAGGGTTGTGGTGGTTCCCCGCGCGGCTAGGATAGTGGTAGAGGGTTGCCGGGGATCTCTCTACGTGTCCCACGGAGACTACGCCTCTAGAAACGGCGTTCTAGCCCACCTCCTCGACACGGCCCTGGGCAGGCTACTGCACAAGCCGTTTACGGGAGTGGTTCTGAGGAGGGTTCTGGGGGCCGGGGAGCTAGACTGGGTCGTCCACGGCCATACCCACCTAGCCGCCGAGCACGGGCACCTCCGAATCATCAGCACGGGCTGCTGGGTCCAGAGGCCCCACGAGTCTATGCAGATAGCGTTTGCGGCGGTTCTCTGCAGAAGAGGTGTTCTAGTGGCTAGGCTCTACACGCTCTAGCCCTGCCCGGCGAGCCTCCTGACCTTGTCTAGAAACCTCTTCCTATCGACTATATACCTCTCGTGGGTTCCCTCCCCAACAACTACCCCCCTCCACGAAGCCCTAACGCTAAACACCAGCCTCCTACCCTCTCTCGCCACAAGCCTAGCCTCGACATCTATCTCCGCTCCGAGCGGAGCCGGGTTCAGATGCTTTATATCTAGGGAGTAGCCTACGGTGGTATAGCCCTCTGGGAGGTAGCCCTGTACACACCTAAACGCTGTAACCTCCATAAACATCACCATAGATGGCGTGGAGAGCACCTCCACGTCGCCGCTTCCAATACCTTTTGCAACATGCTCCTCGCCAACCCTGAAAACCTCTCTACACACCAGGCCGTCTGGAAGAGGTATGTCCACAGCCATAGACGGCTTCACCGGGAGTTGCTAGCGAGATCCGGGTAAAAGGCTAATCCGCAGCCCCTGGACGCGGCACGGGGCTGGGCAAGGCGTGGGCGCTATAGAATGGTGGTTATCCGGGTGTCTAGCGGATGGCTATTGCATACTTCCTGTAGGATCCCACGAGCAGTAGCGAGGCGATGTACACCGATAGCGCGGCTAGCGTAGGCTCGAGCCTTATGCACCACGGCGTGTAGTTCAGGGCAAGGCCTATGAGGGGGACTATAGCCAGGGACAGGCCTATCGATAGCGCCAGCCTTTCGAGAGAGCTCAGCTCTTCTTCTCTCGGGTATAGGGCTTCCACCGTGGCGTACCCCGGTAGGAAGAGAACTGTTATCGATCCAAACACGTATCTGAGGTACTTCAGCGGGTGGAGCGTGTTCGAGAATAACACGGCGATGAGCGTTAGGGCTAGCATGGCTACTGCTGTCCAGAGCCAGAGGCTGTAGACGGTTCTTGCGCACTGTATAGAGTAGAGAGTGTTGTGAAGTGTTTAGGCGACAAGCTGTTTATAGACGAGTTCTTTGCTTACGGCGATGACAATGTCCTCGGCTTAATGCTGTGGAATTGTGGCTATAAGCTAGTAGGTATTCCCGAGGTTGTCGCTAGCCATGCTAGAGGGCTCACTTTTGGAAGGAAAAAGGTTCTCTCTCACGCTACTTCTCTGAGAGAAACAGACTTGCCCTATCACAGATCACTAATACTAGGTACAAACAGTTATTGTTGCTTCACGCCTTGAGAAGGCTAGCAGCATCAATTCTTAGAGGAGACCTCGGAAGCGGGACACTTATGGAGGCAAGAGCTCTTATCGATGGAATAAGGCTTGGGGAGATAGTCAAGAGAAAGGGGATATCTATAGACCTGTATAGAGCGCCCATTGTTAAAATACCACTAAAAGATATACATCGCTTCTTCATTGCCAGGCGCCTAGTAAGTGATTACCTTGGGGAGTGGTTTAGTAGAAACATCGGCTCCTTAACTGTTGAGGATTAAACCATTTCTCGGCGTTAAAATGGCTGCAAAGGCCTTGCTCTTCACTGCAGGAGAACTCCCGTCATGGAGTTGGCATATATGGCACAGAAAATTCTTGGGATAGCAATTACATCGCTTGGTAGGAGCCCACAAGAAGCATCCTCAGCAGACAAAAATATTCTACAACTCTACCGTATAGGAGAGAATGCGGCGTACTTCAGAGCATTCTCCTTTTCATGGTGGTTGGTTTCTCCAAGAGCGCTCTACTCCAATTGTCTGTGTAAGGGGACGTGAGCTGCCGTGGATTCGGCTGGTTTCCGAAAGTGAATGCTCTCTCCATAGTCTATGCAGAGTGCGCGTCCTTTTTGGCTGGCTAGCCTTACCTAACCCAACTGCACTAGCAGGCACGCTCACTCTTTAGGGTAGGGGAGGAAATCAAGGAGAAAGGAGACGCCGGAAAGAAGGTTTACGCTACTTCTGTTCTAGAACGGCCTCGTTTATGGTGATAAACATGCAAGCTTATTTCTTATCCTACATCCTCTACACCTAGGTGCTTGTCGTGATCGTGCTTTCCATGATCACCTACAACTCCTACACGAAGATGAGAAGCTCCATCGGGTTGAAAAGCGTTCTAGACTCTACGTTGCAGGTGCCGTACAAAGCGGTGATTCTAGTCGATGACTCTACCGATGAGACTGCCGAGGTTGTTAAAAAGTGGTGTGATGAACGCGGAAAGGAACTTGTTGTCACAAGATCTAGGCTCTACGGTTACCAAAGGCCTACAAGGGCGACAGCCAGGCAGACGGCTATAGACATATTCTTCGAGAGTTTTAGCGATGAGTGGCTCATGTTCGTAGACGACGATGCCTATCTTAGGAATGGATGGTGGGATGAAGCTAGGCAGCACATCGATAACCCCAAGGTCGGCCTTGTATGGGGGATAAACTGGGATGCAGATCCAGAGAGGCTTGAGTATTTGAAGTACTTCGGAGTAGATTACAGAGCGTACCTCATCCGAGCTTTCGAGGTTCGCGGAGGCCTTCACGATACCATGCTTCGCAGGAAGGCCATTGAGGGCATCAAGATACGGCCTGAACTACATGTACTGGAAGACGGGTATGTGAAGTGGTGGGTGCAGTGCCGTGGCTGGGAGATTAGGATCCTAGAAACAGGTATAATGCACTACAATCCGTGGAGGCCCGGAGACATCTACCGCAACCTTAAGCAGCTTAGGGATAGCATAGAGATAGGGTGGAGATATGGAATCGTGGACGCGGTCTTCAGCACAGACGCTCACACCGAGTACCGAGGCCTGCTCAAACCAGCTCTAGGAGTACTTAGACCAATAGCAGGGTTCGTGCTCTTTCTCCCCAAGGCCATGAAAACCGTGGGGTCAAGACCCATTTCTACCGACAGATGCTCAAGTTTAGAAACAGGCTAGCGCTATTTACAGCCAGGCTAAAATACGGCCCTCCCCCACATCCGTGCGAAGCTATTTGCAAAGAAGTAGGAGGGTGTAGCCAAGAACATGCTGTAGGTACAGAGCGCACGACGTCCTATGAGTTCTAAGAGCGGATGCCAGAGAAGCAGTAGAATCTGCTCCGTCTTGCATTCTTCATTTATAGGATGCCCAGCCCAGCCGAGCCCCATCCATCCGCATGCCTACAATCTATATCCTAGGGCTCAGAACGCTTGGAACTCGTAGCGCATAGAGTTGCTATCGAACTACTACACTTTCTCATAAAGAGTAATGGTGATGTTGTGGGAGATCCCGCACCTCAAAAGCAAAGCCTTTTGCTGTACTGCGGATTCTACTCTTCTTCGGTCCACTTCCTGAGGATTTTGATGGCCTCCTCGTTTCTACCCTCGGCAATGCATACCAGGGCCTTGGCGAGGTCCCGAGCCCACGGGTTGGCCTTGGCCGCGAGGGCCGAGTCCACGGGCACAGCGAGCCTTCTGAAGTCTAGGTAGCCGATGAGGATAGCCAGCGGGATGTAGGCTAGGAAGAAGGCTATTGCGAACGCTAGGAGGCTTGAGAAGATGTGCTCCAGCATAGGGACATACTCGACAAGCAGCCTGTACTGGATAACTATGAAGTTGGCAAACGACATCAGGAAGACCAGGTAGGTGCTGTGCCCTCTGCGGAAGTATGCCCATAACCTGAGGATAAAGCTCTTGGGGTTTCTCCTAAGGCTTGTAAGGATATTCATGGTACAGCCACCGGGGTTCTTACGAGACAACTGCTAGCCGAAATAGATATAACTGTATAGGCGCCTAACAGCCCTCCGCGTGTTCAAGCTCGGCGGCGGACGTAGACCGCGCAAACATCTAAAACCCGCAACCGCAGTACGCCACGGCCGTCTCGAACATCGATCGGCGTTCTTAGTAGCGTGGCACCCGAAGAAAATGTTCTGCTTTTCACCGCGCTTTGGATAGGCTTAGGGCAGATACAGGGCTACCCACACCTAACATAGAAGGTCTACGGGCCACCAAATCCTCGTATACCCATTGCTCCCAGACTATTCTTTGCCTGCTACAGCGATTATAATGGGTGGGCCGTAGAGCCTCGCCTCGTGTTTTCTAGCTATTCTAAACCCTGCCCGGGTAAGCAGTTTGTCTAGCTCGATTGGCCTGCAGTTGAATACCGTTGGAAACACCCTGCTCAGTAGCTTGTAGAGCTTGACCGTTCTGCAGGCCCTGTTGTGAATCGATATCGCCAAGAGCCTTCCACCCCTCCTGAGAATCCTCAGAACCTCCCTCAAGACACTTGCAAGCTCTTCGAAACCCAGTATCTCTAGGGTGAAGACAGCTGTAACAATATCGAAGCTCTCGCTGCTAAAGGGCAGGTGCGCGGCATCGCCTTGAACTAGGAGGACGCTGGCTCTGTTACCCAGCTTCCTCTTAGCGGCTTTAAGCATGCCCGTAGCGATATCCAGGCCTACAACAGCTCTACACCTATCCTAGAGCCACCTGAGAACCCTACCAGTACCACAGCTATCTAGGTCTACGAGCCTCAAACCCTCCTCAACAACACTCTACTCGAAAACGCTCAGCACATCGTATACCCTGCTAACGATATTGTAGAACACGACGATCTTGTCCTGCCCCGGGCCCAAATCGCCGCCAGCCTCATGAAGTTGTAAAGGGCCCAACCTCCCGATAACCTTTTCACGCTCAAGCCCCCCGGTAAAACCTGCGAACCTCTCTAGCCTAGACAACACCACCTCTAAACCCGTCCATCCTCTCCTTAAACTCTTTGTAAACCACAACGCTTACAACAGGCATCTATGGACACCGTATACGGCAACAGCCTACAGCATCTATAGACCAAGATAAAGATAGCGCTCGGTGTGCTACGCACCGTCTAGAGCCCAGCAGGCTGCATTGCCATATCCGGTGAGCAGAAGGCTTCTCGGGATAGACCCTTTGCAGCGGAAAACGAGAGCACGGCGGAAGCCGTAGGCGTCAGCAACCTACCCTATCATCAGCGCTCAGCGATGGTGGCTACTCATCACCTTCGAAAAAGACGGTGCTCCGCAAGCTATAAGGCTTTGACTGCTTAGAGTTTCTTGAGATGCCGCAGCCTATATGTGGTTGTGGGTTTGTTCTGCTGCGCCGTAGGCTTGTATTTTTGGCTTAGCTATTTCTTGGGGCAGGCGTTTCCGTTTTGTAGCGGTAAGCTATTTAACCTCTCCGGGATTTTTTATGCTTGTAGGCGCATAAAAAGCGGGTGTTAGGCTGTGGATACAGAGCCTGGCAATGTCTCGGGCGGTGCTGTCTCGCCTGTTTGGGAAGAGGCTCTGCTACAGGAGTTTCTATACGCTATAGGGCATCTAAACCACGTGGAGCAGCATCTTCTAGAGACAGACTCTGCCGTTGGCGCTACGCTCTTTGGCGATATAGTCGACCTCTTTAGGGAGCAGAGGAAGCTTGTTGGCCAGGTCATGTTCCTGGTGGGCAGGATCGAGGCCGCCGGCGGGGGAGGCCCCGATGCTAGGAGTGCTTGGGAGAGCGTGTGGTGTGCTTTGAAACACTCTACGACTGCGCTTATACATATAGACGAGTGTATAGAGAAGCTGCTGAAGAGGCTTAGGGAGACCGGAGACGCGAAGTACGCCGACTGCATAAAGACGCTGCTCAGGGTTAGGGAGAGCGTCCTCAGGGGCTTGATGGACATGCTGAAGAGGGGCAAGATGGCCTCGGGCGCGCTGATAGAGGCAAGCGCTAGGTGTAGAGAAGATCTGTGTCTAGAAGAGGCTGAGAAAAAATGAGGTGCTACGGCTACGCACTTCTAAAGGTATCGGAGGACGCGCCTAGGAGCGCCAAGGCAAGGATATACAAGATTATGAGCGGGACCACCGTATCCATAAGGGGGAGGAGGTATAGAGCCAGGGGGCTCGCGGAGGACGTCGGCGGGGTAAGGCTTGCCGACGCGCTCTACGCGATACCCTACGAGAGCATGTCCAAGGTGCTCGAGAAGCTCTCGGAGAAAGGGCTCGAAGGATACGTCCAGACAATAAGCCTCTGCACATGTACATGCGAACAGTAGCAGCGGGGCTACTCCTCGTCGTAAACCGATAGGCATACAGACTTGGTTCCTGCACCGCTCTCGGCAGGCGTCTTGGCCCTGTCGGCGATGCTGTACAGCCCCCTCTCCCGGAGGATCTCCCTCAGAACCTCCTTGCCTCTGTAGAGCGAGGCCCTCAGACAGTCTACGGGTATCTCGAGAGCCAGGCCCAGCACGCGCTCGTCGAGCAGGGGCGCTACGGCTTCAACACCTAGGCACCTGGCGATCTCGAGCTCTGGAAACCTGCCGCGGGACATCCTCTCGATGGTCTTCTCGAGCTCGCCGCTGGTGAGGATAAGCATAAAGCCGTAGCCAGCGAAAACCTCGTCGCCGCCGCTACCAACGTATACACACCTACACCCATCCTCCCGGGCCTTTCTAAGGACGGAGTAGAACACCATATCGTTTCTCACCTCGATACACCCGCTATCGCCGTGGCTGGCGATCCTATCAGCGCCTATACACCCGACAACAGCCCCTCGGAGCTCCTCCACATCCCCGCTCCCCAGGAAAACGTGGACGAGNTCGATGCCTANGGCCCTGGCCACGTGCTCGGCGTAGACTATATCCCTGGGGAGGCCCCCTCTATACACCGCCACGTAGCCCCGTGGCCTCTGCCCCGCGGCGGTAGCCGCTAGCAGTATAGTCGACGTATCTACGCCGCCGCTCAAAGCAATACAGTCGCACCCGTAGCCCTCTACGACCTCGACTAGCAGCCTAAACAGCTTCTCTCCGTATATACCGCAGGGAAGCCCGATTCTCGTTCTAGACCACCCTAAGGATGTGGTAGCCACCGTAGACCTCTACACCGAGAACAGAGTAGCCCAGCCTAGACCTGTGGAGAGGGCCGCGGAGAACAATAGTGTGGTACTCGCCCCTCTCCCCCAGCGGGTCGAAGCCACACCTCCGGGCAGCCTCTACAAACCTGTCCACGTTCCCGCTGTCGAGCACCGCCCCAACCCAATCCGATAGCTCTCGGCGCGACCCTATAACGAGGGGCTCGACCCCGTCCTCAATCTCTCTATACAGCAGCTCCGCGGGATCCATACCCCACAGCGGCTCGGCTAGCTCGGCCCCCACGGAGGTGGCGAGCCTCTCCATATACCTGAGGTGATCCTCTATATAGACGTCGCCCGCCACTATCCTGTCTACCCCCAGCTTCTCCAAAAACCTGGCCTTCTACCTCAAACTCCCTCCCCCTGGACAGCCTCAGGACAGCCACAGGCACGCCGGCTAGGAGGAGGGTCTCGACAGACTTGCCCAGGTTGAGCAGGTGGGGGCTCGGCTCCGGAAAGTCGTAGACTAGGAGAAGCCCGATATCAACGGGCCTTCCATATCTATACACAGCGTAGTAGGAGTCCTTGCCCCCTGAGAGAAAAGCAGCTATCATACCCGCTACTCCGCCGAGGCGATGCATCTTAAAGGGCTTCCAACGTTTTGGGTGGGCCCCGCGATACCCGGTCTCGCTACGGAGGTACACCGCTCTCGAGATCCCTGGCTACTACCTCGGCTACCTTTCTACCCGATAGCAGCATCGAGCTGAATATGGGGCCCATTCTCGGGAGGCCGTAGAGGCCTGCAACAGCCATTCCGGCTACGTAGAGCCCCGGCATAACCCTCCCCGTGTAATCGACGACAATCTTCTCCGACAGCTCTGCGTATGCAGGTCTTTCCCCTGCTAGCACTATCCTCGACTCCGGCATCTTCCTAGCTACAATCCGCAGCACCTCGGCATCGTGGCCCGTGGCGTCGACGACCGCCCTGCTCATAACGAAGAGCGGGTCTACGTGGAGACCCGATAGCGCTACCGCGCTCCACTGCACAACGACACCCTCTATCCTAAGCGGGTTGTCCCTATACACAACGTCTTCGATGAGCACGCCGTTGACTATCCTGGCCCCGGAGTCTATAGCGCCGGCGGCCAGCTTGGCCATGAGCTCCGAGGCGTTGACTATGTAGAGGTTCTCCTCGCTATCGTAGGAATACCTAATGTTGAAGTCCTTGAGGATCGGTATGGCGCTCTCGTCTACCACCACCTTGTGGAGAAGCATACCCCCACCGCCGATGCCCCCTCCGAAGCTCAGCTTCTTCTCGAAGACAGCGACCCTATACCCCCTGTCGGCCAGGTACTTAGCGGCGGTCATGCCCGCTGGCCCAGCCCCAACAACGACAACGTCTAGCCTCGACAGCTCTAGCCAGTCAGCGGCAGTGTGCTTCCATATGGCTCTGCTTATCCTCTCCTCAAGAGGCCTCATAGCAAAAACCCGGGCCTACGAACTAGGCTAGGCCTAGATATATAAGCTTTCAGAACATAACAGCACGCAACCCCTCCGGCTGGGCGCAGAGCGATGCAGGCTCTTTACTGGGGGTGCTTGCCATCAAACAGGCTGTTTCCTATACCGCAAAGAAAGGCTTATTAAGAAGACCCATTGCTATGCACTGGAGCGGTGCCTCTAGTGATCGTCGTAAGGTCTAGGGGTGGCGGAGAGCTTAGGGTCGAGGGCTATAGGGTTAGAGCCTTTGAGCGTATAGACCTTCCACCTGTCGACCGCAGGCTCAAGGCTATTAGAGAGGCGGGCTGGAACACGTTCCAGCTTAGAGCCGACGACGTGTTTCTCGATATGCTCACAGACAGCGGTGTAAACGCTATGAGCACCAGCCAGCTAGCCGCTATGATGTCTGCACAAGACGCTTACGCCGGCAGCAGGACTTTCTACGAGTTTGCCGAGGCCGTCGAAGAGATCCTGGGCTTTAGATACGTTGTACCCGTACACCAGGGCAGGGCGGCCGAACACCTTATAGCGAGAGTCTTTGTTAGAGAGGGCAGCATCGTCCCTATGAACTACCACTTCACCACGACCAAAGCCCACATAGACCTGGCCGGGGGAAGGGTTGTCGAGATACCCGTTAGGGAAGCGCTGGACATTAAGAGCAGGTACCCGTTCAAGGGAGATATAGACGTCGCCAGGCTCGAGGAGATCCTCAGGAGAGAAAGGGATAGGGTTGCTTTTGTGAGGATAGAGGCTATCGCAAACCTCCTAGGGGGCCAGCCCGTGTCTATGAAGAACATCAGGGAGGTTAGGGAGCTCTGCGATAGGTATAGCGTGCCCCTCGTCCTCGATGGGAGTATGGTGGACTGGAACGCTTACTTCATCAAGGAGAGGGAGCCGGGCTACGGGTCTAAGAGGCTCGGGGATATCCTCAAGGAGTTCGTAAGCTACTCGGACATATTCTATATGAGCGCTAGAAAAGCCCCCGCGGTCAGGGGAGGCTTCATAGCTACGAACAGCAGGGAGGTATACGAGAGGCTCGTTGTCCACGTACCGGTGTACGAGGGGTTCCCGACGTACGGGGGCATGTCTACTAAAGAGATGGCGGCTATGGCCGTAGGGCTTAGGGAGATGGTAGACGAAAACCTGGCGGGGTCGGAGCTAGAGCTTATCAAGTACGTTGTCGAGGAGCTCGACAAGAGGGGGATACCGGTGGTGCTCCCGCCCGGCGGCCTGGGGGTTCACATAGAGGCCTCCAGCTTCCTACCCCACGTACCCAGAAGCGCCTACCCCGCTGGCTCTCTCGCCGCTGCACTGTATATAGCGTCGGGGGTCAGGTCTATGGAGAGGGGCGCCATGTCCATGGACAGGGATAGGGACGGTAGAGAGGTCTACCCGGAGCTGGAGCTCGTCAGGATAGCGTTTCCGAGGAGAACATACCTAAAATCCCACGCCGACTACGTTATCGATAGGGTGCTGTGGCTCTACGAGCATAGAGACGTGGTCAAGGGGGCTGAGGTGGGTATACGAACCGCCCGTCCTAAGGTTCTTCCTGGGAAGGCTCGAGGATATAGAGGGCTGGGGAGAAAAACTGGTTGAAGTCTACAGGAGGGAGCTCGGAGACCTATAGCAAAAATTAGGTGGTAGGATTACTGGGCTGTATAGCCACCGTCGGCTACTATCAGAGCACCGGTTATGAAGCTAGCCTCGTCCGATGCGAGGAACGCCACGACGGCAGCGATATCGGATGGAAGGCCCATTCTCCCGACGGGTATTGCCTTGACGAACGCCTCGACAGATAGGCCCGCAGTTTTTGTTCTGGGAGTCTCTATAGGGCCGGGGGCTACGGCGTTTACCGTTATGTTGTACGGGGCCAGCTCTAGAGCTAGCGCTCTCGTAAAGCCGACGATAGCTGCTTTGCTTGCGCAGTAAGTGGGTTAGAGCGGGAAAGCCCACGATAGTGGCTATAGACACGATGTTGATTATCCTTCCGTACCTGTTCTTGACCATTATCGGGGCGACCGCCTTGGTGAAGTAGAACGTCCCCTTAACGTTGACGTTCATCACGTTGAGAAGGCTGTTGCAGAGACGGTGGAGAAGCTGGGCAAGATCGATATACTGGTGAACAACGCCAGTATATACCCGTTCAAGCCGTTCCCAGAGATGGCGGAGGAGGAGTGGGACAAGGTCTTGCCTGTTCGTGACATCGCCTCTAAAGGCTAGAACCCTGACACCGAGCTTCTTTATCTCCTCGGCTGTCTCGAAGACTTTGTCCGACAAGTCGAACAGAACTACATCAGCACCCTCCTTAGCAAGCCTGGCCGCTATCTCCCTGCCGATGCCCATAGCGCTTCCAGTAACAAGAGCTACTCTCCAGAGAATCTCATTTTTCCGCCCTCCTACTCTATCGGGCAGACCATACCATATAAAAACTTTGCACATATAAAACAGCGATGTTCATACGTGGGGTTTAAGATTGTGGGCCTGGCGCTCTACATGCTTTGCCGTCGAAAGGGCTTGGCACGGCCTAGCTCTACACAATGTCCTGTTGCGCTACCGCCTACCAGCCCCTAGAACACCCTGAAAACCCCTCTTTTCACGATAGACCAGTAGCTATAGTAAGCAAATCACATTGTTGCCAGTATCAATGCAAGTACGTATGTAGTGTTAACACCATCTACTAGAATCCTCGACAAGATAAAAACCGTTGCCGCGATATACACTGCCGCACCTATGATATAGGCTCTCTTCTGCCAGCCGTACCTCCTGATCGTGGCTATGGCCTGTAGCGCTACATAGCCTTCCCTAGTCAGGGTGTACCTGCCATCGCTGTTCAAGGCCACAAGGCTCCCCAGCTTCTTCAGGTGAAAGTCTAGCTTTCCACTGCTCTTAATCCCGAGCTCTCTCTTCAGCTCCGAGAAGCCCATGGGCTTCTCGGCGAGCAGCCTCAAAATCTTGGTTCTGAGGGGGGCCACCGCCTCGAAAGTTTCATCAGATCGCATACCGAGCCGCCCGAGGCACTAGTTCTGCAAGACCGGATATAACTCTAGGGCTGTAGACCAGCTGGTCAAGAAGGCTAGACCAAACAGAGCCTTTATACCGAATATCTCGTGCTGGGGAAGGGATCTAGGCCTTCAGCTACGGGTTTACACCCCTTTCTATCCCTGGCTCGAGCTTTCCGAGCGGCAAGGAATGCTTGGATGTTTCGGTGCTGTGAGAAGATGATGAAAAATTATTGTGTTAGGGTTTGAAAAACAGTGTACAGTGTTTAGCGCTCTAGCGCTAGGTCTTGTAGATGGTCGAGTACGGTAGTAGCATTACGGGCCCTATATTCACTCCTTCTACATTCTTGTGTGTCACAATCAGCAGCTTGCCCTGTAGCAGCGGTATGTATGGAACCTCTTCTGCTAGTATCTCCTGTACCTGCTTATAGTACTCGGCTCTCGTGGCTTGGTCGGGCTCTACTGCTCCTTGCTCTAGCAGCCTATCCACCTCTGGGTTGGCGTACCCAGTGCCGGTCCAGCTGTTGGACTCGCTGTGTAGGAACGGGTATAGGAAGTTGTCTGGGTCTATGTAGTCTGGGTACCATCCCAGTAGAGACAGCATCATCTGGCCGTTTCTGAGCTGGTCTACGTAGGTTGCCCACTCGCTGCTCTTCAGCTCTACCTCTATGACTCCCGTAGCCTCTAGATGTTCTTTGATGAGCTGTGCTAGGTCTGCTTCGGTATCGCCGTAGTGTGTCGGTGTATACCACAGCTCTACGTGTAGCTTGTTGTTCTCATCGTACCCTGCCTGCTCTAGCAACTGCCTAGCCAGGTTGATGTTGCCGTCGCCGTACTTCTCCAGGAACACGTCCTCGTGGCTCCACAGACCCTTTGGAACCATGCTGTACAGAGGCTCCATAGTCCCGAGGAACACGGTCTCGGCGAGCTCGGGCCTGTTTACTGCAGCAGCAATAGCCTGTCTAACGAGCTTGTTGTTGGTGGGCTCCATCTGGACGTTTACAACGATATACCTGATGAAGGAGCCCGGCACCTCTATGACCTTGTAGTCGGGGTTCTTCTTGAGGTCCTCGTAGTCTGTTGGCCTGAGGGTTCTCCAAGCGATATCGACTTCGCGGTTCTCAAAGGCTAGCCTAAGCGTTGCGGCGTCTTTGTAGAACTTGACTATTACCGTCTTGGTCTTGGGCTGCTCGCCGTGGTAGTACGGGTTTGCCTCAAGCACTATGTACTGGTCTCTCTTGAACTCCTTGATACAGTACGGCCCGGCGCCTCCCCAGGTAGCGTCGCTGGCGATTTCGTTATCGGGATAGTTGGGGTGTACCGGGAAGTAGGGTGGGGTAGCCAGTACCGCTAGGAAGTACCCCACGGGCTTTTCTAGTATAAACTCGACGGTGTAGTCGTCTACGGCCTTAACGTCCTCTACAAACTCTGTTACAAGCCACGCCGGGTCGCCCTGGATTGTCATAACCCTCTTAACGCTCCTAACAACATCCTGGGCCGTTAGTGGTGTACCGTCGCAGAACTTGACGTTCTCCTTGAGGTGGAACACCCATACCTTGCCGCCCTCCTTGACCTCCCAGTCCTTGGCTATGGCTGGCACTATCTCGTCGGTACCCGGCTTGTACCTGACCAGGCCCTCCATTATGTTGTTCAGTATTTCCCACGTGAAGAAGTCGTATGCGTTCGAGGGATCGAGATCTGTAACCTTGTCTGTTGTGCCTATGATCAGCTTCTCGGCTTCAGTAGCAGGGGCGGCGCCGCCTCCGCCAAACATTGTGTAGTAGACTACAGCTCCTATGGCCACCAGTACTACTACAACAGCTGCTGCTATTAGCGTGGTTCGGCTAGCCATACCGGGTCCACCTCTAGCCCAATCTCATCTCAGCTTCTCCGCTCTCCAGCTATAAAAACTTTCAAAACTATATAGTATTTTATAAGCTCGCTTGAAAACATTTAAAGCCTCTCGACAGGCCCATACACTGGCAAGAAGGCTACGGAAGCTCGCGGTGGCACTTCATGGGGATTTTGCGCTATATAGCGGTAAGAACGGCGCTAATAATCCCAACAGTCCTGATTCTCTATACTCTAGTGTTTATTGTGCTAAGGATACTGCCCGGCGATCCGGTGCTAGCTGTTCTAGGGACAAAGAATATTCCTCCGGAGCAGCTAGAGCAGATAAGGCACAATCTTGGGCTGGACAAGCCATATATTGTACAGTACTTCGAGTACCTATGGAATGTGCTGCACGGGGACTTCGGCACGAGCATGATTATCAGCGGGCGCAGCATAACGGTCGACCTTCTCGAGAGGCTCCCGGCAACAATAGAGCTTGCTGTTGCCGGGATGCTCGTAAGCCTGCTGATAGGCGTTTCAACGGGCTTCTTCGCGGCTGTTAAGCGCGATACAAAGCTGGATACGGGGCTGAGGGTCTTCGGGTCGGTAACCTATACGCTCTTCATCCCGTGGCTCGGGCTGATGTTCCAGCTGGTGTTTGCTGTATGGCTTGGCTGGCTACCGGCCAGCGGTAGGATAGACCCAGATATCGGTCTCGTGACGGTTACGGGGTTCTACGTGCTAGACGCGCTTATCACGGGCAATGTTGTCGCGCTTCGGAGCGCTCTAAGCCACATGATCCTGCCAGCACTTACACTGGGACTGGTGCTGAGCGGGCCCTACACCAGGCTTGTGAGGAGCAACCTCATCAAGGCTCTGGAGTCGAACTACGTTTTTGCGTACCGCGCCCGCGGAGTGAGGGAGCGCAGGATACTGTTGCACGCGTTTAGAAATGCGCTCATACCCGTGGTGACCTACGCCGGGCTACAGTTTGCACTGCTCCTCGGGGGAGCCGTGCTGACAGAGTCAACGTTTGACTGGCCGGGCATCGGGACGTACCTAGTGGAGAAGGTGAGCTACAGGGACTACCCGGCTATACAGGCGGTTGTAATAGTCTTCGCGTTTTTTGTTGGGGTCATCAGCCTGGTAGTAGACCTGATCTACGCTCTCCTAGACCCGAGGATAAGGTACTAGGGGGATAGCCGTTGGCCGAGGCCCTGGGCAAAACCCTTGCAGGCCTGCTCTCAAGGATTTCGATACCGAGGATTAGCGCCCGCGGTAAAGCGCTAGTCTACACCGGTCTAGCTATCGTTCTAGCGGTCGTGTTCATGGCTATAGCAGCACCGCTACTCACACCCTACGACCCTACGCGTAGAGCGGGACCCGGCTACCAGCCGCCTAGCTGGGAACACCCCTTCGGCACAAACAACCTCGGACACGACATGTGGTCTAGGACTGTCTACGGGGCCCGCACTATCCTTATAGTGGTGGGCCTCGCTATAGCCATAAGCATGGCCATCGGGGTTCCGCTGGGCCTTGTCAGCGGATACTACGGCGGGAAGCTGGATAGGGCGCTGAGCATGGTGATGGACTCTATATACGCGTTCCCGAGCCTGGTCCTGGCCATAACCCTTGCGGTGGTCCTCGGCCCCAGCCTCTTCAACGCCGCAATAGCTATAGCTGTTGTGTATGTCCCGACGTACTTTAGGATGGTCAGAGGCCAGGTGCTGAGCATCAAAGAAGAGCTATTCATCGAGGTGGCTAGAGCGCTCGGCATACCGACCCGGGAGATAATATTCAAACACATTCTGCCGCACCTACTGCCAACAATAATGGTCGTGTTTAGCCTGAGCGCCGCCGATGCCGTGCTAACCGAGGCAGCGCTAAGCTACATGGGGCTATCGGTACAGCCGCCAACCCCGGACTGGGGCTACGATCTCTACAAGGGTAAGGGGTTTGTGTTATCCGGCTACTGGTGGCTCATTTTCTTCCCGGGCCTGATGATAACCCTGCTTGCAACAGGGTTTGCGCTCATCGGCGAGGGGTTGGGAGAGCAGTTTAGGAGGGAATAGCTATGAGCAGCCCGACGCTAGCTGTAGAAGACCTCACGGTATACTACTACACCCTCAAGGGGGTCGTCAGGGCAGTCGAGGACGTCTCCCTCAGGGCGTATAGAGGTGACCTTGTAGCGCTTGTCGGCGAGAGCGGCTGCGGCAAGACAACGCTTAGCTATGCACTGCTAAACCTGGTGCCCCCGCCCGGCAGAATAGTAAAGGGCAGGGTGGTCATAGGGGGTGTGGACATACTATCGCTTAGAGGAGACGAGCTTAGAAAGGCTAGGGGGAGCCTCGTATCGATGGTTTTCCAGGACCCCTTCACCACCCTAGACCCCGTTAGGCGCGTAGGAGACCAGATACTAGAGGTTCTGCTAGAGCATGACGTGCCCATCGAGGAGGCGAGAAAACGCGTTGCAGAGGTTATAGAGTCGGTAGGCCTGTCCGAGAGGATAGCCAATGCCTATCCACACCAGCTTAGCGGTGGGCAGAGGCAGAGGATATCTATCGCAGCGGCTATCGCGTTGAACCCCCGGGTGCTGGTTGCCGACGAGCCTACCACAGCTCTAGATGTTGTTGTCCAGAAGCAGATAATGGATCTGCTCGACGAGATCAGAAAGAACACCGGCATGACCGTGGTGCTGATAACGCACGACATAGCGCTGGCAGCGGAGCGCGCCACAAGGGTGGCGGTGATGTACGCTGGCAAGATGGTGGAGTACGGCCCCAAGGACAAGGTCATAGAGAACCCCCTGCACCCCTACACAAACGCCCTGCTGAAGTCTGTGCCAGACATAGAAAGCGAAGAATGGCCTAAACCTATACAGGGCACTCCCCCGGACCTCCGCAACCCGCCGAGCGGCTGCAGGTTCCACCCCCGCTGCCCCCTGGCAAAGGACGTTTGCAGGAGGGGCGCCCCCGATGTGGTTGAGGTCGAGCCCGGGCACTACACCTCGTGCTGGCTATACGCCAAGAGGTGAGGACCGTGGGTGACCCCCTGCTCGTGGTAGAAGACGTCAGGAAATACTTCGATGTGGGGAGGCTCGGAGCTAAAAAGATAGTTAGGGCTGTCGACGGCGTAAGCTTTGTGTTGGACAGGGGCGAGACCCTGGGTCTCGTGGGCGAGAGCGGCAGCGGCAAGACAACCCTGGGCAAGCTCGTACTGAGGCTCTATAGGCCGACCTCGGGCAGGATAGTATTCGACGGAGTAGATATAACGGATCTCCCAGAGCCAAGGCTTAGGCCACTGCGCAGAAAAATGCAGCTAGTACCCCAAGACCCCTACGCCAGCTTCAACCCCCTGCAGACGGTGGGCGAGGCCCTCGTCGAGCCCCTGCTAGTCCATAAGCTGGCTAGCAGGAGCGAAGCAGTGGACAAGGCGCTGAAGATGCTTGAGAGAGTAGGGCTTGTTCCAGCAGACGACTTCTTCCGCCGGAGACCCTACCAGCTTAGCGGTGGACAGCTCCAGAGAGCTGCTATCGCGCGGGCAATGCTGCTAGAGCCAACGCTGGTGGTCGCCGACGAGCCTACCTCTAGCCTCGACGTATCGGTACGCGCATCGATACTAGAGCTACTGAAAGAGTTCAAAGAGAGGTACAGGCAGGCCATGATATTCGTTACACACGACCTAGCAACAGCAAAGCTTGTCTCAGACAGAATAGCCGTTATGTACCTCGGCAAGACTGTGGAGTACGGCCCCACAGGCGACGTCCTATCGAAGCCGCTACACCCCTATACAGCTGCACTACTATCAGCCATACCCAGGATAAAGCCCGGGAGCAGAGCTGTAAACATCGTGTTGAAGGGAGAGATACCCGACCCCTCCAACCCCCCGAAGGGGTGTAGGCTACACCCGCGGTGCCCCCTAGCAACACCAAAGTGTTCTTCGGAAGAGCCAAAGCTGGTTGAGCTAGAAAAAGGACGCTTGGTGGCATGCCACAACCCTCTTCCGGCTAGCATCAGGAGATAGCCCCGCACAGCCCCCATCTGGGTACACCATACACCGGCTAGGCGGTACCCCGTTTGCCGAGGCCCGCAAGACTTCCTCTACACACGGAGGCTGTAGGGTGTCCAACCCTTGGCGCTACCCGAAGGTTTATTAACGCTTAAGCACCGGGTTTCTAGCATCAGATAGGGCCGGCAGTGCTTCGGGGGAGGGGTTTGGAAAACCTGAAGTACTACGTATCGACGTTTCTCATTCTCTGGAGCCTAATGATTCTCGTAACGTTTTCCTCCATCATAGCCTTCGAAGTGCTTCGGCATGTCTGGGCACACGCATCCACTCCTACATTCGTTGTCTATATAGCGACCATGGCTTTTTCCGCTATCGGTATTCCTGGGCTACTGCACCTATACCTTAAGAGTCGCTGGGGAGAAACAAGGGCTTTGCCTCCCCTGATAGCAATGATACTGTTTTTTGTAGCAAACTACTTCTACGCCTCCTACTGGGGGTTGCTAAGCTTTGAAGCGGTTGCCAGGCTATCTAGGTTTGCCCTGGTATTCTCTATAGTATTCGCGCTTTTCTTCATCCTGTTGTCGGGGTACGTCTATAGAAGAAGACACAAAAAAGTTGAAGACTACATAGCCGAACGGAATGTTTACTAAACCAGAAAGTATTGCCCCAGTAAAGAAGAGACCACGCCCCTTCTCGTAACAATACACCCGCTCACTATCTGTCCTAAGGTGAATACTCCAGCTATAACCCCCATTATACAGTAGTCAAGCCCCAACTCCATTACACCGTAAGGGAAAGCTATTGAATAATCCACTCTACACAGGTAGAATAGCACGTAAACAAGCCATGCGACTATGACCAGCAAATCCGGGACTTTCGAGCCAACCTTATCCATCCCTATTATAATAAGTTAAGTATTAACTCGATGTTTCCACTTTCCTACTAGCAGGAGCACTAGCTATGAGATTTCATGATCTTAAGTTTAAGATATTAAATTACAAGCTCGGGTTTGATGACGCTATTGACGTACTTACTTCTGACATCACTCGTGAAAATAAGCAAGACCTACCATATAGACCGTGTAAGGGAGATATTAGGGAGGGTTTATCGATACCTCAAAAAGGAAGGAGAGACAATATTTAATACATGATTCATGAAAGCGTTTACAAGTCCGCTGTCCTGCCAGGCTCAGCAAAGCTTTATCTACTGGTGGTGCCACCAGTTCCTGGTGGTACCGCCAGTGCTATTTGATTTAGCTCCTAAGAGGTCTAAGAGAGACTTCTACAACTATGAGAAAGAGCTTGAGCAGCTCTACAAGCTCTACTTGAGTAGTAGGGTTGTAGCTGTTGTAGGCTGCAGGAGGATTGGCAAGACGAGTCTGATACTCACTTTTCTCAGCGAGTGGAAAGCGCCCCACATATTTGTCGACTGCAGAAGAATTTCGTTTTCTAGCTACGGAGCTAGCTTCAGGAGCTTTGCAGAAGAGTTTTCAAGAGCTTTAAACGAGTTCCTATCCGGTCTTAGGGGGAGGGCCGGCAAACTGCTGGACTACCTGAGGAGCGTTAAAGGTGTTGAGATAGACTTCGCTGTTGGAAGGGCGCTGCTCAGGTGGGGAAAGAGAGATAGGTCTGACATTGCATCGCTTCTCGAAAAGCTAGACACGTTTGCTCGCGAAGAAGGCTTTAGGGTCGCTCTAGTCTTTGACGAGCTTCAAGAGCTTCGCGCTATAAACATAGACTTTGCAAAGCTCTTAGCCTACATCTACGACCACCTGCACAGCACAGTCGCCATAGTCTCGGGATCTCAGGTAGGGCTACTCTATGACACATTGAAGATTGAAGACCCTGCGTCGCCTATGTACGGAAGAGCTGTAGCTGAACTCCGCATACCTAGGCTACCCAGAGAGAAAGCTGTGGAATTCTTAGAAAAAGGCTTTGCAGAAGTTGGTGTAGAGGTCAGCAGAGATATTATTGAGAAAGCCGTTGATGCTCTCGACGGTGTTGTCGGCTGGCTAGTCTACTTTGGCTGGAGCTATGTACACGGCGTAAAGGATCTCGGAGAGGTGCTGGACACAGCGGCAAGGCAGGAAGCTGAAGAGTTGAAGAGGTTCTTGGCTAGGTCTAGAAACGAGAGAAGGTATAGAGAGATACTCAAAGCCGTTGCCCAGGGCAGGAGCAGGTGGAGCGAGATAAAGAGGGCAGTAGAGCTTGCGGAAGGCGTAGAGGTAGACGATAAAAACTTCAGCGAACTACTCAAAAAACTCGTCAAGGCAGGGTTCATAGAGAAGACAGGAGAGGAATACATAGTACCAGACCCAATTACAGCCAGAGCCATCCTAAAACATCTATAGTGAACCATACCACTGCCATCAGCTAATAGAGCCACCCTAGGGGATTTGTATTCCTGGGCTTTACAAGGCGAACTGGTTTATTCTTGATACTAAGGCGTTATAGTCGTTTATGTCGTGGATGTAGTACGCCTCCATTCCATACCTTCTTGCATTATTAACCATTGCTTTATCAGCACTTACTAGTATAAGTGGAGATAATGCTAGCTATGGCTATGTAGAATGCATCTATGGCTCTACAAGCAGTTGATAAGAAGGTTCTAGAAGCTATTATGAGGGAAGCTGAGGATGAATTCGGCGTTTATTGATAGTAATATTATCATAAAATATTTTACCGGCGATAAAGCTGCAAAAGATGTCCTAGCCCCTGTGATTAACTATGAGATTGAAGGCTATATTAATAGCATTGATTACTCTGAAGTCATCTATATCTCTATAAAGCTTCTTACACGAAAAAGGCATACGAGCTAAAAGAAAACCCGGAAACTATAAAGAACGTTATTAAGGCGATAAGTAAGCATACAGAGTTCATACGGACATACTTTAAGGAGCTAGAGATAAACGACAAAGTAAAGCAAATAGCGGCCGAAATCATGAAGGAATATGGGCTTTTACCTAACGATGCATTAATAGTGGCAACATGCAAATATTACGGCATAGATATCATCCTTACATTTGACGAGGATTTCAAGAGAATATCATGGTTAAAGACTATTCCCTAGCCCGTATAAATAAATCATAAGCCCGCTGGAGCTTTAATGAAAGCAGTACCCTACCGACCTTCAGGAGCTGATTTAATCTAGAATAGATAGAAAATTTACGAAAATACTTTGAGATGAAGATCCTAAGTTTAAACCTAGAGGAACATAGCTACGAAGTAGGGTACTTGAATAGTTCTTGGCCTAAGAGCTGAATAATTTGTGCAACACATTCTCCTAGGTTCATGGGATAACTCAATTGATTGTTTCAAAAACTTAAGCAGGGATGCTAGTGTAACATAATAATTATGTGCATTAAGTCTATAATTACTAGAAAGACTAATCCTAAGATAACCGTATGCTTATAAAGAGCCTCCTTATCGGCAAGTCTATTCGAACGCTATCGAAGGTTAGATATGTTATATTACTGAGTATTGAATAACATGTTTATATGGTATGTCTATAGTTGGCTAATCATTATTTATTGTTCTTTATTTAATCTTATCATTCTGAAGCAACGGCTCCAGTACTACTTTTAGGATAGTATGGATTATGTCAGTTGCGTAGTTTGTTAGTTCATATAGTCTATATTTGGCTACTTTCTTGCACTTTACAAGCCCTGATACTCTAAGTGTTTTTAGGTGGTGTGATACTAGTGTTTGATCTAATTCCAAAGCCCTTGATATTATACATACCGGTAGTGGGCCGTTATAGTAGAGGAGAAGTAGGATCTTGAGCTTACTTCGTTCAGAAAACGATTTAAGTATTTTACTAACTTTCTCGGCTTCTATCTCTGGAACTACTAGCTCTTTTTTATTGAGTAGATAATCAAGTTTACATACTCCTTCTTTCGCCAAATCGGAAAGCAACCTAGATAGATCTATTTTAGCAGGCATATATACCCCTAAATAGATTTCAGTCTAACAAAATTAAATACTGAAATTCACTTACTCAGGATATTTGTTTATAAAAACTTTAATTAATAGAAAACGATAAACTGGAATTATTTATGTTCTCCATAGTATGTTATCGCATTTGATGGACAAATCTTCTGGCATCCCCGGCAGAGTTCTACACAGTTCTCTGGTCTAGCGACTACTGGTTTACCCTCGGGCCCTACTTCATATACATTGTGGGGACAGAAGTTGACGCATGTGAGGCAACCAGTGCATTTTTCGTAGTCTATGATTGGATACCAGTTTTTAGTCATGTTTTCACCCTACTCTTCAAGTGCTTTCTCAATAGCTTTAATGGCTTCTTCAGTATTCATGTTCCTGATCTCAACACCAACAAACTTAGACTCATCGAAGCCTAATTCCTTAAATACCCAGCCAAACATCTTTTTCTGCATGACCGGATCACATGCAGCCACCACAATCTTATTTATCTTCTTGCCTCCTTCACCCAGTAATATTCTCCAAAAGTTATCTCCATCAGTAGCACAGAGCTGTGGATGTATCAATGCGAAGTCCACCTTCTTATTTCTTCTAAAGTAGTTCACTACCTCGAAAATATTCATTTTCTGGAATGAAGGGCATGTACCTTGACATACACATGCTATAAGGCCCTTTCATATGAGCCACCAATCATATGAATGTTTATTCAAGTTAAAAAGCTTTATCGCTATGAAACTCCTAAAATTAAAAAGGGAAAATCTCCAGAAATAGTGATAAAGTAAATGTTTCATGCTTAACAGGTCTAGACCTGTAGATGAGTTAGAGAACCCTATTAAGGTAGCCGCAGAACTCGTAGCTAAGGTCCTGAAGTACAACCCTAAAGCATTTGAGGTAGCGTACGGGACTACGTCGACAACAGCTGAGGAGATCCTAACCTACATAGCTACTAGGAGGTTCATGCGGGGGGCGAGGCCTAAAGACCTCTACGAAGCTGCTAAAGCCTTAATAGGGGACTACCTAGACGGAAAATAGTATACTACTACGAGCCTCCAACTAGATTATCTAAATAACCCTAGAACCTAGGCGGTAACCGACTAGTTCCAGCACTAAGGTAAGTAGGACCCCTGGTACGAAAGCTAAGTAACCTAAGGTATAGGTATGTACATAGTGTAGTAAGCCGTAATCGCAGAGACCGACTAGGACGAGAGCTAGGTTAGTTACATAGAGTAGGGGTGCAACTATTAGGTAAGGTCTCCTAAGCCTAGCTAACGAAGCTAATTGGTAAAGAGCTATGTGGGTAATCAGTAGGTACGCAATCCACAAAGCTGTGTACGGTGTGAGTACATCGTAGAACAGGGTCTTACCACCCAGGTAGAGCTTTAGGATAGGCTGTGGGAGTAGTATAACCCCAAAGCCAGGGAACGCTAGGAAGTAGGCAATCGCTATTACGAGTACTGCATAGATAGTTGCGGCTAAGGCTGGTAGAACGAAGAGCTTAGCAGGTTTTACGTACACATACCTCAGCTCGGTTAGCAGTAACTAGGGTTAGCACTAGAGCAGTTTTAAGCTTACGTGCCGGGATGTTAGGTAAGACGGGTAAAGCCTTGAGCCTAGCCCCGGGGATTACCTAGGAGTACATTAGTTATCGTAGAAAACGCGAGTAACATGAAATGTGATGAAAAAATCTACGAGTTACCTACTATGCAAATACTTGCTCAGTATTTCTGCTCTTTTTTCATGGGTGCTGTGTATTAAGTTATCTCTGAATGATATTGGTTGACCTCCACCCATTAAGCATCCTCCTGGGCACGCCGAGTAGATTATCGTGTGGTCTAGCTCGTTATGTAATGCTTTCTCTATTTCACGTAAATCGCTGGTTACACGTACGTCTGGATCAAGGTTAACTAGTACTAGGTCTTCACGTCCTTCTGTGAGTATTTCTCGTGGAATATTTCTAATTACTAATTGGAGTTCTCGAGTTGTAACAGCGTTTCTTAGTTGTTTTCTCCAAGCAACGCACTGAGTAACATAGATAGCGTTACTTGGTACTCTCGGAACTAATAGCTCTACGTTTAGGTTCGCGAAAAATCTCTTTAACAACTGGTATTCTACGGGGGATTTAGCGTAGATTCTACCTGGTTGTACATTAATAGTACTCGAGTAGACTATAATCTTACTGAATCCTAGTAAACGTAGCGCGGTGAATACTTGCCCTATTTCTAGGTTTTCAGCCTCCGATAATGCTGCTAAAGCCTCTGGTTCAATATATATCTCCGTGTTTCCACTTCTCTTAAGCTTATCGGGTTCAAGCCTATATGTTATTGCACCTGCAGGACAATATGCAACGCATAACCCACAGTAGTGGCAACCAACTTTATCGAATGGATCTTGGTATGGTGTAGATACTAGTGTTGAGATACCTCTATTCACGTAGTTTAAAACATTTGCATTCATGGTTTTACATATTTCAATGCATCTGCCACATACAATACACTTAGATGAATCTAATTGTAGGAAGTTTTCACTATCTCTTATAATGAAAACTGGTCTTTCAACTAAGTTGAGTCTTCTCTCATAAACACTTGGTTTAACGCCTTTCAAAACAAGTTCGAGTAGATTAAGGAATTCATTTGTTTTAACGGGGCATCCACGTATAAAGTAATCTACTTTAACATGCTGGTGTAGAGGAGTGGATCTCTGTTTATTATTCACATCGAGTAAACCTGCTTGAACACCGCCTAGTGTTGCACAAGCACCTAGAGCAATTAAAATATTTGACTTCTCCCTGATCAACTTGAGTCGCTTCATGTTTTCATCACTAACAACTGATCCCTCGACAACAGCAACATCATATTCATCGCTTTTCTTGATGCCAAGTAAACGCCAATCAACTAGTTCAGCATTGTATTTTCTCAATAGCTTAAATAGATCCTCGTTTATTACATTATATAAGCATCCTTCACAACCAGTTAGAGATATAAATGCTATTCTCATATGGGTCACCTTTACGACACTTTCACCACGTGAACAGCACATGGAATACAGGGATCATATGATCTCACGAGCATTTCAACATATTTCGTCAAAGTACTTGTCTCATTTCCCTCATTGTTCAATCGCCTTACTAGAGTTTCAGCGGCGGCTTCAACGTGTTTAGCAAACATAACGGTTGGTGTTATTATATTAGCTGACTTAATTTTACCATTTTCATCTACTTCATAGTAGTGGATTAGTAGTCCTCTCGGGGCTTCAATAACTGATAATCCTTTGCCATTCTTCTTGCTGGGTGTATTTCTTCTAGGTGCTCTACCGCATATACTCCTTAATCTGTATGTAATGTCTCGCATCAAGTAACGAGTTTCAATAGCTTTAGCAACTATGTTACTATATGGGTTGCTTCGGAGTATTTCCAATAATTCACTATCTAACTCCACGTACTTGTTTGCGAGAAGCCTAGCTCTTGCCCCTACGAAGAATATTTTTCCATTGAAGACGCATGCTTTGCTATTAGAGTAGCTTGGTTTAACTTCGTTGAAGTAGTTTAAGTAATTCTCTTCGTTGATATTAAAGTATCCTTCATTACTTACGAGTACATATGATCCATTAATAGGCACGCTTTTCTCTGGAAAACTTGAAAGAGCTAAGTATATTGGAGAAGGATCATTTACACTAGGAGGATTAACTCTACTTAACACGTATTCTATGATCTCATCTACAATGGGCGTAGATTCTTCTATTGATTTAATTGTTTTCTCAATGTGTAGTCTAGATATTTCTTTAATGAATCCACCAGGAGTGTATGGCTGCGGACTCGATAATCTACCACAGATCGTATTCAAAGCGTTCTTAACGATTTCTCTCACTTTTATTGCTTTGGTGATTACTTCTGGCTCGAGTTCACAGTAATCCGGTAAAGCTAGAAATATTAAGTGTACCAAGTGATTTTCAATTATTTGTAGTTTATTACATATGTCTCTGAGTTCAGCTGTAACTTCATCTACTTCGATTCCCAAAGCGTTCTCAATGGCAAGGTTAGATGCCCAGAAGTGAGCGTGACTACAAACGCCGCATATTCTCGCAACTATGTATGGTGCGTACCTATATTCTCGTCCAACAACTAAACGCTCGAGTAATCTCTCACTTAGTTGACTAGCATACTCTACGCGTACTTCCCCATTCACCAAGTAAACGTTAACTTTGGATTCACCAGCTACTCTATCCAATTCTAGTTCTAAGCGATAACTAGTCAATGCTTATACACCTCATCAATTATTTCTCGTAGTTTAATGGGTAGAACAATCCAGAAAATAGTTATAATGGATTCAAGGTCTTCTCTTCTAATACCGTTTTCTCTATAAAACTTAATTGCGTTTCTCCATACATCTCTACTAGAAACGAACCCCCTGCATCCAATGCAGAGAGCACCCTGCCTTGTACACTCTGCATCGCAGCCAGAAACCGTGAGAGGTCCTAGACATGGAATACCCTGGTTAACTAAGCATTCATCACCGTATAATGGGCATTCAGAGCAGACTGGAATTCCTTCAACGCCTAGCTCTTTTGATAGTGAACTCAATGTACATGTACTCTTCCTATAACAATCCCAGCAGTGTATATTATGAGTAGCTAGTAGAAGCTCGAAATTAATCTTCCTCATTTTTTCTAGTTCATCATCACTAGTGGTAATGTTCATTCCTTCTTGAACAGGGTACCTGCATGCTGGTACAACTCTACCATTAGCTTTAACAACGCATATTCTGCATGTTGCTTCATTAAATAAGCCTTGTAGATAACATAGTAATGGAACCTTGAACCCGGCTTTCTCAACTGCATCAATGATGTATGATTCCTGTGGTACTTCTACTTCTACATTATTTACTTTAACTTTAACCATGTAATCCACCTATATTTTTTCAATTGCACCGAAGGGACAATTAATAAGGCATGAACCACACTTTATGCACTTTGAATCATTAATCCTGAATGGTTCACCCGCTTCACCAGTTATAGCGTTAACTGGGCAGTATCTCGCGCAAACACCGCATCCGCGGCATTTCTCTTCATTTATTACGTAAGTTACAAGCTTAGGGCATACTTTCGCTGGGCACTTCTTGTTTTCAACATGTTCTCTGTACTCGTTTTCAAAATATCTGAGAGTTGATAGGACAGGGTTAGGTGCAGAACCCCCGAGACCACAGAGACTTGTTTTAATCACTGTTACACCTAGATCTCGTAGAAGTTCAATATCTTCTTCTCTACCTTCTCCGTTAACTATTCTCTCTAATGTTTCATTCATTATTTTCATTCCAACTCTGCATGGTAGACATTTCCCGCAGGATTCAGCTAGAGTGAAGTCAGTGAAGTACTTGGCAACATTAACCATGCATCCTGAATCATCAATTACTACGAGTCCTCCTGACCCCATTATAGCTCCATATGCTTGAAGAGTCTCATAGTCTAGTTCTAAGTCGAATAAGTTGGAGGGTATGCATCCACCACTTGGTCCCCCGACTTGAACAGCTTTTATTTTCTTGCCTTCAACTGGTCCACCCGCTAACTCGTAGACTAGTTTCTTTATCGTTGTTCCTATTGGTACTTCGTATACTCCAGTTCTCTTCACAGCACCAGTTACACAAAACATTTTTGTTCCTTTAGATTTCTCTGTTCCATACTTTGTAAATTCTTCAACTCCGAGTTGAAATATTGTAGCAACATGTGCTAATGTCTCAACGTTGTTTACGACAGTAGGTTTACCCCATAGTCCACTAGTAGCAGGGTATGGTGGTCTTTGACGAGGCCTAGCTCTACCCTCAATGGCAGCTATTAATGCTGTTTCCTCACCACAGACGAATGCTCCGGCACTCCTATATACTTCTATGTCGAAGCTAAATCCTGTACCCAATATGTTTTCTCCCAGGAATCCTTTTTTCCTTGCTTCATTAACGGCTTTCTCTAATCTATCAGCCATTAACGGCTTCTCTGCTCTAACAAAAACAAAACCCTTAGTAGCGCCCACTGCGTATCCAGCTATGATTAATCCCTCTATAACTCTATGTGGGTCGGATTCAGCTAGAAGCCTGTTCATGAATGCGCCAGGATCTCCTTCATCTCCATTACATATAACATATTTTTCATCGCTTCTCTGCTCATATGTTATCTTCCATTTAAGCCAAGTTGGGAAACCTGCTCCTCCCCTACCTCTTAGACCAGATTTCTTCACGATCTCAATTACTTCTTCGCGTTTCATCTTCAATGCTCTTTTAAGGCCCTCATATCCTCCAGTCATTATATACTCGTCAATGGATTCAGGATCTACTAGCCCACAGTTCCTTGAAACCCACCTTACTTGATTCTTCCACTCGGGTTTCTCATCCAGTAAAGGTATACCGTAATCTACGTTACCTTCCTTAAATCTAAGAGCATAAGCACCTGAGAAATCATGATTCAAGTACTTCGCTATTATTTTCTCGACATCGACATGCTTAACATTCACGTATATAGCTACTGGTAATCCTTTACCAGCAATCATTATCCATGGATCAAGGAAACATAACCCAGTGCAACCCACTCGATGCACTTCCCCATTTATACCTGTTCTACTTATGTAATCCTCTACGGCATTGTAGACTTCCTGTGATCCTGCTGCTAGAGTACAGCTGGAGATTGGGACATGTACTCTTAAATCCTTGCGACCATAAACTATCTCATATACTACACTATTCAATATCAATTACCCCTATATAACAAACTACCTTAACAGCAAATTTTTANCCTTTTTACTTTCCACGAGCTAAAGTAAAATATTTTAAAGCAATTTTCCTTGCTTCAGATGGAGTTAATCTCCCATATATGCTCTTGTCTCCTGTCTTAGTATCAATAACCATTACTACTGGAGCGAGACTACAGCAACCAAAACACCTTGCTTTCTCAACGGTTATTTCAACGCTTATACGAGTATTTCCCGTAGCTGCTTTCAATGCTTCGTAGACTTCACTAGCTCCTCTCAAATAACAGGCTGTACCAAAGCATACTTGGAAAACATAGTCTCCAACGGGTTCTAATCTAAAATTGGTTGGTAAAACGAAACAACACTAATTACTTCGAGATAACGGGACACCTAGTTTCCTAGAAATATATTCGAGAGCTTGCCTTGGCAGATACTTTAACTCGCTTTGAATCTCTTGAAGCATTGGAATCAGTTTACCTCTACTCCGCCCATGCTTATTGATTACTGTATCAACTAGTTTTGCAACATCTACTTGTACTTCGTGTTCAACTCTAGTGATTCCAATTTTACTCATAAGCACTATTCACCTTGACATAGAATTAAGTATGTTTATGGTTTTAAAGTTTTCGATTTTCGAATAATTTTATCCACGTTTTTAATTAATGGTTTTAATTATATTGATCCATGTTTTAACTCATTTTATCTCTGCAAGTTATTTCTCCATTGTATTGTTTACCTTAGATTATTACATGTTATTACCTGCTAAACATTACGAATTAAGCCTATTATTACTGTTGGGTTCTAAGCATTCCTCTACAACAATTACTGCAATGGATTTCCTCCTACTCATGTAAACCGGGTTCTTTGACCCTATGATACTTCAATCGCCTTGCGATCCTTGTAGAGCGATACTTCAGCAACTAAGACTCCGTTTTCTACACTAATACTTCTGAAGCCTTCTGCTATCTTCATAGTATCTCCAATACAGACGTGGTACTTGTTTAGTGGCAGAGACCAAGTGTTGCCCACTCTATAAACTGTGGCGTCTGGTTGAGGAAGCATCTTCCTATTTATAATGCCTATTGTTCTTGTGAAGGGATTGACTTTTATACTATCCCAGCTATCTCTTTCCCAGATGAACTTTAGAGCTTCGTTGATAAACTCCTTCGGTTCGTTAACCGCAGATATTCTCTGGAGGTATTCTTGAACAATTCTTTCCATATCCTTGTAGGAGTTCCAGACAGCATACTTGTAATCTGTTGAAAAGAAATGAGTTATGCTGTTATTAGCAGGGACTATCAGTATTTTATTGTAGAGGTCTGGGTCAGCTACATTTATCGTGAGCTTGTATAGGGAACTGTGAAGGTAACGTTCATGTCCTCGTAAGCCTCTACGTATCCGATCTCGGGAGTGTGCTACGAAACGTTAAGTACTTCCTAACTAACGTTTCGTAGCACCCCTTGTCCTGCTATCCCTCGTTTTCCAGGTGTTGATAGGGGTGCTCAACTTATTCAGCATAGCGCTAGCTGTTGTAAGGATATACATCCTGTACATGTCGGCGATCACCGTGTCGAGACTGATTTCGGTGAAGAGCTTTGTCGGTCTTAGTAGGAGGTATAGGTTTGGATACGCCATAGCTTTGCTTCTAGCATTCAAGCTAGCCCGCTACTCACACCTAATGCTAACCGATATCAACGGTATATACAGTACGAACGTTGGTTCAGCGTGTGTAAACAACGTTCTGTGTAAAGCTAGGCTGACGATCATGAAGATGAAAGCTTTTTCACAGCTGTTCATAGTGAAAGCTCTCGAGATAGGGGAAGCTATGTACACAAGGTACTACACATTCTCTTCTCGAGAAAAAGGGTACAGATGTACAGATCTGCATTAAGTAGAGGTTCTTAGAAATCTTGGACATTCTCTGGGGTGTAGATGATGTAAACTTATAAACAAGTCCGCGGATGTAGATGATGGTGAAATCATGCCCCAATGGATTTAAACTTTTTGAGATCTGTTCAGGTAGCTGACTACGTACCGAAGTACTGGTACAATATAGTCCCAGATCTTCCTGAAGAACTTCCACCGATGCTTAAACCTGACGGATCTATCGTGAAACCAAGGGATTTAGAAGCCATCTTCGCTAAATCGCTCGTAGCCCAGGAGTTCTCTAGGGATAGGTTCATACCTATCCCAGAGGAGCTGAGAGAGGTATACGCTGAGCTTGGGAGACCAACACCTTTGTTAAGAGCGTACAGATTGGAGAAGCGCCTCGGCACACCTGCGAGGATATACTACAAGTATGAAGGGGTTCTCCCAACAGGATCCCACAAAATCAATACAGCTGTTGCCCAAGCCTACTTCTGTAAACTCGATGGATTCTCAAGACTTGTTACAGAGACTGGCGCTGGTCAGTGGGGTTCGGCGCTGGCGATGGCTGGAAGCTTGTTCGGGTTGAAGGTAAGGGTCTACATGGTTAGAGTAAGCTATGAACAGAAGCCGTACAGAAGGATACTGATGCAGCTCTACGGAGCTGAGGTTGTTCCTAGCCCAAGCCCGTTGACAGAGGTTGGTAGGAAGATACTGGAGGAGGACCCTGATCACCCAGGGTCTCTCGGTATAGCTATAAGCGAAGCTATAGAGGACACCCTTGCCAACCAAGACACGACAAGGTATAGCTTAGGCTCCGTCCTAAACCACGTGCTTCTACACCAAACAGTGATAGGTTTAGAAGCGCTGAAGCAGCTTGAAGCTGTAGGCGAGGAGCTACCGGACTACGTTGTCGGTTGTGTAGGTGGCGGAAGCAATTTCGCAGGTTTGGCGTACCCAATATACTACGAAGCTGTTGTAAAGGGTAGGAAGAAGGATGTAAAGTTTATCGCTGTAGAACCGAAGGCCGTACCATCTATGACCAGAGGCGTCCACACCTACGATTACGGTGATACAGCAGGTATGACGCCTCTACTGAAGATGTATACGGTAGGCCATAGATACACTCCTCCACCAATACACGCAGGAGGGCTTAGGTACCACGGTGTAGCACCAACGCTTGCGATACTCGTTAAAAACGGCTTAGTTAAACCTGTAGCGTACCACCAGACAGAGGTTTTCAGGGCTGCAGAACTTTTCGCTAAACTCGAAGGATTAGTACCGGCGCCAGAAACTGCTCACGCAGTTAAAGCTGTGATAGATATAGCTTTGGAAGCTAAGAAGAAGAACGAGAAAGTAGTCGTGCTATTCAACCTAAGCGGCCACGGTCTACTAGATCTTGCAGGATACCAAGAGTACCTAGAGGGGAGGTTGAGAGATTTCGAACCTCAGTACATAGACCTATCGTATCTACCAAGAACACCGAAGGCATAGATCTGTAGAGGTAACGCTGGGCATCCCCTCTACATCGTTTAAGTACGTCTGAAGCCTAGGCGGGCTCTACCCTAGCGCTTTCCCCGGCCGGATCACTATATCGCCGAGCGCTTCTCCCATTGAGGTTCGTTAGTATTTCGTGGAAAAGGTCTTTGCATATCTTAAGCTTTTTACGGACACCCCTAACCCTGTTGAATACCTTTGCACATGCTTATACCACCAAGTCTTTCTCTCCGTGTGGTAGTAGCATCGGTTCGCACACTCTATCCACCTACATACCTCTAGACAGTTTTCGAAGCCCTTTACCAGACACCTGATGAAGGCGTTTATCCGCAGCCCCGCTCGGTAGGTACCCGAGGTAAGGTGTAGAACCCATTGTAGTGGATTCCAGTTATCCTGGAAGCAGTGCAACACTCAGAAACATGGGTTGCTTTAGATCATCGATTACTTCCGTAGAACACGTTATCTTAATGAAAAAGCATAGAAGAATGGTTCGAACTAAGTAGAAAACTCGGTTTTAAGTTGAAGCAAAGCGGTTATCTATGGGTTGCTAGGAGGGATGAAACCATTGAAACCTTTGAGAAACTAGTATCTTTTCACAATCAGCACAGAGTCCAAACGAGAATACTTGAAGCAAATGAAGTTAAAAACATTGAGCCAAAACTTAATGTAGACCTAGACCTGATTTCTGGAGCAATGATTGATCCAACGGCTGGCAGAATTGATATACTCGAAGTTTTCACAAAGCTCTACATTGAATTAAAGAAACGTGGCGTAAAATTCTTGAGTTATACGAAGGCTGAAAAATTAATTGCCACTGGTGAAAAGTGAGATCTATTGAAACTTCACGAGGCTCCCTAGATTCAGATGTTTTCGTGGTGGTTGCAGCTGAGGGATCCAAGGAGATATTTAGTAGCATTGGAATTAACTTACCAGTTGAACCTGTGCCGAAACATCCTATTGTTACAGAGCCTTATGCCAAGTCATTGAAACAAGCTTTAATAATTGATTGGGATACGCCTGGGTCTCCGCATATAACTCAAACAGAACATGGTTCATTTATATTGGCGAGAGATATAGCTGACTCTCCATGGTTACCTTTAAATTCTCATAGATATGAAGTGTTTCATTTAATTATTAAGCCATTATATGAGTTACTGCCTTTCCTATCCTTCGTTAACATTGAGAGGTATTGGAGGCGCGTTATGATAAGACCATCTCGTTCACCGAGTTCTTCAAAGTAGGCGTAGTGGTGACGGCCGTGAACATCGTGATTTACACGACGTTCCTCCTCTCTACATCCTCAATCTGAGCATGAGCCATCGATGATGCTGTAGATTTAAATCGTGTTCAGGCCCATCCGAACGCCCTAAGAATCCCTGTAATGAGTGAATATGCACCATTCTTTCACTAATAACCTCTAATCATGGTTTGCAATTTGTTGCCCTCTATTATTGGCGAGTAAAGCATACCCCTATTGACCTTAACCATGGGCACCACTGGAGAGACCACTATTTGGCCCGACTTGGGCCTGTCTTTTATGCCAAGTATGGTCGATGTCGCATGTTCATGAGGGATCGTCAGGACCATGACGTCGGCTTGAGCAGCGGCTTCGGGGTTCGAGGTACCTCTTAATGGTCCCCTTCATAGCGTCTCCGTAAAAAGCCCTGGCCTTGGCCAAGTACTCTCCGGCTACCCTCGTACCCTTTTGAGCCTCTCTCGAACCTATGATTATCTCATGGTTCTTGACCCACCTCAAGGCAAGTCCTTCGCCCATGTCTCCCGTTCCGCCGAGCAGGGCGATCTTCGTCACTCGCCACCTCGCTTACAAATAGATCGAGAGCCTGGCTAGAGGGTGCGATGCATCAGTATTAAAAATTTACCGAATGACGATCTAGCGAGCAAGCACTGGGGTCGACATCACCGGCTAATGCTCATGCTAAGGACTTAGAGCGCTTTTACTCGACACTTGGTGAGTTGACGATCTATAGTAATCTTTCCACAAAAGTTTAGCCCTCGATGGGCGCAGGCTTCCCCACTCCAAAAGGGCTTGCCAGGTCCTCGACCGTGTTGAGGGTTAGGCATTATTAGATTAATTTAGAGAACGGATGGAAGACAGAAACCATATTATAGTTTTTATTTTAATCATATCAGTTTCAGCTTCATATGATAGCCCAGTTTTTCTACTGCTTGACTAATATGTATGAAATCTCTATCACGAACCACTAACTCTTCATCACGGTTAATAGCTGTAGCAACCACTAATAGATCTGAGAATGCTTGTGGTTTTCCCACTCTTAATAGCTCGAGCTGTATTCTATGAACTAGGATGAAATCATCTCTGATAGGAAATATTATTCCGCCATAGAAGTGTTTGTAGTAAATAATTCTCGGGTATTCTACAAGGGTTACAGCTTTTATATCCTCTTGGATGGGCTTCTTCTCCCTAATCCTATCAATAACAATGCTGGTATCTAGTGTAGTCAAGGTAATCTCTCCTTCTCTCTACGCCTCAGCTACATCAACCCGGCCACCAAGCCTCGCTATAACGGTCTCTATGATCTTCTTCACCTCCTCCTCAGAAAGCCGTGGAGGAACCCTCACTATCACACTCCTAGACATCCATGCATCCCCGGGATTATATAGAACCTTAAGAACCTATAATCCTTACCATACAAAGTTTCTAATTGATCTATAGCAGGTACTTTAGAAAGAGAAATTTTAATGAAACTTTAATCTACGTGGCGGGCCCGCCGGGATTTGAACCCGGGACCTCCGGCTCCGGAGGCCGGCGCTCTAGTCCTGGCTGAGCTAC
>Ga0065719_100724_pt1 | contig 47577 bp, 51 predicted proteins | sample GBSCel85sediment_FD_59106 | JGI IMG/M metagenome (GOLD analysis project Ga0065719, IMG submission 59106) | Hot spring sediment microbial communities from Great Boiling Spring, Nevada - Cellulolytic enrichment CS 85C v3 (version 3) | ecosystem: Environmental > Aquatic > Thermal springs > Hot... | reverse complement strand
GTTTGTCCCTAGTTGCTCATTCTCATCAGTTCATGTTTATTCGTTGCATCTAGGGACTTCCACCTCGCTCACAGGATACCGAAATCCCTGTGGGTTCATGGGTGGCTATCGAGCCGAACGGCACGCAGCTCTCATCTACGGCTACCAGCCTAGGCTTGGAGCATAGCTCCCATCGCCTAGGCTGTTTCTGATAAAAAATAGATGAAACAAACACTTATAAACCTACCCATAAACATCAACTACGAAACAGCCCCACATCTAGTAGGTTACTCGGTTTATAGCTTAAACCTTCTTGGAGGCTAAACGTTTAGACTTATAAGCTTCTATAAGTAAATACTTCTATGTGGTGTTTGGTATGGGTGAAAAAGTTAAGACTACAATAGTGATCGATAGAGAGTTATGGACTAGGTTTAAAGCCAGGATCCTGGAGGAGGGTGTAGAAGAGATTAGTCACGTAATAGAGGAGATTATCCGGGAAGAAGTGCTTGAAGACTACATAGTAGCAGCTATCCGGGAACTAATGGGCAGAGAGCCCCCATTAGAGGTAAAGTCTGTCAAACCACTTGTTGAGACAGATGCTGGCAAGGTTGTTAGAGAGATGAGGGATGAAAGGATTTGAAAACCATATACTTAGATACAAGTGCTATTGTTAAACGCTACATTAAGGAAACTGGAAGTGACATTATTGTATCACTGTACTCTAAGGCATGGCTCGGAGAGTTAAAGATTGCTTTCTCGCTCTGGAATATCGGGGAGGTATTAGGGGTACTCGATAAATACCATAGGCGTGGCTGGCTTAGTAAGGACGACTACGAGCTCGCTAGACTAGAGTTCCTTGGGGAAACACTGAAGATGCTGAGACTCAGAGTGCTCAAAGTAATCCCGGTTAAGGCATCAATTATCGCTAAAACTTGGAGCTTAGTAGAGAAATATCATGTCTATCAGGCAGACGCTCTACAAATAGTTTCAGCGAGAGAAGCAGGCACAAGCCAACTCTATACAGCAGACCAAGTTCTCTGCAAAGTAGGAACTGAGGAGCAACTAGAAGTAATATGCCTAGCTCAGAAATGACCCTGGACCATTGTTTTTCTTTTGCAGAGGTTTTATCATCATCTATCTCTAGACCTTATCAGATAAGCCTAAAGGATGTTGCTAAAACTCTTCAGTTCTTAAAGCAGGTCATGAGAAGTATTACACTGCTTACAGGCTAATGCTTGAAGGAAGCGAGGCTGTTAAAGAGTCGGAATGATTGTAAATATTGATGAATATTTCTAAGTATTTATTATATGAGGTATCTGATGCTTTATGTCTAATATAATCACTTCTCTTCATTGTTTCACCATGTTCTTTTGAATTTGTTATTCTTTTAACACAAACAATAATCTAGGTTTATAGAGAGCTGCTTTTCATCTAAAGCTATAGCTCAAAGCATTTAAACCAAGGTTACAAATTTACTGATTATCTCAAGCCTCAAAGATCTGCAAGGGCTGTGAGCCTAAGCAACTATTAGTGAGCTAATGCAGTGAAAAGGCTTGAGGGAAGCTTGAGAGCCACAAGCCAAGCAGCCACAAACATTTACAAATAACTACAGAGCCTAGCTAGTAGTGAATGCTTTCACACGCTTTGCTCTTAGTAGCTACATCCAACCTAAGTTAAGTTGTTGAAATGCTTGGGATTTGGAGTAGAAACCAAGAGGCTCATATGTTTTAGCGATATAGGTACTATTTAGGTGTTAGAAGAAGGGCTCAGAAGCCTTGTGAATGGGCTTACCTCTCGATAGAGACCTGTAGCCTCTTCAAAAGTGTGTAGGTAGGGCTGTTAATAGAGGTGTTTGACAATTGGGTAGCCGAGAGGCATGAGTCGCTAGCCTCCTAAAGCTATTGTGTAAAGTGTTATGAGGATAAGGGTTCGAGTAATGCCTAGAGAAGTTTACAAGATTTATAAAGAGCAAGTTCAGGGAGCTAAAGATATCAGAGACTAGGTACGAAAATCTTCTAAATGAAGCCTATAACCACCACCCCAGATATCTAAAGAAGCTGAAGCAGTTCATCTATTTCCAATATACAGGAAACAGATAAGTGATATACTTCAGCTCATTGAATAGAGTAGAAGAGATCTACCATTATACGGCTGATATTCATCGCATGTAACGTGGAATCAATTTGTTGAGAAGGGCTGTTTCGTAGTTGATGTTTATGGGTTAGGTTTATAAGTGTTTGTTTCACCTTTCTTTTCAGAAACAGCCTAGGCGATGGGAGCTATGCTCCAAGCCTAGGCTGGTAGCCGTAGATGAGAGCTGCGTGCCGTTCGGCTCGACAGCCACCCATGAACCCACACCGATACCATGTGAGGTGTGTGCAAGGTGGAAGTTCCTAGATACAACAAATAAATACAAACTAATGAGAATGAACATCTAGGGACAAACGGGATAATGAGAACCCATGGAGGTGATATTATGTTTGGTGCCGCGGCCGGGATTTGAACCCGGGTCACGGGCTCGAAAGGCCCGCATACTTGACCGGGCTATACTACCGCGGCGCTGGTATTGTTTTGTTTTTGTTAGAGCTAAAAGCTTATATCATCATTAACTTAAGTTTTACTGTTTTAGTAGTTTTGTTAGTTTATCTATAAAGTTTTTGTCGTAGTATTTCTCAAGGTTTAGCATATTTATTGCACTTTCTATGTTTCCTAGTTTTTTCGCTAGTTCTCTTATAATTTCACTTACCTCCCATGGGAACACTATCCAGCTTTTTGTTTCATCTACATAATAATCTGGCATTGTTATAGACCATGGTTTTATATATAGTGTCGCTGTTTTGATATGCTTAGCCCCATGAAGTTTGACAACATCTATCGCTACTTGTAATGTTCTTCCACTATCCGATACATCATCTACTATTAAAACGCTTTTACCTCTTAAATCATGTGTTATAGGGCTTAATACTACAGGTCTTTCACCTTTTTCACCTATTCCTCTATAAAACTTTATCTCTACTGTTGATATATTATCTATAGCTAGATAGTCCCCAACAAGTTTAGCAACAATGTAACCACCTCTTAGTATAGCTACAATAGCCTCCGGGATATATCCAGAGTTTTTTATTTTTATAGATAGATCCATAGCTAAAGCTACAAGATTTTCCCAGGTCAATACAAGGAATTGTTGATCCATATAATACATCCCTATAAAAAGTTTATTTGCAATATTTTTAATCACGAGGTAAAAAAATTTAAGTCTTATCTCTAAAGCTCTTTAATTAAAAATTATAACATTATAATGTTATAATTTATTTAAAAACCATATCTACTTAATAGCTAGCACACACTAGATTTGTTATGAGGTTGAAGAGATTGAGTTTTCGATCAGAAGGCTCTGCAAAGTCTATAGTACTAGGTAATAGACCTCTAAGAGACTATCTCCTTGAGGCAATAGTAAGCCTAAATAGAGATGCAAATTCTATTGAAATTCTCGGAAGAGGAAAACATATATCTAGAGCCGTGACTCTATACAACATGTTGTCATCAAGACTTGGTGATAGGATAACACTTAAGAATGTTGAAATAGGAAGTCTTCTCATTAAAGGTCGAAGAATATCATATATAAAAATATCTATACAAAGAGCATAGAATCTATGCTATAGCTAAGTCTACACTAATATTTGAGCTAGCTTGAGATTGTATATCAAAGATAGTTTGAATAGCATCTATAACATCTTTAATACGGCTAAAAGCATTATGTATATCTATCTGCCCTTCCTCAACATAATCTATAAGCTTTTCAAGATCTCTCGTAGCATTAACACCAACAACACCATCAAAATACTTCCTTACTATATCTGCTACCTCAATTCCAAGTTTAGTAGGAATAGCTATTTTCTTCTTGCTTAGAATCATATAACCATGTCTAATATTGTTGTCGATAGCCTTTGCATAAGTGCTAGGTCTTCCTATACCATTCTCTTTGAGCATTCTAACCAAATCTGCAACTCTATATAAACCTTTATCTGAACCTCTAACAATAGATATAGAAGATGGTTTTATAAATTTAACATTCAATAACTCCTTAAGCTGTGGAAACATCTGAATTCTATAAACCCTGGTGAAGCCTTCTTCTATGATCTCTATAGGAGCTTCAACATCGATAATATATCTATCTACTCTTAGAATAGCCTTCAAATATAAAACTTTGGCGTGAGACATTTGACTAGCTATAAAGCGTCTAAATATTAAGTCATAAAGCCTAACGTGATCTCCACTAAGATTTGCAATAATCCCCATCTCACCTTTTATAACCTTTTCAATAAGTTCATTAGATGTAAATGGATTTGTTGGTCTTATAGCTTCATGTGCATTCTCTCCCTTTAAACCCATATCCCATGATCTTGGTATAAACAATTGTTGTATACCCATCTTGCTAAGTGTTTCTTTAGCTATAGCTATACCTGTAGATGAAACCCTCGTCGAATCTGTTCTATGATATGTTATCAAACCTAATTCAAATAAAGATTGTGCAATTGCCATGGCTTTTGAAGCTGTAAAACCAAAGAATATACTTGCGTCACTTAGCAAGGTATCTGTTGTATATGGTGGAGGAGGTGATACAATTTTTTCATTAAATTTTCACATTATCTATTTCAAAACCTCTTTCATTAATGATGGTCATTAATTTCTCGATATACTCTCTATCGATATCATTACCTAGATATAACCTTCCTTTGTATCCATTTAAATCAAATTTTAAAACATAGCCTAATTTCTCTTTATATTCTTTATACCTATCAACACTCCAAATAAGTATAGGAGTTTGCACTCTACCAGCACCAAGCCATGGCTTATTAAAGTGATTTTGTAGCCATAGACTTACCTCAAACCCTATCCATCTATCAGCTACTCTTCTCGTTATTTGTGCTTCTACTCTCTTGACATTAATATTTTTAGGATTTCTAATAGCTTCTAAAAAAGCTTTTTTAGTTACCTCTCTAAATTCTATTCTATATATATTTCTATTAAAAGGCGAAAGAAGCATCTTTATATCAAAAGCTATCTTTTCACCTTCTGTATCAGGGTCGCTAGCAATAAATATTTTATCAACCTCTAGAGCGAGCTTCTTCAACACATTATATATAGATGAGCTTACAAATATATTCAGGGAATTACAATATGGACATGAATCATATATACCTACATTCTGATATCCNCAATTTCTACACCTTGTTATAAAGTCATATATAGGAATATATTTACCATGATCAATTTTAACCCCATAAAGACCTTCATCAACAACTAAATCAACAATGTGTCCAAGTGTCGCTGTTATCATGGCAACATATACTCTATCTATATCAATTGGGATAATGGTTTCATAAACTATTATATCATTGAAGATCCTCTTTGCAGGTTTCCCAAACATTGAGGCTATAATCTTTGCTTTTGTAGGTGATTCAACCACTATTAGTGCGGTAGAAATACCACTTCTAACATCATTGCCACTAGCTTTGTTTCTAGTATCTATTATTTTATCTATATATCCTTGAATATCTTCTATATCCAGATCTTTAAATCCATCAAAATTTACTAGACGTTTTAACCTATTCTCAAGAATATCTATAAGCTCTTTGTGCTTCTCAAAAACTATAGATAATCCAAATGTCTTACAACCATTATAAAGCCTAGACGATCTTCCACTTGCTTGTATATAGGTATAAGGATCAGGTTTCACAACAATCAATCTATCTCCATGTTTTACTATTATACAGTAATTCTCTATAACAATCTTACCTTTTTCGTCTATCACTCTTTTTACCTCATTATATACTCTATTCTTTATAAGTTGAAGTATATTTACATTGTTAATTAAATCTTGTGGTATGTTTATAGAATTCTTTAAAAGTTTTGAATACAATGCAAAAAGCGCTGGATTGCTTCTCTGGATAATATCAATTAGCTGTTTACGTTGTGTAGCCAGATCTACCCCTAATTCTTCTAATTTTCTAAGAACAATATACATAAATCTAATATTATTTAAACTGTCATATAGATCTCTAATTATCTGTGGAACACCAATAAATAATGTAAACTTAATCCTCAATGGTTCATCAAGCCCTCTAACAAGTATACCATAATAAGATGATGGACCAATTAATACATCTACCTCTCCCCTACGAAACTTATCAACAGCTTTATTACCACTTTTTACTATGGCAGATCTTATACCTGCTCTCTCAAGCCTTATTTGCAACTCGTTAATGTATTCTCTATATAGATTTGAATAGAATATAATACCACTACCAATATTTTTTACTATCCTTAAAATCTTTGTATACATCTCGGAGTCTATATATGTATACAGATCGTCGATATTTCTCCAATACTCAAACACAGCACCTGCATCAAATCCAAGTAATTCTTTTAGAACAAGAGGCTTTAATCCCTTTGCTCTTCCTGTAGCAGAGGCTACAATTAATTGAATAGCTTTCTTAGATATCTCATTTCTTAATTCAGCTTCTAAATCTATTACATATCTTCTTAGTTCATCAACAACTTCAGGTTTTTTTGATGCTTTAGCGATAATTAGATTCTGTCGTATTTTGACCAACTTCATACTTTTTTCAATAATGATATCACTAAATCCAAGTAGCTTTAATATTCTATCAACATTTTTAGAGTTTCTCAAAATAGAATCTAGATCGTCAGCTATAATAATATCTATTTTCTTATCAATAATAATTTCATGGTGTTTTGTTAAAAATGCTGCCGATGTAATTAGTATATTGAATAAACCATTCTTAACAATATCTTTAATTTCAGAAACATTTCTAGCTGTTGAATCATAGAAAACAATCTTAATTCTATCTACATCATATCCATTCATATTTTTGAGATATTCACACATCTTTACATAAAATTGTTTTGCTATCTCTCTTGTTGGTGTTACTATATAAACTTTATTTCCATAGAAATATGCGCGATATAATGCATATACAGCTAGCAGCGTTGATTTACCTACACCTGTAGGAGCTATCAATGCAAAAGAGTCTCCAAAGAATAATCTCTTAATCCAGTATGTCTGGAGTGGTAAAGGTCTAAACTTTGTAACCATAGTAAAGAAATTTTTGAAATCTTCCACCTCTTTAATTAAAATTCTTAAAAGACTGTTCTCCCATAGACTCTACTTCTAGACTATGGCTACAACTACCACACTTTCCTATGCTCAATTCATCACTTGTTATATATCCGCTACATATTGGGCATCCATGTCTATATGCTACAATTGCCACGTTACTACCCATCTTTAATCTTTTAAATGTGTGATGAAATTATTCAAAAGATGTAAAGCTCATCAACATGTATACAATAAACTTTTATTCTAGACCCTTTTATAGTAACCTAGAAAAACTAAAACCTAGTACAAGGTGTAAAAAATGGCTCAAACACCATCTGCAGCAAATACCGTATTAGTAGGTAAAAAGCCTGTAATGAATTATGTATTAGCAATACTAACACTACTAAACCAAGGAGTAAACGAGATTATAGTAAAAGCTAGAGGAAGAGCTATAAGCAAAGCTGTTGATGCAATAGAAATAGTTAGAAATAGATTCCTACCAGGAAAGGTAGAAGTTAGAGGAGTCTCAATAGGAAGCCAGTCAATAACAAGTAGTGATGGTAGACAAAGTAGAGTATCAACAATAGAAATTGTGATATCAAAAAAAGAGTAAGTGAACAGTAAATAGCTGAAATCAAAAATATTATCTTTAAATATAATACTAAATTTTATTGTTTTTTAAGATTCTCATTTTCATTTAAAACACATTCTATATCTATATCAAATCTCCTAACAATATTCAAAATAGATAAAATATTATCACTACAATTATATATCTTTAAAATACTGCGTTGATTAATAATATTAAGAGATACTGAATATCCTCTCGATTTTAAATTTCTATATAAACGCTGTGCAATATAGTTAGATAATATATTTGATAAAGCTTCTTCTTCGCTTTTAATTCTATAATATACAGCTCCACTACATTCTAGAAATCCCTTTGATCTTAATCTCTTTATAATTTTTCTAGCTATAGTCTTTGATCCAAAGAGAGATAAAACATCAAGGGCTTCACCAAGATTGAATATACTTCTCTCAAATTTACTCTTAAGAATTAGATAATATGCAACTTCTCTTTTGCTAAGCCAGACCACTCAGTTCCCCTTCTTCATCATTAATCTCTCAGACCTTACAAGGCTCATCATAACATGTAAATATTTTTAGACCTTCTAATATTCACCTGTATTTACTTTATCTATTTAATTTATCTTTATATACTTACCATAGTTATTTAGGTTTAATTATCCATTCAATTTTACCTAGATATGGTTGTCTCATTGTCATACTGACTCTAGGTGGTCGTTGGGGGGATCCTAATGATATTGAAGTTATTCTAGCTCTAACTATATCTCCTTGCGATATAAATCTCTTGCTATTCTTACATATAACCATATTTCTAGCAGGATCATATGAAACTTCATCATCAGCTACTTGAGATATATGTATAAATCCTTCTATGGGACCTATTCTAACTGTAAGGCCCATTCTACCCAAAACCTCAACAGGACCCTCAATAATCTCATTAATTATCGGTACATATGTAAGGGCATCAAATTCAACTCTATAATGTGGTGCTCCATCACCAAGTGGTATTATTCCCATTGGATCAACTTTTATATTTGTTATAGCTATTACTATACCTAAGTTCTTATCACGTAGTCCTTCATATTTCTTTCTAATCTCTTCAAATGCTGTTTCCTCTAATACTTTATCTATTTTAGCTGGATCTATTCTAACTATATCACGAAGTCTATATATCCTAAACAATTGCAAACCCTAAGATTTGAACTACTAGAAAAGGAGTTTTTAAGCATTTGTTATACAATGTCTAATCTATAATATAGAGCTATAATCTACATTACTAATTCATTAAAACTTTTATCTATAACTTTCACTATAATCCTAGAGCTCATTTACTAAAATTTCAAACCCTCTTCTTTCTTTGCGATACCATATAACATTAATACCTCTTTCCAAAGCTTTCTTTTTCAACTCTAAATCAGCTGTTACAATCAAAGTTTTCTTAGTGTTCTTAATTGAATCAACAAACTCTATTATTATATCATCAACATCTTTTTGTTTACTTACAGAGATTTCGATAATGCTAAAGAATTTTAAAAGATTTTCTAAAGCCCATTTAGCTATATATGATTTTTTTGTATTGTTTTTACTAGCTATGGCTTTTAACTCATCTAGAATAGGTGTTAATATAGCTATATTGCAACTAGGTATTAAATTTATTAAGTCATCTAAAGATGCTTCTTTCAATGAAATTAGAAGAATTATACTAGTATCCACAACAGCTATACAGTTTAGTTTATCTAATCTGCTACTTGCCCCCATCCAACTAATCTCCATCTACCTTTAACCTGCCTGATTATAGCTACCTTATCTTTTCCAAGTATAACAACAGGTTTCTCTAACTTGATTTCAAATTCATCTCTTGTTACCCTAGTTAATAAGCCACGTGCCCATGCTGTTTTAATTATTAGAAATATTGGTTCACGTACTCTTAAAGGTTCCACTACCTCCTGGTCTTTACTACCCAATACACGTTCAAATAAATTATATTCTATTCTAATATCTGTAACAGGATCTGGAACATTATGCCCTAAAACTATTACNAACTAAGTAAGCATCGCCTTTAGTTAAAGATGGATCAAGTGTAGTGCCTATCGCTACAAGACCACCTGGTCTTGCTTCAGACGAATTAATATTTCCATATCTAATACTTAAGATTTTCGTTGTTAATGTTTCATATTTTATTCTACCTCCTTTTGACTCAATTCTTATACCAGGTTTAATCTCAACTTCGTCATTAATTTTTAATATCCCTTTTAAAACACCGCCCCCAACTACACCTCCAACTAGTTTCTCTGGTCTTGTCCCTGGCAAATTAACATCAAAGCTTCTAGCAATCAGCATTATAGCAGGTCTACTATAGTCTCTTTCAGGTTCTTTAAATATTTTAGCCATAGCCATTGCAAGAACATCTATATTGACTTTATGAAGAGCGCTTACAGGTATTACAGGTGCTTTTGAATATCTTGTAGTGCTTAGAAAATCTATTATCTGTTTATAATTCTCTTTAGCTTGTTCAGGAGTAACAATATCTATTTTATTTTGAACAACTATAAGTTGGTCTAGACCTATAATCTCTAGCGATTTTAGATGTTCTCTAGTTTGGGGTTGTGGACATGGTTCATTAGATGCTATAACAAGTATAGCTGCGTCCATTAAAGCTGCTCCTGATAACATTGTAGCCATTAAAACCTCATGTCCTGGTGCATCAACATATGAAAGAGCCTTTATTATTTTAGGTTTTGAACCTTTTGGACATACATCAGCTGTTATATAAGCCTCTGGTATCTCTAGACCTTCACAGAAACCTATATACCCCTCAGCATAGCCTAGTTTTATAGTCATAGATCTTTTTAATTCCTCTGAATATCTAGCTGTCCATATACCAGTCAATGCCTGTACAAGAGTTGTTTTACCGTGATCTACATGACCAACAACTCCTACACTCATTGAAGGAATTATACTCATGCAAAAACCACCTTATGACTAGTAATGTTATTTTAGCTAAGTCTTTGCAAAAACAATTTTTATACTATAACAGTATTTATCTGTACAATATCCTCTGATATTGTATTACCTCTTATGAGTTTTCTTCTCTTTTCACCATTTTCCCTAGGTTTAAATCCAGGTCCTTGTGAAAGTAGGATATATTTCTTTACAGGTCCTGATACATCTATTCTCATTGGAAAACCTGCTAAATCTGAACCTCCTCTAATTTCAAGTTTAATATTAGGAAAACCTATAATTCTTCCATCAATTCTATCTCCTATTTTTAAACCTATTAAACTTTGTGCCACATTTCCTCCTATTCTTATTTGAAACGCTGGTGCCCTAAATATCTCCCCCATTGCTTCAGAAGTCCCCAGTTTCTCTCTCATAAATGTCATAGGCACTACAACTGTTTGCATATCTATAGATGTATCTTCAATAATTTTAGCTGTTAGGTTTACCTTCTCCTTATTAGCTCTATTTTTCCATATTCTTACCACAACAACACCAAGCTCAGGATTTAATATCTTTATAAGAGATGGATTAAGCTTAATCTTAGCTAACTCTCTTTGCTCTTTATGAACATCGCTATACTCTAAATCCTCAGAGCCGATAACTTTTACAGGTACTATTCTTAGATTCTTAGCTTTAGGATCAGAGATCACTATTTTAAATTCAGACATGTTTATTGATACACCCCTAAGCTATGATCTATTTTAACGTGTAAACCTAAAAAGCTGTTTTGAGGCTATATACTATATACTAGAACCTATAACAACTTAATAATTGTAATGGATTAATATATAGGTGGGTAGCGATGCAGCAGAAAAGACTTAGACAACCCATAGTTGTTGTTCTTGGTCATGTAGATCACGGTAAAACAACACTACTTGACAAGATAAGAGGCACTGCTGTTGTTAAAAAAGAAGCTGGTGAAATGACTCAACACGTAGGTGCAAGCCTTGTTCCTGTATCAGTTATTGAAAAGCTTGCAGAACCTTTAAAGAAGATTATACCCTTTAAACTTGAAATACCTGGTTTATTATTTATAGATACACCTGGTCATGAGCTTTTCTCAAATCTTAGAAAAAGAGGGGGAAGCGTAGCTGATATTGCTATATTAGTTATAGATATAAACGAAGGTATAATGCCACAAACAGTTGAATGTATCGAAATTCTAAAGTCTCGTAATGTTCCGTTTGTCGTAGCTGCTAATAAAATAGATAAGATAGCTGGATGGAAACCCTATTATGATAAACCAATATTATTTAGTTTAAAGAACCAAAATCCACAAACCATTAAAAGATTTGAATCCGAGATATATAAGCTGATAGGGCAGCTTTCCAACTATGGTATAGACTCAGACTTGTTTAATCGTATTCGAGACTTCACTAAAACAACTCCAGTAATTCCTGTATCAGCTAAAACGGGAGAAGGTCTACCTGAGCTTTTAGCAGTAATAGCAGGTATTACACAAAGATATATGAGTGAAAAAATCATGTATGCTGAAGGACCAGCTAAAGGTGTTGTTCTAGAAGTTAAAGAACAGCCGGGATATGGAACAGCTTTAGATGTTATAATATATGATGGCATTTTAAAGGAGCATGATACTATAATCATTGCAGGTGCTTATGGCCCTATACTTACAAAGGTTAGAGCTATTTTAGTTCCCAAGCCTCTAACTGATATAAGAATCGCTAAAACAGAGCTTAGGCCAATTGAAGAAATAATAGCTGCTGCTGGTGTAAGAATAATTGCCCCTAATATTGAAGATGCTTTAGCTGGTTCGCCTTTATATGCTATACCAACTGAAGATCTTATAGAAGAGTATAAAAGTAGGTTACTTGAAGAAGTTGAGTCAATAAGATTTAGAAAAGAAGTAAACGGCGTTATAGTTAAAGCTGATACGCTTGGAACTTTAGAAGCTATAGTTAATGCATTAAATAGAAAATCTATACCTGTCAGAATAGCAGATGTAGGACCTCTCACAAAAAGGGATGTTATAGAGGCTAGCATTGTTGCAAAAAATGATAGATTTTTAGGTGTTGTATTGTTATTTAATGTTAAATCTATGCAAGAAGCTGAAGAACTTGCTCAAAAAGAGGGTATACCCATATTCAGAAACAATATAATATATAGACTTGTTGATGAGTATATTGAATGGATAGAGAAAGAAAAACTAGCAGAACTTCAAAAGGAATTTGAAAAAGTAATACCACCTGGAAAAATAAGAATACTACCTGGTTATGTGTTTAGACGTAGTGACCCAGCTATAGTGGGTGTAGAGATTATTAGTGGTATAATAAGATCTGGAACACCATTAATGAAAATAGATGGTAAATATATAGGAGAAATACAGCAGATACAACATATGGGTAAAACAATAAAAGATGCTAAAGCAGGGCAAGAAGTAGCTATATCAATTAAAGGAAACGTTATGGTTGGACGCCATATAAAAGAAAATGATATTCTATATAGTGATATTCCACTAGATCACATTAAACTACTAATATCAAAGTTTAAGAAAATGTTAACATCCGATGCCATGGATACACTAAGAGAAATAATCAAGATAAAATCGTCAAAACAACCTGAATACGCGGCTTTTCTAACCCAAGTGTGAATTATCCATTTGACCCTTGATTTTTATACCTATTATTTCATGTTTATTTATGGTCTCATCAAGGATCTTCTACCTCTCCCCACAGAAATTTTGATATCTCTATGGGTTCATGGATGGCTGTTGAGCCTGGTGGAACAAGGCTTCCATCCACCTTTGATCTGCCTAGGCTTAGAGCATAACCCTCATTACATAGACATACTTCATTATAAAGAAAAACAAAGCTTATAAACCTAATCATTGTTAATTAAGTACGAAACAGCACATTATTAAAGAGTTGTTTTGCGTTTTCCCCATTTCGCTAGTTTTAGATGCGCTATTTCATTCCATGAAACATTACACCTATAGGCAATGTTTATGCATCTCTTACATCAACCAATAAAAGCTTCATAGACTATTAAATCATCAGCAAGCTTTATCCAACAAATCTCTAGAGAACAATGTTTTCAATAAGTAGACAAGTTTATGTATCATATAATATAACAATTCTTTAAATGTTTCACTATTTACTATGAGTATCAGTTCAACAATATCTATAATAATATTTGCTATTTTCTAAATAACATTGATTTACTCTAAGATTTACTTTAATAACTACAAGCTACCCTACTCCACTATATGACTTTGTCCAAGGTAGCTTCTTTGGATCTCTTCCAAGTCTAAAGTTTTTAAGGCATTTACTTGAGCAAAACCACATTATAGTACCATCATTTCTCACAAACATTACACCTTCCCCTGGCTCTATAACATTTCCACAATAACTACAAATATGCTTAGACACCATAGCGGAGCTTACACCTCTTTATAACTAAAAACCATGTTAAAGCTTATAAGCTCTTTCAAAGAAATCACAAAAATGAGGTGTAGATGAATGTCATCAACTACTACAGAAGAAAAAAGTAAAGAATATGAGATAAACATTATAGAAAAAATAGGATTTCCTGCAGAAGTTGTTCAAATAATTGGAAGAACAGGAGTAACTGGTGAGGTTACACAAGTAAGAGTTAGAATACTTGAAGGTAGAGATAAAGGTCGAATATTAACACGAAATGTTAGAGGACCTGTAAGAGTTGGCGATATTATTATTCTTAGAGAAACAGAAAGAGAAGCAAGAAAACTAAGTATAAGAAGATAGGTCAAAGGCATCTGCTTGTAGATAAACAAAATCTCCAAATAATTCATATTATCATAAATAAAAATTGCTATATAATTGCTTAAATACCCCAATCAAATATTGTTCCTCAATAGATGACTGTTCACAGGCCTTAATATTTACAACTAAAAGCTTCGCTTTTTAGAGTAGGGGCCAGATAGTATTTCAAGGCAATTACTCTAAATACCTATGAGTGTCTATGCCTACTGTCTCTATCTCTATGTTTCTAGTTTCATATGGGTTTATATTATTTGATGTTATAAAGCCTATAAACTTTGATATAAGCCTTGAAAGTCAACATACTGAGTAATAGATGAAGGATTGAGAGTTATCATGGCTCTTCTTAAACTTAACACGTAGTATCTTTTGAACAATTCTAAACATCCCAAAACAGATATAAACCTAAGAAACAATAGGAGAACATAGATGAAAAAGTGAAATTTATAACAGCTATATAAACCCATATTAGTATCATGTAAATAATGTGGGTAGATGAAGTAACTAAAGTAGCATGTGTTAAGCAGTGGTTAAAAACATTTTTGAATTATAAATATGTAGTATCTTGTTTATTGTTATGCTTTTGCTCTAAGCTCTTGGAATTTAGAGGTAAGTTGATCTAGATCAGCTTTTGCCTCTCCTGGTTCAACAATGCATGCAGATGCTGCTGAAACCTCTATACCTGCTGCCTCTCCTAGTCTCTTCTTACTTGGAACATATAGATACGGTACTTTCTTTTCCTCGCATAAGAGTGGTAGATGGGCTACTACTTCAGGTGGATCTACATCTTCAGCAATTAACACTAATTTACATAAGCCTCTCTCAACTCCCTTTGTAACCTCATTGGTGCCTTTCCTTATCTTCCCCCCGCTTTCTCTAGCCTTTTTCAATGCTTGATATGCTTTTTCAGATACCTCTGGGGGCACCTCGAACTTTACATAAAATGGTTTCGACATTCTTTTTCACCCTCTTTTTTNNTCTATATTATCACTTTTCTAAGCTTTTGCTCTGGTATTTAAGGTATTTTGAAAATATCACTCATGTGTATAGATTATAGTAACACTATTCTTTTTAATCTCATCTATTCTACCAAAACCTACTCTAACCATCTGAACTATTTCACCTATATTGCAACTTGTCAATGACTTTTCACCTACACATACAACTTTCTTTAACTTAGTACCAGAGGCCTTATAGATAGTAACCTTGATACTATTTTCTACAGGTACCCATTGCACAATTTGAGCTCCTAATTTCTTCGCATCCTCTAAACTTTTACTAATATACCTAGTCTCAACAACGCCATCATTAATACTTAGATAGCGAATATTTACAAGCTCCATCAATCTAATATAACCTATCTTTGTTAAATTCTCTATATCTTCTTTCGATATATAGACCTCCGGCTTACTTAATATAAGATCCCTGGTTCCTAGATCTTTTGTTGGATGATAGGGGATGGTTACTTTTAATGGGGTCTCTAAACCTTTAAGCAAGACTTTAACAGGATTGCAAACCACAAAAACTCTCTTTGATTTTGAATCTAATATCTTTCTATTTATAGATGAAATATTAACCCAGCTAATTTTTGCATCAATACCTCTTGTTCCAAGCTCCATTAATATCTGTCTTATAGTTTCTGAAGCTATACCTCTTCTTCTAAGAGCAGAAAGCGTGGCAAATCTTATATCATCAAACCCCATAAACTTTTCTGGTTTATCTTTAAGTTGTGTTTTTATCCAGCTCTTACTCAATATAAATCCTTCGATACCTACACGTCCAAAATTTACTACCTCTGGATACTGCCAACCCATGTACTTATATAGATACTGCTGTTTTACTGTATTTAACATATGCTCCCTTCCTCTAAGTATATGACTTATCCCCATAAAATGATCATCTACAGCTGCTGCAAAATTATATGTTGGCCATAGCCTATATCTATCTCCTGTTAATGGATGTGGATATCTTGTTGTATCTATAATCCTGAACATCACCCAATCTCTAACAGCTGGATCTGGATGAAGAAGGTCCGTCTTTATTCTTATTACAGCCTCTCCTTCCTTATATTCACCAATCAATATTCTTTCAAAGCGATCTAAATGGATAGTTGAATCCTCATTTCGATGAGGACAGGCTCTTCCACTATTTCTAAACTCTTTAAAGACATTTGAAGAACACAGATCCACATATGCTACACCCATTTCAAGAAGCTTTTTTGCTACATCATAATAAAGCTCCATTCTTAAACTTTGTATATATTCTTCATCCCATTTTACTCCAAGCCATCTAAGATCCTCTCTAATAAGCTCATAAGCTTCTGGCAATGGTTTTTTTATCCTAGGATCGGTATCTTCAAACCTCAGTATGAATTTGCCATTGTATAGCTTTGCATATTCATAACTAAGTACAGCTGCTCTTGCATTACCAAGATGAATTACAAAATCAGGGTTGGGGGCAAATCTAGTTACAACCAATCTCCACTTCTCGACATTTGGAAGAGGAGGTAATTCCTTAGACTCTATCTTTGGCTTGCTTTCAGTTATAGAAACTTCATCAGATAATTTTTTAAGATCCTCGTCATTTAAACTATTAACATAGTTTACAACATCTTTAACTATATCTCTAATTTCATTAAATGATGATTTAAGTTCTTTAAAACTGCCAACCACCTTATTAAAAACAGGTCCTATAGCGGCTTGTCCATGCTTTATTCTATTCTGTAAAGCATATCTCAACGCTATTTTTCTTATTTCTTCTCTAATACTTGCATCTAGAGAGCTCATATATATTCTCCTCTTTAGCTATAACCATAATCTCGTTTTGTATACCATTGGAAAAAACCTCACCTATAAACAATACAATTCCCTTTAAATGTGATTTAATCACATGTACCTCATTTTTATTTGTAACTACATAAAATAGTTTATCACCAAAATTAACTTTATCTCCCTCAAAGACTAAAGAATGGACTTTTTTACCTTGCACCTCAATAATTTCAATAGTGTTACCTGATTTAATATAAAGTAGCAGATCTTTATTTGGACAATATATAGCTAGGTCAATAAGTATTTTACGTGATTCAATATCTATTACATAGTCTATAACCTTCTCATATAGCAGTTCTATGAATTCTTCACCATTGTTTTTCATAGGATTGTGACAGAAAATACCTAGTGTTAAATCTATATAGATTTTAGATTTTTCATTCAATAAAATATTTAGGAGGTGAGAATCGAGAGCTTTCATCGGGTCTCTTTTAATAACTCTTGCTTTAAATTTATCTAAGTCCTTCACATTTATAAAAGCTAATGGTGAATTAAACAAAATTTCTATCTTTTTACTACATCTAGTAATTCCTTTTCACCATAAACTCTACAACTTCTTTAAACATTTCAAGAGCTTCTACATCCTCTGACTCTAGGGTTTTACTTATTTCAATTGCTTTTTTGGCATATTCCTCAGCTAAATTCTCAGCATATTCTATAGCTCCACTTAATTTTATAATCTCAGCAGCTTCTCGCAACTCAGATAAATCTGCATTTCTATTCCCTAAAACATCTCTAAGTCTTTTACTCTTTTTTTCATCAACTTGATTTAAGGCATATATCACAAGTATAGTCATCTTCCCTTCTCTAATATCACTAAATACAGGTTTTCCCAATATCTTTTCATCACCTAGTAAACCAAGTATGTCATCTCTTATCTGAAACGCTATACCAGCATTTATCATAGATTCTCTTAACCTTCTGATGACATCTTCGTTACCACCTGCTAAAACAGCTCCTATACTAGCTGAAGATGCAAAAAGAGCAGCTGTCTTCTTCTCAACCATCTCAATATACTTATTTACATCTACTTTATCAACCACTGGTAACAACATATCTAAGGCTTGTCCTTCCGCCACTGTTATAGCAGCATCTGTAAGCATATCAATTGCTTTAACAATCCTATCAACCGTTACTCCATAATCTAGTGATTTGACTAAGCATCTATAGGCATAAGCAAACAATAAATCTCCAGATACTATTGCCATCTCAGTACCCCATACCTTATGAACCGTAGGTACACCTCTTCTGAATTCATCCCTATCTATAATATCATCATGCACCAATGTAAAGGTATGTAGAACCTCTACAGCTGCTGCACCAGGTATTGCTATTTCCTCAGAACCGCCTGAGATTCTAGCAGATAAAACAGTTATCATAGGTCTTACTCTTTTCCCACCTGCCTTTATGTAATGCAGAGCTGAGTCGTATAAAGGTTTAGGTTCTCCTTTTATTACTTCATATATAAAATCCTCAACCTTCTTAGATATTTTATTAGCGTAAGCTAAAAACTTCATTTTCTACACCATTATCATGTAGCAAGACATGATATATAGGAGTTACTATTTCTTATTTTAAGTTTTCTTGCACACAACCACTGTGCTAGAATTCCATGGATAAATACAGAAGAGTTTTTAAGTTCTGCAATANTTTTNGCTCCTGTTAGCATCATTGCAATTTTTAGTTGTGTAAGCAATGCCTCAATATATTCTTTTTCCTCATTTGATAATACTACTTTGAGAAATGGTTGGGCAATACCTACGAGATCTGCTCCAAGAGCTATCGCTTTAGCTATATCTANACCTGTTCTTATACCGCCACTTGCAATTACTATAATGTCAGATCCTATAGAAGATACCTCTACGATTGATGCAGCTGTTGGTATTCCCCATGTCTTAAATACCTCCCCCACTTTACTATACTTCTCTCCTCCTCTAAGTATCTCTATTGTAACCCAGTTTGTTCCACCAGCTCCTGCAACATCAAAAATTCTAATACCCACCTTATAAAATCTCTCAGCAACTTCTCGAGAAAGTCCATTACCAACCTCCTTAATTATGATTGGAATATCCATCTTCTCAACAATTTTCTTAAGTAGCTCAACTCCTCCTCTAAAATTTCTATCTCCTTCTGGCTGTATAAGCTCTTGAAGTAAATTTAGATGAATTGCAAGGGCATCAGCTTCTATAGCTTCTACTATTTTCTCTATCACTTCATAGCTAAAAGTGGAAAGTTGAGCTATACCAATATTTGCTATAACTGGTACATTGTGCGCTATGTCCCTTACAACTCTATATGTATAGCTAAGTTCAGGTTTTATGATCATTGCTCTTTGGCTACCAACACCAATAGCTANCCCATATTTTTCTGCTACCTCAGCTAACTTCTTATTTATACTAAATGCACCCTCAAAACCTCCAGTCATACCAGATATTATTATCGGTGCTTTAAGTCTATATCCAAGAAACTCAATAGATAGATCTACTTCATCTATAGAAATTTCATTATAAGCTTGGTGAATCATTATCACATTTTCTAAAAGTGTTGTTAAAGGTCCTTGTGATAAGGGATTTATAGCATATTCTATATGCTCCCACTTTCTATTCTCTATACTCATCTCACAACCCTTGTACCATATATATTTTCACTGCAGATAGCTCGAAATATATTTCCATTTTTCATCCCATTAAAAATATATACATCCATATCTTCCTTCTCCATGTATCTTAAACCAAGTAAAAGCTTTGTCTCCATACCTCCTGTAACATCAATTCCTCTTGCACCTTTAACATATAGAGAATTCAAAACACTTAACTTTAAAGTAGGAATAAGTTTAGCATCTCTATTTACAGGATCTTTATCAAAAANACCATCTACTGATGTGGCAAACAGCAATCTAGATGGTCTAAATAATGACGCATAGTACCATGCAATCTCATCACCAGAAAGTATCTCTGTTTCACCTTGTTTGCTAAAGATGACATCACCATAAAGAACAGGTACAAATCCTTTATCAATCATCAACATTAATGGTTCTTTAAACCCATGTAATCTATTCTCAGTTCTTAAAAACATTGCATGTGTATCTATAGGCAATGCTGGTAAGCCATAAAGATTTAACATATCAGTAACAATCATATTTAGCTCTCTCATAAACCATATAACTTGTGTAATGCTATCCATAGAGTGTATATCTCCATGCTCTTTTACAACATAGTGACCATAGCTACCACCACCATGCACTATTATAATTCTTTTATTGCATCTTCTATATGCTTGACTTAATTCTTTACTAATTCTATGTAATACAGAGTATTTTAGGGAAAATGGTTTTTCCTTATCTGTTATAAGTGCACCTCCAATTTTTAATACAATTGTTATAGGCATATTAAGCTCCTTAACTACTCTATGTCAGTTTATTTTAAGATAGTGTAATTTTGTAGAGTACTATATGGCTTACGTCTGTAATAATCTTATATAAATACTCATTGTTATATACTGGATAGTCTATTCTAATCCCAAGAGAACTTTTCACAATTTCACATTCTATAATATGGGCAAGTTTAATTAGATTTCTTATTTTTATCTCAATTTTAATATCAATACCTTGTACCAACTGAGAAATTATGTGAGACATTAATTTAAATAACAATGAAAGTGTGTATTCATCATAAGGATTATTTATATATAAACAATTCTCGTGGTTACATTGATGCTCATTGATTTTCTCAATGCTTAATAATGGAGCTACATTATGAATTATGTCCTCATATCCCCTACTGATACAAAGTGTTTTAAAGAGATATGAACATCTAAGTGCCCTAAGATAACCAGGATCTATATTTAATATCTTCATATCTAATTCAGAAAAAACATTGAATAGATATGTATAATTAGTATTATCTATCGATAATATCTTCTTAAATATTTCACATTCAACTACAGGAAGAATTATAACTAATGGCAATCTATCATTACACTTGAGATCTATATCTCCTTCAACACATTCTCTATTTATTCTATCTAGTACCATGTTTAATCGCTTTAGAATATAATATTTAAAAACATTAGGATGTTTATTGACATCATCCTCATTGCTGTATTGCTCACCACAATGCTTCTTTAAGTTTAGTCGTACCTTTAAAATACATCTTAAATTAGATGGTGTTGCTATATAGGTATTAAAATAGTTGGATACAGGTATGCCAATAAGTGGAAATGGTATCTGTACCTCTCTGAATATTACTATCTTCTCCATATCTATTTACGCCAATAGAGACGCTATACCTATAATATTTGAAACTCTAGGCATCGTTTTAACTATCTAATAAAAATATTATGTTGTTGTTTCAAAAGCTTCAGGTCCCAGTGGAAGATTATCGTTAGGTCCTAATTCCCCTCTTTCTCTAAGTATTTGTCTAGCTAGAATCCAATATAATAAGGCTAACGATTTTCGTCCTTTATTATTACCAGGAATTATTAAATCTATTCCCTCAAGCTTATTATCAGTACTTGCAAATGCTACAATTGGTATTCCAACCTTTAATGCTTCTTCTAATGGTTGCGAATCAATTCTAGGATCTGTCAACACTATAATTTCAGGTTCATAATACCATTCAAGTTTTGGATTTGTTAGAGTTCCAGGAATAAATCGACCTACAACAGGTTTTGCTTTTACAAACTCAGCAAATTTTAGTACTGGTTGTTTTCCATATTGTCTTGTTGCAACAACCATTATTTTTGCTGGGTCATATCTACTTAGAAATCTTCCTGCTATTCTAAGTCTTTCATCAGTTCGCTTTATGTCTAGGATATATAGACCATCTGGTCTTACTCTAAATACAAATCTCTCCATATGTTTTGTACAGGTATGTGTACCTATATGTACCCCTGCTTGTAGATACATCTCTAAAGGAACTAGAAGCTCAATTTGTTGNGAAACCATTTTCTGTTCTTCTGACATATTATCTCACCTCTACTTTACCGTACCATATTTCATCATCTCTTTAAACAATTCAATATGTGAAAGCAATATTCTTCTGCAACAATACCTCTTTATACCTAAGTCATCTAGTACCTTTTTAGGGTCCTCACCTTTGCTTACTCTACCATAGAATTCTTCCCACTTAGCTCCAATAGGATAGCCACATGTAAAGCATCTTACAGGTATCATCATAGCTTCTTACCTATATGACTTTTGTCTAAATCTTCTAGCACTATATCTCATCCATTTTTCAGATTCTGTTCTTCTAGGATCACCAGATATCATCGTTCTATCAAATTCCTTAAATACTTCTTTAAGTATAGGCATATTGAAGTATACTATAATCCCCCTTGCTATAGCATTTCTAACGGCATATGCCTGTGCTAATACACCTCCACCCTCAACTATAACATCAATGTCTATTGAGTTTCGTAAATTATTACTTAATAGCATTAAAGGCTCCATCATTTTAAGTCTAGCTATTTCTATAGGCCATAACTCTAATGGCGTACCATTTACTCTATATCTGCCATTTCCAGCCTTTATTATAGCTCTAGCAATAGCTGTTTTCCTTTTTCCAATACTTACAACAATTTTCCTACCACTAATTATCTGTGGATATGCTCCTAAGACTTTAACGTCACTTGGTGTTGTGCTCTCCATAGACATTATTCTACACCTCTCCACCCAAGTGCCTTAGCTATTTCTAGTACACTTATTACTGACTTTCTTCCCAGCTTTTCAGCGTTAACCTCGGCTATTTTTATAATCCTCTTTCCACTAAATTCCTTTGGTATACCTATATATGCTTTTACACTTTTCAGAAGCATTTTACCCCTCCAATTATGTTTTGGAAGCATTCTCTTTATAGAACTCTTAAATATTGCAATCGGGTTTCTAGGTCTTTTCATTGACTGTTTATATGGATTTCTATGTGTTTTTATATTAAGTAAAAGCTTATAGCTTTCAATAACCATCTTCTTATCACCAGAAACTAGAGCCTTCTCAATGTTAACTACATGAATTCTAAAACCCATTAATAATAGCTTAGCTATACAACTAGCAAGACGCCCCAACAATGCATTTTCTGCATCTATAACTATTTCTTTATCCTTTACATCAGCCAATATTTCATATAGATCCTTTAAACTTACTTCATATATGTTACTCATACAATCACCTTAACCTTGCTTCCCTTAGGATTCTCATTTAGAAGCTCAAGTATATGTAGAGCTCTTCCATCTGCAGCTTTAATCTTGTCTATAGCTTGTTTTGAAAAAGCCATAGCCGCTATTGTAACTTTGTGATCTATACTACCTGCACCTAAAACCTTGCCAGGCACTATAACTGCGTCGCCATCCATTGAATATCTATTTATCTTGCTAATATTAACCACCACTCTTTTTCTTCTTGGCTTTTCAAGAAGCTCTGCTATATATTTCCATATCTTAGCATTGTTCTCCTTAGCAACTTTTCTTAACAATCTAATAGTTCTTCTCCAAGTATAATCTGTAGGTCCAGTACGCTTCATTTATCTACACCTATCTTCCATTGCTCGACAAATTTAGATATAGTGTTTAATTCATTTAAAAGAATTTCAGCAGATATGCGGACTATTGTTTCAGGTTTTAATGAACCACTACTCTCAATTCTTAATATATTTCTATTTTCATCAATTAATATATTTATTGCTTTTAATGAACATGAATAAACACATTGTCTACATATAGTACATTCATATATATTATTTACAACTACCTCTTTATTACCCATTGATAAAACTTTCTTTGGACAAACATCAATACATTTACCACATAAGTTACATAGAGACTTATCTATTGATATATTTGGTATATGTCTCACAATAGCTACATTTGATGGACTCCACTTGGCATGTTCAAGTCCTCTTCCTACTCTTGCTCTGAGTTCTAAAGAAATTCTTTGTCCTGGCGCCAAGATAACTATAGGTATATTATCATAGGCTGGTTTAATATATGGATCTTCAGATTTTATGTTACCTGAGTATACAGTTACTTCACTGTTATCTGCTTCAGCCTCTAGTATCATATGAACATAACACTTTTCACAAATCTCTGTAGAGGGTTTTTCNGTAGATTCACTACATTTTGCACATATATCTGGATCTATGCTCATCAATCTATCAAGACTTTCCTCACTTATTAAAGGAACCATACCAAGTCTATGTGCAAGAATTTCATCAAACATCGCTGAGGTGTTTACAATTATCATAACTTCATCAATAGCATATATTGGTACCTTAGCTAAGGAATATCTTCTTATAGCATTCAGTAAAGGGAGTGGTACACCATCTGCTATGAGCTCTATTTGCTCTCTATTCCATTCACGTATCACTAACTCCATTTCCGTTTACACCCTTCTACCACGTCTACCACCAGGTCTTCTAGTAGTATCATGTGGTATCGGCGTTACATCTTCTATACGACCAATTATAAATCCAGCTCTTGCTAAAGCTCTTATAGCTGCTTGAGCTCCAGGCCCAGGTATCTTTGGTCCGTGTCCTCCAGGAGCACGTACCTTAATATGTATTGCTGTAACACCTTTTTCGATAGACTCTTGTGCAACTCTATAAGAAACCATCATAGCTGCATATGGACTTGGCTTCTCCCTATCTGCTCTAACAACCATACCTCCAGAACCTCTAGCTACAGTCTCTGCCCCACTTAAATCTGTTATATGAACCACCGTATTGTTGAAAGATGCATATATATGAGCTATACCCCATTTGAGTTCTCTAGCTGTAAATGACATATATCTACACCTATGTATGGTTTTATGTAGCCTCTATTTCTCTACCTTTCAATAAAGGTGATGTTGGATACAGAGCTATATAGGGTTCTTCATCTCTTGTCACTATATGTCCTGGTGAAGTAACTCTTCTATCTCTGATAGCTATATGGCCATGCACTATAAGACTGTCTTGCTTGATGGAGGGTTTTTGCAAAGCCTTTCTTCCATACAATTGTCTGTAGTCTTCTATCTAGAATTGCTTCGACACTAATATTAAGAATATCATTTATTTCAGCTGAGGTAGTATTTATTAGCCCAAGTTTATAGAGCTTTAAAGAAAGTTGTTGAAGTTGTTTTCTTTGCTCCTCTACTGGAAGAGTTAATAATGCTCTAGCTCTATGCTTTATTCTTCTTAGCATTGTTTCAGCAATCCAAAGTTCTCTTTTATTTCTAAGTCCATATATTCCCATCAACTCCATTTCTCTTTGTAGACGTGTTTTGATCCATGGATGTCCAGGTGTTTCCCACTTTCTACGGGACTTTTTCGGATCTCCCATCAAACATCACCTTATTTTTGTTGCTGCTGAGCCTTCTTTCTTTGTACACCAACGATAGGTCCAAGTCTTCCTGTGGTATGGGTTCTTTGTCCTCTAACCTTATACCCTTGAGAATGCCTCACACCTCTCCAACTTCTTATTCTAATCTCTCTATTGATATCCTCTCTTACATAGTATATGAGATCAGAACTTACTAAATGTAAATCTTCACCAGTTTCATAATCTTTTCTTCTGTTTAGAGTCCAGGAAGGAAATCCAAACTTTTTAGGATTTCTAATTACCTCCTCAATTCTTGTAACATCCTCATCACTTAGATATCCTATCAATGTATTTGGATCTAAGCTAAGTATTCTACATATTCCTATAGCCATATTAAAGCCTATGCCCTTGATTTTTGCAAGTCCCCATGATAATGAAAGATCACCTGGGATATCTGTTTCTGCAATCCTAACTATATGTCTATATTCTGTAGTTGGCATAATGTACTCCCTATCACCATAAGATAACTTAGTATCTATAACAGTTTAACAATATAAATATATTTGAAACGGTTTTTAAGCTAAAAAGCTTCTATTATACATAAGATTCATTAATGCTTATTACATCTAAGATACAATTTTTAGGATAGTGATAAGATAATAAATCATAAGTTCTAATCTCAATATAATGTTTTTAGTGATGGATGTAGTAACGATATTAATAATGATATCCTCAGAGAAGTAACTAAGGTTAAACCTTTCTAAGATATATGATTCTAAAACGGTGAGGCATTTAAGAAACTCTACTTACAACTAGAAGTCTCGTCCTTAAGGGCAAGGATGAGGCTAGATAATAAGAGAAAGTTAATGCTGTTATCCAGTTCCTGAAAGTACTTTAGAATATTTTTCTATTACTCCATATATTCCGAGAACTAGACCTATTAATGATATAATATATGCTATGATTAATAGCATTAAATTAGATTCCAGTATTTTTATAACCATTAGAAAAGGTATTATAAATGCTATAAAAAGTAGTAACATACCTGTAGTTATATATGATGGTCTAACCATAAAGCCAACACTTCACTATATGATCTCCATCAACCATTACTGTTGGTGGTTCCTCTTTTCTACATATATCCATAGCATATGGACATCTAGGATGAAACCTACAGCCAGGTGGAGGATTCAACAAACTAGGAGGCTCACCTGGCGGTATTTCCTTAAACGAGAATCTATTTGCTGGATCTGGGTCTGGGATAGCTTTGATTAATGCTTGGGTATAGGGATGTGAAGGTTTAGTTAGAAGAGATTCTGTTTGTGCCATTTCTACTATATGTCCTGCATACATAACGGCCACCTTATCTGAGAAATACTTTGCTGTTGAAAGATCATGTGTTATATATATTATACTTATATTATGCCTCTTTTGAAGTTCTCTAAATAGTGTTAAAATTTCTATTCTAACAGATGCATCAAGCATAGATACAGGTTCATCTGCTATAATTAATTTAGGTCTTAAGACCAGAGCTCTAGCAATAACTACTCGTTGCTGTTGACCGCCACTAAGCATATGTGGGTATTTATTTATAAAATCTTCAACAGGTATAAGCTTTACTTCTTCGAGAACCTCACGAATTCTATGCATTCTTTCATCTTTTTTTATTCCATGTATAATTAAGGGTTCTTCAAGTATTTGTCTAATATTCATAAATGGTGGCAGAGCTCCATATGGATCTTGCTGTACATATCCTATTTCCCGTCTATACCATTTAATTTCCTTTCCTTTGAGAAACGTTACATCCTTATTATCATATATTATCCTACCTTTTGTTGGTTTATATATCCTTAGTATTGTTTTACCAAGAGTTGTTTTACCACTACCACTTTCACCAACAATCGCAAGAATTTTGCCTCTCTCTAAATCAAAGCTAACACCATCTAATGCTCTAACATATCCTGAAATGATTAAGAATTTTTTTATTGGATGCCATACATATAAATCTCTAATACATAAAATAGCATTAGGATTGCAGAACTCGGTCTCTTTATCTCTTTGCATAAAGCCAACACCTTACATAACTATTTCTTTCCATATCTATTATTGGTGGTTCCTCTTTTCTACATATATCCATAGCATATGGACATCTAGGATGAAACCTACAGCCAGGTGGAGGATTCAACAAACTAGGAGGCTCACCTGGAATAAACCTAATATTCTTATCTTCCCTAAGAGTGGGAACACTAGAAAGTAATAACTGTGAGTATGGATGTTGAGGCTCTCTGTAAAATTTATCAGCATAGCTATATTCTACTATATGTCCTGCATACATAACAGCCACCTTATCTGAAAGTTCACTTGATAAAGCGATGTCATGTGTTATAAATATATAGCTTACTTTCCTATCATTTTTTATTCTCTTTAGCAAATTCATTATATTGGCTTGTGTAAGAACATCCAATGCTGATGTTGGTTCATCTAATATAACTATAGATGGCTGTGTTATTAGAGCCATTGCTATAACTACTCTTTGTCTCATGCCACCTGATAACTCAAAGGGATACCTATCTATAAACTCTTGNGGTATTCCAACAAATCTTAACATTTCTCTAGCTTTCTCTAGTGCTTCGTTTTTATTCATACCTTTGTGAATTATTAGAGGTTCTGCTAATTGCTCACCTATCTTTATTACTGGATTCAATGCATTCATAGATGCTTGTGGCACCATTGAGATTTTATTCCATCTAATTCTACTATCAAAGTCTCTATCACTAAGTTTCATAACATCTTCTCCATCTATATATATACTTCCGTCAAATCTATATATATTTCGAGGTAGTAGCCTCAACAAAGCTTTTGCAAGAGAGCTTTTGCCGCTTCCAGACTCACCAATAACAGCTAATGATTCTTCATTATATAGATCAAGAGATACCCCATCAACAGCTTTAACAAGACCTGCTCTAACTCTATAATATAGATAGAGTTCTTTAACACTAAGTATAGGCTTTACCAATCTACATCTCCCTTAATCTTGGATTGAATATTTTATCAAGTGCAAGACCAAGCATTGCAAACCCTAATGCTGTAACTAACAATAACATTGATGGTTCTAAAATCCAATAATAATATCCCTTATAGAGAGCTGCTTCTCTAGCTGCATCTTCTAATACTCTACCCCATGTAACAGCCTGTGGATCACCTACACCAAGTAAGGCTAGCGCTGCTTCTAGAAACACAAAATCTGGCACTGAGAGAACAATTGTTGGTATCATAGTAGGTAGTATCTTAGGTATCATATATCTAAAAATCATTCTGAAACTACTAGCACCATAAGCCATAGCAGCCTCTACATATGGTAGCTCTTTTATCTGTAAGAACATTGCTCTGTAACTTTTTACACCAGATCCAAAAATACTCAATAATATAATAACTAGTAATAGCATCCATATAGTTATTTTATAGAAATACGATATCATTAACACCATTGGAAGAAATGGTAAAACCATAAGAATTTCAGTCATTCTTTGAACAATAAAATCAAGACTTTTTCCATACCAGGCACTTATAGCCGCTATGAACATCTGCATAAATGTTATAGTAACTGATGCTATTAGCCCAAAAGCTAGTGCTATTGGTGCNCCCCAGAGAAGAGCTAAAGCTAGATCCCGTCTTCTATGATCGGTTCCAGCAATTCCATACACTTTACCATATACTACTAGTTTAGCGTCTATCTGTATATTATTAATATCCTCTTCACTCATAAGTATATCTACTATAACTCTATATTCACCCCTAGACACCTCAACAGTATCTCTATTAAGTATAGAGGGGTCTTCCTTGGCAAAAAGAGCTATAGTGACGTCAAGGTCATAACTAGGTTTTGAACCGATCTTTGATACTAGATTTGCATTAAATCTCTTAAGAAAATCTTCATCTCTTGAAATATAATATGCTTCATATCCTCTTAACAATCTTCTACCTAATATGTATTCTATCTCGCCAGGTTTTATCCATGTTATCTGAGTTGTGAATTGCTTTGTAGAATTTGAATATATCCTAAGAATTATTTCACTTGGAAAATCGTCATATATATAGTTAAATGTAAGCAGAATTCTTTGAATATATTTTCCACCGGAAAGAGAGATTATGGTTTTATTTATATAGTTTTTCTGTTCTCTGCTATCCAATATTATATTTTCTGGAAGTTTTTTATGAGTAAAGAAGTTTATCCAGCTAGGCATAGCATTTTTAGGAAAGTCTTCCCAATATTCTATTGAGTTCCATCTTTTTACAGCTTCTTCATATGGTATAGTAATCACAGCATATAGTGATAATACAATTAAAGATACAATTATTATTATCCCAACTAAAGCTGATTTATATAACAATAATTCTCTAAAGAATTTACTGAATATTCTTATCATGTACCCACACCTCCTATTTTAATTCTCGGATCAATCAATACATAAATTATATCTAGTAACAATACTGTAATTGCAAGTAGATATGCATATATTGTAACTATACCTATTAGAACAGGTGAATCGTTATTTGCTATAGCCGCCCATATCAAACTACCTATACCTGGCCAATTAAATACGTTCTCAGTTATTATAGCGCCCATCCATGATGAAATTAATAATAATGCAAGTTGTGTAACTATTGGTGGAAGTGTCGGTCTAAGTATATACTTTTTTTCTATTTCTCTAGCTGGAACACCTTTAGCTTTTGCTAGTTCTACATAATCCTCAGATGAGAACATCAAAAAGAATGTTCTCATAGAATAAGTGTTTATCGCGAAATATGCTATAAACCATGAAAGCATAGGAAGCACCATATGCTTTAATACACTTAATGCATAGAGCAATGGATGCTCTGGAGGTGGTGCATCAACGATTCCTCCATAAGGTAATATTCCAAGCCATGATGCAAAAATCATTATTAAAAATATTCCGTAAAACCATCCAGGCATAGAAGACAGGGGTGATAAACTTACAATAATCTTATCAATTTTACTACCATATTTTCTAGAAAGATATAGACCGCTAAATAAACTTGAAAAGAATAGCATGAGTTGTATAGATGTGAATAAAAGTATTGATGCTGGAAGTCTTTCGAGTATTATAATCCTTACTTGTTTGGATCCACTAGCACTTGTCAATCTATATGCTCTTCCAAGATTTAGTGTAAGTGCGTCTATAAGATAATTAAAGCTTCTGTATATAAATGGTTTATCAAGTCCAAATCTTTTTATCTCTAATTCAATCATTTTCTGAGCAATTTCATCAAGAACACTTTTATTGAAACCTCTATATGCAGGGTTATTTCTAATAGATTCATAAACATTGAATTGAATTTCAGTTTTTATTATTTCATCAATAAATCCACCCATATTAGCAACGAGGATCACAATGTATATGGCTATAATAGTAGTTATTGAGATAGCTATACCTCTTACTATAATATACTTGCCTAGTCTCTTTAATACATCATATCTATATCTACTAAACATCACAATAAACACCATACATTAATAATATTTATTACATATTGCTTAGGTTATTTATATAGTGAAACAAAGGTTTAAAAATGTTCTTAATTGGAAATAGATGCTTATTCAGATTCTTTAGCTAAAGTTTAATTGTATTATATTTAGTAAATAAAATAATGTCAAGAATTGATAGGCATTTATGATGTCAGTCTTATCTTTTTCAACGTTAAATAACCCTATATAACTTTATAATAGTATATTTTAGTACATCTAGTTTTAGTATTTTAGATGATTTTATTTATATACCACAAAAACTTCTTATTGCTATTATCTATTCAGATAAAAGATCACATATACCTGCAGCTCTCCAGAATCTACCAACTATATTTTCAAGTCCTTCTATCTTTCTTTCTTTAAGCCATAAATCTGAATATTCCTTAGCAAGTGTTATATAATCAGATACTTTTTATATTTTTATTAAGAGATTTTTAATACTGCTTCAAAGAACTTGTAAATAAAGTTGAGATCCTTTGGAAGTTTTATATCCTTGATATTTTCTAATGTCTCTTCTACGCCATTCTTTAAATTTTCAAATTCTTCACTAGATATATATTTTTCTATTAGTTTCATTATTTCTGTTTTTAACAGTATGTGTTTAGGAAGCCATATCCCCCATCTAATGTTCCATTTATTTATAACTGTATCAATTTCACCAAATAGTTTCCTAGCTTTCAATACACTATATTCTTCACCTGTTAAAGCAACCCATTTATCTTCCCAATTGCCACTACCTTCAGCATATTCCATGGCAGCTAATATTAATGGATCTAGAAATGAATAAAGGCATTCTGAACCATCATCGCCCCATGCAGTTATTAGAAAGCCATCAATACCTTCCTCCCTTGCAGCCTCTAAGAAATTTTTAAGGTTTTCAAGAGCAGTTGGAAAGTCTGGATAATATCGATTCCAGTTCCATAGCGCAGGAGCGGCAATTTGCTTAATACCTTTTTCTTTAAATAGTTTTATTCTCTCCTTAAAGTATTCTTTTGAATTTGGTGAATAATCCCAATTGACAATTATAGCCTCTTTCCATATATCGCTATCTAATAGTTTTCTCCATTGTTCTTTTTCACTTTCTCTTAAATAAGCTGCTGCTATCATATCGCCCCATAACATAGGAATTTTGTTTTTGGATTTGACAATTTTAATCATATTATAGTGGTGCATTTCATAGAGTTCAGGGCCCTTAAATGTTAAAAATTTGTCAAGGCTCTTACCTCTGCCAAGAGCCCATGTTTCATCGCCTCCAATATGTATATATTTACTTGGAAAGAATTCAACTACATCTTTAAGTAATCTATATACAAATTCTCTGGCTTCATCATCACTAACATTTAAAACACCTTCTCTTGGATTATGCCATTCACTAAACTTATGAAATGGTGGAAGAATAAGTGTGTTTTCCATATGACCACAAAGTTCGAGAGATGGAAATACTTCGATTCCAAGTTTTGCGCCATATTCTATAACTTCTTTAAGTTCTTCTTCACTATATCTACCTCTGATAGAACCTATGTCTTTGTATTCTCTCCATGGAAATAAATCCTCTAGATATATAGCAAGATAGTTATATTTCAATATAAAGAGCCATCTTAAAAGTTTCTTCAATGTGTTTACAGTAGGAACCCCACCTCGAGCAACGTCTAAGTGAAATCCCCTAAAACTAAATTTAAATGATTCAACAATTTTGACATGAGGTAAATAGCTTTTATTCTGTAAAAACAGCTGAATTAGAGTGGCATAAGCTATTTTTTCGTTACCCCATATTTTAACAACATTCTTTTCTATTGCTATACCAGCTTCACCTTCACCCTCGATCTTAACTATACTCCAATCACCTACAGGGATATTGAATTCCCTTGCCAGAAATTCTGGAAAGTTGCTAAACCCATTGAATTCAAACCATTTACCTGTAAACTCGATGTATCTGGGCTCAGGTACTATATAGATATAACTTTTTTGAGGCATTATTAATCACACTAGTATATACTACATCGAATCCGATATAAAAATATTAAACATAAACTATAACTAAATGCGATAAAAATGNTTTAGGTTTTGTATATTAGATTTATTGAACATATGTTTTTATTTAATCTAGGTCTTCATTGTTATAGGTTTTTAACCATGTCTAAAAAGCTTAAAATAAGTTTTATAGGTCTGGGAGGCATAGTTTCATATGCCCATTTGCCAGCTATAAAGGAACTTGGACTTCAAATCGATAGTTGTGTAGATATTGATGAGTCTAGAACAAAAATATTTGTTGAAAAAACAGGGTGTAAAGGTTATACTGATTATAGAGAAATGCTAAGAAATGAAAACCCTGATGTTGTATTAATAGCTACACCAAATAGCTTTCATGCTCCAATAGCTATAGATGCTTTAGAAAATGATGCACATGTATATATCGAAAAGCCTATGGCTACAAATATTGAAGAGGCTTTAAAAATTGTTGATACCATGTATAAAAAGAATAGATTCGCTGTTGTAGGACATAATGGTCGATTTGATTATAAAACCTCTACAGCGGCTAAACTTATTCATAGAGGTGTTATTGGAAAGATATATCATGTAAGAGGTTTTATACTTAGACAACGTGGAATACCCCCGGNTTCTACATTTATAAAGAAAAGCCTTGCAAAAGGTGGTGCTGTATTTGATATTGCTTCACATGCTGTAGATATGCTTCTTTATCTATCTGGGTATCCAAAACCATTATCTGTTAAAGGATTTACATATAGAGCATTTGGAAATAGATTAGATGNGTTTGGCATGAATTATCCACAACCACCCCAGCCAGGTATGATATCTGAAGTTGAAGATTTTGGCTCTGCATATATAATATTTGAGGACAATATAGATATGTATGTAGAAGTTAGCTGGGCCTCATATATAAAGGAGAATAAAGTTGAGTATGTTGTTCTTGGTGACAAAGGCGGGATACATATAGATACTAATAGTTTAAGCTATATAACCTCTATTGAGAAAGAGTTCTTTATAGCTTCTCCACCATTAGTACCTCAGGTAAATAGCTATAAAGAGGCTTGGAAAGTATTTTTAAAGGCCATCGAAAACAACGATAGATCGCTCCTCTGCCCTATAGCAACAGCTGAACAAGGTGTAATTGATGTTGCTATTCTTGCTAGCATATATGATTCCTCATTAAGTGGTAAAGAAATTAGAATTGATTTACCAAATCAATTGTTTGAATGCATTAAAGAACAACTTAAATGTTTAAAATAAGGTGAGCATCATGGATAAATCAAAATTAGTTAAATATGCTATTATTGGTGTTGGAGGTCACGGATTAAACAGGCATTTAATTCCACTACTTAATGTACCTAACACTAAACTTGTTGCTGTTGCTGATATAAATAAATCTAGATGCGAGGAAGTTGCTTCTAAATACAATGTTAAATGCTACGTAGACTACATGGATATGATTAATAAAGAAGACATTGATGCTGCAAGTATAGTTACACCTACTGGTTTACATGCAAGTATCGCTATAGATATGCTGAGAAATGGTATACATGTTCTAGTTGATAAACCTCTTGGTTCTAATCTTAATGAAGTTATAGAGGTTGTCAAAGCAGCTAAGAAAACAAATAGAAAGCTTATGGTTGGCTATTGGAGTAGATTCTCACCTGCTTTACAATATGCTATCGAAGTCTATAGAAAAGGTCTTCTTGGAGAGCCATATTATGCTTATGGATATCTCATTAGAAGAAGAGGTATACCTGGATCACCAACATTTATTGACAAAACATTATCGGGTGGAAGAGGTGCTCTTCTTGATATAGGATGTTATATAATTGACAATATTCTTGCTGCAACAGGTTTCAAAAAACCATTAACTGTCACAGGTGCTACCTATACCAAATTTGGTAACATAGATGATGAAATTAAATTTAATTGGGGTTCTTGGGATCCATCAAAATTTGACTTAGAAGACTTTGCTGTTGGTTTTGTAAAGTTTGAAGGCGGGTTAACAATGGCTTTTGAGGTTGCATGGGCAGCAAACGTATCTCATGTTGGTGAAGTTGGCTATATGAAGGTTCTTGGTGATAGAGGTGGTATTGAGGCAAAGGGAGATGAAGCTATGAGGGATATATCATTCCATAGTAGATCAGAAAGCTTTCTATATGATTCAAAGCCTATTCTAAAATCTATTAATATGGCTTTTGAAATGATTAAAACATTTATATATAGCATTATTGAAGATAGAGAGCCTCCAGTAACAGGACAACAAAGTATTATACTACATTCAATAATAGACGCAATATACACTTCTTCTATAACAGGAAAAGAGATAAAAATAACTTTACCTGAAATATGATTTATAATTCATTTTTTAATTCTTGCATATAATGGTATATAGCTTTCAACCTGTGCTGGATCGAATCTTATTTTACTTCCCTTTTCTGCTGATAGATATGTATGCATCATTAATTGAACAACAAAGTATCCGTCATACCAGTTCTCAAGAGGCATTCTTCCTGCTAGAAATGATTCTACCATATGCTTATCTTCTGCTTGATATCCATAGGTTATAGCTTCATCTGGTATTATGGGCATCAATCCTTGTTCAGCATTTTGTTTCTCTATAAACTCCTCCGATGGCGGTATCTTTATATTTCTACTAATGAACGTGAAAAGCTCTGGTTGTAAAGTGTTTATATATAAGCTGTATTCAGGTCCTAGAACCTCAAATGATAGCCTTAATCCCGCTCCCACAAAAGACCACGAGGTTCTAGTCTCTGTCAATATAGTATTTCCTTCATCATCCTCATATGTTACTATGGCTAGTGCATAATCCTCTGCAGGCTCTTTTGAAAAATCAATTCCAAATCTCTTTTTAAGATCCTCAACATATTCCCTTCTAAGCCATTTCAATATAGCAGTCTCTCCATATACGTATTTAGGTTTTAAACTATCCTTACCTCTTCTAGGATCGTAGAGAACATACCTTGCTGCTTCTAAACTATGGCACATCATATCCAAAAGTACACCTCCACCTGATATAGATGGCCTCCAAAACCATGCATTATGAGGGCCAGCATGTTCCTCTGCAGCTCTTGCTAGATATGGTCTACCAGAATACTTTGCACCTATATTCCACACAACCTCCTTACCTCTCATTACCGAAGGCATAAAGACTTGATTCTCTAAATATCCATGTAAAAGCCCTGACTTCTCAACTACATTTAACATCTCCTTAGCTTCCATAACATTTCTAGCAAGAGGTTTCTCAATAACAACGCCTATTAAATTACCCTTTCCCTGTCTAGCCTCTTCAGCTACATATTTAGCGTACATAGCATGGGTATCATTTGGTGTTAAAATCCATACAGCATTAACATTAGGATCTCTCAGTAAATCCCATACATCATTATAAACTTTGGGTTTTCCTAGACCAAGCTGTTCAGCATATAATGCAAGCTCCTTTGCCTTCTCAACTGTTCTAGAATATATAGCCACTACATCACCATTTCTAATACTTGCAAACGCTCTTAAATGAAATCTTGCAACAAAACCAGCTCCCAATATACCTATACCTAATTTCTCCATAGATTTCACCGATATACATGCTATTTATTCAGAATTTAAAAATATTACAACTCTATCAGTTTTAATCATCTAATACCAAATTGTTTAATAAATACTAAACCTGCTATATTAACAATAATAAGTATCAGCTGTATCAACAATGTATGTTTTCTATATAGCAGCTTTGGATTTATATGGTTTCTCTTCAGATAGAGACCTTCAGTAAAGAATGCAATAATTTCATCACTACGTATAAATAGCATTGCTAGTGTTTTCCACATCTTCTCATTCTTTAACTTATGTATATATATCATTTCATATGCTTCCTTAAGAAAATGTGGTAAGACCCTCATAAGCAATATTATTGTAAAAGTAAGTTTTTTTGATAGTAATTGGCTTATATATGATAATTCAAATATGTTGATATTATGCATCACAAAGAGTATTGTTAATGCTCCTACTTCAGCCTTTATAAATATTGCTAAAACATTAAATATATCAATGGGTTTTGCCATAATATAAAGTGTTAAAACATTTGATAAAGACATCCATAGAGAAGGTATAGCTACAACTAAAGCACCATATAATAATTGTTTAATCATTGAATAGCGTATATAATATATTGTAATTAATGTAATAGGTATTACTGATAGAAAAGGGTTGTTGATGATAATCAATATTGATATTATTGCAAATAATATTAATATCAATGTTGAACCCATTCTCGATTCTGTTAATCCATAAAGAAATAATGACCTTGACAAAAGCATTATAGATCTTGTATAGTATGCTCATAGAATTAGACCTCATAAGAGTTTGTAGCTATAGCACCTATATCATCACTATGACTTGCAATAATTATAGTTGATCCATTCTTAACCAGCCTATGAATTATATTTAATATGTTTAAAGCATTCCATGGATCTAAACCTACTGTAGGTTCATCTATTAATAATAGCTTTGATTGTCTCATAAATGCAGAGGCTATAGCTAGTCTTCTTCTTTCTCCACTACTTAGAAATGCAATTGGTGTATATAAAGAACCCTCTAGATTTACAAGTCTAGCTACTTCAATTCTATTTCTAAGCTCTTCAATAGCTATTGGATTAGATATATAGTGTAAGGGATTTTCAGGAATGAACTGTATGTTTTTAGGTCTTTTAATATAACCTCTTGATGGCTTTAATATACCTGCTAATAGTTTCAATAATGTTGTTTTACCTGATCCTGAAGACCCTTTTATCCAAATTACTTCGCCAGAGGCTGCATTGATATTAAAGCTCTTTATAATATAGTTATCGCTATCTGGATACTTATACCATAAATCATATACTTCAAGGATTGTATCTCTATCTTCACTATTTTTATTTATTTTCAGCACTCTATATTTCTCTCTTAAGCTTAGAAGTTGATGATATATAGGAGTTTCATAGACGTTATTAAATATTTCAGCATATCCATCTTCAATATAGAGGATATTATCTGCAATCCTAGACCATAACTCAACATTATGATCTACTATTATTAAGCTTAAACCATATTCCTTTAATTTTTTAACAGTATCTACTACAAGCTCTTTTGATTTTTTATCGAGATAAGACGTTGCTTCATCTATTAAAACAATCTTTTTATCTGATGCAAATGCTTCTATAAGTGCTATCCTCTCAGCCTCACCTGCACTAAGATTTGTAGACGATTCCCAGAGCTTGTGATATATGCTAAAAGTCTTAGCTAAGTATTCTATATATTGTTGATTTTTACAACTATACATAAACAGCTCTGATATTGGGTAAGGTGCTGAAATTGAAAACCATGGTTCTTGAACAACATAGTGTATGTATTTAGATGCTTCAATACTACTATGTATTTTCTCTCCACATATCTTTATCTTTCCAACTACATTAAGATTATAAAGCTCTTTAGCTATACCTGTTAAAGCTCTTAATAGAGTTGTTTTACCACATCCAGATTTACCTGTAATGAGAAGTGCTTCACCTAGGTTAAGAGTAAAAGTTATATTTTTTAATATAGGTCTATCATAAGCTGATACCGATAGCTCATTAACTTCTAAAACCTCTTGCTTTTTCAATGAATTGCACCACAGGATAGGCAATAAGCATACCTACTGTAAATTGCCCTATATTAACAGGCACTTCAAATAGTGCTGCTATAGCCTCTCTTCCAAGGATTAGCGGATTTGATATGAAGTATTCATAGAAAAAGTAGCCTAACACCATTATTCCGCCACCTATAGCCATTGGAAATACATCTGGTCTTATTCTAGCTAAAACTGCTATTGATAGAGATGCTATAGCAAATGCTATAATTAACCATATATATGCAGGTAGAACTACTCTAAACGATGGAATAGGTAAAGTTATACCAAGCAATGTAGTAGGAGCCCAACTAAATTCTGCCTCTATAACACCTCCTCCAAATGATAAAAATATGGCAACTATTAAAGAAAGTATTACTCCGGTAGAAGCTGTTGCTATTCTTATCAATGTTGAGCCCCTATTACGAATATACATAGCAAGCTTAGATACTACAAAGCCTTCACAAAACTTTATAACAAATGTAGCAGGTGCGAAATACCAATAACCAAGAACTAGATCCGCTAATGCAGGGCCTAAACCTGATGAAACTCCTGCTACAATTGGTGAAGATATAAATGCTATTACATAAATTGATGCTTCTCCAAGATTAAAATACCCTCCTGTTGCAGGTGTTTCAATAACAAGTAGAACTGTTGCTATAAATGTGATGGCTGTATAGACCACAGTCCTAACAATATCTTGGAATTTCATAGATATCGCCATTAAACATTACATAATTCATATATTTAAACTTTAATCGAAGTATTTAATCGAAGTACCACTACGTTATATATCATATTTCTAATATATTATGATCTATGCAATAACTTGATCTCCTTCTCTTTAAAGGACAAGAATTTCAATAGACAATCCATCTGTTTCCTGCATCTATCCAGTATTATATTGAATTGTTATTAATTTAGTTAAGTTTTTATAATTCTTTGACTTAGTAAATTATGGTAATTATTATGAAGTTTATAGCTCTTGATATAGGAAAGACAAAAACTATTGCAATGATGTTTGATGATGGCTTAAATGTTTTATGCAGTACCTCTAGTGGACCTGCTGATATCACATTAGATGAGGATGTTATTAAAAGAAATATAAATAAAGCTATAGATAAATGCCTTAAAATTTCTAATACAGATTTTGATGGTGTTGACTTTATTGTTTTTAGTTGGGCTGGTTTAGACACTAGTAAAGATTTTGAAATTGCATGGAGTTACATAAAGAGCTTAGGATATCCATTAAATAAAATTATCATTGAACATGATGCTGTAACTGCATTCTATGCTGTTACATGGGGTGAACCAGGTGTTGCTGTAATTGCTGGTACTGGTGCTATTGCTTTTGGTATGGATAGAAAGGGTAGGAGGGCTAGATCTAGTGGATGGGGGTGGATAATAGGTGATGAGGGTAGTGCTTCATGGATAGCCCTACAAGCATTAAACGCCGCTTCAAAAGCATATGATGGTAGAGGGCCATATACCACACTTGTTGAAAGAATAAAACAGTTCTATGGCGTTAAAGATCTTTTAGAGGTTGTAACATTTATCTATAGAATGAAACCTTTTGATATTGGAAAGATAGCCGCTATTGCAACAATCGTTGATGAAGAAGCTGAAAAAGGTGATGAAATATCTAAAGAAATAATGGCTAGAGCTAGTGAAGAGTTAGCGTTAGCTGTTTATAATGTTGCTCAAAAACTTGATATGTTAAATGAAGGTATTATTGTAGGTGGTGTTGGAAGCGTATTTAACTCTAAAATAGTTAAAAATATGTTTTATGAAAGAATTAAAAAGATGTTGCCAAAAGCAATTTTAAAAGAGCCTATCATTGGATACAAAGCTATATTAGGTCCTATTATAATAGCTTTAAAAAAATTGAATGTGGCTATTGATAGAAATGTTGTTGAAAAGGTTATGAATCGCGTTGAAGAAGCTGAAAATATCACTGTTNTAGTTTAATAATATTTAACGACTCTAACTAGGTTTCTAGGACTATCAATATCTAATCCCAAAGCTGTTGCATAACTATATGCCATCAGCTGTAGTGGTAATATAGCTGAAAGTGCATCAAGCTCTTCAAATCCTGTTTTAGATAGCAGTATAGTATTTTCATCTACATCTCTATTGCTTAACCTCAATATGTAGCTGTTCATGGCTCTAAGATCATTATAAAGTCTATATACATAGCTGTAGCTTTTTCCTTCTTGGTTTATAACTATTATAAGCTGATTTTCACCGACTGTTGCTATAGGTCCATGTCTAAACTCAAGAGCATACATGGCCTCTGTTGCTATATAAGATGACTCTTTTAATTTTAAAGAGCCTTCTAATGCTATTGGATATGAAGGGCCGGAACCCAGAAATATGAATCGATTAATATTCTTCTTAACATAGCTATTCCCTAAATTAAAAATATTTTCTTTTTCCTTAATTATCTTAATAGCATGTTCTTTAAGTCTATCTAGATACAAAACCATATTGTATTTGTTTCCTAAAATTATGTCAATGATGTTTGATGTAAGTATTAACCCTGTTAGTGTCATTGAATAGAAGCTTTTTGTCATTACTATACCTCTTTCAATCCCAACATCTATATAGAGGTATCTATCTGCATATTCTCTACCTGCACCTTTTTCATTAATAGTTATAATTACATTATATGTACCTTTCTCTTTACCTATCCTCATAGCTTCAAGTGTTTCACTTGTTTCACCTGATCTTGAAACAGATACCAGGCAGCAATTTCTAGATAGCCTACTACCGTAATACATTATAATTTCTGATGATGGTATAGCATATACCTCTATACCTTCAACTTGAAGAGGAAAAGACATTAACATGGCTGAGTAGTAAGATGAACCACAACCTGTAAAATAAAAACAACTACATCTTCTATCAACTATAGACTCAGCAACATCTTTTATATCAGCAATATTCTTTCCAACAATATCTATAGATTTTGGTGTCTCGATAATATCACTTAGAGTCTTTTCCCCACATCTACTACATGGCATGATCTATACACCAAATATTTTGAATTGTTAAGCATTTATAAAGTTGAATCCTATTAACCATTAAAATTATTTATATATATAAAGGTAATGCTAATTTATAGAGAGTTAGCTATAGGTGTTTTGTTTATGACTATCACTATTAACAATAAAACAATAAACTTTGAATTAACTACATCAACTAGGCTGCTTCTTGATATAGCTTATAAAAAAGTTGGAAAAAGTATTACATTTCTATGCATTTCACCAATCTCAAAAGAGACTGTGGTAGCTGCTTTAAGAGCTGCGAAAAGTGTTGATGCACCAATAATATTTGCATCTTCTTTAAATCAAGTTGATGTAAATGGTGGCTATACTGGCTGGACTCCTAAGAAATTTATTGAATTTGTCAACCAGGTTTCCAGGTCTATGGATTTAAATGGTATGATTCTTTTTGAGCTTGATCATGGTGGGCCATGGTTAAAGGATGAACATATTTCTAGGGGTTTTGATTATTATGGTGCTTTAGAATCTGTTAAAAAATCTATTGAAAGTTTTATTGAGGCTGGGTTCCATATTTTACATATAGATACCTCAATAGATAAAGAAAGCTCTACAGGTTTTGCAGATATTGATGTAGCTGCTAGAAGGGCTGTCGAATTAATTGAGTATTCTGAGGATGTAGCTAGATATAAAAACAACAGAATAATTGAATATGAGATAGGTAGTGATAGATGGAGTTTAAATAATGTAGATCTTTTTAAAAAATTTGTGTCATTGGTTATAAACATGCTTAAATCTAAAAATATAGATACGTCTAAGATAGTCTTTGCTGTAGCAGATGTTGGTACAAGAGTTAAACCAGGTAATAGACTAAATATTTCTTTAGCTTCGAGGTTCGTCNACGTATTGAAAGAGTATGGTGCTTACTTAAAAATTCATTCAGCAGACTATTTAGAGAATCCTAGCGATTTACCGAAGAGCAGCATTGGAGGTGCTAATATTGGCCCTATGTTTGCTCATATACAGTATAAAACTGTTAAGGAGCTTATTGTAAGTAGTGAAAAAGATCATCTTTTAAAACTATTTAAAGAGAGAATAGATAGTAACATAATTTCTAGTGATAAGCTTGGCAAATATTTTAATAATTTAGAAAAAATTGAAGAATATAAAATTGGATTAGCTTCTAGATACATATGGGCTAATAACAATGTTAGAAACACTATTCATTCTATAGGTAGTGAATTGGGAATAGATATCTTTAGTAAATGTATAGAAGCTATAGAGAATAGCATAAAGGAGTATCTAATACAGTTAAACCTTATAGGTACCGTTTCTCTATTTAGGAGATATCTAAAATAATATAAAATGTAATAATTATTTAAATAAAGAAGTAGTATAGATTTATTAGATTTATGAAAATAGAGCTCTTAGGTGATATACATGTCTTTTGATGTAATATCACTTGGCGAACTACTTGTAGAATTTGTGAGAAAAGAGAAAGATGTTATGCACACTGTACCTGGAGATTATGTTGGTCCTTTTCCAAGTGGTGCACCTGCGATAACTATTGATACTTGTGCTCGATTAGGATTGAAAACAGGTTTTATAGGTGTTGTTGGCAATGATGATTTTGGCGAGATGCTTATAGAAAGATTTAAAGCTGATGGTGTTGATGTCTCAAAAATTAGAATTGACAAAGATTCTATGACTGGCATGGCGTTTGTGGCCTATAGATCTGATGGTAGTAGAAGATTTGTATTTAATTTAAAATATTCTGCATCTGCAAAGCTAATGCCAGAAGATGTTGACCCTGAGTATATATCTAGAGCTAGAATTCTCCATATCTCTGGATCAACTCTTTATATAAATAAATTTACTAGAAATTCCTGTGAAAAAGCTATAGAGATAGCTAAGGCTAACAATAATATAGTTTCTCTAGATCCTAATATCAGACTTGAACTTGAATCTATAGAGAGAATTAGAGAGATGTTGAGATATATAATGAAAGATATAGATATTTTATTTGTTGGCGAAGATGAGCTTGCGGCAATTACAGAAACAATTGATATAAATAAAGCAGTATATAAAATATTTGATTGGGGTCCAAGACTTATTGTTGTTAAAAGGGGTAGAAGAGGTTCATTAGCCATAACAAATAGTGGTGAAAGTATAGAAATGCAAGCACTTCTTGTGAAAGAAGTAGATCCTACAGGTGCTGGAGATGTATTCAATGCTGCATTTATTTATGGTTACCTAAATAATTGGAAAATAGAAAGAATTCTTATCTTTGCAAATGCTGCTGCAGCAATTAAGGTTGGTAGAAGAGGACCTATGGAAGGCCCTAAATCATATAATGAAGTAGTTAATCTAATTCTAGAAAAAGGATATGTATTTTAATAATATATTTTAAATTTCAATTCCTTTTTCTAGACTTTATATAGAGAAATTGTTACAGAATCTAAACGAGTTATAATTATCTGTGATTAGCTGTAATAAGATTTCTTGATATTGTTTTATATTACCTTTATGTTGTAGGTATCTTTATAGGTTTCTTCTCTTTATAGCTATGCCAACACGCATCAGCAATTTGTGNAGCTTTTAACCCATCTATAACCGTTACTTGTGGCTCTGTATTAGTTTGGATAGATTGTATAAAAGCCTTCATTTCTTCTAGATATGCTTCACCCCATCTNTTTTCAAAGAATGGTGCTCCAAGATATATCAAGCCTTGTTTCACNCCATATGCAAAGCTTTCATCTCTATTCGTACCAATATATATAACTCCTTCTGAGCCATATACTTCATTTCTCAATTCATATCCATATGGAAATCTTCTTGTAGCATGTATAACTCCATGCAACCCTCTACTAGTTTTAAATGTTATAGCTGCAGCATCTGGGTCTCCAAGAACTTTCATATCTTCATAGATATAGCTATCTCCAACAACATAAANCTCTACAATTTCATCATTCAATAGATGTCGTGCTATATCAAAGTCGTGTGACAGCTGGTCTGCAAACATACCACCACTTATTTTAGGATCTCTTGCCCAAGAAGGTGGAGGCTCTGGATCTCTAACAACAGCTACAAAGGCTATAGGCTTACCTATGACGCCATCATTTATAAGTTTCTTAGCTTTTTGATATATTGAATCAAATCTTCTTTGAAACCCTATTTGAAGTTTTACACCATATTTTTTAACTGCATTGTAAATCTCCATAGCATCATTTAAATTAGGTGCTAAAGGCTTCTCAGTAAATATGTTGATACCACGCTTAGCCGCTTCGATAATCTCCTCCTTATGTAGATGTGTAGGTGTTGCAATGATTACAGCATCTGGTTTCTCTATATCTAAAGCCTTTATGTATTCTGTATACCATCGTATTTTCAGAGATTCTCCAACGTTTTTAGCTATATCTTCAACGACATCTACAACAGCTATAAGCTCTGCTCCCTTAACTCTATACCTTAGATTCTCTGCATGAATCCTACCTATTCTACCTAATCCAACGACCAAGCATCTAACAGTATTCATAGAAATACACCAACAAGATACACTAACACTATTAAGATATAAAATATTTTAAACTGAAGCTATACAACTAAAAATCAATTCTATCTAAATCCTGGTGATCGCACATTCAATACTTCTTTATTTACCAATGTTGGTGGTTCTCTTCCCTCATAAAATGCTATGAGATTCTCTGCTACTAGCTCTGCCATTGCATGTCGTGATTCATATGTTGCTGATCCTATATGTGGTACTAAAACAGCATTCTTAAAAGCTGTTAATGGATGATTTAATGGTAGAGGCTCTTGTTCAAATACATCAAGCCCTACACCAGCTATCCAACCCTCTTCAAGAGCTTTTACTAAAGCTTTGGTGTCTATTATAGCTCCTCTAGCTGTATTAATTAATATGGCTCCTCTCTTCATCTTCTTTAATCTCTCCTCATTTATCATATGATATGTTTCTTTTGTTAATGGTACATGTATTGATATTATATCTGCTTCTCTTAGAAGTGTATCTAGATCTCTGTACTCCATCCCCAACTCTTTCTCTATTTTCTCATTTCTTTTAACATCATAGTATATAGCCTTCATATTGAAGCCCTTAACACCTATTTCAGCAACTCTAGATCCTATTCTACCAAGGCCTACAACCCCTAGCACTTTACCCTTAAGCTCAACCCCCAGCATCATATGTGGATGCCATCCAGTTTTAAGTCTATCCCATTCACCCCATCTAACAAAATGATCTGATTCCACAATTCTTCTAGCAACTGCTAATATAAGTGCCCATGTAAGCTCCGCTGTAGCTTCTGTTAAAACACCAGGGGTATTAGTTACATATATCCCTAGCTGTGTTGCACATGGAACATCGATATTGTCATATCCAACTGCATATTGTGCAACAATTCTAAGTTTCTTGGCTTGTTTAAGTAAATTACAGTCTATCTTATCACTTAATAGAGATNCAAGTGCCTCGACCTCTTTAGCTTTTTCAAGAAGTATCTCATATGGTGGTGGCTGATATCTATCCCAAACCTCGACCTCGTAATATTTTTTAAGTTTCTCAATTACATCTGGAAAAAGTTCTCTTGTTATAAATAGTTTTGGTTTCATTTTGTGACAACCTATGTCACATTTACGGTGTTCCCTTTAAAAATCTATTTGATTATATCTAAGTGTATTAATTTCTATTAAAAATAAAGAAATATTGATTCGATGGATTATTCTTTGTAGTTTAGATATTTCCAGCATCTAACATTTATGCTATCTACTTCTATAAATGGTGGTAATTTGTGCCAACATATATCTTTAGCATAGGGGCATCTATTTGCATATCTGCATCCAGCAATTAGGAACTCTTTTAGCTCTAGAGCTGAAGGCTTTATTGATGGATATCTTTCTCGAATAGTTGGATCGGGTTCAAGTATCGATTCTAGCAAGGCATATGTATATGGATGTTTAGGTTCTTGATATACCTTTGATATGGGGCCATATTCTACTAGAGTTCCTCTATACATAATGGATATATCATCACCTATATAATAGGCTGTTGATAAATCATGTGTAACATAAATTACAATCATATTTAGTTTCTCTTTTAAATTCTTCAATATGTTTAGAATACCTACTCTTAATGTAGCATCAAGCATTGAAACAGGTTCATCTGCAAGAAGTATTTTTGGATTAGTTAAAAGAGCTCTGGCAATCGATATCCTTTGCAGTTCTCCTCCAGAAAATTCATGTGGATATTTACCAGAGATTCTATCTAAACTTAATCCAACAAATTTTAATGTTTCATCAATTCTATATTCACTTTCGTTTCTATCTCTAATTTCACATATATTCTTTGCAGTGTCATAAAAATATGAATCTATTCTTCTCAATGGATTAAAAGCTTCATAAGGGTCTTGAAATATTGGCTGAACCTCTCTCCTATACCACTTGGCCATAGAGCCTTTNAGTCTATGAATNTCNTATCCTTTATATAGAACNCTACCAATTTCAGGTTTTATAACCCCCATAATTATTCTAAGCAGTGTTGTTTTACCACTACCTGTTTCGCCTGCTAATACAACTATCTTAGGCTTTTCAAGATCTATATTCAACGTTATGTTATCTAATGCTTTAAACTTCTTTAAACCTAAAAGTCCATATCCATACAGCTTCGTTACATCCTCTACTTTAAGATTATTCTTTATACTCATTGCCATCACCTTAGATTTGTATAGAGCCAACATCTTACATATCTATCTTTATCTAGTGATATCGATGGTGGTTCTTTAGATCTACATATATCCATAG
>Ga0065719_100682_pt1 | contig 47997 bp, 51 predicted proteins | sample GBSCel85sediment_FD_59106 | JGI IMG/M metagenome (GOLD analysis project Ga0065719, IMG submission 59106) | Hot spring sediment microbial communities from Great Boiling Spring, Nevada - Cellulolytic enrichment CS 85C v3 (version 3) | ecosystem: Environmental > Aquatic > Thermal springs > Hot... | reverse complement strand
AAACTATCCATCTCCAAAGAACAGCCCGAGTATATACATCTCCAGATATTCACGCTCGTACCCCTGCATTTCAGTCACATAGGCTTATAACTTATAAAAATGACCTGCGGCACGTACCTACCCGGGTATCTAATCCGGTTCGCTCCCCCGGCTTTCGCCCCTCACCGTCAGGCGCGTTCCAGCCGGCCGCCTTCGCCACTGGTGGTCCTCCCGGGATCAGCGGATTTCGCCCCTACCCCGGGAGTACCGCCGGCCTCTCCCGCCCTCTAGCCCGGCAGTATCCCCCCCGGCCCGGGGTTGAGCCCCGGGTTTTAAGGGAGGACTTGCCGGGCCGGCTACGGGCGCTTTAGGCCCAATAACCGTCCCAACCACTCGCGGGGCTGGTATTACCGCGGCGGCTGACACCAGACTTGCCCCCCGCTTATTCCCCCTCCATCTTACGGAGGGGAAAAGCCCCTCTTCGGGGCACTCGGGGTGACCCCGTCACGGTTTCCCGCATTGCGGAGTTTTCGCGCCTGGTGCGCCCCGTAGGGCCTGGGCCCTTGTCTCAGGGCCCATCTGGGGGCTCCCGCTCTCACGGCCCCTACCCGTTATCGGCTTGGCGGGCCGTTACCCCGCCAACTACCTGATGGGCCGTGGCCCCATCCTCGGGCGGTGGTGCGGACATCCCCGCCCCACCCTTTCGGTGAGGAACCCTTCCAGGCCTCCTCACCTATCGGGGATCAGCCCCAGTTTCCCGGGGTTGTCCCCGTCCCGAGGGTAGGTTAGCCACGTGTTACTCAGCCGTCCGCCACGCCCCGGTTGCCGGGGCGTGCGACTTCCATGGCTTAGCCTCACCCCGATAGCGGTTGGGTCCGGCAGGATCAACCGGAATCGCGGCCGCAAGGCCGCGGGGTTGGGGTGGTTGCCTACTGCGTGGTTTGGGTGGCCCCTGTCAGGCGTGAATGTGCTGGGGTTAGTGTCCCCAGCTTATTCACGCCCCCATTTCATGAGTGTGATTGTCGCCGCGGTTGGAGGGCGGTTCTTCATTCTCGGGGTTTTACCCCGTGTCTGACCTTGCCGCCGTCTTAACCGCGGCGTATCGCCGTATTTATTCTGGGTGTTAAGAGCTTATAAAGTTTAGCGGTTTTCTCGACCCGTGGTTTGGTTATTTATATTCGTTTTTTGTATAATTTTGTTCAATATTTTTTGTATAATTGGTTATCGAATTTAAGCCCTGGCAAGAACTACTTACTCGGTGTCAGACTTGAGAGTGGGTCTTACGAGGGAATCCGCTCTCGTAGTGGTTGATATGCAGGAAGACTTCTGTGAGGGTGGCTCACTACCTGTGAGGGGCTGTAGGGCTTTAGTGGATAAGATAAACAAGTACATAGATTACTTCAGGAACGCCGGGCTAGCGGTGATAGCTACTAGAGATTGGCACCCCCCAAACCACACCTCCTTCAAAGAACGTGGAGGGCCCTGGCCAGCACACTGCGTTGCGGGGAGTAAGGGAGCGCAGTTCGTCGAAGGACTTAAACTACCTGAGGACGTGATAGTGGTATCTAAAGCCACTGAACCAGACATAGAGGCATACTCCGCGTTCAAGCTAACCCCCCTCCACTACATACTAGCCTCTAGAGGGGTTAAGAGACTCTTCATAACGGGGGTGGCGACAGACTACTGCGTGAAGGAAACGGCTGTAGAAGCACTTAAGCTAGGCTACGAGGTAATCATTCTAGTAGACGCTGTGGCAGGAGTTAGTGAGGAAACGAGCAGGAAAGCACTTGAAGAACTGGTGAGTGAGGGAGCGATACTAGCCACCGAGGAAGACATAGCAAGGTGAAGAAACTGAAAGCGCTGAAACTACCTGAAGAACTCAGGAAAACACTATCGAAAGGAACTGAGGAGGTAGTTGAGGGGAGAGACCCCGTACAAACAATGAGGAAAACACTTGAGAAACTGAGAGAGTGCTCTAAGCTAATAGCGGTCGGAGACCTAGTCTGCCACACCATGATAGAGAACAACGCCGTACCGGACATATGCGTGATCGACGGGAAAACAAAGAGAACAAGCAAAACACCGGAGATAAGGGTGGATGTGTTCAGCAAGGTCGTGAAGACGTGGAACCCGCCAGGACACATAACCCAGGACGCACTAAACACTATCAAAGAAGCTGTGAAGGCGCTGAAAGAAAACCTGAAAACCCTGATAATAGTCTCAGGGGAGGAAGACTTACTAGCCCTCCCGCTAATAACTCAGCTACCTGATGAGAGCTGCGTGGTCCTAGGAATACCTGATGTCGGGGTCGGTTACGTAAAGGTATGTGAGGAGGCGAGGAAGAAAACGAGGGAAATACTGAGCAAGTTCCATGAAGTGGAGATCAGCCCTTCCCAGACCTCCTAGAACTAGAGAGATACCCAATCAATGCGCCGGAGACGGCGGAGACAGCTACGACTGCTAGGACGTAGTACCAGGTAGTCCAGGAACTGCCGACGTTCCCAGGCGGTGTAGTGGTGCCGGTAGGTACTTCAGTCAGGTTAAGCGGTACTCTAGACTTCGATAAGATGAGATACCATAGGGAGTTAAGGATGGCTTGATCTAGGAAGTAGGCAGCGTTCTTGACGTCCGCACTCACCAATGAAATGCCTCTCTCCAAGTACACTAGGGACACGACCGGCTCAATCCCGGAGTTCTTAGCTAGGCTCACGTACCTGCGAGCCGCGTCAACCAACCTATTCACGAGCAATGAAGTATTACTCTCGAAGCTTAGGTGTGTCTCGATAGAGGCTAGGGAGGAAGCCCTTAAAGCTAAGTTGAGTGATACTAAGGTGTTGTTTAACCCACCCCTAGATAAGTAGCTCTCAGCAACGCTGAGGTAATTAATTAACTCACTAACGTCGACAGAAGAACCAAGCAAGGACTGAAGATATGCCACTGAAGCCTGAGAAAAACTCAGCAATACCTGAGTACCGCTCTTCAAGGAATTAACGTCCACACTCAAACCAGGGCTCTCGAGAACCTCGTAGATAGTGCCCCACCCACGGACAGACCTAGCTCTCATATACGTGTAAGCGGCCTTATATATGTCGTTAACCGTGGGGACGTTGACGGAACTCAGCCCCCTTAAATAAGCTTGAGACTCGTAAACCCTGCCAGCCAACTCAACCAACACACTAAGACTAGAAACCCCTAGATTTGCTGAGCCAGCTCTAGACACCAACGAGTTGAAGTACTCAGACGCGTTAGAAACCTCCCTGTTAACTAAGCCTAAGACATCCGACCAACTACGACCCCTCACAACCATATCAACTACGAGCTTAGCGGCCCAAACGTAGATTAAAGCACCAAAATAATCTGAGGACGCGGCGTAGTAATTCATGGAGTTATAGGATTCCTCACCCCTCAAAGCGCTCTCCCTAGAATACTCTAGGAATCTGGCGACATCATTATCAACCCCTGCACGCCTCAATGAGCCGCGATAATTACTGTAGTCCCTGCTCACGTTAGAGTAAAGCTCGGCGTACTCAAGCCTGTAATCATTCGCGATAGATTTGAAAGCACCCATTATATTCTCGCTTAAACTCACGTTAAGGTCTTCAGGCAAGGATATAGAGATCCCGAAATACTTAAGAGCGTCGTAAATGGTTGACGCCTCAACCACCGTGACGCCCAAACCCCTCCCAGCCTCAACCACGTCAACCAGGGAACCTGTCTTAAGACTCACCGACGAACCTCTCGCCCAGCAGGTATTATCATGAGCTTAGCACCAACAGAGGCGGCTGCCTCAAGCTTCTCCGGAATGCCCCCCACAGGACCCACCAACGTGTCCGGCATTATCATGCCGGTAATTACGACGGATTCGTTGATGGTGGCGTTACTAAATAAAGCCAGTAACGCGGTCGTGAGCGCTGCCCCAGCCGAAGGACCCCCAACTAGTCGGGGTGCCGGAATGAATCCTCACTAAAACAGAGTAATTAGTGAAATCAAACCCTGAAATAAAACCAGCTATTAAGGAGGCTATCTTAAGAGAAGATTGCGTGTCGAGTTCGGAGAGAGGGTCTATAGACAGGTAGACAGACCCGTCACCAGGGATTAAACTAGCCTTAAGTTGCGTGGCAACGCCGTGGTAGGAGCCTTCGGAACCCCCCACAGCGAGCAAGTACATACTCACCTCCCTAACAACACACTCGCTCAAGGATTGAAGCAGGAAACTAGAAGGAAGTGCCGTGAAGATCAAAAACGTCAAGATTAGTGAAAACAGTCTTACCTCAACCACCCTCAACCACCGACAATTAAGAGAGTACACATTATTTAAACGTTGCAGGACGTGCAAAAATAATCTTAAGTTAAGATAGATAATTATGATTGAGGTGGTGGGGGGCGTTACTCATCGTAGATAACTGGGAGGAGCGTCTGTCACCGTGGCTTCTCAGTGAGTACCGCTTCGTCGCCGACCTATTCAAGGGTAGCGTAGTATTCACGAACGTGGCGTGTGAAGGGATGCTTCAAGCACTAAGGTCATTAGCTGAGGCAACGCCGAAGAATGTTAGAGAGTTTCTTGCAGCTAACGATATCCCATTAAGTAAGGTCTTAGTACTTGATCCAGCGGCGGAGGAGGAGCTAAGCCCTGAAGATCTCGGCAAGGTAAGGGTAGTCGTGATAGGTGGTATAATGGGTGATCACCCCCCAAAGAGGAGAACACGTGAACTCATAACTGGTAAGTTGCCGGGGGCCTTAGCCAGGAACCTAGGCAGAGAACAGTTAACGATAGCTGGCGCGGCCTACGTGCTTAAGAAGGTTTCCGAGGGTTACGCTCTGAAAGACCTAGACTTAAGGTTCGGATTAACGATAAGACTTAACATACTAAACGCCGACGTAGAGATTTTCCTACCCTACGCGTTCCCTTACGAGGGGGGTAAGCCAGTGCTCCCCAAAGAATACCTCAAGATCGTGGCTATGAGGTCCCTATACTACGAGGGTGTCGAGCTAGCCTAACAACATTAAGCATTCCTCCTCAAGTCAGCCCTGAACACGTACTTCCTCGGAGCATAATCAAGAACCCTCTTAACGCTGACCACAGAGAAAGCCGAGGGGTTCACCGCGTTACTAACCAGGTGCTTTACCTCCTCAACAGAGTAACTAACTAGGTATACGTGGATAACCCCGCCCACACGTAGCTTATTACTCACTGCGGGGACGTACTCAAGAGCCTCGAGAGGTAAGTTCATGACGACCCGGTCGAAAACGTCGTCGCTAACTATCCTTAGAAAATCCCTCACGTCACATAAGACAGGTACCACCCTACCCTTAAGTTTCCTCCTATTCCATCCCGATAGATTCTATGAGGCACTTTATAGCGTCAGGATTGAAGTCAACGGCGTAGGAGGTCGCGTTCCTTAAGGAAGCTATGTGGAGTGAGAAAGGACCCACACCACAGAATAGGTCAGCAACTAACTCGCCGTCATTAACTAACTCAGCGATTCTCCTGTGTTCTTCCGCTAGTGAGGGGTTATAATACGTCCTTAACACGTCAACGGAAATCCTTAAACCGTATTCCTTATGCACGGTCTTACTCACAGGATCCCCGAACACGTGTTTTAACTCCCTAACTCTGTACTCGCCGCTCACGTAACTACCCGCGTAGACCGCTCTCACGTTGCGTGACACTCTAGAGATGGCCTCGCCGATTAGCCTACCGTACTCTAGCAAGTCCTCAGGTATGTTAATGACGGCTATGTCGCCAATCACGTCGTAAGACGACGGGATCCTCCTGAGAACACCTTCAGGAATCAACCCGGTAAGCAAGTCCTTGAAAGAGAGCCCGAGAGTTCCGCAAACGAAGTCTTCGTAGCATGACTCGCTAACTAGAACTGCTGGCAGTTCCTTAATCAAGCTCATGTCTAGGTCTTCCTTGACGGGTATGGCAACACTCCCATCACTTAATTTCTTAACCTTACAATTCCTCACGTAAGCACCTCTAGACTTAAGGAACTCAAGCACCTCCTCAACATCCTTAGCTGAAACCCTCACGCAGGGCAGCCTCAACTACCCACACCCACGCACGTGATGAAGGACTCAATCATAATAAACCTTTTAAGCGTTTTTATTTTGGTGTGGTGAGTGAGGTTAGGCGTAGTTCCTAAGCTTAATAGTCCTGAGGCATTACAGCTAGCTAAGCTAGTGTTGAAGAACGCTGAGAGCAAGGGTCTGACAGCACTCCTAGACGCTAGAGCTAAGGACCTCATAACGTGGGATAGGTTCTTCCACTTAGGTAAGGACAGCGTGGATATGATAGTGGTTATCGGGGGTGACGGAACTGTCTTGAACACGCTCCACTTGCTGAGGGACGCTGACGTACCCGTGGCAACGATAAGGTATGGTAGGAGAGGNTTCTTATGTGACGTCCCTCCGTACGAGTACTCTGAGATGATCTCAAGGATAGCGTCGGGGGATTACAAGCTAGTCGAGTATATGAGGCTTAAGGGAGAGGTTAAGGGGGTGGATATCACACCTCCAGCACTAAACGAAATAGCTGTCGTGAGTTCAGGGAGTGGCAGAGCTAAGGTAATAAGATTGTACGTCCATAAGGACGACGAGGAAATTTACAGGAGGTTAGTGGGCGATGGCGTGATAGTAGCCACCCCCGTAGGCTCAACAGCCTATAGTCTGGCTGCCGGAGGACCCGTAATAGATCCGTTGATGAGAGCGTTAGTAGTGACGCCGCTTGCGTCGATAACTCTGTGCACGAGGCCCGTGGTCCTACCACCGGACTCCGAGATAAGGGTTACTGTAGCTAGAGACTCTCCTGAAGCTCTCTTAATAATTGACGGGTCTTACAGCTTGGCTCTGAAGCCGAAGGACTCAGTTATTATAAGAGAGTATCATAAGCCGGCTAAATTCGCTAGATTCTACCTAGGTGACTACTACGTCAGGATCTTCGAGCGATGTCTGTGATGAGGCTTACGTACTTGACGCTGCAGCATTCTTCGCCAGCTACCAACTATACCTAACTAAAAACGTCTACACAGTCAAGGAAGTAATTCAGGAAGTGAAGGATTCGGAAAGCCTTAAGAACCTTCAGCTAGCTATCTCGGCTGGGAGGGTTGAGATCCTTGAGCCAGGGGGAGCACACAGGGAGAGAATCAATCGGTTAGCCGAGGAACTCAACATACTCAGCAAACTCTCTAAGGCAGACTTAGAACTCTTAGCTTTAGCAAGTGATCTAACGGAGAGGTGTGGTAGGGTGGTAGTCATAAGTGATGACTCGGCGGTGAGGAGGGTAGCTACGCGGATAGGTGCGGCAACGCTAACAATAAAATATTGGAGAACACGGACTAGACAGAAATAACCATGTTTAATAAGAAGTCTTAGATAATAATTTAAAAGACTCTAATTATTAGGATATTATTGGCGGGGGTGCCCGAGCCAGGTCAAAGGGGTCAGGCTGAGGCCCTGATGGCGTAGGCCTGCGTGGGTTCAAATCCCACCCCCCGCACCAAGCTGGCAATCGAGGATTCTAAACTTAAATTATTTAACGGGTTACGAATTCGGTGAGTTGCTTGAGTGTCTTGCTAGACCTGTTTTTAGAGTTCCTGAAGATAGGGTTTTTCATGTTTGGCGGTGGTTACGCGGGCATAGCACTCCTGCATAAGGAGTTGGTCGAGCTTAGGGGGTGGCTCACGGACGAGGAATTCGTTGACGTGATAGGTATAGCTGAGAGTACTCCAGGCCCCGTAGCTATAAACTCAGCTACCTTCATAGGTTACAAGATATGCGGTGTTTTAGGGTCGGTAGTAGCTACCTTAGGGGTGATGCTCCCAGCGTATTTAATAATATTAGGCATCGCGATAGGTCTATCGCCATACTTAACGACGCCCGTGGCTAGAACCATATTAAGGGGAATCAACGCTGCCGTCATAGCGCTAATACTAGTAGCTCTACTAAGAGTAGGTAACACCGTATTAATTCATGACAATACAGTAAGGATTGTCGAGGCAGTGATATTCGTCATCGCACTCACACTAATCCTGTTACTGAGGCAACACCCGATAACAGTTATAGGAGCCTCGGTAGCGTTAAGTCTCTTAGCTAAGTACCTGCTAGGAATTTAACGAAGGATTCTTGAATGCGTTAATGCGTGGTGGACCGGCCGGGATTTGAACCCGGGACCTCCGCCGTGCGAGGGCGGCGCTCTTCCAGCTGAGCTACCGGCCCCACCTAATTCTTACTACTCAAGCTCTTAAATTGTTTTCGGAGCTAACCGACTACATCCCTATGTCTGGGGTTATTATTCTGCAAGAACCTTACCCGTCTTTGAGTACGTCTTATAGCCTACGTACCTACTCAGTACCTCCCTTATTTTCTCGCTGTTGAGTAGGTCCAGCATCTTACGTATGGGTTCCTTACCTAAGCTGTCTTTAAGTATTACGAGGTCATATACTTCCTCACCTACTTTAATGAATTCTAGTCCGTATGTTTCGGCCGCGTGCCTGATCCCAACCCCCACGTCTGCTCTCCCCTGAAGTACTGCTACAGCCACCCCACTATGTGTTTTAGCCTCGTTTAAGTACCCCTTAATGACTCTCGGTATCTCGCCCGGGTTTATTCCCAACTCCCTCGCAACTATCTTTAAGTTGATGTCTATGAGTGTTCTAGTACCGGAACCCTTATTCCTGTTTATAAAGACCACGTCCTCCCTGAATAAGTCTTTAAACGACTTTATGTTTTTAGGGTTGTTCCTAGGTAGTATAAACCCTATCTCCCTAACCCAACCACCCACTAAGACAGCCTTACCAGACAGGTTCAGCTTCTTGAAGTACGGTAGGTTATACTCACCACTCTCTTCGTCGAGGAGATGCACACCACTTAAATCAGCCTCACCCCTACTAACAGCTAGGAGACCTCCCAGAGACCCAACATTAATTAACTTGTAATTAGGTCCGTCAACAACTAGCCTAATTAGCTCATCAACCACGTAGTCGTGACTACCTATGAATACTAGGTCCGGAGCCCTCCAAAACCTCCTAAAAAGCTTCACAACCACCTCACTACCCTCATCAATCACCAACGTGTCTTCAGGCACTTCAATAAACCCGTCAGTATACGTTAAAACCTTGATAGACCCTGACGGACTTAAGACGGGGTAGGCCGCCAACACATCCCCCCTCCTAACCAAAGCGACAGGGACTAACGCAGTCCTCCCTCTAACACCTAAGACTTTCTGAAGCACGACGGCCTTAACTTCCGACCAACTCCAGTAGCTTGCCGGGATCCCGGCAAGTCTAGAGATTACCGGAGCTACCACAGACCTGAAAATCATTGCGGCTGAGAGAGGAAATCCCGGGAGACCGAAAACTAGCTTCCCGTTAATCACTGCCACGATGGTAGGCTTCCCCGGCTTAACCTTCAGTCCGTGAACCACTATCCCCGGCTCCCCCAGGCTCTCGATAACCCTGTAAGTAAGGTCCCCGAGCCCGGCCGACGTCCCTCCAGCAGTGATAACCACGTCGTTCTCCTCTAGAGCTCTCCTTAGGATCTCCCTCAAGGAACCCTCATCATCCGGCACTATACCGTAGAATTGAGGCATAGCACCTAACTCAGCTAAAGATGAGGAAACGTAGTATGATGAGATCTCGAATATTTCGTAGTCTCGGAGAAGGCCTTCCTCAACACTAACTAGTTCCGAACCCACCGAGACGACGCCGACCCTTGGCTTAACGAAGACTTTAACTCTGCTCACGCCGGCAGCGGCTAGGGTAGCTAGCTCAGCAGGTCCTAACAAAGTACCCCTACGGAGAACTAGCTCCCCCCTCATGATGTCGGAACCTGTCCTAGCCACGTTATCTCCCGGAGCTACCGAAGCGTAGACGTAGACGTGTTCGCCAACCCTCCTACTATACTCAACCATGACCACTGAGTCAGCACCCCTAGGTATGGCCGCTCCAGTATCTACCTCAACAGCCTCCCCAACACCTACCTCAGTATCCGGGGGGCACCCTACCCTGACAGAGCCCTTAAGCCTCAGCTTAGCAGGCGCGTCCTCCTCAACACCGATCAACGAGATAGAGTTAACGGCATAACCGTCTACCTCAGACCTGTCAAAAGGTGGGTAATCATAAACCGCGTAAACATCCTCTGCTAAAACCCTACCCAACCCCTCACGCAGACCAACCCACTCAAAACCCAGGGGCTCTAATCTAACGTAAGAAGAGATAATACTCAATACCTCGTCAAGCCTGCGGAGCTCGTGGAAAATCTTCCTCAAACGCGTCACCAACATTACATACAGTAAACACTTAAATAACTCTCTAATGAATAAGATCTTGGCTGGGCCCGTAGCTCAGCCAGGATAGAGCGCCGGCCTCCTAAGCCGGAAGTCGGGGGTTCAAATCCCCCCGGGCCCGCCACAACCCTAATCAAACCACTAACACCAACAGCGTAAAGATTTTTACTAGCTTTAAAACACCTTCCAGTCCTGAAAGATATGGTTTTGATTAATACAGCTTTAACCCTCTTAGAGCTGGAACTAAAGNCATTATGTTCGGTATTCCGGTCTAAAAAGTATTTTATTTTTAAATATTTAGTTTACCTCCCTAGTCTCGGGTGCTTTAAGTATGAAGCCCCTGCACCTAGCTGTTATTGCTTTAGTAGTTATAGTGGCAGTCGCCGCAGTTGCCTTCTTAATCCCTCAATTAACGTCCCCGACGAGTCCGGGGACCTCAACACCTACTACATCACCAACCCCTACTAAGGAGTATAAGTTAAGTGTTGTTGTGGGCCCCCAATCGCCTTGGGGTCAGGCAGCTCAGATGTGGGCTGATGAAGTCTATAATAGGACTGGCGGCAGGGTATATATTAGGGTCTACTACTCTGGTCAGCTCTTCGCTGGACAGCAAACCAACGAATTTCAGTTACTCTCTCAAGGCGTGGCAGACTTTGCTGTAGGATCAGTCATTAATTGGGCTCCGGTAGTGAAGGAATTGAACCTGTTTATACTGCCGTTCTTCTTCCCTGAAGGTGTGAATAAAGGAGATATATACAAAGCTGTTGACGCGATAGAAGAGGGTGAAGCCGGGAAACAAATACTTCAGATACTGGAGAGTTACGGCGTGATAGGGCTCGCGTGGGGTGAGAACGGCTTCAGACAACTAACTAACTGGAAAGTGCCGGTAGTGAGTCCCGATGATATGGCGGGTCTTAAAATAAGGGTTGTTGGATCACCTATATTCATAGATACTTTCAAGGCTCTGGGCGCGGACCCAACACAAATGAACTGGGCTGACGCGTTAACGGCCTTCCAGCAGAGAGTCGTTGACGGTCAGGAGAATCCTATCAACATCGTGATAATACCTTACAAGCTATGGGAATACCACAAATACATAACCATATGGGACTACGCTATAGACCCCCTCATCTTCGCCGTGAATAAGAATACTTGGGATTCCTTTGACGAGAACACCAAGCAAATAATTCTTGAGGCAGCCAAGAAAGCTGCTAGATGGCAGAAAGCCATGGCTAGAGTAGGGCTTGATGACGGCACATCTCTGAGGATACTGCAGGAAGAATTCAAGTACACACCCGAAATTACTGACCCAATAAAACACCTTCAGAATCAGGGAATGGAGATAGTTTTCCTCAATGAAACTCAGAGAAACCTGTTCAAACAGAAAATGAGCGACGTCTACAGTAAGTGGGTTCCGATAATAGGTGAGGACTTGGTTCAGAAAGCCATCAATGACGTGAAGAATAAGCTTGGGATAGTTATTCAACTACCTTAAAAACGTNTATATATCCTCTTTTTGTGTAAAAATCTTTAATGACGAGTAAGGTGACTCAACATGAGCAGGAAAAACTTAATTAGAAATTCAATAAGTTTAATAAGCAATCTAGAGGAATACGTAGCTGCGATCCTGCTCCTCATAATGTTCTTAGTAGCTTTCGTTAATGTTCTCTCCAGGTACTTACTGAAGATGTCGCTCGCCTTCATAGAGGAGATAGAGGTTAATTTCTTCGTTTGGATGAGTGTTCTAGGTATTGCAATAGCTTTTAAGAAAAACTCACACTTAAGCATGGAGTTCTTGAAAAACATGTTGCCCACGAATGTTCAGAAATACCTATGGGTTCTAGGGATGGTGCTGAGTCTAGCCGTATTCATAGTTCTGATTTACTTATCCTCGATCCTAATCTATAACGAGATAACGTTGTACAGAACCTCGAGTATGGCGCTAGACATACCTATGTGGATCTACTATGTCGGCATGACGCTTTGCTCTCTAGTAGTCGTGGTGAGGATATTGCAGAGCTTAAGGCGTTGGTTGGTGTAGTGGGATGAACCCGGCATTATTAACGTTACTCATATTCGTCGTAATACTACTGACGGGAACCCCGATAGGGACTGCCTTAGGCGTCGCGTCAATATTCTCTATATGGTACTACAACTACGGCGTAGGAGTGATAGCACCTAATTTCTACGCGAACATAGCTAAGTTCCCCCTCCTGGCCATACCGTTCTTCATCTTCGCTGGTCTCGCAATGGAGAGAGCCGGTGTTGCTGAAAGGTTTGTTAGGTTGATTAAGGCGTTGGTTGGGTGGATGCCCGGCGGTCTAGCCATAGCGACAGTACTTATAGGTACTTTCTGGGGTGCTGTTTCAGGGTCTGGACCGGCTACGGCTGCCGCAATAGGAGTTATCTTAATACCGATGCTCATCAATGCAGGCTATAGTAGGGCTTTCTCAGCAGCTCTAGTAGCTACAGTGGCTGGACTCTCAATAATAATACCTCCCAGCGTTGCTTTCATAATATACGGGACGATACTTAACGTGTCTATAGGGACTTTATTCATAGCAGGCATCATACCCGGGTTGTTCCTAGGTCTTGCTCTAGCGCTGGTTAGCTTCTTAATATCTTTAAGGAGGGGTTATAGGGGTTTGGAGAAGGCTTCCTTAAGAGAGGTCATGAAGACATTTAAGGATGCTGCCTTGGGACTCATGGCACCCATAATAATATTAGGTGGGATCTACATGGGTGTTTTCACACCTACTGAAGCTGCTGTAGTAGCAGTAGCTTATAGTTTATTCCTAGGCTTAGTAGTGTATAGATCCATATCTCTTAAAGACATGCTTAAAATCTTGGTAGATTCCGTCGAGATGTCTTCTATAGTCATGTTCGTCGTCGCCTTCGCAGGAATCTTCTCATGGGCTGAGCAGACAGCCGGATTAGTGGAAGCGTCTGTTAGATGGATTTTATCGGTATCGCAGAACCCGTTGTCCGTCATGCTATTATTCATGATGATCTTGTTGTTTGCCGGTATGTTCCTAGACGCTATCTCAATATACTATATCTTCTTACCACTCATGATTCCCATAATGATATACTTTAATTGGGACCCCATATGGTTCGGCGTCATAATGACTATAAACCTAGCTATAGGCCAGGTAACTCCCCCGGTAGCCGTCAACGCTTACGTAACAGCCAAGATAAGTAAGGCAACACTAGAAGATATAGGGAAGGAGGCACTACCACTAATAATCACGGTCTTCATAGTACTCTGCATACTCATACTCTTCCCACAGATAGTTTTATGGTTACCGAACCTCATGCGAAGAACGCCCTAAAAACACTTAGGAACTCTAATTAAAAGATCAATTCCTTAGTTTTCGTGAGCTTACCCTACTCCAGTATTGATCTTTTTTGAAGTATTTGTGTGAATACAGTTTTATTATATTGAGCTACCTAATTTTGCTTTAGGTGTTTCCTTAAATGTTTCGTTTTGAAACTATAGTGCCGAAGGACGTTGATGATGCTCTTGAGATTCTTGATAAAGACGTTGAGGTCGTACCAATAGCCGGGGGAACAAATCTTTTAGTGTGGGTTAGGGACGGCAAGATCAGGTTTAAGAAAGTCCTGGATTTATGGAATCTACGTAAACAGCTCTCGTACGTAGTGGTTGAGGGTGACGTAATAAGGGTGGGTTCTATGACTACCGTGGCCGAGTTGTGTGAGACTAGCGAGCTTAGAAAACCTCCCCTATTAGGGCTAGCAGATGTTTGCACGTCCTTCGCCAGCCCTTACATAAGGTCCGTGGCTACAGTTGGCGGTAATATTGAGTCAGCTAATCCCTTGTCTGATATAGCGATATTTTTCTTAACTCTCGACGCTAAAGTCAGGCTCGCAAGCATTAACGGGTTGAGGGAAGTACCCTTAACGAATTACTATAGGGGGATGCGTTCCACGCTCAGGGAAAGAAACGAGTTGATTAAGGAGATAGTGATCAGAAACCCACCACCTAATTCGTCAACAGCTTTCATGAAAATAGATAAGAGGAGAGGCCACATAATGGGGCTAGCTATAGGGGCTGTCTACGCGGAGTATGACGGCGACTTAATTAAGGACGTGAGAATAGCCTTCGACAGCGTCTCCAAGCCATTCCCGGAGAGAGCGTTTATCACAGAATCCTTCCTCAAAGGAAAGGAGTTTAGTGAGGAACTTTTGAGGGAGGCTTCAGATACTGTACTACCTAAGGAGATGAAGCGCTACACTGGGAGGAGGGCTTCAGCAGAATACAGACTCCACCTATCTAAGGTAATACTACGCAGGACACTCATGAAAACATATGAGAGACTTAAGCTTTCTTCAGGATAAAAAAATCNTTACTTAAGGTTTGGTTGTGTTGAAGACTACCGTGACCTGCCCCGTAGCCACCATGCTCTGCAACTTCATAGCCCACTCATTAACTTCGCTGGGAACAAACTTCAGCGGGAACTTTATGTATGAGGCTTTACCGAACTCAATCTCGTAATAACCTGTCCTAACGCCCCTAAATATCTGACCAACGATATACTCTAACGCTACGCCGTAGTCGTATATGTAAGACGTTATTAGGTTATTCGGTAGCATGGAAGATTTATCAGTGTATTTAGTTGTTGCTAAGACGTAGAGACCTTTAGTAGCGTTAGCTTCTTTAATGGCCTCAAAGAGCCCGTAGTTAGCTAAGTTTAGGGATGACAAGACTACATCACAACCCTGATCTATGAGATTAGCCGTGACGGTCTTAGCCTTGACCGGGTCGTTAAAGTCTCCGGTCCACACAGGGATGAAAGTGACGTTCTTGCCTAAGTCACGCAACGCCTGAATAACAGCGTTAACCTCTGAGACTGTGAAGGGTAGTTGAACACCGCTGACATAACATATGACGCCTGTTTTAGTCACGTTAGCGGCTATAGCTCCTAACACGTAGAAGCCTTTGTGGAAAGCTGGATCAAGTTGCCACACGTTAGGCGGGAGATTCTCTATCCTCCCGTAACCAGTTATTATGACCACTACGTCAGGGTGTTCGTTAGCCACCTTCTGACCCACTGACACGAACTGCCCTCCATGGAAGAATATTATGTTATAGCCTAGAGAGATGTACTCGCTAGCGACCCTCTCAGCATCCGCAACACTAACACCCTCGGAATACGCGACCTCAATACCGTACTTTTCCTTAATATGTAAGGTCCCCAAATACCCTAACGTGTTGAAATCGGCGTCCTGTATGCTGCCAGGTAATATAGTGGCTAGCTTGAATTGAGGGGGTGGCGTGCTCGTAGGTGTTGTCGTGGGCGTCGTAGTAGGCGTTGTAGGAGTAGCTGTCGGGCTCGTGGTAGTTCCGGGAACCCCTGGTTGCTGTAGTATTATAAATCCTGCAGCCACAGCAACAATTAATACAATTACTGCTACCACTGCCACAGTCTTAGATAAGGCTTTCCTCAATTTCCTTGAGGTCACCATAATATCACACTTAGTCTTAAAAGATCATGCTTATTAAGTATTGATTCACGTAATGGCATTAAATCGTATCCCGTAAACCTATGATGTGTGACAACAGACTTCTGATAAAAATTGTTTAAGTGGATATGTATGAGTTAATTTAGTTAGCTTAATTGTTATTTTTAATGGTTTCATTAACCTATTCTCAGGGTCTGCTTTGAGTTTAAGCGGGGAGAGTATGGTAGCTGTTAGACCTTATGTTCGCCTCGAGAATATTTATAAGCGTTTCGGTGACGTAGAGGCTCTTAAAGGAGTGACGCTAGATATTTTCACGGGTCAGGTTCTGGGCCTCCTAGGAGAGAACGGTGCCGGGAAAACCACGTTAATGAACGTGTTGTTCGGTCTCTATAGGCCGGACGCAGGACTCATCTATGTTGACGGGAAGGTAGTGAAGATTAAGTCACCTGCACACGCCATAAGACTAGGTATCTTCATGGTTCACCAACACTTCAAGTTGGTAAGTAACTACACTGCTTTAGAGAATATCGCTATAGGGATGTCTTCAGGAATTAAGTCTCTTAAACCGATAGATCTGGCGGAGTTGGAGGAGAGGACTAATAAGGTAATGGAAGCTTCAGGGCTTTACGTGAACTTAAGGGAGAAGATCAGGAACTTGCCTTTAGGCGTTAGGCAGAGGGTCGAGATTCTTAAGGCTTTGGTTAGAGGGGTCAAGATATTGATTCTCGACGAGCCGACAACCAACTTAACACCTCAGGAGGTGGACGCGCTCTTCAACGCTTTAAGAAGCTTGGTTAGGACTGGGTTGGGGGTTGTCTTCATAACGCATAAACTACACGAGGTAATGGCTGTCGCGGACGAGATAGCTGTCTTAAGAAACGGCGTTCTTCTAGGGAGATTCAAGCGCCAGGAAGTTGATCAAGCAACTGTAATAAAGTTAATGGTTGGTGAGAGGATAGACTTAGAGAAATCAATAATTTTCAGGGGCTTCAGACAGGTTAGCACGCCAGTGCATACGGAAAACATGCCCGGATCTGAGCTCCTGAGGGTAGAGAATCTTAGTTTAAGAGACAAGTTAGGGACCACGATCCTAGACTCTATTAGTTTCACCTTATCTAGGGGTGAGATACTTGGTATCGCGGGAGTTTCCGGAAACGGGCAGAGAGAGTTTGTTGAGGTGATTTTCGGTATTAGGAAGCCTACCTCAGGTAAGATACTGTTGGAGGGGGCTGACATAACGAATTCCAGCATAAGAGACAGGATCTTGATGGGGATGTTCTACGTGCCTGAAGATAGGCTCTCTGAAGGAATTTCCCCCACCCTTTCAGTGATGGAGAATTTAGTCTTAGGAATACACTTCACTTACTCTACTAAGAAGCTTTTAATGGACTTTAAGAGGATAAGGAATGACGCTCTACAACTAATCAGGAAGTACGAGATTAAAACACCCGATACGGCAACACTTGCTTCGAAACTTTCTGGAGGAAACATACAGAAGTTGATGGTTGCGAGAGCTTTCCACACAAAACCTAAGGTTCTGATAGCCCATAACCCTACAAGAGGCTTGGATATAGCGACTACTGAGAGAGTATTGTGTGAGGTATTGGACTTGAAGAGTGCTGGTTCAGGGATTATCTACGTTTCCGAGGACTTAGATGAGCTCATGCTAATAAGCGATAGGATAGCTGTGATGTATAAGGGTAGGTTAGTGGGTTCCCTCACTAGGGACAGGTTTGACAAATACGAGATAGGCAAGTTAATGGCCGGCGTTGTTGGTGGTTGAGTATGAGGGATCTGCAGTTAGTCAGATTAGTTAAGATCTCTGCACCCTACGTATTCAGCATTTCCCTAGCGTTCGGGATCGCAGGGCTAATACTATATTTAGGAGGCTATGACGTGATTTCCAGCTATAGAACGATACTAACAGCTTCCTTCTGGAGTCTCAACAGCTTCTTCCTAACCCTAACTAAATTCAGCACGCTACTTACGATGAGCTTAGCTTTCTCCATACCCTACATAAGCAGGAAATTCAACATAGGTGTTGAAGGACAGTACTTGATGGGCGCTTTAGGAGCNGCGTTAGTAGGTCTAGCTATAAGCGCGCCCGCAGGAGTGCATGTCATTGTTTCATTAATAGTCGGCGTGGTTTTCGGCTCTCTATGGGCCTCAGTGCCTGCTTTCTTAATGGCTCGCTACAACGTTAATGAAGTCATATCAACGATAATGATGAACTTCATAGCAAGATATTCGGTCATGGTCTTCGCCATGAGTCTCTGGAGGGATGTAGCGTCAGGACATCCAATGACTATCCCGATAAGTGACACGGCCACATTACCTCCACTCAACCCATCACCACCGCTTAGCACCGGAATAATCTTCTCTCTCGCAACCGTGGCACTGCTCTACTTCATGGTGGCTTTAACGGTGGTAGGGTATGAGTTAAGAGCTACGGGAACTAATCCTAGAGCAGCTGAGGTATTCGGTGTCAACACGAGGTTGCTGATGCCTCTATCACTAATAATTGGGGGTGGCATAGCGGGATTCGGGGGCGCGCTGGACGTGACAGGCTATTACCACAGACTAATTGACGGAATGCAGAGCAATTACCCCAGTCTAGGAATACTGATAGCCCTACTATCTAAAGGGAAAATAGCTTTCATAGTGCCTGTGGCTTTCTTCATCTCCGTTATCGATGTAGGAACTAACGCTTTACAAAGGATACAGAGGGTCCCGATAGAGCTAGTCTTAATCCTAGAGGGACTACTCCTAGTCTTCATACTTGTTTCCGAGTCTTTGAGGTGGTGGAGGAAATGACTGCCCCACTCGACCCAGCCACCCTCGTGGTGGGCTACGTGCGTTCTGCCCTGATATACATAGTTCCATACCTACTCACTAGCTTAGGGATAGTGATTAGTGGTAGGTCAGGAATATACAACATATCTGCTGAGGGAGTCATGTTACTTGGTGCTTCAGTTACCTTCTTGACAACGTACTTCTCGAGTGGGAACGTACTGGTAGGGATCTCCTACGCAATACTTGTCGGAATTTTAGTTGGTCTAGCTTTCGGCTTCCTAACGATATCACTTAAACTAAATCAGTTCGTTGTCGGGACTACGTTCTTCATACTGTGCAGTGGGTTCGCTAATCTACTCTATAAGCTCTTCATAGGAGTGACTCTAACCCCGCCAAGCATCGAGACCTTACGCCCGCTCACTGTACCAATCATGTCTGACATACCTTACGTTGGTGATGCTCTATTTAAGCATAACCTACTCGTATACTTATCCTTCGTTTTCGTTGCAGTATCTTACTACGTTCTCTACAAGACTCACATAGGACTTAATTTTAGGGCTGTTGGAGAGAATCCTAAGGCTGCTGATACTTTAGGCATCAACGTGACCCTATACAGGTACGTGGGCACTATAGTAGGCACTGTCTTGATGTCTATCTCAGGGGGTTACCTGGTCTTATCCACGACAGGTCTCTACACGGAGACCATAGTTTTAGGTAGGGGTTGGATTTCAATAGGCATAGCTATTTTCGGTAGGTGGCACCCGCTCTGGTCTTTAGCAGGTTCAGCCTTATTCGCGGGCGTTGAAGCTCTAGTATACTTGATTCAGACCCTCCAAAGTGTTTTAGGTATTAGAATTCCACCAGAATCTCTCTTAACGCTGCCGTTCATAGCTACGCTGATAGTCTTAGCTCTAGTATATAAGAGAGCTGAGTTACCTCAAGCTATTGGGAGACCCTACGATAGGGAGGCGCCTGAGGAATACACTTAACGCGACTAAGGGTGTTTTATGTATTATTAATACATATTTTTCATACGATAGTTTTATTATATTATATTCCCTAATTAGGCCGGTGTATAAGTTGGTTTACGCTTACGTGAAGTATCTCATACCGATCCTTCTCTTAGTGATACTTATCCCGACCACCGCTTTATGGAGCGGGCCTCTCAGAGTTAACGTAGTGGTGACGGTGACGGGTGCGGATCTGGACATAGGTTCTTGGAGGGTTTTCTTAAACTATACATGCGACGAGTGTAGAGGGATTAGAGACGATTACGTAAACTTAAGCGAGGATTATGACGTAATCTACGTATACCTAGATAACGAAAATACAAATAACGCCTGGGTCGGTCTAGTCATCGAGAATAATTATGGGGTGCCGGCAACCCTCAAAGGCTTTAATATTAGTTTCATGAACGCGTCAGGAGCCTACGAGTTGAGTGAGGACGATTATTCTATATATCCTTACGAACCTACTAAGTATGGTGTTGGGGACAAGCCGTACTGGGGTCTGCTGCATTGCGAGTACCTACCAGTGATTGACTACTTAACAGAACTACCTATCACTATCGAAAGCGGGTGGAAAGCAGTAGTCTGGATTAACGTGAGCACGTATGGGATGGCTGAGGGAGACTTAATAATAAAACTAGTATACGATTCTGGAAATAGTTAAGCATATTTTTAGTTTAAGTCTTAATTCATAGGTCTCAAGCTTTAGCTGAGAAACCTAATATTTGACGAGCCCCTCCCTTATTTAGGGGTTTAAGGTGGAGATTGCTTTAAGACCTGTGGGCGTGATCAAGACACGCTTTACTGATGAGGAAGTGAGGAAAGCCTTGAACGGGGTTCCAGGTATTGTAGAAGTTTATGAAGAATATAAGGAAGGTCTTGAAGGAATTGACGGGTTCTCACACATAATATTGATAACTTACCTCCACAAAGTTACTGAGGAGCAAAGGAAGGTTCTTAAAGTAAGGCATAAGCGTTTAGTGAGGCATGGGTTTAAGCTAGAAGAACTTCCTGAAGTTGGTGTATTCTGCACGGACTCGCCCCATAGACCAACACCAATAGGATTAACTATTGTGAAACTCATTAAACGCGAGGATAGATTCCTACACGTAGAAAACCTTGACTTATTTAACGGCACTCCAGTACTAGACATCAAACCCTACACACCCGATAGGGTAATCAGCGATGAGGAACTAAGATTCCCGGAATGGTTTATAAAACTCTACAACGAAGTGAAATCAAGAACTAAGGAAGGTAAACCAGCTATCTAGCGTCAGCAAACAGCACCTCAAACACGTTAAGTTATGTGATTTTTCGTTCGCAAAATTGTGATATGGTTTGATTACTTGGTGCGGCGGCCGGGATTCGAACCCGGGATCTCCGGCGTTCTGTGAGGACCTTCTTGGCAGGCCGGCGTCCTGATCCAGGCTAGACGACCGCCGCCAATAAGATTAAGTAGGTAGAGGATTATTAAGTTTTTCCTCGTCTTACTTCTTTCTTTTCAGCAAGTACCACGTCAGTGATGTTAGGAAGAGTATCGCCGTAATTAGTAAAGCTATTACTTCAGTTGTTTTAAGTTCTACTAACCCAACATACAGTAATAGTGAGCCTAGCGAGGAGGTTATTAAGCCTACCAGTAGCTTGAAGGCAGTATACGTTATTATTAGCATCCCCAGGAATATTAAAAGTCTTAGCAAGATTGACTGTACTTCATTGGGTGAGCTACCTGCGAGAAACTCTGTAACGGTTTCTAGGGGTACGTAGTAAGCTATCACAGCGCTTAAGAGAAAAGATGCTACGAACCTATGCTTAATGAGACCTAACACAAAAAACAGAGAGAAAACCACTAAGCCAGCAAGAAATGTCGTGAAGGTATGACCTCCGAGGAGATGAGTAGTAAGAATAGAAGCAAGCCACCCAAGCCACAAACCAGAAATGAGACCCACTGCTAACCTAATGAAGAAGTGACCCCAGAAAGCAATGAAAACACCGGCTAAAACTAGTAAAACCCCCTCAACACTCAAATCACGTCACCAATAATAAAACAACGCAACTCTTAAAAACTAGCAAAAACTTTTAAATCTACAAGTAAAGACTTCTGTGGGGCCCGTAGCTCAGCATGGTGGAGCGCCCGGCTGATAACCGGGAGGTCCGGGGTTCAAATCCCCGCGGGCCCACACAAAAATATTTAACCCTCATAACAACGAATATTATTGGCGCGGGGGTGCCCGAGCTCGGTCAAAGGGGGCGGGCTTAAGACCCGCTGGCGTAGGCCTGCGTGGGTTCGAATCCCACCCCCCGCACCAAGCAATTAAAAATTAAAACTGCGCATAACAACCTACAACAGGAATCATACCGAAGTCTACTCGTCCAGCGTTGTTTACCTTGGATGTCCGTCTCACTATTTTTTTGTTTTATTTCTGTCTTGTTACGTCTAGGGTCTCCCACCTTATTCACGCTTCACAAGGTTTCGGTACCCTCTGCGAGGTCGTGAGTAGTTGTCGAGTACAACGATACTGGGTCCCCATTCATGGCTTAACTCGCTCTAGGCTTAAAGCAGTGCCTCATCGCTCTGACAGACACTGACAAAACAGAACTTACAAGGTCTCATCTCTTTAAATTAACTACGAAATAGTCCTAAACACGTGACATCCTTATAAGCTCTTGTTTTATTTTGTTTTTGGTGCCGCGGTAGTATAGCCCGGTCAAGTATGCGGGCCTTTCGAGCCCGTGACCCGGGTTCAAATCCCGGCCGCGGCACTAGTCCTTCCTAGAACTAAAGATTTAACGAACTGCTACAGGCGAAGCATGTATTTGCATTGGGTTGTTTAAGTTTTTCTTAATCGTTTATTTTGTTTGTATGTCTTTGGTGTGTGAGTCCTCGTAGTGCTGGGTTTTAAGGCTTTGGTGCAGGAACATTAACTGGCGAGAGCCGTGGGGTCGTGAAGCCCTGGGCGACCGGGGCAGAGCTACCTCGGTGAGGGGCTCGGGGAGACCGTTAAGAAATAGATAGCGAGGAAAGACAATAAACCACAATCTACCGAGAAACGGCCCTAGTTATCTAAGGAGAGTTAGTCTATCATACAAGACCGAAGTAATCTCTAAATTAAAATGTGTAGCAGACCCCCAATTTAAGGAGGGGAATTCTAGTTCAGTACGTGATTTTTAAGGTTTTAAAGTTATTATGCTGCCTAAGAATTACCTTTGGAGATCCTGTATGGACGAGTTGATTACTAGGGTAGTTGAGGTTGTGATATTGTTGTATTTAGTCTCGGCCGTGATGTTCTTGATTAGGACTGTTAAGGGACCTACTATCTTTGATAGAGTTTTGGCCGTTGACGCGCTAAGCTATGATCTAGCTGTATTTATGTCTCTTCTAGCTCTCTACTTAGGTGAGCCACTACTAGCTGTTAGTGTAGTAATACTGACGTTATGGATATACACGCTAGACATAGTCGTCTCTAAATACATGGAGTACGAAAAGGTGAGTATATAGTGGTGGAGCTTATTCTAGGTCTAATAGGATTAACCCTACTATTAATCGGGGCATTCCTAGAGATAATGGGTGCTATCGGCATGACTAGACTACAGGGATTCTTCAACAGAGTTCACGCCGCGACAGTCTCAGCTATCGGAGGCTCCGTAACTCCTCTAATCGGGGTCTCCCTACTCTCACTAGCTCTTGAGGAACTGGGAATACGAAGATTTTACGTCGCCGGCAACTCTTTAACGGCTGCCCTCCTAATATTAATTCTAGCACCTGCCGGAACACATGCCCTCGCTAGAGCCGCATATAAATCTAGGGAAGTCCTCAAGAACTTCGTTTATGACGCTCTCGAAGAAGATAAGCGAGGTTTACGTCAATGATAATACCCTTGACCGTTGTCTTAGTCTTCTCGTTCTTCTCCATCATCGCCACATACCTAGCCGTGGTCGAGAAGGATCTGTTAAACTCTGCTGTCTTCATGGCGCTTCAGGGGATTTGCTACACCCTAATATATTACGTGTTGCTAGCCCCCGACGTATCCCTAGCCTACATACCTGTATCAAGCGGTCTCTTACCCATCCTACTACTAGTTGTTTTAAGGAAGCTTGAGAGGTTTGAGCGTTGAGAGGTAAGGACTTAATCATAGCCTTCTCTCTAGCGTCCTTCACTGTAGCGCTCGGACTAATACTGTATTTAGAGGGCCTCGGACCTCTACCAACGGGAGATCTAAGATTTCTGGCTGCCTCAATCCTGAAAAATACTTTCAACCCATGGGAAGCAAACCTAACAACTTACTCCCTAAACGCTGTTTCCGCCGTGATATGGGATTATAGAGCTCTTGACACGATCCTAGAGACAGCCGTGCTCTTCGCCGCCGTAACAGGCGTTACAGCTCTATTCAGAGGATTCTTTAACGTGCCGAGCACGAACCTACAGAGCTTCTCAGTAGTTGTTAGAGCGTCTACTAGGGTAGTCCTCCCACTAATAGTATTGGTTGGGACAAGTCTAGCCGTACACGGACATCTAAGTCCTGGAGGGGGATTCCAAGGTGGGGCTGTGCTAGCAGTTGCCCCAGCACTATTAATCACGGTCTTCTCGCTCAGGATTGTCTACGACCTCAAACTCAAGACCGAGTTCCTCTTAGGAATTAGATTCTCCGCNTTACTCCTCATAATCTTACTCACCCTGACCCCGCCTATACTAGCGTCCATTAGCGGCGTTAAGGGCTATGTCCTTCAGAACATGAGGAAGGCAGATTCTCCACTCTCTATGCCCGCGTGGTTTCTCAACACCCCCTTGGCAGGCTCTATATTCTTCTTCAACATATTAGAGATGGTGGCAGTCGTTGCTGGACTCACGCTTTGCATACTACTAATCACTGTAGAATGGGGGAAGATTAAACGAATTTCTTAATAGGGGGATGAGAATCGTGAATGAGGCTACTTCACTCATGATAACCGTGACTATAAGTGACCATAGTTGTGAATATATCTATAGCGTTATATGGCGTTTTCACAAGACCCTCACTAACGAAGAAGATAATATCTCTAATAATGTGTACTGACTCAATAAATATTTTCGCAGTCATAATAGGGTTCAGAATATCGGTTAGGTACCCGTCACCGCCAATTCTACCTGAACCCCCTGACTTGGACTATCTACAGGTTTTCGTGAGCAGGAGTGTTGACCCGATACCACAAGCACTCTTAGTCACGGCCATAGTCATAGGATTAGCTACTAGCGTGCTTCTCATGGGGCTCTCTATACTCTACTACAAGCACTTCGGTACGACAGATATGAGGGCTTTTCCCGAGGAGGATACTGATGAGACTCCTGAATAAGTTATTCTTATTCACGCTCCTACTAATCTTCTATATTATGTTTAGTGGTTCATTAAGCGAGCTCACCATAATAAGTGGTGTCGTGATCTCAGCAACTTTAGCACTAGTCTTTGACGGGATAATTATTAAGAGAGAGTTAAGACTTAAAGATTTGCGTAAAACACTCTACCTACTGGAATATCTATGTGTTTATCTCTATTATGAAGTTAGAGCTCATGCTAAGATGGTTAGACTCATACTAGGTAGGAGTTCATACATCAAATCCTGTGTAATTCGACTAAGCATTAACCTAAGCTCGGAGTACGGGAGAGCGTTCTTAGCGTCATCAATAACTAACACCCCAGGGACCTTGACTCTGCATTTGGATGAGGAGAGAGGGATCGTGTATGTACACTGGCTAGCGATGACCTCATTAGATCCGGAAGTTGCTAGGAAGGAGATCATGGGTAAGTTGCATGATCTAACACTCAAGATATTCGGGTGATTCCAATGCACTGGATTATTGGGGCTCTACCGATACTGTTATTACTTCCTTCAGCTATAATACCACTACTTTACGTAGTCACGAAGAAATTCTTAATCGTAGATACTGTGGCTCTCATCTTCGCGGCTTTCTCTCTAGCTATATCCTTCCACACGATCTCGTTAGTGATTACGGAAGGACCCGTAACCTACTCTTTCGGGGGTTTCCCACCACCTCTGGGAATAACGTATATTATAGACGAGGCTAGTGCTACTCTAGGGACTCTAGCAACATTCAGTTTGTTACTCTCCGTTATCTACGGGTCGTGGATCTTGAACCCTAAGTGGAGATACCTTTACTATACGGCCACGTTCTTATTAATAGCTGGATGCGTTAGCTATTTATACACAGCCGATATATTTAATCTCTATGTATCAGCTGAGTTAATCTCGATATCTTCATACGTGTTAGCGTCATTCTATAGGGGTAGAGGTATAGCCATAAGAGCAGCTTCAATTTACGCTATCTCAGCGTCTCTAGTTCTATCTCTCCTTCTACTCTCCACATTCCTTATCTACGGGTCTTACGGAACCCTAAACACCGCTGACTTGGCTCTGAAGTCGCGTGACCCCTAACGCAGAAGTATTGTTTTCAGGTACTGTTTTCGGCGACATAATTCTCGCTTCTAAGGTAGCTTTAGCTCTAATCCTGTGGGTAATGCTCTTTAAATCTGCTATAATGCCTAACCATTTCTGGCTTCCAGGAGTGTATTTGGGGGCCCCTATCCCTGCAGTAGCTCTTTTTACAGCCTCAGCCGATATCATCGGGATTTACGGGATAGCTAGACTATTCCTCACAGTCTTCGGATCCGATGTGGTTTTTGAGGATTATCAGAGAATCCTAATGACTATATTGGCGTTCATAGCTGCAGGATCCTCACTAGCATCAGCTACTCTAGTCTCACTACAGAGGAACGTTAGAAGAATAGTTGCTTACAGCACGATATCTCAGTTCAGTCTAGCACTCATGGGTGTAACAACAAACACAAACGAGGGTGTGGCAGGAGCTATATTCCACTTAGTATCCAATAGTTTAGGTGATATGTTAGTGCTGTACTCTGCCGGCATGGCGACGGTCCTATGTGGGAGGAGCTTAGAATGCTTAAGTGTCCTCAGGAAGTATAAGGTAGCCTACATATCCTTAATACTAGGGTTCCTCAACCTCTTTGGTGTCATACCAATACTACCCGGTTTCTGGAGTAAAGCTATACTAACCCTAGTCTTCATCAAGACAGAGTTTCCTGCAGGAGCTGTTGTAGTTCTCGCGTCGTCAGGACTCTGCGCACTCGGTTATTTCAGGGTTTTAATTAGTTCCCTTAGATTAGGCGTAACCGAAAAGGGAACTCAAGAAGAGATTAGTCTCACAATTCCTACAATCACGCTAATACTACTAATCATAACTACTCTAGTTCTAGGCGTGTCTTTACTATTTTTTGAGGATCTAAGGAACTTCCTAGTCTTTAACGTAGGTAACTCGATAGTAGACTATAAGAGGTACGTAAGGGTTGTTCTAGGGGTTTAGATAATGCTCTCAGGGTTTAAGGATCTCTTGTGGCTTGCGTCAGTTCTGAAGGATAACTTACTGCCATTAGTTTTTCTACTAGTAGTACTCGGTAACGTCCCGACCATACGTGGCCGAAGCCTTGGATATTTACTTAGAGTATGCGGATTTATGCTATTACTAGCTCTACTCAAGAACCTAAACATATTTAGCGCTATGTTATTATCCTCAGGGGTTATTATATCGGTTTCTCTAACTCTCTACACACCAAGGTATTCACAGATAAAGTATAGTAATCTGAACCTAGTACCCCTAGTAGATATCTTCGCTCTCTCTATCTTAGCGGTCTTCATATCCTCGAAATTGATAGAAATGATAACTTTCTGGCTTGTAGCAGAGCTTCTCGGCTTCTTCCTAGTAGCTTATGAGTACTTAGTGAGTGCTGAGAAAACTGCTCTCCTAGCTGCAGTAAAGTATCTTCTTTTTTCAATGATACCAACTGACGTAGCTCTCTTCATAATTCTGGCTCTCACAGGCTTTAACGAAGCCATACATCTACCATTAAGTGAGATAAGACCAGACTTAACATCCCCCATAATCACTTTGATGGTGCTTCTCGGTTTCTTCTCTAAAGCCGCGGTATTCCCCCTACATTTCTGGTTACCTGACGCGCACTCTGTAGCACCATCCCCGGCCTCAGCCCTACTCTCAGGATTAATGGTTAAGATGGGGCTTTACGCGATCTACGTGATTGAGTTTTACCCACTAGATACATTCATTGCTTCGGTAATGATGCTTTTCTCCGGTTGTCTCACAGCTATATATGGTGGGCTTCAAGCGATAATGCAACAAGATATTAAGAGATTGCTAGCATATAGCACCACCTCACACACAGCAGCAATCATGATTTTATTATCTCTTTACATTATCTCAGGAGACGCGCTCTTCATAGATGCGGCCGTGCTCTACGCCGTGACCCACGCTTTCTTCAAGTCTGCTCTATTCATGGACTCAGGCTTCATAGAGATTTTGACTCGTGAGAGGGACATACGTAGGCTAGGTTACGTGTCTAGAGTAGCCGCAACAGAATCTCTAGCCGTAATGATTTCCGTACTCTCCATGCTGGGTATGCCGCCAACCATAGGCTTCCTAGCCAAGGTGATTACCTTCATGTCAATATCAAATTACCTCAAGCTTTCTTGGCTTTACGTCCTACTACTCCTGATTATATCAATCGAGATCTCACTCTCTATAGTTTATAGCGTGAGATATCTTAGGACACACGTAGAGAGTACCACGAGANCCCCTCAAGAAGGCCTCGACCTAAGAGCTCTTAGGATGACTCCCTTCATCACCATGCTCTCAGCCACCTCCGTAGGCTTCACCTTCATTATCGGGATCTTTAACCAGGTAACTCCTGATAAGTCTGAGATACTCCTAGAACTATCTCCGGTGCTTGTAACAGCTCTCCTAGTATTCGCGTTCCTATCCCTATATGTTCACGAGATATTTAAGAAGAGTTCTGAGGGTCAATGATGTTTAAGAAACCCTCTAGTCTTCTAGAGATAATAAGTCACCATACTCAACTCTACCTAGTCTCGATGTCTCTGATCACGTCATTCTCTGCTCTTATAAGTTCTAGCCACATATTATCAGAGGTTGCATTAAAGTTTATGCTCATGTTAATAACAGTGGTAGCCTTAAGGAACGCACTTCTAGGGGTTAATCATTGGAGATACCTACTCATAATCTTAACTATGCCGTTGTTTACCATCTTCTCGCACTATGTAGTAAGCCCGGGGATAGAAATTACTGACGTAGTAACCCTCATAATTATGTCTACACTACTAGGTCTCTACCTACCTATCGAAAATCAATCTACGAACACCCTCCTATACGGTATACTCACGCAGTTCTCCGCTTGCTTCACAATATCCTCAGCTAAGACCTTGGCTCTTGAGTTGAGGGGGGCTTACGGGATCATCTTATCGGTAATTATTTCACTCATGATGCTCGTCATAGGTCTTACGACACCTAATGTGTTAGAGAAGCCTCTTAAGAATGTTTTAATCCTTCTAGAATCAAGTATACCAAGTATTAACAAATTAAGTGTGCCTAGAAGTCATTTACTTAAGCTAGATCGATTACGTGACTCGAAGAGATCTCTAGCATTAAGAATTCTCCCAAGAACTACTAATAAACTAGCTACACAATCCGTAATAGCGACTTACAGGGCATGCTTATGGATCATCTCCAAATCAGCCTATCTTGAAGAGAATATAATCAGGGTAGTTATGAAGGTATCGAGAGCGATAGAGATCGCGGAGAGACGCGTGGAAATATCACTTACATACTCCCTACTCTTAATCGGACTACTTACTACATTAGCATTGATAGTATACGCAATCCTCACAGCGATAACCCGCTAGCCAACACCTAACGAGGAGACCTCAAGCTTTCAAACCCTGACCTCCTCCTAGTCCTGAAGGGGCGAGGGTTCCGCTGATACGAGGAGGTTTGAGGCCTACATCCCCTCTCTTTGAGGGTTCAGCCCCGTGTCCGGTCTCAGGCCCATTACCCCTCGCGGGGCTTGGGGTTATGGTAAACATGATAAATCGCAGATAGCTGAGAGCAAGCCCTGCGGTGTGTAGACTCCGAAGAAAGCCTTGAAAAATATATAAGGGGTTGTATGCTTAATTTCTGTGTGGTGATGCCTATTGTGGAGTTTAGGATAGACCCTTGGTCTACCGAAGGTTTAAGAGATTATGAAAAGTTATTCACGTATTTCGGCATGAGACCTTTCAAGGAGGTTATTCATCAGCTTGAGTTCTTCGGTCCGTTACCGCTACCTATCAGGAGGGGTGCTGTGGTAGGTCATAGGGATTTTGAGAGAGTTTTAAATGCCCTCAAAAATAATTCTGATTTTGCAATACTTACGGGGTTAATGCCTTCAGGGAAAATGCATTTAGGCCATAAGATGCTTATAGATCAAGTAATTTACTACCAGAAATTAGGTGCTGAGATCTTTCTAGCTATAGCTGACGTGGAAGCTTACGGGGTGAGGAGACTCAGCAGGGAGGAAGTAATTAACTTAGCTCTAGATGAGTACGTAGCTAACTACCTAGCATTAGGACTGGAAACCAGGAAACTCCGTATCTACTTCCAGTCCAATTACAGGAAGGAGTATTATAGACTAATACAGTTATTCGCTAAGAAGGTAACCATGGCTGAACTAGTAGCGATATACGGGGAGGACCTAGAGCCAGCAAAGATAATGGCAGTGTTAACTCAGGCTGCTGACATACTACACCCACAACTACCACACTTCGGAGGATTCAAAGTAGTTTTAGTTCCTGTAGGTCTGGATCAAGACCCACACTTAAGACTAACTAGAGACATAGCTGATAGGTTTAGTGAGGAACTAGGGTTTACGCGACCTGCGTCAACCTACCATAAATTCTTGTCAGGACTCACTGGAGGTAAGATGAGTTCGTCAAAACCTGAGTCTTTCATAGCTTTAACGGACCCTGTGAACGAGTCAGTAAGTAAGTTGATGAAAGCCTTCACAGGAGGTAGAGCAACGGCAGAGGAACAGAGGAGGTTGGGTGGCGAACCAGATAAGTGTCCTGTCTTCGAGCTAAACCAGCTACATCTAGTTCCGGAAGATGGGGAGCTAAGGAAGATCTACGAGGACTGCAGGTCTGGTGCAATGCTGTGCGGGGAGTGCAAGGCTCGCGACGGCTGAGAGACTCAGAAAATTCCTTGAAAAACATCAGGAGAGACTAGCGAGCGTGAAAGAGATAGCAAGATCTCTGGTTGAGTTACCTGACTTCTAGCAAACGATAAAAGCGTGTGAAAAATTTAATTTAGGTAGAAACGAAGATACTTCTGGAAGTGCCGGGGTGCCCGAGCGGTCCAAGGGGGTGGGCTCGAGTCACGTCCGGCGGAGTGTAAGAGACCCACTGCCCCCTGCGGGGCACGCGGGTTCGAATCCCGCCCCCGGCGCCTCAACGTTCCGCGCCCCACCAAAATTTCGGGGAACTCTATGGCTCTAACTTGTTGGAACGCTTTAAAGGAACGTTTTAGGAATTTATTTTAAGGCCTGGTAAGTTGAGCGAGGAATTTGAGAAGCTGCTTGTTAAGACTTCAAGGGACGCCCTGGTTGTTTTCGTAGGTAATTTCTTATCTACCCTATTCCTAGCTATTTCCGCCATAATAGTTGCCAGGTTACTTCAACCAGAGAATTACGGGGTTTACTCAGTATCTTTATTAGTTTCAAGCGTCTTACTACTCTTCACGGATTTCGGGATTGACTCAGCGCTCGTGAAGTATGTTTCTAAATTTAACGCTTTAAGGAGGGAGGAGATCGTTAAGGAGGTAGTCGTTAAGGGTTTCATACTCAAGCTCTTAATAGTTTCCATTGTTTCACTCATAAACTACTTGTTCGCGCTTGAATTATCTTCAGTCCTGGCGGAAAGACCTGAACTTAACTACTACGTTAGTTTAACAGCCGTCCTCACCTTCTCATCAGCTCTAATGAATTCTTCTCTCGCGGTAATGACTGCTTTAGGACGCATGAAGCAAAGATCTCTCGTCATGATCCTGCAATCATTAACGAAACTCCTACTGAGTCCCCTGTTAGTCTTGCTAGGTTTGGGGGTACTGGGTGCTTTACTCGGGCATATAACGAGTTACGTGGTGTCTTGTATTGTAGGACTCATGATGATACTCAACTACACTAGGTTGAGGAGGGGTCACGAGAACCTCATTAGTGCTCTAGATCTGATAAGGTTTGGTTTGCCGCTATACTTATCAAGCTTGCTAGGAATTGTTTTACAAAGATTCCAGCACGTTATGTTGGCTAGGGTAGCTACTAACGTTGAGTTAGGTAACATGCAGGCAGCTAATCAATTCATATCTTTAATTACTCTAACGATAGCTCCTTTCTCTATAACCCTATTCCCGGTATTCTCGGGACTTGAAGTCAAGGGTGCGTGGGAGGAGATGAATAAACTATTAAATAACGTGCTTAAGTATATGTGTATATTCACTGTTCAAGTAGCTTTAATGATCGGGGCTTTCTCTCAAGACGTGGTGAGGCTTATTTATGGTAGGTTATACGTGACAGCCCCCCTATACCTAACCCTAATATCTGTGGGATACCTATACGCGCCGCTCACAGTAACCTTAACAGCATTATTGAGTGGTTTAGGGAAAACCAAGAACCTCTTTTACTCGTCAGTGATTCAATTACTTATCATGGTTCCGGCAAGCTACTTATTAATAACAAGTGCGGGACCTGAAGGTTACGCGGTAGCCCTATCCCTGACCGGTATTCCGGCACTCACGTATCTTCTCCTAACGACTAGTAAACTAAACATAAGTGTTGAGTGGAGACCATTAATGAAGATCTACCTAATCTCTCTCACATCCATCCTGCTAGCACTGCCAACACGATATCTAATAGGGAACTACATAATCAGGTTATTCGTTGAATCATTCATGGCTCTAGCCACGTACATAACACTTTTGGTATTCACTAATAGTTTTGGCTGGGGAGATTACGAACTACTTAAAAAGACTTTCAAGACAATCCCGTTATTCGGGAAAATCTTAATGATATTTTTAGAAGCCGGGAAATTCCTACTACAAGTAAGAGATAAGTATATTAATAAAGCACGTTAAGCTTAGTTCAAGGTTTATAACACTAAAGTAACGAGTGTCTTCAACAGTTAACTATTCTTGTCTACCATCCTCACTCTGTTCGTGGGGGCTCGCTCACGGTGACGCGTGATAAACCTAAATGGTAGCGTAGAAGCGTGGAGTTAGCTTAAGAGATAAACAGCTGTTGTGAAGTAGGTTACTGCCGTCACTATATCCCCTATGGTCGTTATTATGGGTGCTGAGACTCCAGCAGGATCTACCTGTAGTTTAGCTAGTAAGAGCGGTAGTAAAGAACCTATTATGTCAGTCAGTAACATAGAGACTAGTAGGGCTGCACTGACCACCAGTCCTACGTGAGTTGCGGACAGTAAGTTACCTCCGTACGAGAGGTAAGTTATCGTGAAAGCTATCATGAAAGCTATGGGGAGCAGTATTGACGCCATACATAAAGAGGTCAATACCTCCTTACGTAAAACCTTAATAAAGTCTTTAGGCCCTACCTCACCTAAAGCGAGACTCCTGATTATGAAGGTTGATGCTTGAGAACCTATGTTACCTGAATTGTCTGCTAGCATAGGTAAGAATGCCGCAAGCACTGCAACTCTCTCAATAACTCCAACAAAGGAAGCGATGATACTCCCCGTTATAGCGTTCATTAAGTAGAGGAAGAGTATCGGGGGTACCCTACGCGTAATAACGGATCTTATGTCAGCACTAATATAACTACTCCTGATGACGTCCGTGAAACCTCCGAACTTAATTAAGTCTTCAGAGAATTCAGCGACGGCGACGTCTAGTACGTCGTCTAGGGTGACAATCCCTAGCAACCTGCCGTCCCTATCAACGACAGGAAGTTCTGAGAGGTCGTACGTAACCGCTAGCCTAGCCGCCACCTCTCGATCCGAGAAAGGCTCCACGATTGCTGGGATCTTGCTAATAACTTCTTTTAACTGCTTGTTTCTAGGCTTAGTGAGTAATGACTTAACCTCTATCCAGCCAATCAACTTGCCATCAGCATCAACCGCGTACACGTAGTTATGCTTATCGTAAGCTCCAGCACTCTCCTTAGTCAGGTATTCCTTAATAACTTCCTCTACTGTGATTGAAGACTTAAACACAGGTATCCTAGTAGTCATTATGCCTCCGATGCTTTCCGGGGGATACTTAAGTAGCTCAGAGATCTCCTTGGCTTTGTGGGAGGGCAACAAACTAAGTATTTTGCTTCCGGTCTTAGGCGGCAGCTTCTGAATTAGGTCTACAGCCTCGTCCACAGGCATTTTATTAATCAATTCAAGTAATTCGTCAAGTCCTTTAAGAGAGGCTATTTCGCCTAGAAGCTCCTCACTAAACTTAGATATGATTGAACTCATGTTATGTAAAGGTATGTGTGGTATTATCTTAACCCTCAACTCAGGACTTACACGCTCGAGAATCTCCTTCACTAAGTAAGGGTCTAGACCCGCTAAGAAGCTTCTTAATGAAGCAACGTCACCCTCCTCAACCAACTCCTCAATCTTCTCTAAAATCTCTGAACTCATCGCCCACACCGAAGATTTAGAAAATCTAATAAAATATATAATAAGAAGTGCTAAGCAAATATTTTTTTAACTTATTAACGTCCGACTAAATTATAACATGGGATTGTGTATTGAGTGATGCGTGTATTGAAGCTCTTCTTAAAAGACGTAGCGTGAGGGTTTTTAAAGACGCGGAAGTACCTCTGGACATGATACTTAAAGCCATTGAGGTGTCCAGATATGCCCCGAGCGCTGGGAATAAGCAGCCGTGGAGATTCGTGATAATCCGTGAGAGTGAGAAACTCAAGGATCTGGCCAAGATACTTAGGTATTCCAGACCTCTCATGAACGCTAAAGTAGCCGTCATGGTGCTCGCGAATAAAGATGAATCACCTACTTCCTACATGGTTGACGCGTCACTAGCCGCTATGTACTTCTGGCTAGCCATCCACTGCATAGGGCTTGGCGCTGTCTGGATACAGACACTACGAAACATTAACGAATTACTAGAATTCGTTAACGCGCCGCAAAACTATGTTCCAATAGCTCTCTTCGCTATAGGTTGGCCGGCAGAGCAGCCAGAACCTAAAGATAGAAAACCGTTAAGTGAGATAACATACTTAGAGAGATACGGCGAGAGCGTTAAGTTCTAGCTTTAAAACTCGCAGGGTCTTCGTCCCCAAGAACCTCTTAACTTGAGTAGAACGGTGTTTTCCTGTAAAATAAAAACATTGTGGTATTGTTTATCTGAGGGGTCGGCCGTGTGCGCGTCCTTAAGCAATCTCGAGAAGAAGATGCTTGATAAAGCAGAAGAATTGCTGAGTTCCTGCAGAGATTTTTGCGGTGAGAAACCGTTCGCTGAATTACCGACTCTTAAAGAAAACCTATTCTATAAAGGCTGTGAGTACTGCATTATAAGAACATTCCTGGATTCTATTGAAGCCCCCACCTACTCCCTCCTAACCCTCAACGGTAAGTACCTAGAGTACGTGGTGTTAGATGACTACGTAGCGGAGGTAGGTGAGGAATTCATTCAATTCATACGCTTAGATGAGGTCGTGGAATACGTGAGGGACCTAGTTGAATTCAACATAATAGATGATGACTCAGCCAAAGAATTAATATCTTGGCTGTCAATATTCCTTAACTAATACTCTCAGCCATGGGGGAGCGAGCTCTTAGACATTAATTTTTAAGTTCTTACGAGGACTAACAGCTTATCAAAGCTTATTTAAGGGGTTCAAGTATTTTTTATGTTATAGGTGGAAGCAATGAGGTTCTACATTGCTAGCGAGGAGGACATACTTAACGGGAAGATAACAGACATATACTTTCTTAGGACTAAGAAGATCCTTAAAGCTAAAGGCCTTGAGGACGTGAGGGTCAGGATGGAGGTGCACGTACTTGACCTACCTAGAGGGTATAGGTGGGCTGTTTACGCAGGGCTTGAGGAAGCACTTTACCTGCTAAAGAACAAACCAATCAACGTGTATTCGTTGCCTGAAGGAACTTTGATAGGTGAGAACACCCCGGTGATGGTTGTTGAAGGGAACTATTACGATATGTGTGAGTTAGAGACTCCTCTCCTAGGCATACTAAGGCATTACACCTCCGTAGCAACTAAGGCTGCAAGGTTTAAGAGACTAGCATTACAGAGAACATTTCTTTACTTCGGGTTAAGGAGTGCGCACCCAGCAATACACCCAATGCTTGATAGAGCTGCCTACATAGGGGGTATGGATGGGGTCTCAGGATCTTTCAACACAGAAACTCTCGGCGTGAAGCCTTCGGGGACAATGCCTCACGCACTAATCCTAGTATTTGATGATGAGGTATCTGCGTGGAAAGCCTTCGACGAAGTGGTAGAGCCTGACGTACCTAGGATAGCTTTAATAGATACTTACCATGACGAAAGATTCGCCACAATTGAAGCTGTCAAAAGTCTAGGCGACAGACTACACGGTGTGAGAATAGATACCCCCCGGAGTAGGCGGGGGGACATAAAAGCTATAGTGGAGGAGATTAGGTGGACGCTGAAACTCATCAACAAAGAACATGTGAAGATATACGTCAGCGGCGGACTAAACGAGAAAACTGTTAAGGAATTAAGGGAATTAGTTGACGGCTTCGGCGTAGGAACTTCGATAACGTTCCCGCCGTCAATAGACTTAAGCATGGACATAGTAGAGAAATACCGTGACGGTGTGTGGGTACCTCACACAAAGAAAGGTAAGTGGCCGGGAGCTAAGAAAGTGTGGAAGTGCGGTACTCTAGACTACGAAATAACGCCATTCGATAAAGAACCGCTTAGGTGTAGGGAGGAACTCATGATGCTGTGGTTGCATGAAGGAAGACTAGTAAGAGAGTTACCGAAACCCTCCGAAATCAGGAGCTACGTCTTAAACCAACTTAAAGAAGCTCCGGAACCTGAGATAGAGGATTCGCGCTGACAGTTTCTCTAGTAAGTAAGATAACCATTATTCCTTCACTTCCTCCGGCTTATAAGTCCTAATTGGTTTTAAGTTGTAATGACTTAATAACTTCATTACGTGAGGATACGTTAATACGTACTCCCAGTCTATATCAGTCACTAGTCTTTCGTCTATAGAGGAGAGTGTGGCGACGAACCTAGCGACGTTCTCATCAGACGAGAAACCTATCATTGCTGCCACGCCAAAGTCACGACCAGGTATTAACCCGGAATCCAGGAGATTTCTTAACGCTCTTAATTGCAACTCAAACCCCGTTGGTACAGCGCCCGTAAGCTTGGTGAACTCCTGCGGGTTCGTGCCCTTAAAAGAGACTCTGACGTATATATTGTTAAACCTGGATAACTCTTTAGCGTAAGCAGGCTCGGCACCAATTAATATCCCGTTAGTCTCCACTATAAAGACAAATCTAGAAGTCTCCGAGAGTCTCAGAATTTCCAGTAGGTGTTCTTTCGCGATAGTTGGTTCTCCCCCTGTTAGTCTTAAGTATCTATAACCTCTCTTAAGAGCTATCTCACTCAACCTCTCGAAAACTTTTTCAGGACTTAAGAAGAAGCCTAGGTCATGCCTGTCCCTGAAGTACCACGCCCAGCAAAACCTACACCTCAAATTACACCCTATAACGTCGGCTGAAGCAATTCCACCATACCATCTACCGCCCCTAAACCTGAAGTACTTTCTCTCCACAGAACCTCCCGAGACCCTAGTAACTAAAGACTCAACACTCCTCGAAAGCTCTAGAGGGTCGTAAAGCCTTTCATCAATCCCCATAAAGCTCTTTCCTCCTAGCCTCAAGGAGTTCCGGCTCTCTCCCCATGTACTCGGCAGCGGTCAGTAATTTAGTCTTCTTAATGTAAGGTCTTAGCAGCTCATAAAACTTGACGTAGTTTAGGTCTCTGAGTAAGTGGTGATCAATGACTAAGTGTTTTGGTGTGCACACAGATAAGTACTTTACCAACGCACGTAAAGCGGTGTCGGGATTACTGACCTCCTTCTTAGTGCCGGCGAGGTATGTAGGTGGCCCATCAACTATAACTAAGTCAGCCGGGTTTTCTATCATGAAGTTCACGGCATCATCATTAACCGGACCCTCAACATCTGAAGTAAAGAGAATCCTCTGTTCGCGATCCCATATCAAGACTTGAATTACGTAACCTAACTTGGGGGTAGGTCCGTGGGGGGTAGGGCTTGAGATCTTAATGACTGTAGTGCCTTGAACGTGTGTGCTTGAGTCCGCTACCCTCACTTCCTTAGGGAGCCCGCTAATTCTCTTTAGAAACTTAGCGGCCCTAATACGTTGCGATATGTTAATGTAGTTTTTAGGGTCTTTAATAAGGACTACTTTATTCTCGTATATGTCTACAGGAACTAAGTCTCCTAAGTCGTGATGATCGTAATGATAGTGTGTCACCACTATAATTTCTGATTCGTAGGCTCGCGAAGCGATCTTATCAGCTACCTCATTAAGCCTCCTTAACTCGATGTCGTGAGGAGGTAACCCGTACCTAATAGGCGCTATGGAGACCGCCGGATCTATGAAGATAGTAACGTCTGCAGTCTCAACGAAAGTCGCCATAGATCTTATGCCAAAGCTGTCAAAACCTACTAACTCTACCCTCGTCAAGGAACACCGTCAGTGTGTTCCTAAGACCCTTCCTCAAGAGCTTCCTTAAGGAACCTCTGCGGGATCGGCTCCCTCTCCTTAATGACATCAAGTATTATAGCCGGGTAGACAGCCGTGACTCCGGGAATCCCCCTTAAGTTCTCAATTACCTTAGATAACTCCTCGGAATTCTTAGACCAGATCTCAACTAGTAGGTTATGGTCTCCTGAGGATAATGCTATGAACGTTACATCATCTCTTTCCTTAATCAACTTAATAACATCAAGCGTTTTATCTGGTGAGGTGTTGACCCCTATCACAGCCACTATATCGTAACCGAGTTTCTTATTATTCGCTATGTACGTGTATTTCTTTATGACATTATTCTCCTCAAGCTTCACCAGTCTCCTCTTCACCGCGACATCAGATATTGAAAGAACTTTAGCTATCTTAGTTATAGGCGTCCTAGCATTAACACTTAATTCTCTCAAGATTATTACGTCTTTCTTGTCTATCAGGTTACTAGGCATTTTTATCACCCTTAAGAATTTGAGTTATTGAGGTTAATATTCTCAAACGAAAACCAATCACAGAAATAACTCTTGATTAGGTATATTGAGATGATTGCTTGGTTTTTTGTTAACGCTGTATTAAGGATTTTAGCCGAAGAGGGATGAGATTCCTTCCGCTATCTCTTCTTCGCTTACTTCTTTCTCCTCTTTCTCTTCCTCAGCCTTAGCCGGAGCTGGCTGTGCTTGTTGAGGTGCTGGAACGGTTACTTGAGTAGCTGCTGGCGCGGCAGGAAGTGCAGGAGCTACGGACGCCTGCTTCAATACCTCGTCTATGTTTATTTCTTTGAGAGCGGCTACTAACATCTTGACGCGCACCTCATCTACCTTCACTCCAGCCGCGTCTAAAACCCTTTTGAGATTCTCCTCACTTATTTCTTTACCGGCTGTGTGCAGGAGCAGGGATGCATACACGTACTCCACACTTCTCCACCTCTTGATAGATGGTTAACGAGATTTTTAAGCATTTCTTAAGAGTCTTTTACGTATCCTGGAGTAGTTTATGAGTGCGGCAACGGATGAGGCCGCTCTTTCAGGCATTGGGAAAGCAGGTATCCCGGCGTTATTTAACTTCTGTATTGCCCAGTAGACCTCCTCACCGCCTATGAAGGACGCTATCAGGGGTTTAGGTAGGCCGCCCAACTCCTTAATTCTCTTAATGAGCTCACCAGCTATTATTGTTGGGTCGGTCACGGCTGTTTGGCAATACACCGCTAAGACAATCCCCACGTTATTATCCAGCAGTGCTGTCATGACAGCGTCTACGTAACCCTCATTAGATATCATCCCAGTAACGTCTATCGGGTTACCTAATGAAGCAAAACCGGGTAGCTTAGGCTTAAGCACGCTAACTAGAGTCTCAGGGGGTGGTGAGAGCTGCACTCCATTCATAGATAGCGTGTCAGTTACTAAGACTCCAGCACCACCACCGTTAGTGACCACTACTAAATCCCCGTCCCTATACTCAGGTGAGTAAGAGAATGTCCTAGCCCAATCAAAAGCTTCTTCAACACTTCTAGCCTCAAGTACCCCTGTCTGCTTAAAGACAGTGGAATATATGAGTACGTTACCAGCTAACGACCCAGTGTGTGAGGCCACGGCCTTAGCCCCGACCTCGGTCTTGCCGGCCTTAATAACTATTATTGGTTTTAGGGTAGATACCTTGCGCGCGACCTCAATAAACCTCTTGCCGTCCTTAACACCCTCAAGATATATTAGAATTACCTTAGTTGTCTCGTCACCGGCAAGATATTCCAAGAGATCAGCGTCATCAATATCTGACTTATTCCCTATGCTGATAATGGTTGATACACCTATCTTCTCAACTATGGTCATCCCCATGAGAGCGATTCCTAAAGCACCTGACTGGGTTATGAACGCTATGTGACCTGGTATCACGTCTTTAGGACCGAAAGAAGCGTTTATCCTTGCAGGCGTGTACACAACACCGAATATATTCGGTCCTAAGATGCGCATGCCGTACTTCCTAGCTCTCAACACGATCTCTTCTTCAAGATCATGCCTCCCAATCTCCTTAAACCCCGAAGATATGACTACAGCTACCTTAGCCCCCTTTCTCCCTGATTCATCTATAACGTCAGGAACCATGTGAGCAGGAACGGATACTACCACCATATCTATGGTGTCAGGAATAGATGAGATACTAGGGTACACTTTCAGACCAAGTATCTCTTTAGCTTGCGGGTTTACAGGGTATATCTTCCCGCCGTAGCCGTACTCTTTAAGATTCCTTAAGATCTCGTACCCAATTTTACCGGGCTGTCTCGACGCGCCCACCACGGCTATGGATCTAGGCTTAAATAGGGCTTCCAACGTACTCATTAAACTCCCTCATAAAACACAAGATAAAAGCTTAAATAATCTTTTGAGTCAATTCAGACACATAAGATTTAAAAGCGTATATCTGAAAACATCAGACTACTTCAGAAGCGCTTCTACAAACAGCCTATCGAGTTCCTCGTTAGGAGGAGAGACGTCCCCGTACTCCGAGAATTCATCGAATTCTATCTTAACGTACGGTATTGAGAGTCTTTGAAGAACTTCTGAGTCTGCTTCCGGTACATGAATTATACTCACGTCATCGAATAAGTACCTGATCTGGGAAACTTTCCTCATCACTGCGTTACTTTTCTCATCGTAACCTAAAAACACTACTAAACGCTTCACCAAGCACCCCCAACACTAAGCTCTAACGAGCCTGCTAATCTTAAAAACACAAACCCCGCTTAAGCAGAATTCTCTCAGAAACTAGCAACTTCCTTTTTATTGTTTTAAACTAGACACATGCAGGTGGGATAATCGAGACTAGAGTGCTTAAGGTAGACCCTATAAATCCGGGTAAGGAAGTTATTGATGAGGCTGTCGAAGTACTTAAGGAGGGTGGTTTAGTAGCTTTCCCTACAGAGACGGTGTACGGTTTAGGCGCTGACTCACTTAATAAAGACGCGGTTAAGAGAATCTACGATGTTAAGGGTAGGCCTCCAGACAACCCCCTAATACTGCACATTAGCGACATCAGCGAGTTGGAGGTAGTTGCTAGGGACGTCCCCTCATTAGTTTACGAATTAGCTAGTAAGGTATGGCCAGGACCCGTGACGTTCGTTCTAAGAAAGAGTGATTTAGTATTGCCTGAAGTGACTGCCGGGTTATCTACAGTGGCTGTTAGGTGTCCGGCACACCCCGTAGCACTAACACTCATTAAAGGTTTGGGGAAACCCATAGCGGCTCCAAGCGCTAACTTATCTGGAAGACCCTCACCAACTACAGCGGACCATGTTATTAAAGACCTTGCAGGGAGGATTGAAATGATTCTGGACGGTGGCGACACGTTCTTCGGTGTTGAATCAACCATAATAAACCTAACCACAGACCCTCCAGTCCTACTGAGACCGGGTCCGGTAGGCGTTGAAGACTTGGAAAAACTAGCTAACCTCAGAATATTAGTCCCTGCGTTCGCTAAGGGATTAGAAGAAGCTGGTATTGCTTTAAGTCCTGGAACGAAGTACAGGCACTACTCTCCGCAAACAACGTTAATCTTGATTGAGGCTGGTCAGTGTCTTACGCAGGCAACATATCTCGAGTATGTTAAGTCATTAATTAACGAGTACCTAAAGAAGAATTTTAAGGTCGCTGTCATGTGTAGCAGGGAAACCTGTTCAGAATACGAAAACGCTATAAGCCTTGAGATTGGTTCCAGGAATAATCTCTATGAGGTAGCTAAGAATCTTTTTAAGAAGCTCAGAGAAATTGATGAGTTAAGGGTTGATGTAGCGGTTTCAGAGAGCTTTGAGGAACGCGGCGTGGGGCTGGCCATAATGAATAGGTTAAGGAAGGCCTCAAGCAAGATAATATCCTGCGTCCCGCACGCCAAAGATAGGAAACTGCTGTAGTTGCGTGTCAGAGATACTCTGGGAAAGTCTCNAGTAACATCCCCTCAATAGTTATTGGCTTAAGGACGTCAACTAATCTGAGAGCTTCATCCAACAGGGCTTCAGAGTTACTGTATATCTCTAACAGAGTTTGGCCTTCCTTGACTTTATGCCCCCTCTTCACGTAGAGTTTCACGCCCGCACCTTTGTCTTGAGGAGCTCCGGCAGCCATAGCTATACGTGATAACGCATCGTTATAAACTCCTGTAACGTATCCGTCTATAGGTGCCTTAACCTCGACCCTATACCTACCTAAGGGTATTTCCTCAGGTTTCACGCTGGGGTTACCCCCCATAACCTCAACGANCTTTAAGAAGGTTTGGAGTGCCCTACCAGACTCAAATATCTCTAGAGCGGCTTTACGTCCGCTACCCCTAGGAGCCACGCCGGCGACCTCGAGCACGAGACCGGCTAACGCCACGGCTTTCTCTTTAACTGACATAGGNCCGTTACCCATAAGAGTCTCTAAAGCTTCACGCGCTTCTAGAGCCGGCCCTATCGCGTACCCTATTGGTTGACCACCGTAAGTTATAGCGCACCTCACGCTAAGATTTAACTTATTACCTACCTGAACGAAGAGTGAGGAGAGGTTTCTCGCCTCCTCAATACTCTCTACCTTAGCTCCCCTGCCGGTAGGGATATCTATGATTAAGTTACTCACGCTCATGCTTAATTTCTTGGATAGTATGGAGGCCACCATCTGCGACGTAGGATCAAGCTTTAACNGATGTTCGACGCGTATTAAAATATCGTCTGCCGGGGCGAGATTAAGTGTACCGCCCCAAATAATAAATCCCTTNACTTTCNTCGTCTAACTCAAGGACCTCCTCCTCAGTGAATGTCACTGGAGCAAAAACCTCCATGGTATCAGCAGTTCCTGCCGGTGAGGTTATCGCTCTAGACGATGTTTTCGGGATGAAAACTCCTGCCGACGCGATTATCGGGACCGCGACTATGGATACCTTTGAATTTCCCGGAACCCCGCCGATGGAGTGAATGTCGTGGGCAGGCTCCTCAAACCTCAATACGTTGCCTGTCTCAACCATAGCTTTAGTTAAAGATACTATCTCATCAACTTCCATCCCAACACTTGTTTGAGCAGCTACGAAAGCAGCTATCTCAACATCACTTAAGACGCCGGAGGTTATGTCTTTTATTATGGAGTGTATCTCGTCCTCACTTAATTTAATTCCCCTCAGCTTCTTCTTAATGAAATCTACTGAAGGAACCATGGAATACGTGCTTAACTTGATTTTCTCCGGATTACCTAAAGCTGCTGAGACGCTTTTACTTAGTAAGACTTCCTCTCCCTCCTCCTCAGACACCACAACCCAGGCGGTAACATACTTAGAGTCACTCATTACCTTAACCCTCGAACCACCCTTCAACCCGTTAGCTAAGGCTATATTCTTAGGAATCAGAACAACTCTTAAATCTCCCGTATCCGCATCAAGGAGTCTAACTCTGAAGCTAGTCACTAGTACACACCAGCACATTACTATTTGACAACACCAGTATTTAAAGTTTAGACTGCTTAATTCTATTTCCTGTTCTCGAAAAACTAGTTTCTCAACTATAGCGGGTTAGCACGTTAAGTGGATGAAGAGAAGCGTTCTACGCCCCTTACTCACCTCTTCGTTATACTTACGCACAGCCTGCCTAGACCTCAACACATATACTTCAGAACCTAATTTCTTAAACGCTTCGACAACTTCTTCATCTACCCTCATAACGCCGTCGTAGCCGGTTCCAATAATGACTACATCCACCTTCATTCCAAGAAAATCTTTCACATCCGCTAACTGGAGTCTATGACCCTCAATACGCCACCAATTACTTAAGATTCCCTCAGGGTAAATCACTATATCGTGACTATACTCACGACCACCAACTATTATCTCGCCGAAATCGTAATGCTCGATTAAGGGTTGCTTAACTATCTTAATCACCCATGCATAATTAAAGTTATGAGGTTAATAACTAGGGTGTAAAGACTTAAAACCCAAGATTCTAATGAGTTCCTCAGGCAATAACACACAGTTCTCGATCGAGATTTCTTTCGCTAGTTGTGCTGTGTAAGTAGGTAGCAGGGAATTCATCCTCAAAAGTTCTAGGTCACAGAGTATCTCCCTGGTCTCGCCGTCAGCTACTACCCTACCCGAATTCATTAAGATAACTCTCTCAGAGTACTTAGAAAGTATCTCAACGTCGTGCGTGATCAAAATCACCGTACCCCCGTTTTCTCTTAGCCTCCTCAAGAACTCAACGAACTTGATAGAATGGTACCAGTCTTGCCCAGTAGTGGGCTCATCCACAATGAAGTTCTTAGTACCGGCTAATAAGTAAGATGCTAGTAAGACCCTTAACTTAACATGCCTGGGTAGGCTAAGGACAGGTTTTTCAAGAATCTCCCTACCTATCTCCAGCTGACTCAAAACTTCATCAAACCTATCCTTAATTAAGTCTTCACCCACGTTAAGTATCCTAGGCGTGAACAGAATCTCCTCTAACACGCTCACATTAAGTAGTTGCGTGTTAATGTCTTGGGAAATGTACCCGATAATCCTTATCAGCTCTCCCATCCTATAACGCTTCACGTCCTTCCCTTTAATCAAGACAAGACCTGAAGTAGGTTTAAGCAATCCTGCTAGACACTTAGCTAGGGTGGTCTTGCCGGAACCGTTATTCCCTAAAACACCGACGAACTCTCCCTCCCTAATTTCTAGGCTGATTGAGTCTAGGGCTCTAGTACCGTCCGGGTACTCGAAAACAAGATTTTCTGTTTTGACGAGGTACATCACTACACACCCTTAAGCAACTTAATTAGATAAGTCTTCAGTAACTCATAACTTAGGTTCTCGTTTCTTAGCGAGTATCTCAGAGCTAGGTACCTCCAAATCCTCGCTAACTCAGGTATCCTGACGTAGTTTTCCAAGTCTCTGGATAGTCTCGCGAAGAAATTAGGCGGGTCATCAATTAACACTAACTTACCCCCATACATCAAGGCGATTCTAGAAAGGTAAGGCATGAAAACATCTATTTTATGCTCCACAACGATTATCGTGGCCTGATTATCCCGTCTAAGAAGTTCTATAGTCCTCACCACCTCCTCAGCTCCCGCCCAATCAAGGTTAGAGAGTGGCTCGTCAAACACTAAGAGTTTAGGTTTAGTCGCTATAGCGGTCGCTATAGCAACCCTCTGCTTCTGACCACTACTTAACTCGTAGGGTGATTTATCGAGGATCGACTCACTTAAACCAACCTGTTTTATAGCCCACGAAACCCTCTCACGTATCTCCTCGGAATCAACGCCTAAGAACCTTAGACGAAGCGCGATCTCGTCCTCAACCCGCGTGGTGAGGAACTGCATCTCAGGGTCTGATGAGACAAACCCTATGTTGCTTAACGCTCGTGAAGACTTAAGACTCACCACCTCATCACCTAAGATAAAGGCACGTCCTCTAAGCACACCTCTATAACTACCTGGTATCAACCCACACAAGATTCTCGCTAAGGTAGTCTTACCGGCGCCCGTAGGTCCTGTGATTAGCAGGAATTCTCCCTCACNCACACATAAATTAACGTTCCTCAAAACCCAGTCACTAGAATTCTCGTAAGACCACCACAAATCCTCTAGACTCACTACGCAGGGCATCCTGAAATCCCCGAGTAGCTGACTAGCATCCTGTAAATCAAGGAATTCAGCGGGTTTAGTACCCCAGTGAGTGAGAAGTAAGTGATTAGAGAAATCGATGAGATTATTATGAAGAGTATCAATAAGTCAACGAATCTGAAGCTCGCCCTATCTAGCAAGCCCTTCCCCCTAGCTAGGTCAAACCCNCTTAACTCAAGGACGTCGCTGACTTCATCTATCTTCATCAAAGTTATTGAGAAAAGCGGTAGGAGTCTGTGGAAGAAGAGGGAGGCTCTCTTAAAGAAATTGCTCCTAGAAATCTCTAAACCTCTTGAAAGCTCACCTAACTTGATCTCATCAAGCTTTACCTGGAGGTAGTACATGAATTTAAAAACGAGCCCGACGACTAAAGCTGCTCTCAAGTTAACGCCTAAGATGCTTAGGCCATTAATAACGTCTCTCATGGTAATCAAGGAGAGAGCTAGAACAACCATGAGTACCGTGGCTAAGATCTTAGAATAGATCGTCAAGCCAACCACCAAGTTCTCAGCGTAGAGTTTTAAGAAACCCGCGCAAACTAACGGGTTACGGCCTAGACCACCGCCAACGAAGAAGTAGCTAAGGATTATGATTAGGAGAAACCCTAGCAAAACTCTTAAGTAGTTGGTTACGGCACTCAACCTGATCTTAGAAAGCTTGAAAATTGTTAACACCGTGAAAACTAAGAGTAAGTTGAGCTCGAGAAGATTTCCTAATAAAGTGTACAGAGCAGCGAACATCAGTAACGAGAACTTAGTTACGGGGTTTAAGTTAAGCAGAGCTGAGGTCGGGTTTACGTAGCCTGTTATGGTTCTCACACTACGCTTTCCTGACTTACCTTCTACCTTAACTAAGCTAGCCACCTCTTACAGAACGCTCTATGAGAGATAATAACCGGAGTTAGCCCCTTAAGTAGAGGTGCCCCCACAACCAGTACAGGTATTACGTTGCCCACAAACCATGAGATCATGACCACGAAGTATATGTCGCTGGTCACGAAGCCCCACGCACTCATCGCTGAAGCACCCAAGAACGCTCCAAGCAGGTTATTCAAGATAACGCAAGATAAAGTAAAGTGCACCCAATCACCGGGTTTCTTAAGTGCAGGATCAACCCTGAAGAACCTAAAGTATGTTGCTGGGATAAGTGATTGCACCAGATTTGCCGGGAGGAGGGAAAGACTGATGGATATTGGGATACCACCTACTAAATCGCCGACTATCGGAAAGAAAACACCTGCTAAGACCCCCCAGAAACCAAACCATATACCTCCAACAACTTGAACCACCACCGCTAAGTAGAACCAGGAGACCCCGTAACCTACTTGAAGAAAGCTACTCAAGGTAGCGGATAAAGCGCCTAGAGCAGTTAAGAACACAAAGATAACGACGTGTACCACACCCCAAGACCTTACCTCCCCTTCCCTCAAATCCCACACACTCACTTGAGCATCACCTCGTTAAAGAAGCTAATCAATTAAATAAGGCCAAACCAAAAGGGAGTGTTCTTATATGGTCGGTTCTCACGTTAGATAACTGTTTTCTTCAATGTCTCGTACGTCCTCTGATAAGTCTCTAACATATCTCTACTTAGCGATGGTTTAATCGCCTTCATGGCTTGGAGGAAGTACTTCATGCTTATTGGTCTAGGCTCGAATTTCTCACGTAATGCTAGCATGACAGCCTCCCTAACCAATGCTTCTAAGTCAGCACCGGAATAGCCTTCAGTCATATCAGCTAGCTTCTCTAGATCCACGTCCTCAGCTAGAGGAACTTTCCTAACATGAACCTTAAGTATCTGCAGCCTGCTCTTCCTATCGGGCGGTGGAACAAAGATTATTCTATCGAATCTTCCAGGCCTTAATAAGGCGGGATCTAATATGTCAGCACGGTTCGTAGCAGCAATCACCACAACATTTTTAAGGGTTTGTATGCCGTCCATCTCAGCGAGCAACTGATTAACTATCCTGTCAGTAACCCCGGAATCCGTTCTAAAGCCTCTTGCAGGCGCTATTGAGTCTATTTCGTCGAAGAATATTATTGCTGGTGCTACTTGTCTTGCTTTTCTGAATATTTCTCTTATTGCTTTTTCTGATTCTCCTACCCATTTGCTTAGTATTTCAGGTCCTTTGATT